>Ga0157378_10000214_pt1 | contig 55948 bp, 45 predicted proteins | sample M65metaG_FD_115309 | JGI IMG/M metagenome (GOLD analysis project Ga0157378, IMG submission 115309) | Miscanthus rhizosphere microbial communities from Kellogg Biological Station, Michigan, USA - M6-5 metaG | ecosystem: Host-associated > Plants > Roots > Rhizosphere > Soil | place: USA: Michigan... | reverse complement strand
GTTTCATAAATCTCCTTTCAGCGAATCCGTGCGAAATTGAGATGAAGAAACCAAGGATTAGGCCGTACGGTGGAATCCGTAGGCGCATGAGGTTTAGGCCCAACCGTCTAAAAACGAGTGAAAGCGCCTTTGGAATCATGGGGTTGACGTGCCGCTTGCTGATGGTCGGGCCTTAAGAGATGCGTGAACCCATCATCTCCTCGGGATCGCGCGCGGCACTGTAACGGATTCTTTAGCGGTACGTGTATAGATTGCTTGAAGTGAAAAGGCCGGATCACCCGGCCCCTTCCTCAGAACTACATCGCGCACTTGTCGCTTACTTTTCGCACGTCGCTTACCTTAAATGTCTGGGTAGGCGCGGCTGCGGGCTTGTCCGTCGCTGGCCCTGCACCACTAGAAGCATCGCTCCCGGGCGCTGGCTCTCCATCCGCTTCCACTTCTTCACCGACATGTGAACTCAACGCATTGGCATCCGTACTAATTAACGTGTAACGAATGCCATTTTTGTCCGTGACGGTGTACCCGTGGTCGGTGCCTGCTTCCAAACATCCGCGAATCGTGGTGCTTTTAGCTTCTGGAGTCGCGTCGGTTGAACTCTGCGCGGGAGCGGTAGCAGGTTCGGTTGGCGCTTGATTCGCTGACGGAGCCGCTTGATCGGTGGCAGGTGCATTGCTGGGTGGTGTCGCATTAGGCTGGTCAGTCTGGGCATACGCGCCGACCGCCAGAAGGATGAGCATCAAGAAAGTTGGTGCTAATTTCATAGATCCTCCAGGAGACTCATTCTTGAAAGTCTAGGAGTCCGATCGAAACATGCGAATACGGTCGAGCCTTTAATAAGCTCAGGGCTTTCAGGTATTCCAACTGTGACGGATTCTATAGCGGGTAGGCGTAGATGGCGGTTTTTTAGTACCCCACAGTTCGGACTTGACGATGTAGTTGCAACTAGGCCTTACTGTTGAACTACACTGACAGGTAAGTCCAGTATCGGCGCAGAGTCGCCTTTTAAATACTTGCCAAAGAATTGTTCAGCTAGCGTTCTTGTCGTTTCGACAATCAGCAGAGCACGCGCATATGGCATGTCAGTTTCACCGAATTGGGTTTGAATTAATCGCTTGTCGGTAAAACTGAGGTGATCACTACCTGGAACCACGACGTAATAGGTGTTCGACTTGCTCCCGGAGTATTCCCTCGCCCTAGCTTCAGGATCAGAAGCATGTTCTTCCGTTGCAATGAAAAGTAGGGGTTTGCCAAGCTCAATCGGACGAATGTCGTTGTTCATGCCCGGAAAAGTAGATCCGTCCAGGTTTATCCCCGCCGATATTCGTCGCTCTTCCTTGGTCGCCAGCGCGGCTGTCGTGCCTCCCATGGAATGCCCCATAATTCCGACCTTTGCCATATCAATGTGCCCACGCCAGAACTCATCGCTCATATTCATCTTTTCTAGCTTATCGAGGAGGAATCGCACATCTGGAACGAGAACTTCGTCCGCAAACTTGCCGATAGCAATCCCTTGCGTTCTGCGGTCAGCGTCCACCGGCCAATACGGCTTGGATCTCAGTTCATGCCCGTCCGGGAATACTGCGATGAGTGAATCCGGCGGGTGATTGGTTGCCGCGACGATGAACCCATGGCTTGCCAATCCCTCGACCAGAACGGTATAGATTGCGGGCACGACTCCAGATCCGTGTTCCAGAAGGACGAGCGGGAAGGCCCCCTTTTCTATCGGTGCTCCAAGTTTGGCGTTCGTGTGAACGCGGTCCGCAAAATTCGATGGCAGTTTCCAGTCTTCCGCGATTGCAGCTCCGGTTTTTCGGTCCATATAGGGTGCAATCCCCGATTCGCTGTGCGACGGATACCAGAGCGTAACCAATAGATCTCGATGGCGGGAAACATCACCAAGCACAACCGTTTTGGTTCCGACGACATGAGTTCCATCGGGAGCAGGAAGCTGAAGTATTCCCGGTAGCACCTTCCCCGCCGCCGTGAGCACGAGGACATTCAAGAGGGCGATAAAAGCGACACGAACTGGTCTACGCATACCTCTGTTTCCGTTAGCGGTCCGTGTAGACAGACGCGGGAAGGCACGCTTAGTGAGCAAGACTTGAGTGTAGCGGATCCTGTAGCGGGTACGTGCTTAGATGGGCTTGTAAGGGAGTGGGAAAAGATGGCGTCTAGCGCCTGTTTACCGTCAGTTACCCACGCATACAACCACGGCCATATCGACCTGGAACAACTCCGGAGCAATAGGTCGGGAGTTCGAACCTCTCCGGGCGCACCAATTCCCCATCCCACTCAGCCTATCTTTCCGATTTTCAAGTCCAGATGCTCGACCACGAGTTAGCGCATCACTTTGCGGCAACCAGCTTTATCGAGGTCACCTGACGCACCCAACATGCGGCCTCTTGTCACCTGCGGCCACCACCCGAAGCGGGCCTTGTTTTGCGTCAAGCGGTTTGCCATCCCGTTCATCGGCGAGGACGATGTCGCGTGCCGCAAACGCCGGATCAAGTTCGGCGAGAGCAAACGCTACTCTGTAACTGTCCGCGGCCTCCACCACCAGGACTTCGGTCATCCTCTGCCCACGCAGGGTGTCGCCCAGCTGAATTTTCGCGCTCGCCAAGACGTTGGCCAATGGAATCCCCTCAAACTGAGCAGGGACATCATGGTCAATCACCTTGACGGTAGTGTGCGGCATATTCAAAACTTCTAGCGCGGTGAGAGTGGTAGTTTGTCCTTCTATATCGAGAACCTGTAGCGACAGTGCCAAGGCTGGAGCGACCAGGACCAGACAAAAAACAATCCCAAAAAGCAGAATCCTGCGCTTCCTCATGCGGCGTCCCCCAGAGCACCGTTTAGTCTTTTTGCAGCATGACTTCGGTCGATTTGATTACGACCTTAACCGAATCGCCCTTCTTTAACTTCATCTCCTCGGCGCTTCTTCGGGTGATCACACTCTCAATAAGATTTTCTCCGACGCGCACAACGACGTGCGCCATCACGCCGCCAAGCTGAACTTCTTCTACCGTGCCTGTAAGTTGATTGCGAGCTGAAAGAGTCCTAGGTAAGCCTAATTCAAGTAACGAGGTGAATGTGGAAAGACGAATCTAAATATTGGAAGAATGAAAAAAGGGCCGGATTACCCGGCCCTCTTTTTACTTACTGCAGGAATCGCTTACCATCTTTACATCCGTGATCTTGAGGTGCCCGTGCTCGGTATTGCTCTTCTTCATGCCGGCATCCTTCGCCATATCTTTCGTATCTTCCTTCATGTTGTGCATGGCTGCGTTGGACACAACACCAGTCGCCGTTACCGTATGACCGACATGGTCAGCCAGGGCAACCCGGTCGCTCCGGACTTCCCAGGTGCTGCCATCGGTTCCGGTCAGCAGGAACTCCTTCGCGCTATCGCCTTGGGATAGACAGCCGGTGACATCGCGTACGTCCCCTTTATCCTTCGCAAAGCCAAGCGTACAAAAGCCCAGAATTGCACACAAAAGCAGATTGGATTTCATAGATCTCCTTTCAGGACTGAATTCGCGCAAGACTGAGATGATGAAATTCGAGGTCAGGCCGTACGAAGGGATTGAGGTTTCTATTTACGAAGCAGGCGAATGAGAACGACGGTCTTTAAAACCAGCAGGTTAGACCATGGGGATATAAAGCCTGCGCGGCGGAATGGAGGCCGCGATGGCTGTATTCGGAGAGGGGTCCAACTCCTCGAAACAGGCCACCGCAGCATTCCGACCCTGGACGGGTCTTGCCACTAATTGATCAAAGTATCGGGCACTTCTGGTGAACGGTTTATGAATCTTCCATGAATAAATTCAGCAAAGGCCGCGATCGCTGAATTCAGGCGGGTTAGCCCGCTCCATAAAATCGCGGCCCTGCAGTACTGAACCCTCCCCCGAAGGTCCAGAGCTTCGCTTGCAAGCCGGGTAAATATAGAACACCCAAAGTGGATATTCTGTAAATGTTCAATTAATCGATTCCTATATTTAGGCTTGACACCTAAAGCCATGGATTGGTGTTTAGATTCCATGGGAGAACTGTGGCAGAATACGCGGACTTCAACTGGAACCAACACGCTTTTATTGAGGAGGAGCAGTGCACCAAATTCCAACCAGTCTGCTGTTTGTTTTGATATTCGCACACTCCAGTTTTTGCCGCGGCCTCAAACCAAACCGACACGGCAGTACGGGTTAGGCTGGCCGGCGATGCGGGAAACGCCTACGCAGCCCGCGATTTAGTAACACTGAAAACGATCACGGCTGATGATTACGTCCAGATCGACGTCCCGGGCGGATTGGCGCTGCAGGTCCGCTCGCAGATCGGCCGCATGCTGGTAGCGGAGATCGCGGTCTTTCTCCAGCGCTTTGTGAATGATTTCTTCCAGCTTGATTGAAATTTCCGGGTTGACTCGGGACGGTGGAACCGGCGGCCGCTCCAGGATTTCACTCAAAATGACTCCTGCGCTTTCTCCGGCAAACGGCAAGATTCCGGTCGCCATTTCGTAAAGCACCACTCCGAACGAGAATAAGTCGGTACGCGCATCCAGTTCTTTCGCTCGCACCTGTTCCGGCGACATGTAGGCTACGGTCCCCAGCATTGTCCCTGGACTGGTCAAGTGTTCGTCGTCAACTGTCAATGTCGGCGCGTTTCCCAGGACACTCTGACCCGGCGGAGGAACATTTTTGGCCAGTCCGAAATCCAGGATTTTGGCATGCCCTCGATTAGTCACCAGGACATTGGCAGGTTTAATGTCGCGATGGACGATGCCTCCGGCGTGGGCTGCGTCGAGTGCATCTGCTATTTCAATACCCAGGGACAGCACCGTCTCCATATCGAGCGTCTGCCCCGCAATTCGATGCTTCAAGGTCAAACCATCCAGAAACTCCATGACAATGAATGCCTGGCCGTTATGCTCATCAATCTCGTGGATCGTACAGATATTGGGATGGTTAAGAGCCGATGCGGTCTGTGCCTCCCGCTGAAAGCGGGCCAGGGACTGAGGGTCTTTGGCGACATCGCCGGGCAGAAACTTTACGGCCACAAAACGGTGAAGCTTGAGATCTTCGGCTTTGTAGACCACACCCATCCCGCCACCGCCGAGTTTGTCGACAATGCGGTAATGCGAGATGGTTTGGCCGATCAACTAAGGCAACTGTCTCTATCGACGCGATCATACTAGGAGCCAAACTACAGCCAGTCAACAGGTGCTGCCCGCCTTTTGCTCGACTCTCGCAATACAGATAATGAGGTGCTCTCTCAAGATATAGATTCCTCTCTCCGGTCGGAATCACTTCGTGCCATCTGTATAATCCCTTGTCTGAGCACCAAGGCTTGAGCGAAGGTAGGCACCTTGGCGGCATCGATGGCTAGCTTATCTTAAGAAAAGAAACCTACTGCCGTGACATTCATCCAGATATTGGTTGGCTCTATCAGAGGTATGTTCCCCGGCCTGTTCTACTGGCTGGTCTTTCCCCTGGTTCCGTTCATGATCGCGGAACAAATCTGGCCTGTAGGAAAGGCGCCGGGGTGGCGCAACTACGGGATGAACCTGCTGATCGCCTTCTCCACAGTGTTCCTGTCGCTGCCACTCGGCATCGCCGCCGGCTTGTGGAGCGCGCAAGTCCGGCAGTACCTTCCATGGAAACCGATTTCGTTCACCTTCCATAACATCGCGGCGGTTCCGTACGCTGGACATTTTCTGGAAATTCTGGCGATGATCTTTGTTCCGCTATTCCTGCACGATTTCTGGTTCTACTGGGCGCATCGCATCGAGCACAAGGTTCCGTTCTTGTGGGCATTTCACAAACTCCACCACAGCGATGAGCTGATGAACACCTCCACCTGGGCGCGCGATCATTTTTTACAGAATTCCTGGCGCGCCTTCTTTTCGATTTTTACCCTCGGTATGATTGTCGATCTTGATCTGTCTGAGGCGGGCAAGGCAGCCCTCTATTCCACCATGTTTTTGTCCGCGCTGTCTTTGTTTTATCACTCAGCAATCCAAGTTCGCCTTCCCTGGCTCGACCGTGCGTTGGTGACACCGCAGGTGCATCGCATTCACCACTCCATCGATCCCCAGCACTACAACCGGAATTTCGCCGACGCCCTGCCCATTTTCGATATCGTCTTTGGCACCTACCATCGCCCAGGCCGGGAGGAGTTTCCCTCCACCGGCCTGGGAACGGAGTTCCCTGCACCACGATCAATCTGGTCTGCACAGTTCGGGCCGCTGCTGGCGGTGGGCAATATGTTGTTGCCTAAGCGAACTGGCCAAAAAGCTCCCTGAGTCCTTGTCACGGGAGATTGGCCGTCTGGGTTCTTGATTCTAGGAAATAGAGCTCGCTGAAGAATGACTGCCCGCGGGCGACTTTGTTCAGCTGTAGAACTGCCTCACTCAAGCACGATCGGGATTGAGTGGGCCACCTCGAGCCTCACCTTAGGGCGCGATCTCTTCCAGATCTCGGGCGACGACCACTTTCCCGGCAAAACTTCTTTTAACCTCACTCACCATCTCGGTTTCAGTGGAAGATCCCATGGCAACGTAGTGAGTTATCACCAGCTTCTTAGCTCTCGCTCGAGTCGCCAAAACCCCTAGCTCCTCGGCGGAGGTATGGAACGCCGCCATGTACTTCATCCATTCCTCTGGACTCTTTTGAGAGGTCCCGCCGTAGCCCGAATAGACTTCGTGGATCAGCACATCGCAGCCGTCGCAAGCGTTGACTACATTTTTGCTGGGCCGGGTGTCGCCTGAGATCACGATGCTTTTGCCGGCGACATCGAAACGATATCCATATGCGTTCCGCCAACTGCCGTGCTCAACGGGAAAGGCGGTCACCTTTATATTGGCGTCCTGATAGACAACTCCCGGCTTGATCTCGTGCGCTCTCACCTTGTACCCGGTGCGGTTGCCGCCTTCCAGACCGTGCACGCGGATCTGAACGTCTTGCTCGTAGGCTTTGAGAATGCTTTTGTCCATCGCTTTGGTTCCGTCGGGGCCGTACAGCTCGAGAGGGGTGGTACGGCCCATGATCCAAGGAGTAAAGATCAGGTCGGGGAGTCCAAGAGTGTGGTCGGTGTGCAGGTGGGTGAGGAAAGCAATGCGGAGGTCTTCCATTTTCAGAGCCGCGGCACTGGCCTGTCGGGCGACGCCCACGCCAGCGTCAACCAGGTAGATCTTTCCATTAACCCGGATGGCGAGAGACTGTCCCTGGCGTTCGGGTTGCGGGCGTGGAGTTCCGGTGCCCAGGAAGATTATCTGTGGAACTTGCACGGTCTGGGCTTGCGAGAGGGACACGACGGCCCCAAGGCACAGCCCACACGCGGTTCGTACCAGAAAGTTCTTTTTGCGATGCTTCCTCATGTTGCGTCCTTCGCATGAAGGTATCATTCTGCCGGGGCGGGCACGAGCGGTGCTTCTTCCACTTCCGGCAAGGCCGTCTCGATGGCCCTCTTGCTTGGAATGACAAGGCTTTAAGATGTAATCGGGTATTGCAACCCGAGATTTTGGATGAAAGAACTCCTACGCGAGTGAGGCATGCTCATAGAAATCGGACACATAGAGGCGATCTTCCGCTATCCCGTGAAGTCCATGGCGGGCGAGCGGCTGGAGACCGCCGACTTGGGTTGGCATGGCATCGAGGGTGACCGGCGCATGGCCCTCCGACGAAAAGATGATCGCAGCGGCTTCCCCTGGCTCACCGCCAGCAAACTTCCCGAGCTGATTCTGTTTGCTCCCCTCCGTCGTGACGAGTGTGCTCAGGGAGAGCTCCCGACCCACGTTCGGACGCCGGACGGCACAGAGTTACCCGCCTTCGGCGACGACTTGGCGGCGGAGGTCGAACGCCGCTACGGCGCTCCGGTTGAGATGTTACAGATGAAGAATGGAATCTTCGATGACGCGAGCATCTCGGTGATCGCCTCCGATACGGTGCATGAGATTGGACGATTGGCCGGCCAGAGCCCAGATGTGCGGCGATTTCGCCCGAATATTCTGGTTCGCTTACCGAAGCCACTTCCCTTCCAGGAAGATGAGTGGCTGGGCGGTGTGCTCACATTCGGTGAAGGGGACGACGCTCCCGCCGTATCGGTCACCACGCGCGACCTCCGCTGCTCGATATTGAACCTCGATCCCGACTCAGCCCGGTCGGCGCCGGAGGTGCTCAAGGCAGTGGTGCGGACGCACCAGAATTGCGCAGGGGTCTATGCCACCGTAACGCGCACTGGTCGGCTCGATGTCGGGCAGGCGATATTTCTCCGCTTGGTATAACTGACAAATGCGGCGACAAGACTACGCACCCCGGCCCGCGATCCTTAAATGGCTCCTCGACTCAGACCCGGCTATCCGTTGGCAGTTCATGCGCGACCTCACCGCTGAACCGCCCAACGCGATTGCGGCCGAACGCTCGCGCGTCGCCACCGAGGGTTGGGGAGCTGAGCTTCTGGCACGCCAGTCTCCTGCCGGCCACTGGGGTGGCAGCCCTCGCGGCTGGAGAGCCGATCTGCCGAAGCTCCACCGCGACTTGCTTATTACCCTTTACAGTCTTGCTGTCTTGAAGGATCTCGGTCTAGACCCCGCCAGCAAGCAGGCTCGCAAAATGATCGGCCGCGTCGATCAGCGGCTGGTGTTTGATCCAGAACTCGGCAATCGGCCGTATCTTCAGGGCGAAACCGAGCCGTGCATCAACGGCAGAATTCTCGGCTTCGGCGCGTATTTTAAGGAACCGAACGATGCACTGGCCGATCGCCTCTTGAGCGAGCAGCTCGAAGATGGCGGCTGGAACTGCGAAGCCCCCAGGAGCCGGCGCTCTTCGTTCCACACCACCATCTGTGTGCTCGAGGGCCTGCTCGACTACGAACGCGCGGGGGGCAAATCGGCGGCCGTTACTAAGGCGCGCAAGCGCGGCGAAAACTATCTCCTCGAGCGTCGCATGTTCCGCTCAATTCGGACCGGCGAAGTCATTGACAAACGCTGGCTGCGGTTCGCATTCCCGACCTATTGGCACTACGACGCCTTGCGCGGACTGGACTACCTGCGCGATGCAGGCATGCAACCCGACAGCCGCGTGGGTGAAGCGATTGAAGTTGTGATGGCACGCCGCCACCAGAACGGACGCTGGCCGCTCAACCTGCTTCATCCCGAATACATTCCCTTGCAGATAGAAACGGAAGTCGGCAGAGCAAGCCGCTGGAACACGTTGCGCGCCCTACGCGTCCTGCGTTGGTATAACCGCTAATGTGGGGGCGCCCTCGCCCGCCAAACCCCTGCCCCTCGACCACCGTGTCATCCCGACGAAGCGAGAGGCGAGGCCGACCGCGCAGCGGAGAACCTGCCCTGAGCTTGTCGAAGGGGACCTTGCGCTTCCTCCCTAATTCCAGCCCCGGCCTGCTACCTTCCCTTTCCGCAGCACCCAGGTCGTCATGCAGCGCAAATCCTGGACGATGGTAGTTTTCAGCGGATCGACCAGCACCGCATTCATCTTCCGTGCAAGTTCCAACAACATCTCCTCATCGACCAGAAACCATTCGGAACCGTCGCCAATGACATACCTATGCCCCCACACCCGCTCGAAGTTCATGCCGATGCGAGAACCCAGGCGGCAAAACAACATTCCGCCCGGCTTCAGCACCCGCCACAACTCGGAGAGCATCTTCCGGAAGTGATCTTCATCCCGGGCAAAGTGCAGTACCGAGCTGCACATCACCACATCGGCAAATCCGTCAGGAAAAGGCATCTGCTCAATGAGCCCGACCTGAAAATTCTCAGCCGGAAGCCCGGCCCCCAGGGACGCAGCCAGTCGACGAACATGTTCGACCCCTTTGGGGTCAGCGTCCAAAGCAAACACCTCGCAGCCCTGGCGCAGGAAATGGACCAGGTTGCGCCCATATCCGCACCCCGCATCGAGCACCCGCATTCCGTCGCCGATATTCCCGCGAAGGATCTGGTCGAATACATAGATGTCGATTTGGCCAAATTGTTCCTGGAGGGTTGGTGGCATGGAGTAAAGATACGCCGGGATGACTTTTTATGAATTGTGTAACCGACTAAAGTGGGTGCCAAGTACTGGCGGGTTCTTTGCGGCACACTCAAGGTATCAACGGATTCAGCAATATCGCCAGAAAGGGTTGGAGGAGTTTCTCCTCCAACCCTTTACGCACTATGCGACCTTCTTACTTTTTGAGCGAGACGATCTTTCGCCCGATTTCGAACTCTTGCCGTCACCGGGGTTCAGGTTTTCGACGCCCTTTCCAAGTTCTGGAGCTTCGACAATTTTCCACTCAGCACCCTTGTTCCATGGGCCGACAGCGTCGGTCTCGCCTTCGTCTCCGACTCCGGTCGAGTCGTTGAAATATTCATCGACCAATCCCGGTGTAGGTGGAATCTTACCAATGGTGAAGCGATCCTTCCCCATGCTTTCCAATGCAGCCGTGAAGGCTTTCATGTGGGTAATTTCGCGTGTCATCAAGAATTGAAGGGCATCAATGGAGCCGGGATCGTCACAAAAGTTGATTAACCGTTCGTAGACGATTTTCGCTCTGGCCTCCGCAGCAATATTGCTGCGCAGGTCCACGTCCAGTTCTCCGGTGACTTTGAGGTAGTCGGCGGTCCATGCATCGCCCACCGAGTTGAATAGATTCACCCCACCACCACCCGCAATAGCGATGAGAGGATCGATTTCAGCTGCATCGCGATCCGTCTTCATCGGCTTTAAGTGCATGCGTGCCAGGGTACCGACGATTTCGAGATGGCTCAATTCTTCGGTACCGATGTCCATAAGCAAGTCTTTGCGATCAGGGTCGTCGCAGTTGAGTCCCTGAATGCTGTACTGCATCGCCGCCGCGAGTTCGCCGTTGGCCCCACCAAACTGTTCGAGCAGCATGTTTCCGAAACGGGGATCTGGCGTTCCGACATTGACCGTATACATTAGCTTTTTGATGTGATGGTACATAGTCCTCTTCCTTAAAATGAATTGAAAAAATGAATACGTGAATGAAAGGCCTAAGCGGCCTGTGCTTGGGTATCTGTACTGGAGTCGCTGCCGTGCTGCTTCACCATCTTGTTGTAGAATCCAAGAATCAGAAAGGGTGCGGCCCAATGGCCAACGAATAGCGCCCAGTCATTGTGTTTCAGAAGCTTTAATACAGCGGACGTCGCTATCGATCCGAAAGCCAAGCCCAGGAACAAGCTTGAAGGAAGCATAGCGGTTCGACGTTCTATAGATCCTGTAACGCGATCTTCCGAAATTTGACCGCGTGCTACTTTGGTTTCCATTGTTCCTCCGAGTGAAGTGACGACCATGCAGCAGGAAACACAATGGGTGCCACTACCCATTCATGAGAACACTAATGGGCCGCAATTGAAATCCTTCCGAATGGGTACTTTAGAAGGTAGATACCTGTATATCGGTTCAGTGATGGCCGGCGGTGCCCAGCCTTTGAAGGGTTGGATCTTCCTAATATCGAAAACACTTGAGGGTGGCCATCTTTGCGTTTTATGCAAGGCTGGAGTTACCACGCACTCGGGAACATACGGGACAGACAGCAAGCGTCCCTGGCGCAGTCACCAGGTTTTGCGCGAGTTGTGATATACCTCTCTACCATTCCAGGTCACGCATGTTCTCCTCTTCTATTGGAAGAACTGCTGGCCCGGCATCCCAAGCTGCGGGTGCAGGTGATGCATGCGGGGTATCCGATGACAATATGCTGACCCTGTTACAGGCAAACTCAGCATGTGTATGTCGACGTGGCGGGGCTGATCTGGAGCTATCCCATCAAGGAAGTGAATCGCTACATCGAACGTCTGGTCGATGCCGGATTCGAAGACCGCGTAATGTTTGGTACCGACCAGCTACTTGGCCGAAGCTGATGGCTTACTCGATCAGCATCATTCAGAATGCCGACTATCTGACGCCGCAGCAAAGCGGGACATCCTCTATAACAACGCCGCGCGGTTTTTGAGATTGGATGGAAAATAGGAGTGCTTCCCCGTGTCCCTCGGTCGTTCCGCAAACCACTATCGGACCTGAAGCTGAGTACGTTCGCAGCTTCCATTAGAATGAGAGGGACGAGATCAAAATGAATTGAGTCGGACTAAGTCGAATTGCCAGTACAACATTCCATAACCAGGGCACAATCCCTCGATCGCGGGCGACAACTGCTACGCAAGCAGGCGTGGGGAATCGCCTTTTCTCAATTAGCGGCGGCAGACCGCGAGACTCCGCTTGAGCCCATGGACCTTGTCGAACTCGGTCAGGCCGCTTTCCTAATCGGTAAGGACCGTGAAGGTGGCGAATGTCTCGCCCGCGCACACCAGGGATTTCTCAGCCAAGGCGATATACAACCGGCCGCCCGCTGCGCATTTTGGTTGGGATTCACCCTGTTGATCAACGGCGATCGCGCCCAGGCCAGCGGCTGGCTAGCACGGGCTGAGCGGTTGTTAGAAGGCCATCCCGATTGCGCAGAAAAAGGATACCTGCAGTTGCCGGTCGGCTACCGCACGGTGCACGAGGGCGATGCGGTCACCGCCTACAAAGCATTCGCCCAGGCCGCCAAAATCGGTGAGCGGTTTGGCGATACCGATCTGGTGGCCCTCGGCCGCCAGGGACAAGGCCGTGCCTTGATCCGCCAGGGAGAAATCGCGCGCGGCGTGTCGTTGCTCGATGAGGCCATGGTCGCGGTGATGGCGGGCGAGGTCTCACCGCTCACCGCCGGCGGAGTTTATTGCAGCGTGATCGACGCGTGCAGCGAAATCTTCGACATGCGCCGCGCGCAAGAGTGGACCTCGGCCTTGGATCGATGGTGTGCCTCCCAGCCCGATATCGTTGCCTATCGCGGACAGTGCTTGGTGCATCGGGCTGAAATCCTGCAACTGCATGGCTCCTGGGAAGATGCCCTGAACGAGATACGTCAAGCATGTGAAAGGTTCTCCCAGCCAACCCCAAAGCCGGCTGCCGGCGCAGCCTTCTATCGCATGGCAGAACTTCACCGCCTGCGCGGAGAATTCGCGGAAGCGGAGGAGGCGTACCGGCAAGCGAGCCAATGGCTGCAGATTCCTCAGTCTGGTCTGGCGCAGTTGCGCTTCGCACAAGGGAAACTTGACGCGGCCAAGACTGCGATTTGTCGCATAGTAGAAGAAGTCCACGAGCCTGGCAGCCGAGCAAGAGCTCTCCACGCCTATGTCGAAATTCTGCTCGCGGCAGAGGATGTTGCGCCGGCTCGAACTGCCGCCGATGAACTAGCCGCGATTGCCGAGCACTACAACGCGCCCCTGTTACATGCCATGGCGGCTTGCTGTAACGGGGCGGTGCTCCTCGCAGACGGCGATGCAAAACGCGCGCTGGCCTCGTTGCGGCAATCCTGGGTTATTTGGTGCGAACTCGATGCGCCATACGAAGCAGCGCGAGTTCGAACTCTCATCGCGCTTGCATGCCGCGCACTGGGAGATGGCGATGCCGCCGGCCAGGAGTTGGCATCGGCCCGTGAGACCTTTGAAAGGATTGGCGCTGCACCCGATCTTGCCCGGATTGATTCTCTTTCGCAAAGGAAAGACACCTCAGATCCATTGACGGCTCGCGAACTGGAAGTACTCAAACTGGTCGCCGCGGGCAAGACCAATCGAGCTATCGCCACAAAGCTCGGGATAAGCGAAAAAACAGTGGCTCGACACCTCAGCAATATCTTCAATAAGCTCGACCTGAACTCCCGAGCAGCCGCTACCGCCTACGCCTACCGGCAAGAACTCGTCTGATTGCTTCTACATAAAATTACCCATACGCAAAAGTGACAACGCATGGGTACTTCGCCCGATGCGCCCCATCAAAAACTTCCCTACTCTTTCGAAATAAGAGGCCGAATTGGCCAACAGGAGTAAGGAAATCATGAGTAAAAAAGCGAAAACCATTGTCATTGGTGGCGGTCAGGCTGGGCTGGCGGTTGGATATCACTTGGCCAAACGCGGCATTCCATTTCAAATTCTTGACGCTAATCCGCGCATCGGCGATGCATGGCGCAATCGGTGGGACTCTCTCCGCCTTTTTACCACCGCTCGCTACGCCGGACTTCCGGGGCTCCCCTTCCCCGCTCGCGGCGACGCATTTCCCACCAAGGAGGAAATGGCAGACTACCTCGAGGACTATGCAGAACGCTTCCGACTTCCGGTTCAGACCGGGATCCGAGTAAAAAGACTTTCCAAACGGGACGACCACTTTGTCATAGAGGCAGGTACAAAGGGCTTCGAAGCCAACCAGGTTGTAGTTGCCATGGCAAATTATCAGGTCCCCCAACGGCCGGCATTTGCCAAGGAACTTCGTCCTGACATCCTGCAATTGCACTCCCACGACTATCGAAACCCTTCCCAGTTGCAGGAAGGCGGTGTGCTCATCGTGGGCGTGGGTAATTCCGGCGCGGATATCGGCCTTGAGGTCGCGCACACCCACCAGACTTGGATCTCCGGAAAGGAGTCAGGCGTCATTCCATTTCCCATCGATGGAGTCATGGGAAGGTTCGTTCTGTCGCGTGTCGTGCGATTCTTATTTCACTATGTCTTCACCGTGGACACGCCGATTGGCCGGAAGCTGCGCCCAAGAATGCTTTCTCGCCCCGCACCGCTGGTCCGCATCAAGCCCAAGGACTTGATCAAGGCAGGGATCAAACGCGTCCCAAAAGTGACCGGAGTTAGGGACGGCCTGCCGCTCTTGGGAGATGGTCATACGCTTGCCGTAAAAAATGTAATCTGGTGCACCGGTTACCAACCCGGATTCTCATGGATCGATCTCCCTATCTTCGACGACGATGGACGGCCCATGCACGAGAGCGGAATTGTAACCACCATGCCCGGGCTGTACTTCGTCGGCCTGCATTTTCTCTATGCCATGTCGTCGGCCACGGTGATGGGAGTAGGCAGAGATGCGGAGCGGATCGCTGAATCTGTCGCACGAAATCCGCGAACCGGCGTGACAGAAGACAAAGAGCGTTTCCACGTGGTTGCCGTAGCCTGAGTGGCGAGGAAAGGATCTTATGATTGATGCGAGCGTTGAATCACTACTGCTCGACCTCTTGGAATGGGTTAAAGATGGAGGAAAAAAATACGATGAGGTGATGGATGCGTGGCGCACCTCGTGTCCCAAACTTCCGGTCTGGGAAGAAGCCAATGATCGCGGACTGGTGGCCAGAGAATCCGTTAACGGATGTTGTATTGTCAGGATCACATTATTGGGCTTCGCCTTTCTTTGTCAGCGGAGGATATTGCTGAAGGTCGTCCCGGCGATCGGTTAAGTTTATTTCCACTCGAATCGCTTCAACAGGTTACTGTTTGGGCTAGGAACATATACTGTCAGGTTATTGACATCAGCTTTGTGCGTCGTGTGTCGCACATCTTGCTTGCTTGGGCACTGCTGGTTCCGTCTGCGATGGCGATTCGTGAACTTGTCGAGCTTGAAGAACTCCAGCCGGCTCAACAAGCGGAGCGAATTATCCTGGATCCCTCAGACACTCCCATCCCAAACATGAAAGGAACCGATTGCAAGGGTGGACCGCAGTACTGCGTTCAACTACATCTGACGACAAAGGGTACTTTCGCCTTTCTCGGCAACGCGGAAAGAACTCTACTATCGTTTCGGTCACGCTATGTCTAATCCATTACAACTCAAGGTTAAGATCGATAAGAGCGTTGCACAACGGGCATTACTGACAGACCGCATATCGGCGGTTAAGGCTATGCGCAGAGCAATAACCTGAGATTGGGATTTGGGGTTCGGTCTTCTTATATGCGTGCCTTGGCAGCGCGCGGCGTTACCCTCACTGTCGCCGACCGCGCGTTAGCTGAAATCATTGGCTTGAGATACTCGCTGCCCTTATACTTCTCGCGGTAGGCGTCATCGACGAGCTCGTTGATCGACCCATCCATTGCTTCGAACTCCACTTCCTTGGTCATTCCGGCCGCAGTAATTCTCCCCGCCTTCTGCCGCACCGCTGCCCGGTACCAACTGGACTTCTTTCCGTTGTAGCCTCGGACATAGAGCCCGTCACCGACCACGACGGACCAGATCCAGGTCGGGGTGCCGTAAGTCTTGCCGTCCTCGCGGAACGGCGAGATGTGCAGGTCGTCGCTTTCGGCGATCTTGCGGAGTTCGTCTTTCGACCATGCGGACATTGTGGATTTCTCCTCGTTCCTCGCCTAACTCTGCAACGCCGCCTTCACATAAGCGGCTTTCATCGGCAGCCGCCGCATCACCTTTCCGGTCGCGTCGTGAAGGGCCGCGGCAATCGCCGGCGCAGCCAGCGCATTCGCCGCCTCCGAACCTCCGCCGTAGCGGCCGACCTGCGGGTCGTTCAACAGCACAACCTTGATCTCCGGTATATGCGCCATGGTCGGTATGGGATAGGAAACCCAGCTGTTCGCGGTGATTCTGCCTTCATCAAACCTCACTTCCTCAAACAACGCATGACTGATTCCCATTACCGCGCCGCCCTCCACCTGACGCTTCAATTGCATCGGGTTGATAACGATGCCAGGATCAACTGCGATGGTGTACCTCTCCACCTCGATCGCGCCTGTGTCGGGAGTGACCGAAATATGGCAAGCACAAGCCCAGTAGGTTCCGCTGCGTAGCATCAGCGAAACTCCGCGGCCTTTCAAAGGCTGTGTCCCTGTGGCGACAGCATTGGGGCGCGGGGAAGGGCGAGTGTCCCATCCGGATGCGTCGCGAACTGCTTTCAGCACCCCGATTACCCGCTCCTCACTGGCGTGGTCAATGCGGAACTGCAGCGCATCCGCGCCCGCCAGCGCCGCCGCTTCGTTGATCGCCAGCTCACGCGGATAGTTCTGCTGGTACTGCCCCGGCGTGCGCATGCTGTGGTCGCGCAGACCTACGGCAGTCGGCGAAGCCTTTTGTCCCACCTGAAAGGTGCCATGGCCCCGCTCCACCACAATTGGAACCGGAGCGTAAACCCAGGGATCGGAAATGTTGTTGACCGTGGAGCTGACGAAATCCCCGTGGACATCAGGGGCCGGCATCGTGGGCAGCCCGGCGAGTACCGCGCCGATCAGGCGATCATCCTGCATGGCCGGCATGTAGTGGTCGATTTGATAGGCCGCAATGTTTCCCTTGTCGTCCAAGGCAATCTGCACGTCGGAATACGAGGCCGAAGATTGCGTCGACCATTGCAGATCATCGGCGCGCATCCACTGCACGCGCACCGGCTTGCCGAGCGCTTTCGAAAGAATTACTGCTTCGTCCTCTGCGCCCGCGTTGCCTCCGTTCGACCGTCCGTAGTGGCCGGGTCCTGGATACGCGTGCACAATCACATGATCGGCAGTTATCCCCAGCATCATGGCGATTTCGCCGCGCAGCTCTTGTGGATTCTGGTTGTGCGCGTAGATGTGAACTGTCCCATCGGCTTTGACGTCGGCCACCGCCATCGTCGGGCCGATAGGAGCGTGTTTCATGTAGGGCATTTGGTAGGTTGCGGAAAACTTCTTGTGCGCTGAAGCGAGCGCTGGTTGAGCCTCACCCTTATTGCCCCGGCCGTTTGCCACCGGGGCGGATTTCCAATCCGCCTGTTCGCGCAGGTGCTGGTAAAGTTTTTCGTTGCCGGGCAGGCCCTTCCATTCCGTCCACTTCGTGTCGCGCGCTACCTGATTGGCGGCCTGGATTGCTTCCCACTCGGTGGGCGCGACCACGCCCACCAGATTACCCTTCACGACAACCTGCGAATTCGGAAACTTGGTTTTGTCCAAATTACCCGCGGAAACAAGAGTGGAGCCGAGCGTTCTGGGATGCACCACGCGCGCATGTAACATACCGGGCAGCCGCACATCCGTAGCCCAGGTTTCCTTAGCTGCGACCTTCGAACTGATAACGGAATTCTTAAACGACTTACCGATGACTTTGTACTCGCTGACCGGCTTCATCGGCGGATCGCCATCGATCCTCAGCCCCATAATGCTGGTGAGATCGCCTGTCACCGGTATCGTCAGCTTGAGTTGCTGGCCCTTGACCAGGCCGCCGTACGAAATGCTTTTCCCGCCGCCCGTAACGACGCCGTCTTCGACAGAAAGCTTGTCTTTGCCCACGCCAAGTTTTTCCGATGCCAGATCGAGCAGAGCCTGGTAAGTATAGGCCGCTGCCTTTCGGATATTCGGCGTCCCCCGGCCGAGAAAATCAAACGCGCCACTGCCATCCGGCGTCCGATCGGTATCTCCCTGCACGACGGTAGTGATGGCTTCGAAGGGAACGCTCAACTCGTCGGCCACGATTTGCCGGTACGCCGTGAAAGTCGTGCCCTGTCCGAAGTCGCTCTTCCCGGTACGAATGAGGATCGTGTTGTCCGGATGAATCTCAATCCAGGAACTGGGGAGCGACGGATCGAGCGAGTTCTTCAACACAGTGGACTTTGCGGTATCGCCCTTCAAAAACCGCGGGCCCACCAGGCTGACACCTACAACTAGTGCCCCGCCCGCTTTCACAAATTGCCGGCGCGATAAGGTGGCCCCGAAAACGTTTCCTGACTTTGCACTCACGGTTGTCATCGCTTATCTCCCCTTCGCCATGATGGTGGCGGCATGGTGCACAGCGTCAATGATTGCGAGATAAGTTCCGCAGCGGCAAAGATTCGGCGACATTCCCCCCGTGGTGAACGCCGCCTTGATTTGTACCAGCGTAGGATGGGGGTTGTTTTCAAGCAACTCGGTCGCCTTGATCATCATTCCGTTCTGGCAGAACCCGCACTGCGGGGTCTGCTCTTCGATCCAGGCCTGCTGCACCGGATGAAGTGTGTATTTCGCTTCCTCCGCCGAAAGCCCTTTCAGTTTGGCCCAGCGCGCTGGCAAACCTTCGAGCGTGGTGACCTCTTTATTGGCCACGTCCGAGACCGGCGTGATGCAGGAGCGCACTTCCTTGCCCTCGACCAGCACCGAACAAGCTCCACACTGCGCGAGCCCGCAACCGAACTGCGGCCCGATCAGTTCAAGGTCGTTGCGCAAAACATAGAGCAGAGGGGTGTCGGCAGGCGCCTGCACTTCGTGGCGGGATCCGTTCACATTCAGCGTGACCATAGAGAACTCCCTTTCTAGACAGATTCCAAATTCAAGTACCTATAGAGAACCCTTTGCATCTCACCTAACCCAGGCCATTATGTACCGGGTTCGGCCCAGCTGACGAGTTTCACCACCGTCGCGCATTGCTCCTCGCGAGAGTGCCTGAGAATTTGCGTGCGGTGGATCGCTCACTTCTTCCATTCCACGAACTTGCAGCCCTGACTCGCCAGGCAGCTGTTCAGCGGCCCACCAATTTCTGCAGCTCTTCGGGATAGCGCGCGCCTTGCACCGGAACCTCGGCCGCGGCGCTACCGATTTCTTTCAGTTCGTCCGCGGTAAGTTTGACTTCGACGGCCCCGATATTCTCTTCGAGCCGAGGCAGCTTAGTTGTGCCTGGAATCGGAACGATCCACGGCTTCTGTGCCATCAGCCAAGCCAGCGCGATCTGGGCGGGCGTAACCTTCTTCTGCTGTGCGAACTTGCCGATCAGATCCACCAAGGCCTGATTCGCTTTGCGGTTCTCCGGGCTGAATCGGGGGACGATGTTGCGGAAGTCGCTCTTATCGAACTGCGTATGTTCACTGATCTTTCCCGTAAGGAAACCCTTGCCCAGCGGGCTGAATGGAACAAACCCGATTCCCAGCTCCTCAAGAGTGGGTATCACCTCTGCTTCTGGCTCTCTCCAGAAAAGCGAATATTCGCTTTGCAGCGCCGTCACTGGTTGAACCGCATGGGCGCGCCGGATGGTCTGCACCCCTGCCTCCGAGAGGCCAAAGTGCTTCACCTTGCCTTGCTGGATAAGGTCTTTCACCGCTTCGGCGGTTTCTTCGATCGGCACATTTGGATCGACACGATGCTGATAGAACAAGTCAATGACATCGGTCTTGAGGCGTTTGAGCGAGGCTTCGGCGACTTCCTTAATGTGCTCCGGACGGCTGTCCAGTCCGGACTGCTTGCCGGTTTTCGGATCAAGTTTGAACCCAAATTTGGTAGCGATCACCACCTTGCCGCGATAGGGAGCCAACGCCTCCCCTACCAGCTCTTCGTTGGTGAACGGACCGTAGACTTCGGCGGTGTCGAAGAAAGTGACGCCGCGCTCGACGGATCCCCGGATGACGCCGATCATTTCCTGCTTGTCGCCCGCCGGGCCATAGCCAAAGCTCATGCCCATACAACCCAAGCCAAGGGCTGAAACTTCCAGGTTGCTCTTTCCAAGTTTGCGTTTTTGCATTTTGCAGCTCCTTCGTTTCGGAACCATAAGGTTAGGCCCAAGGGTGCTCAAAGCGGTAGCCTGATCCTTCCGATTGATTGCCTATTTCTCTTGTTCTTTGAAAAATCAGTGGCACTTCCCGAGCAGAGCAGCTATCGTAATGGTGAACAAGAAGGACATTTGCAATGATAAAGTCCAATAAAACCGCGGCTGCAACATCAAATCGGGCTGGCGAATGGCGCGCCGAGCTAGCCCGCAAGATTGCCTCGTTTGTGGGGCAGCAAGAGCATCGGGCAACAGAAATTCCCGGCGTAACCGTCTACCGGCGGACCGCGCCGACCGCGCCGTGCTCCATGACCTACCAGCCGGGCGTGACGGTGATGGCGCAGGGGCGCAAGCGGGTGGACCTCGGCTCGACCACTTTCATCTACGGCGAGTCACGTTACCTACTGACCTCGGTCGATTTGCCAATCGTCAGCCAGGTAATAGAAGCTAGCGAAGAAGTGCCCGCGCTTGCGATTTCACTGAAGCTCGAGATGCCCATGGTTCGCGAACTTCTAAGCCGGGAAGAGATTAACGTGGCGGAAGCGCCAGCTGAAAGCCCGGGCATGGCAGTCGGCGAGGCCACCGCGGAATTCCTCAGCGCTTGGTGCAGGCTCGTCGACCTGCTCGACACCCCGCAGGACATTCCTTTTCTAAGCGGCCTGATTCAGCGCGAGATTATTTACCGAATTCTTCGTGGGCCGGAGGGGGCACGCCTGCGCGCGATTGCAACTCTCGGAGATCAAAGCCACCGCACGGCAAAAGCTATCGCCTGGATCAGCGCCAACTACGCCAGGACGCTGCGCGTCGAAGATCTCGCGGAAATCACCAACATGGGAGTCTCCACGCTGCACCATCATTTCCGCGCGCTGACCGCCATGAGCCCGCTGCAATATCAAAAGCAATTGCGCTTGCAAGCCGCGCGCGGCTTGATGCTCCTCAATGGACTCGACGCCGCCAGCGCCGCCTTCGAAGTCGGATACGAAAGCGCCAGCCAATTCAATCGCGAATACAGCCGCCTCTTCGGCCAGCCGCCCATGCGCGACATTCAGAGTCTCCGCTCGCCGGGCGCGGCGCCCATGGAGGCAGTCACTTAGCAAAGCCAGGAGTATGCGCCCGCGAACATAGAATCCCGAGAGTGCCCCGCTCAAGCAAAGCTTGGACGGGGTACCCTCAACTCCGGTAGGCTGAGCTTCTTGTCTCTCAATACGGCGTGAAGGAAAATTCAACGTGAGGCACTTCGTTTGGCTATTGGCTATCGTCATGTTTAATAGTGCACATTCCCCGGCGCAAGCCATCAAGCTCCATCTCGATCTCAGCGATGCTCCTCGAAACATTTTCCACGAGCGCCTGATCCTACCGGTAAAACCCGGAGCAAATACTTTCGTCTATCCCAAATGGATTCCCGGCAATCACCGTCCCAGCGGCCCCATCGCGAACCTTGTTGGTATCAAATTCCAGGCAAACGGCACGGGTCTAGCCTGGTGGCGCGAGGCGGTGGATATGTATGCCTTTCACGTGGATGCGCCCGCTGGCACGCAGCAAATCGAAGTGTCGATGGACACCACCACTTTCAGCGACAGTGCTGGATCGACTGGCGCTGCAACCTCGTCCAATGTGCTTGATCTGAATTGGAACCAGGTGGTGCTCTATCCGCAGGATGCCAATTCGAACGACGTGCAGTTTTCTGCTTCGGTGCGGCTTCCCTCGGGATGGAAATTCGGCACAGCACTCCCGGTTGCCCGCACTTCCGGAGACACAGTTGATTTTTCCCCGGTTTCGCTGACGACTCTAGTCGATTCGCCTCTAATTGCGGGCAGCCACTACCGCAAAATTGAGCTGACCGACGGACACGACGGCCCTTCCCACGTGATCCACATGGTCAGTGAAAGCGAGCAAGGCCTCGCCATCTCAGACGCGGATGTTGCAGCCTATCGCGCACTCGTGCGTGAGACAGGCGCACTTTTTGGCGCGCGTCATTACCAGCAATATCATTTTCTATACACGCTGAGTGATGAGATCGCCTCGCATGGAGTCGAACATCATGAATCAAGCGACAACGCCAGCCCCGAGCACACGCTCACCGATCCCGGCCTGCACCTGCTCCATGCCGACCTGCTTCCTCACGAATTCGTACATTCGTGGAACGGAAAATATCGCCGCCCGGCCGGACTTGCGACTCGCAACTATCAAGAGCCCATGATCGGCGATCTGTTATGGGTATACGAAGGACTGACAGACTACCTGGGCGATGTGCTTGCCGCACGGTCGGGTCTGCATTCGCAAGAGGAATTTAGAGAATTGTTGGCCTCAACCGCGGCCATGCTGGATCATCGCAGCGGACGCACCTGGCGTTCGCTTGAGGACACGGCGCGTTCGGTGCAGATTCTCCGCCTTGCCGGATCGACATGGCAGAACTGGCGGCGTGGCCTCGACTACTACACCGAGGGCGTATTCATCTGGCTTGAGGTCGATACCAAACTTCGCCAGCTAACTCATGACGAAAAGTCTCTCGACGATTTCTGCCACGCTTTTCATGGTGGACCGAGCGGACCGCCAATGGTTGTGTCCTACGAATTCAACGACGTCGTGCGGACCCTGAACGAACTGGCTCCGTTTGATTGGGCTTCTCTGCTGAAGGAGCGCACCACGGCATTGGCGCCGCACGCCCCGCTTGCCGGCATCAACGCCTCTGGGTGGAAACTGGTCTACACCGACAAGCCCAACTTACTCATTCAAGCCAGCGAAAAGGAACGGAACTCCTTGAATGCCTTCTACTCGCTGGGATTCTCAATAACTAAAGACGGATTGTTGGAAGATGTGATCCCAGGTTCGCCCGCTTACGCCGCTGGCGTTGGCCCCGGCATGAAACTGGTGGCGGTGAACGGGCGGCGCTGGTCGAAGGAAGTGCTGCGTGAGGCGCTGCGTGCCACCAAGTCCACCGGCACTCCGCTGGAACTCCTGCTCGAAAACCGTGACTTTTTCAAAACATATTCGATCAACTATCACGGAGGCGAACAGTACCCGCATCTCGAGCGCGCGGAGGGAGATGATCTCCTGGGTAGGATAAGCGCGCCGCGGGCTGGCAGTAAGTAGCTCGATCTCTTTTTGCAGAAGTGTTCCGCGTGGAACATTTGACTTCCATTTTTGGTAGGAAAAGTTCCGGGCATGTGATTGGTAGAAGGGAGTTGTGGCCACACACGTAGCAAAAAGAACAAATCGCAAATGTTACAGTCGTTTAAATGCAGTTTCAGGGGCTCATTCCCAATTTTGGGAATGCGTTTTCGACTGCAGGCGGAGGCGGTCCCTTCGCAAATGCGCTCGACTCGAGACACCCGAAGGCTCGAGGAGACCAGTCCTTTGAAGGATCGAGCATATTCTATTAGGACGTGATACACTTTCGGGCCTCTTAGTAGTTGTTCGTTATGTGGTCCTGTCTTCCGTTGTCAAAGTTGATCAAGCCGAGACATTTAGTTTGTCTCATTGTGACCGCGTTTGCCGGCTGCGGCGGCGGAAGTCATCCTCCAGTCATCATCACACCTCCCGCAGTTCGGCCTGCGGTATTAGTCAGTCCGCTCACGGCTACGGTGCCAATATCAACCAATGAGCTTTTCTCTGCCTTCGTTACCCACTCCAGCAGCAATATAGTGAAATGGAGTGTTTCCGCCGGTACCGTGGATGACATCGGGTTCTATGTTGCACCGGACAGCGTTCCCAGTGGTGGGACTGCAACGATCAGCGCAACCCTGGCCAGCGATCCATCGGTCAAGGGATCGGCTGTCGTAACCATCACGACGAAACCGGTAACCCTAACGGTTTCCCCTGCGACAGCGACTGTAAAGGCTGGCTTCGCCACATACTTCGCTCCAAATATCACCGGGACAAGCAACCTAGAAGTCTTGTGGTCACTGAATGATCCTGGCGACGGTAGGTATCCGGGATCTATATCCGGCGGGGTCTATTGGGCGCCTTCTCCAGTTCTGTTGCCTCGCACTTATTCGATCACAGCTACATCTGCTGCCGACCCTTCGAAAACTGCTTCAGTTCAGGTAAGCGTCATCCCGCTGGAAAACCAAGCGGCCCAGACGTTTCCTATCGAACTGGGAGCTTCCGGGCTCAACAGCAAGTCGATAGATTGCTGTAGCGGCACCCTGGGTTCGCTGCTGGCCGATCAAAAAGGAAAGCAATACATACTGAGTAACAGTCACGTGGCGGCCCGGATGGGAAGTGCGATGCCGGGAGAAGCCATCATTCACCCTGGGTTCGTCGATACGGAATGTGATTTCACCGTCCCAAAAGAAGTGGCAAAGTTTACGGCGGCGGGAGGTATTTCGTCTAATGTAGACGCTGCCATCAGCGAAGTAGTTGCAGGAGCGGTTGACCCGAAGGGCGGGATCATTGGGCTTGGAGGTGTCAAAGCAGACGGAAACTATCTAGTAGCACCGCCAGCGACTACCATTGCAACCGCCACAATCGGCATGCGGGCAGCCAAGAGCGGACGGACAACCGGACTCACCTGCGGCACCGTAGAAGCGGTCAATGCATCGATTCAGGTCGACGTGCCTGCGGAATGTGGTATCCCGGCCGCCACGTCGATTTTGTACCAGGGACAGATCGTACTTGACGGGCTGACGCGGCCGGGGGACTCGGGTTCATTGATTGTGGAAGCAGCGACAGCGCGACCACTGGCGCTGGTGACCTCAGGTTCTAGCGACGGCCGGTTTACCGGAGCAAATCCCGTGGGCGACGTCATCCAAGCGCTGAACCAGGCCGCCAACCTAAAACTCAGTTTTGTCGGCGGAGGCGAGCACAACGTGAGTTGTACGGCTGCTACAGGCGCAGCGCGGCCGGCAGTTCATCAACAATCGGCTTCATCAGAAATCCTTTTGCCGGAACACGAAGTCGAACGGGCGATGGCGTTGCAATTCAAATATGAGAACGAGATATTGCAAAATCCTGGCGTGCTGGGAGTGGCGGTTGGCCGAGAGGAAGCAAACCCCGGGAAAGTTGCCCTTGTGGTATTTGTCGAACGCGAAGGGAAACCACCTTTGTTACCAAAAACACTTGGCGGCTTGAGCGTCCGGATGATTCCGACCGGACACTTCGGGCCCGGAGTGTTGCCTGGACGAAGAGCACGGAGTTCCTGCCATCCATCTGCTGCAAATTGAAGGCAGGGGTGTACCACAAAGGGGTGAGCCGCAGGGATCGAAAGGGTTCAGTCTCGCTCGCATCGTCCCATACGCCTGGTACACCGCGTTTGCGTATGGGTTTACGCTCGGATCGATTTTCTGATACCCATAAGTGGACGAAGAGCCGGAGACAGACGGGACGTTTCCAATTTTACAAAAATGATTGATGGGCCCACCATCGCTCCGCCATCTTCTACCTCCTCCCAAACACCTCCCTCAACAAAGCCGTGGTTTGCGCCGCCGGGTCCTTCCTGATCTTCTTCTCTTCGTTACCCAGCATCAGGAACAATCCGTCGAGGGTTTTTCCTACCACGTACTGGTTCAGATCAAACTGGCCGCGCAACGCGCTGGCGCCGGGAGCGGTGGCGAGCAGGCGGTTGTACTGTTGCACCACCCCCACGCGCTGCATGGCGCGATCTACGATCGGCGAGAATGCGGCCGTTAGGTCCGCGGTGCTTGAGTTTTTGAAGTATTCGGTTGCGGCCGTGTCGTTGCCGGTCAGGATGCGACGAGCGTCGGCGAAGGTCATCTTCTTAACAGCGGCGATAAAGATTGCTTTGGCTTGCGGGGTAGCTTGCTCGGCGGCGCGGTTCATGCCCACTTCCAATTCGTCCACTTGCTGTCCCATACCGAACATGCGCATGCCTCGGCCAAGAGTCTGAAGTTTTGGCGGCAACAGAATTTTGATGGCTTCATTTTTCAGAAAGCCGTCGGGCTTGCCGGTGAGGGCGACTGCTTTGCCGGTACTTACTTGCAAAGCTTGCTTCAGGCCCGCGATGATTTTGTCATTGCTCAGTCCTGCGGTGCTGTGCTGGTTTAATGCCTCATCCGCCTTCTTCAGTATGTCGCCGAGTTGGGCTTGGGCCAGGACTGATACCAGCAGCACGGCTGTCAGGATGGTGGGTCGCATAGTCTCTCTTTGTTTTGAAATTGGGGTTTGCAAGGTAAGTCTACTCTTCATTGCTCGGCCGATTCGTTTGTTCCCGGCGACTGTATCTCTGTTTCGGCTGTCGAACAGGAGTGTCCGCCCTACATCTGCGGACGCTATACTTCCTGAACGGTGAACGAGCGGCTGCGGAGGGAAGATGGGTAAGGGACGACTCGAGGCATTCAGCGACGGGGTGATCGCCATCATTATCACCATCATGGTGCTGGAGATGAAAGTGCCCCATGGGAGCGGCCTGGAAGATTTGCGTCCCCTGCTGCCGGTGTTTCTCAGCTACGTCTTGAGTTTCGTCTACGTCGGCATCTACTGGAACAACCACCATCACATGTTGCATGCCTGCAAGACCGTTACGGGAGCGGTGCTGTGGGCCAATCTGCACTTGTTGTTCTGGCTCTCATTGTTTCCCTTCACAACCGGATGGATGGGAGAAAACCATTTCACCCCGCTGCCCACTGTGCTCTACGGGGTGGTGCTGTTGATGGCGGCAATCGCGTACTACCTGTTGCAACAGGCGATCATCCGGGCGCAGGGGCCGGATTCGATCCTGAAAAAAGCGGTCGGTCGCGATTGGAAGGGCAAGCTATCGCCGGTGCTGTACCTGGTGGCAATCATTGCCACCCTGCGTTCCGCGTGGATCGCTCAAGCAGTGTTTGTGGCGGCCGCGCTGATCTGGCTGATCCCTGACCGGCGTATTGAAAATGTGCTGCCACGCCACGGTGGGTAAGGCTGACAAATCTGATCCTCTCTGGGGGCCCGGCATCGAAGATTTTGTGTGAGTTGACGCCCGCTTTGGCAACGCTATTCGCGGTTGATCATGAAGGTGGACATCTGTTCCAGAAATGTTTTCAGGGCCTGTTCTGCGTCAATGGGCAGTGCGACTTCGGTGAAGGCTTTGTCCATGAGCCGCATCCAGCGATTCCGGGCAGCTTGAGTAATCTGGAAAGGAAAGTGCCTCGCCCGCAAACGGGGATGGCCACGCTGTTCGATGTAGCGCTGCGGGCCTCCAAAGCGGTAGATCAGAAAGTCGCGCAGCCGTTGCTCGGCGCCATCGCGATCGTCCTTGGGATACATCGGCCCGAGGATATCGTCGTCATACACCTGGCGATAAAAAGCGGCGACGAGCCTCGCAAAGCCATCTTCGCCAATGAGAGAAAAAATACGGTCTTCATTCATGAAAAAATCTCCGCTAGTTTATCGTGGCCTCCCAGGCGCTGATGGCGCGACCAGCATGGCTGGAAAAAACCACATTTCCTCGGGTGAACACTGTAGGCGCGAATACAGCAGGACATCGTACGGATACGCAATGCTCTGGCTCCCACGACCGAAGCGGACAATGACCAAGGTTCCCAAAAAACGATTTTGAAAGTTTCCTTCAACTTATAAAATGTCTCTAGTCGCGAATCGGCAGAGGCGTGACGAGTCAACACCAAATCCTGGGGCCCGGGTACCTAATGCTGCGACATTCTTCTCTTTTTGAATTCAAGCACGGCGATCATGCCTGCATTTTTTATCGCTCAGAAGACAAGCTGCTGGAACTGCTCACTCCTTATTTTGCGGACGGACTGCGCAAAGGGGAATGCTGTTTCGGCGTGCAAAAAAGCCGCACCATCAAGCGGCTGTTTAACGACCTCCGCTTTCTGGGGATTGAGCCGGATGATGAGATGGAGCGCGGTGCGCTGGTGATGCATACAGACGATACAGGATATCTCACCAACGGCAAATTCGAGCCGGACCGCATGATGGAGATGCTGCTGAACACCATTAGTGATTGTGTGAAGCGGGGGTTCAGCGGCTTCCGCAGTGCCGGAGATCTATCCTGGGCGGCTCGGGGAAGGCAGGATTGCAACCAAGTGATAGGCTATGAGCAGATGGTGGAGAAGTCTTATCCGGGAAAGCCCGCGCTTGGATTCTGCCAATACCATGTCACCGATTTTCCGCCGGATGTTCTGGAATCAGTGCTGGCGGCCCACAAGATGCACCTGTTGGAACCGGAAAAGTCTGTCCATACCAGCCTCTCTCTGGGTTTCAACGACCACGTTGCTGAAATCGTCGCCGACCCGTCGATTCCCAAGCCTATTTTCAATTATGTGGTGCAGCACCGGTATTCCAGAGATGTGGTCGACTGGGGAACAGAACCGAATTTTCAAGCTGCGAATAGGCAAATCGAAGAATATGTCATGGCTTCCAGCCGAGTGAACTAAATCACGATCTTTTTGCGCTGGCGAAGGCAATGAGGTTCTGCTCGCCGTTGCTAGATCCTAGTTGAGTCCATTTCAAAACTCTATTCTGCCCGATATCTGCATGACACGCTTATCAGTAAGCGTGTTTCCGGCTAGCCCGAAGGTGCTGGGGTTGTCGAGGTTAACGCTGACCGAGTGCGGATCAAAGCGCACGCTGTTGGTGACGTTAAATACTTCCCAGCGGAATTGCAGTTTAGCGCGCTCGTAAATCTGGAATGATTTGTCGAGGCCGGCATCCCAGGTGTAGTAACCGTCCCCCCGCAATGGGTTACGATTTCCCGATTCCCCGGGATAGGCCTGGCGAAAGCTGGCGTAAACCGCGGCCGGATCGGCGAACATCTGCTGGCCTTCGCCGCGCTTGACCGCAGCCGATGGAATAGGCCCGGTTTGCGTGGCGAAGCCTTCAATGTCCCAGTTGGTTGGCCAACGCGAACCGTTGTCGACCGCGTAGGGCAGACCGCTGGTCCAGCGGACGATTCCCGTCAGCCCCCAATTTCCCAGAACGCCGTTCTCAAGCCGTCCCGCGTTGGCTAGAAAGCGCTTCCCGTGGCCGACCGGCAGGTCCCACACCCAGTTGGCATTGATCTGGTGAGTCATGTCGAAATCGGAAAGGCCGCGCAATTGTCCAGGCACCCAACTATTGATGATCTGCGCGTTGTTGTTGCCGCCGGAGGTAGCAAGGCGCTCGGCTTGTGAGGTCCAGTCAATCGACTTGGAGAAGGTGTAATTGAAATCGGCTTGCAGCCCTCCGCGGAAGCGCTGCCGCAGGGCTACTTCGAGTGCATGATAGTAAGACTGCCCGATGGAACGCCAGGCATAGAGCGCCGAATACTGGTCATGGTAGTAGCGATAGGCGGGGTAGGTGTGATCGCCCACGTTGATGCCGGCGCCGCTCTGCGAGTCAGGTAGATCCAACTGAAACAGGGCGTAGGTTTCATTGCCAAGATTCTGGTTGATCAACTCGTAGACATTTTGCGTCGCCGAAAGCGGACCGAAGCCAATGTCTGCACCGTCGAGTGCCCCAAACTGCTGCTCCCAATAGTCGGCGTTGGGCACTGCTGATACGTCGGTTCCGGCGTAGGCAAGTTTGGAAAGCTCGGTTGCCGCTGCGAAGTAATCCGTGCCGGCGGCGTGGATGTCGAGCGGCATGGCCACATCGTGCTGCGACATCAGCCGATGAGCGAGACGCCCCACATAGGACAACTCAAGTGACGTCGACGGACTCAGCTCGCGCGAAAGGGAGAAGTCAATCAAATGCGAATAAGGAGTCTTGATTTTGCTGTCGATGCCCCAACTGATGGCGAACAGCGAGGGATCCGGCGTGGCCGGGAATCCGCCCGGCGGCGCTGCCGGCAGCAAGCCGTCAGGAATGGATGTAATTCCGGTAAACCGCGGCGCCGTGGCAACCGTAAGAAAGCCCGGTGGGTTCGACACGTTGCTGGAAAGTCCGAATGACCCAGAGGTGTCGAACGAGTTGACCACGCCCGCCCCGAAGTGATCGTAGGTCATCGCGTAGCCCGCACGAACCGAACTCTTCCCTGCACCACCAAATAGTTTGCCCAGGATTCCTTCATTGAAATCCGGCGACCAGACGATGGCCACGCGCGGGGAGAAGTCTGCTTTGTCGGGCTGCCAGAAATCCGGCCTGCCGTTGGCCCGGCCATTCAAATCGAAAGAAAGGGTGCCGAGGCTACTGGCAGAACCACCGGTCAAGCCTTGCTGCGCACTGGCGTTGAAGAAGTCGGTAAGCGCATAGGGCTGGCAACTGTTGCCGCTTATAACGCAGGGTCCAACCTGATTGCCGTTTATCTCAGATGGCGTTTGCAGGTAGGAATATCGCAATCCCAGAGTTACGGTGAGATTGTTCCGAAGTTTCCAGGTGTCCTGTCCGTAGAAATCGTACTCATGCCAGCGATATTCACGACCCACTGGGGCGCCGAGCGCGATGGGATTTCCTGTGTGGTCGTAATTGTAGATCGCGTCGCCCTCATCGACGATGCCAACCACATCCATCAGGGCACTGTCATAGTTATAACCATAGGCATCGCCGACCGCGGGATACCCATAAATCGCAGGATCGAAATCCTGTCCGGTTCCGGCAATAGCGGAAGAAGGCCCCAGCCATCCGGTATTGATGGAGGCGCTCGGGAAAGAGTTACTGGTGCTGGAGCGTGCATCGCCGATGATGCGAATGCTGGTGCCGAACTGGAAACTATGCGAGCCCTTGGTCCAGGCGAGGTCATCGACAAGATTATGCACCGGAATGTGAACGCTTGAGGTGCGGGAGAAAGCCTGGGGAGAATCCAGCCCCTGCAGGCCAACGCTCGATTCGTTGGAGGTTCCCGCGCTGGTCGCACTCTGACGAGTAAAGCCCCAGCGGAAATTGTTGACCAGATTCTGGCGCAGTACGGTCGTATACCCGAGGGCAAAGCCTTTGCTGTTGGTAACCGTCCGCGAGGAGGCGGGCTGCCCGGGAAACTGCGGACTTCCGGGTTCGGAATCTCCCATCAAATTTCCGCGCCAGAACAGGGTGTGGTTGTGGCTTACGTTCCAATCGAGGCGGGCGATGTAGGTATTGTAGGTACGTTTTTCTGAACTGCTGAAGCGGAAGCCTTCCGTATTCAGACCGTCACCGCTCAAGGGGTCGTTGGCCGCGGGGTAGGTGTTGAACATGTCCAGCATTGCTTGATTGACGCCGATAGAATTCGGGTCCATCCCCTTAATCTGATCGGGCGTGAGCGTCACCGTGTTGCCGTCGACATCGACGTATTGGACGATACCCTGGCGCAGAGACGCGGTGGGGACCAGCCGTTCGTTAACCACACCTTCGCTGTCGCGCCGCCCCTCGAAATTGGTGAAGAAAAAGACCTTGTCTTTGCGAATCGGCCCGCCCAGTGATGCACCGAAGATGTTCCGGATCAACGGCAACTGCTTGTTAGGCTCGCCGCTGGCCAACTGGGTTTGCTTGTTGAACCAGTCATTGGCGGTGAACAGCGCATTGCGATTGTATTCATAGGCGCTGCCATGAAACTGGTTGGTCCCGCTTTTGGTGATAAGGGTAACCTGGGCACCTGAGCCGCGTCCGCCGTCCGCGTTGGGATTGCTGGTGGTTACCCGAAATTCCTGAATGGAGTCCTGGGTGATGCGAAGCACGCTGGTGAAGGCATATCCCTTGTCCTGGTCATTGACGTCGACGCCATCGAGGGTGACATTCGACTGGTCACCGCGTGCGCCGTTCACACTGCCACTTCGCGAGTCGTCATCGCTGTTTCCGGTATTTTTCCCCAGAAACGTAACCCCGGGCTGAAGGCTGAGGAGTTCAACAACGTTCCTTCCTTCCAGAGGCAACGCACTCACCTGGCGTTCGTTGAATGCATTCCCAATCGTGGCGTCGACGGTATTCACGACTGGCTCAGCGCCACTGACCTCTACCCGCTGCTGCTCTGAGGCGACCGAAAGGGTCACATCCACGGTCAGAGGTGTCGCCACCAGGAGTTCCAGTTGGTCTTTCGATACCGGCTGGAAGCCGCTTGCGCTCACCCGTAAAGAGTACTTTCCTGGCTGCATCTGCGGGAACTCATAACCGCCGTCGCTGCTGGTGGTCTGTTCGCGCGTGGCTCCATTGGTCTGCGAAGTCAGGCTAACCTGAGCACCCGCGACAACGGCGTGAGACGGATCAGTCACGCGTCCACGCAACGAGGTAACCGATTGGGAGAAACAGAGCGGCGTGAGGAGCAATAACGTCGTCAACGCAAGCAATCGCATTTCGATGTGCCCTGTACTAATGAGATTTTTGGAATGCCCTGCGCGGAACGTGGCGCAGAATGTGGCGGTATTGTATATCGGCGTAGAGATTTGTGCATCAAGCTAAAGGCGTAGAATCTTCTTTCCCTTTACGAATGCTGTCTACATTTAAGGTGGCCACGAGTCCCGTAAACTTTTGAGATTGAACCTCATGTGGATGGCCATTGCAATCACGGCGATCATCTTTGCCCTAGGCAACATATTGTTCGGCCACTTCGAAGAACGAAAGCCCAAATGGAAGCGCGTGGCTAAAGTTGTGGTGGTACTGGGAGTGGTCGCGGCTATCTCTGCGGTGGCCGGGCCGGCATGGGGACTCGCACCTGTAGGACTCTTGCTAATCGTAGCAGGCGTGGTTCACCTTTGGTGGCTTCCACGTCACGGCATCAACGGCTTAACCGGCGAGCCCAAAGAAAAGTTCTACGAGCTGATGGGACGGAAGCGCAGGCCCTAGAGATTCCCCCTTGAAACTACCTGCTACAATTCCCGCGACCCAACCAGTGCCCACGGGATAAACATGAGAAAAAAACGCTTGATTTTTCCGCTTCTTTGCTCACTCTTCCTCTCTGCCGCGTTCGCGCAAGAACTTCCAAAAGCGAAGCCTGAAGCTGAGGGCTTTTCTCCAGAGCGCCTTGAACGGATTGGCACGGCTGTGCAGCACGGCATTGATGAGAAGCGCATTGCCGGCGCTGTAACGCTGGTCATGCGGCACGGAAATGTGGTGTGGTTCAAGGGCCAGGGGATGATGGACCGCGAAGGCGGCGAGGCGATGCCGACCGATGCGCTGTTTCGTATCTGCTCGATGACCAAGCCGATCACCAGTGTGGCGGTGATGATGCTCTACGAAGAAGGAAAATTTCTGCTTGACGATCCGGTCTCGAAGTATCTGCCGGAGTTTAAGAATTCCAAGGTGCTGGTGAAGCCGCCGTCTGGCGGAGAGCCATATACCATTCCTGCGACCAGGGAAATTACCATCCGCGATTTGCTGCGGCACACCTCGGGGCTTACTTATAACTGGAATGAAACGCTGGGCGCGATGTATACCAACGCAAATGTCGCGACTGGGTTGATGCCCTACGACGGTACGATTGCGGACAGTGTGAAACGACTGGCCGCACAGCCACTCCTGTTCAATCCGGGAGAACGGTGGGAGTACAGCCTGGGCGTCGATGTGCTTGGCCGGCTGGTGGAAGTCGTGTCCGGGAAGCCGCTCGACGAATTTTTTCGTACCCGCATCTTTGAGCCGCTGGGTATGAAAGATAGCTTCTTCTTTGTTCCTGACGATAAGGTGGGAAGGCTGGCCACGGCCTATACCTACTATGACGACAAGGGCCTGAATCGCTTTCCCGACACGCCGATCACTGAGGGGACGATGAGCTATTCGGCGGACTACCCGCTGAAAGGAAAAAGGCTTTACTCGGGCGGTGGAGGATTGGTTTCGACGGCGGCTGACTATGCGCGCTTCTGTCAGATGATGCTCGACAACGGCAAGGCCGGCAGGACGCGGCTGCTGAGCCGCAAGTCGGTCGAACTGATGACGCATGACCAGTTGGGCAAGATTGGTCCAGACCAGGGTTTTGGGTTGGGCTTCGGTGTGGACGGGATCAAGGAGCCACTCTCGGAATTGGGATCTCCGGGCACCTACAACTGGGGCGGATTTTTCTATACAGGGTTCATTGTCGACCCGAAAGAGCAGATGGTAGTTATCTTCATGGCGCAGTTACACCCAACCGGCGGATTGACGCTAGACCATGAGGTGAATGTGCTGGCTTATCAGGCGCTGAATGACTAGGACTAAGCGGCAGATACGATGACATCAAAAGCCACGCCCGGTCGTTTCGCCAGCGAGCCAGGACGGAGGGTAGTGGGCTACTTTCTCTGAACTATTTCGCATTACAACTTCCTCAAATTCATCGTACACTTCGCACGTCCCCTGTGATGGTGGCTGTTGTGACGGATCGGCTCCGGGACGTTTTGGACTTGGTTGCTCTCTGGGAATCTTACCAACAGCGGAGGGCGGAAAGACCGGCATAGGTCAAATCAATCAGCAAACGTGCTCTGGTGCTCCTAGGTTCGTCTCTGTTCGGCGCTACTTTATGGCTTGCGAGTTTATTGCCATAATCGTCGGAAGCACCCATTTATAAGCCTCAAGACATCGTCCCTGGTGAATTATTGATGACCAGCGGCGGGTTCCTCTTGGCAGCAACCTTGAGCATATCAAGGGCGGTTTATGTACTCCGTCGATTTGGGCCAAGGACAATTTCAAAGTAGCCCACTACCAGGCGTTCCAACCGGACTTTGGGCCCGGAGTATTGCCTGGAACAAAAATAGGCAGTTCCTGCCATCTGCCGCGTGCGGAATGACAGGCTTGTTATTGGACCGGCGGTGCCTCGGGTTCGGCGGAGCCATCGGTTCTTGGGTCGGAGGCGCCGTAATGGGTCCCAGTTTTTGAATCCTGCATGACCGCCTGACCACGTCCCATGGCGGTGGTGTATTCCTGGTGGACAGTCAACTGATGGCCCTTGGCGGTGAGTCTGTCGCGCACGTCGGCGGGCACGCGCGACTCGATGAGGATATTGCAGCCTCGCTTAGGGCTGACGGTGAAACGGGCCTGCTCCAACGCTTGCTGGATGTTCATGTTGTAGTCGGCAATGTTGGAGACGAACTGCGCGTGAGCCAGCGGCTGGTTCGCTCCGCCCATGATGCCGAAACCGATGTGCTGATCCCCACGTTCCATGAAAGCTGGAATGATTGTGTGATAGGGGCGCTTGCGCGGAGCTAGCGCGTTTGGTTTTGATGGGTCGAGCAAGAAAAGACCGCCGCGATTTTGCAGGACGAATCCCATGCCCCGAACCGTAATTCCAGAACCAAACGCAGCATAGTTGCTTTGAATCAGCGAGACGATATTGCCTTCTTTATCAATTGCGGTCAGGTAAGTGGTGTCGCTATGGGGCGGATCACCCGCCGATGCGTTGCAGTTGGCCTGATCTCCGATTAACTTTGCGCGCTCCTTTGCGTAGTCTTTCGAAAGTAAACCTTGCAACGGAACCTTGGCGAAACGTGGATCGGCGTTGTATCGATCCAGATCAGCGTAGGCTAACTTCATGGCTTCGATCTTTTTATGAAGTTCCGTGACGCTGGATGGACCATCGGGCGAGGCCGGAGTGGTCGCCATGATATTCAACATTTCTAATGCGGCCATTCCCTGGCCATTGGGCGGCAGTTCATAGACGGTCCAGTCGCGGTAAGTGGTGTGAACTGGTTCTACCCACTCGGGAGTGAACTGGCTTAGATCGTCGGCTGCCATAGTTCCGCCTGCAGCCTTGGAAGTTGCCAGAATGGCTTGGGCGATTTCTCCTTTGTAGTAGGCGTCGGAACCTTTTTCCGTGACCAGCGCCAAAGCTTTTGCCAGGTCAGGATTGCGGAAGATTTCGCCGATTCCAGGCGGTTTTCCATTGCGCAAGTAGACTTTTTGACCTTCCGGATCTTTGGCGAACATTTCCGGAGCATCCTCCCAGAAACCGTGGATGAGTTCCGGGACCGGATATCCCTCGCGAGCGTAAAAAATTGCCGACTGGAAGATGTCTTTCCAGGGAAGACGTCCGAATCGTCCATGCAAAGCACCCCATCCGGCGACTGCCCCGGGCACCGTGACCGAGTCGATGCCAGATTGCGGCATGGCGGTCACATCCCTGGCTCGCAGATGTTCAATAGTCAAAGCTTGCGGCGCCCATCCGCTGGAGTTGAGTCCGTAGAGTTTGCCGGTTTTGGCTTCCCAGTAAATCGCGAAGAGATCACCACCCATCCCGTTCATCATGGGCTCGGTAACGCCCAGAACGGCATTGGCGGCGATAGCAGCGTCGACCGCCGATCCACCTTTGCGCAGAATTTCTGCGCCCGCCTGCGAGGCTTGCACGTGGCTGGTGGCAACGATGCCGTACCTGGTAATGACCATGGAGCGGGCGGTGTGACGGCCCTGGGCAACGGCAAGTTGAGAGCACAAGACGAGTGCGAGCAGGATGCGGATTGGCATTGAATCCCTTTCGGTGAAGAGAGATTGTGTGGGGTACTGCAAGAGATGTCAAGGAGTCACGCCTAGCTGGTCTGCTCAGTCTTCAGCTGTCCGTTCTCGGCTTTCAGCGGCGCTTTATGATGAAAACTGTTTTATCGTCGATTCGATCTTGTTCGCTGATCTGCTGGAGATGCTGATCCTGTTTCACCGCATGTTGCAGGATGGCATTACAGATCTCTTTCGCCGGTTGATATTTATGAGCGCGGATTACCTGTTCAAGCTGACGACGGTCCTCTGGATCGCTACCGTCATAGACGCCGTCGGTATAGAGAAAGAGAATATCTCCCGGGCTCATAAGCGTGATCTCGGCAACATCTGAGGAGTCTATCTGCCGGGTCCGCAGCGCCATGGAAAGATATTTGTTGCGATCAGGATGGTCTTCGGGAATCTCCAGACCGAGCGCCAAAAATTGAACCATGCGGGTCTGATCGATTTCCATGAATCTTTCGAATTCGGCGGAGAAAACCAGCGGCGGAGGATGGCCAAAATTCATAAAACGAAAATGGCCATTGGGACGGATTTCGCCGTAGAGCATGGTGGCGATTTCACGGGAGTTATCGTCAGCGTCGCGGCCCAAAGCATTACGGGCAGTCACTGACTGCGCCAACCTCAAATTAATTTTCTCGAAGAAATCAGGTGTAGTTTTCCCGCTTTGATCGAGTTCGGAAAGCATGAAGGCATGGAAAGTGTCGTGGACGGTGGAGGCAATTTTCGCGGAGATGATTCCGTGGCCTTGAGCGTCCACCAGAAGTACGCCTGCAGTGGTATAGAGCTCATGCAAATCTTCAGCAATCCGGCTTTGTTCTGAACTTTTAGCGCGCCGGTACTCGGCAGCAACGGCGGGAGTATAGCCGGACCGAGACTTCAACCACAGGACGTGCGCGTCAACGGAATTTCGCGGGGCCTGGCCTTGCGGGAGGGGTTCCAGGTAATCCGAAGACAGCTTCAGGGCACGGGCAATACGGGCATCGATGTTATAGCGCTGCTGGAAGTTAATGTATTCGAAAAGGTCTCCGCCCACGCTGCCTGCGGGGATGGAGTCGCCGTACATGTCGATGCCGGCCAGGTGGGGGATGGTGCCCTCCACCGGCATTAATCGCTTGCGGAGATACTCGTCGATGCTCGGTTCTATCTGCGGGGGGACCGTCGAGCCCATGCTTACCGTTTAATTACCTTTCTATTTATTAAATTATACGGAACCTCGAGGGCGGCTAGTGCCGACTGGCGGTACTTAAAGTACAGGATTTCGCAATGACTCGCCTCCCACATTTTGAATCTTCGGAATATATTCTTCGCTCCCTCAATAACTTAGAGAAAAACGCCCATTTCAAGCATTGACAGGGCTTGCTCCGGGGTCTAGTGTAGCCATTCTGAAGGCGAACAAAAGGCGAATATTCAATATGCAAGCCGCTCTCCTCCGCAAGCAAATTGAAGCGGAACTACCTTCCGCTTTTACTGTCTACAGGCGCAAGGCGTTAGGCTGTATTCCTACCGGAATTCCACAAATTGACTGCGCAGTGCAGGGGATCCCGTTACATGCTTTGACGGAAATCTGTGGCAGCAATCTGGCTTCGTCGGGCAAAACCTCTGTGCTGAGTTCCCTGCTGGCCCATGCCTCGCGCCAACACTTCTGTGCGCTGGTGGACGCAAGCGATTCGTTTGATCCGACCAGCGGTGCGAGCATTCAGTTTTCCAGATTGCTGTGGGTGCGATGCGGCAAGAGCAAGGCCCGATTGGGACGGCTGGAGCAGGCCTTTAAAGTTGCCGACATTCTGTTGCAAAGCGGGGGCTTTGGTCTGATTGTTGTGGACCTTAGCGGTCTGGCGGAACAGCGGGTGAGAAATGTCCCGCTGAGTTCGTGGTTCCGCTTCAGTCGTGTTATCGAGAAGCAGGCGGCGGCACTGGTTTTTATCGAACAGGAACCGCACGCTACCAGTTGTGCCGGGCTGGTATTGCGAGTGTCGGCAGAACCTGCAGCTTTCTCGGGAAATTTGTTCACCGGCTTCCACCTCAAAGCGGAAGTCTTGCGCGGACATGAAAAGCGGCCAGTGCGCTCGGAACGGTCAGGATTCTCTCTTCACACTCAATGGGCCTAGTTTATGTTTGCCTGCTTCTATGTTCCCGATTTCCCCGTGCAGGCGGCGCTGCTCATTGAGTTGCCGCAGGCTCGAAATGTTTTCAAACAGTCTCCATTAGCTATCCTCGATGGCCCCGCCAATCTGCCAAGAGTCTTTGCCCTGAACCAGCCCGCCCGGCAAGCCGGGATTGAAAGCGGCATGACCAAGCTGCAAGTAGAAACCTACGGCGGCGTTCTGCTGCGCAAGCGAATTGTCAGCCTTGAAGATTCCGCGCAAAGCACACTGATGGAATTCGCCGGAGGGTTTTCGCCGCGGGTGGAATCCACTGCTGCCGGAACTGTGACCTTGGATTTGTCTGGAAGCGAAAAGCTTCTCGGGCCATGGCCACGAGTTGCACACCACATAATGAGTAGTGCGGCCAAAGCTGGGTTCGATCTGCACATTGCGATTGCCTCCAATCCGGATGCCGCCTTTCATGCCGCACGTGTCTTTCCGAGTATCACAATCATTGCGCCTGGGGAAGAAGCCCTGCGGTTGGCACCTCTGCCGGTGAGGATACTTCCTGCGTCTCCACAGACCCTGGAAATTCTGGAGGGCTGGGGAATTCCTACTTTCGATGCGTTGGCGGTGCTGCCTACAGTGGCCATCGCCGAGCGGTTGGGGCAGGAGGGACTATACCTGCAAAAGCTGGCGCGAGGAGAAACCAGCCGTCCCTTGCTGACGATGGAGCCAGTAAAAGAATTCGTCGCGAGTTTTGAGTTTGAGGATCCAGTGGAAACCCTGGAGTCGCTCTTCTTTATTTTGAACCGGCTGCTGCAACAACTTTGCGCGAACCTGATTTCGGGATCGTTTGCGACCAACGAATTGCGGCTCACAATTGGTCTCGAAGTCAGGCAGCTTCAGACCGATGGAAATAAAGAACTGTACCAGCACGAATGGAAGTTGCCGATTCCCACGCAGGATAGGCATGTACTCTTCGATTTAATTCGCCTGCACCTAGAAAGGACCACGTTCTCCGCGCCCATCCGAGAGTTGATCGTCGAAATTGTTCCAGTAAAGCCACGCCGGGTGCAAGGCAATCTTTTTCTGCCTCCTTCGCCGGAGCCGGAAAAATTAGAAATGACTTTGGAGCGGATTCGCGGGGTGGTTGGCAGCAACGATGAGGAAGGCATTGCATGTGTGGGATCGCCTGGGTTGCTCGATACATACAGGCCCGGCAGTTTTACCGTCCATCCATTTTCGAGCATGGATAATACGGCGGATTCTTCGCCGGCGGCGCGGGTAGTTGCTTTTCGGGTTTTTCGCCCAGCGCTAGAGACTTCGGTGAAACTCAATCAGCAGAAACCGTACTACGTTCAGCTTTGGCACCGGCATCTTCCGGTACTCGCGGCATCGGGTCCGTGGTGCACCTCGGGCAACTGGTGGAACGCTTTCATCTGGGCGCGCGAGGAGTGGGATGTCGCCCTGAAGACCGCCGCCGGCATTGGCTTCTATCGCATCTATCGCGACCGGCTTCGCCGGCAATGGTTTGTGGAAGGAGTTTTTGATTAAGCATCATGAAATATGTCGAACTACACGTCCGCTCAGCATTCAGCTTTCTTGAAGGCGCTTCCCTGCCCGAGTCTTTGATCTCGAATGCCAAAGAACGTGGTATGCCTGCCATGGCCCTGTTGGATAGTCACGGATTCTACGGAGCGCCACGTTTTCATATGGCGTCGAAACGATGCGGCATAAAAGCACACGTTGGCGCGGAAGTAAGTATTACGGACGGCGGAAATTATCCTTTGCTGGTCAGGACCCGAACTGGGTATCAAAATCTTTGCCGTCTGATTACTGCCGCAAAGTTGCGCACTCCGAAGAAGACCGTCGCCACCATCAAACTCGATGAATTGCAAACTCATTCCGAAGACCTCATCTGTCTAACCGGAGATGAACATGGCCCGCTGGCGCTTGCGCTGGAAAAGCAAGGAATCGCGGGCGGACGTGAACTGCTTACGCAATTGGTATCTATCTTCGGACGCGACAACGTTTATGTGGAAATGCAGCGCCACGCTGATCGCTGTCAGGAGTCGCGCAACCAGGTCGCGGTGAGCTTGGCGCGAGAGCTTCATCTTTCTCTATTAGCCACGAACGGCGTCTGCTACGCGACACCAGCTGAGCGCCAGATCGCCGATGTTTTTACTTGCATCAAGAACAAGCGGCGCCTCGATACCGCCGGGAAATTGCTGGCGCGCAATTCTCAGCGACACATTCGCGATGAGGAAGAGATGTCCCGCCTGTTTGCGGACCTGCCGGAAGCTATCGCAAATACCGTAGAGCTATCTTCCCGTCTGGAATTTACCCTGAAGAATCTTGGATACGAGTTCCCTCTTTACCCGGTGCCGGAAGACGAAACCATGGATTCGTTCCTGCGCAAGCGCGTCTGGGAAGGTGCGCGCTGCCGTTACCGTCCGGTCAGCGAACGGGTGCGGAAGCAACTCGACAAAGAACTAGCGCTGATCGAAAAGCTCAAGCTCGCAGGATATTTCCTCATTGTCTGGGACCTGGTCTGGTTCTGCGAGCGTAACGGCATTCTGGTGCAGGGACGCGGCTCCGCGGCCAACAGCGCGGTTTGCTATTCGCTGGGCATCACTGCCATTGATCCCATCGGCATGGATCTGCTGTTTGAGAGATTTCTTTCCGAAGAACGCGGTGAGTGGCCCGACATAGATCTCGACCTTCCCAGCGGAGACGAGCGCGAAAAAGTCATTCAGTACGTCTACGAACGCTACGGTAAGCGCGGGGCCGCGATGACCGCCAACGTGTGCACCTATCGCGGACGCTCAGCTGCGCGCGAAATGGGCAAGGTGCTCGGCTTCGATGAAGACACTTTGTCGCGGCTGTCGGCCATCGTGGGTCGCTGGGAGTGGCGTGATCCTAACGACACCATGGAACGGCAATTCACCTACACCGGCCTCGATATTAATCATCCGCAGATTGCCGTCTATCTCAGCCTCTGCCAGCGGGTGCAAGACTTACCGCGCCATCTCAGCCAGCACTCCGGCGGCATGGTGGTCTGCCAGGGACAGCTGGATTCCGTGGTTCCGCTGGAACCCGCAACCATGCCGGGGCGGGTGGTGGTGCAGTGGGACAAAGACGACTGCGCCGACCTCGGATTGATCAAGGTCGACCTGCTCGGCCTGGGAATGATGGCGGTACTTAAGGATTCGATCGAGTTGATTCGCGATCACTATGGCGAAGATGTCGATCTGGCGCACTTGCCGCAGGATTGTCCCGATGTTTATGAAACCATCCGCAAAGCTGACACTATCGGAATGTTTCAGATCGAGAGCTGCGCACAGATGGCCTCGCTACCGCGCAATAGCCCTGTGAAATTCTATGACCTGGTGACACAGGTGGCATTGATTCGCCCGGGACCGATCACGGGAGAGATGACCAGCCCCTATCTAAATCGGCGTCAGGGAAAAGAAGCGGTCACCTATCCACATGAATCCCTGATACCGGTTCTACATAGAACTCTGGGTGTTCCGTTATTTCAGGAGCAATTATTGAAGCTGGCCATGATCTGCGCCAACTTCAGTGGAGGCGAGGCGGAAGAGCTTCGACGCGCCTTAGGAAGCAAGCGCTCGCGCCAGCGCATGCAGGAAATCGAAATCAAACTTCGCGAGGGCATGAGCGCGAATAAAATCCCGATAAATACACAAGGTCAGATTGTCCGCTTTATCAGCTCATTTGCACTTTATGGATTCCCTGAATCCCACGCCGCCAGCTTTGCGCTCATCGCCTACGCCAGCGCCTATTTGAAGGTGCGCTACCTCGCAGGGTTCACTGCCGCACTGCTGAATAACTGGCCGATGGGCTTCTACCATCCTGCGACCATCATCAAAGACGCCCAACGCCACGGATTGAGGGTAAAGCCGGCCGACGTAACCTGTTCGCAGTGGAATTGTTCTCTAGAGCAAGATGCCAACGACGAAATTTCGCTTCGCCTCGGCTTGCGCTATGTGCGCGGCCTGCAGAGAACTGCAGCGAACGCTTTGCTGGCACAACGTGAACAAGGCGCATTTACTTCTATCGAAGACCTCTCGCGACGTGTACCCGAGCTTCGGAGAGATGAGCTGGCCATGCTGGGCAGAATCGGCGCGCTTAATTACCTCAGCAAGGACACCAAACTGCATCGCCGCGATGCTCTGTGGCAGGTAGAGAAAGCAGTGAAACGAAGTGGACCGCTGCTGGAGGGTCTGGTCGATTTGGACTCCGCTTCCCCATTGCGCCCGATGAATGTGGAAGAAAGGCTAGTAGCGGATTATTACGGAACTGGCTTGACCACTGGCCCCCATCCCATGGCCTACCGGCGGGCACAGTTGCGGGCGCAAGGGGTGAAGTCAGCCATGGAGTTAAAGAGTTTGCCTCATGGAAAAGAAGCAACGACCGCCGGAAGCGTGATTACCCGCCAGCGGCCAGGTACCGCCAAGGGAATTATCTTCATGACATTGGAAGACGAAACTGGAACCTCGCGTGTGATTATCAGTCCCGACTTCTATGATGAAAATCGGATGGCAGTGTTGAAAGAACAGTTCGTCATGGTGCGGGGAATTGTTCAGAATCAGGATGATGTCGTGCATCTGAAGGCAAGGGCCATCGAACCGCTGGCTATCAGCCTAGCTTCGATTCCCTCGCACGACTTTCATTGAGTGTGTATAGACGTAACGAAGCTGGGTCTATGCAAGCAATCAATCCACCGGCTTCACATCATCCATGAGGAAAAACAAACCTTCTGCCAGGGTCGGATGTATGTACACTGCGCCTTTCAGCAAAGTATACGGAGCATCTGCGAGCATCAGCGTATGGAGAATATGTACGGTCTCACCACCATCACTCGATAAGATATTGGCGCCCAGGATACGGTCGTTACTCGCGTCCACAACCAGCTTCATCAGTCCAGCGGTTTCGTCGCGCTCTCGGGCCCGGGCCACGTGCTTCATTTCCGCTTTGCCGATCTTCAGCTTGTACCCTTTGGCACGCGCCTCTTTCTCGGTCAACCCAACTCCGCCGAGCTGCGGATCAGTAAACACACAGTAAGGAACAATGCGATTGTCGATGGTCAGGTTCTTACCTTCGAGCAAGTTCGCATAAACGATCTGGTAATCGTTGTATGAGATGTGGGTGAACGCCGGGCCGCCTTTTACATCTCCCAGCGCCCATATTCCCGGAACGTTGGTCTCCAGTTTGCCGTTCACCTTTATGGTGGCGTCTTTTCGTGTTTCCACGCCAGCCTTATCCAGAGCGAGTTCTTCCGTATTTGGCCGGCGGCCGGTGGCCACCAGTAAATGTGTTCCTGCGACTTTCGAAGTCTTCCCCGATTGATCGACTGTCAGCGTAGCTGAGCCCTCTTCCTGCTCGACACTTTTTACATTGGTATTGAGGGCAAACCTTACTCCTTCCGCTTCCAGCGCCTTCTGGAGTTCGGTGGCGACTTCGGGATCTTCACGCGGAACAATCTGGCCGCTGTGTTGAATGATCGTTACTTTGCTGCCGAAGCGAGCGAACATCTGTCCGAATTCCAATCCGATGTAGCCGCCACCCATGACTACCAGGCTTTCGGGTACTTCCAGCAACTCCATGATCGTTTCGTTGGTCAGATATTTAACCTGGTCGAGACCGGGAACGGGAGGGATACGTGGCCGTGCTCCTGTATTGATGAAAATCTTGTCACTTTCCAGCAGATCGTCGCCGACGTTCACCTGATGTCGGCCGGTGAATTGCGCGGTGCCCCGATATAGCCGTAAGGTCGGGCGCTTATCTATGTTTTTCTGTTGACCGTCGCGGCTGCCCTGCACCACTTCATTTTTCTGCGCCACGATTTTCGGCAGATCCACACTGACGTTGCTGGCGCGCACACCCCATCGTGCGGCATTACGGGCATAATGGGCTACCTGCGCGCGATGCACCATCGTCTTCGTGGGGGTGCATCCGGTATTGATACAGGTGCCACCGAGAGGGCCTCTTTCGATGATCGCTACCTTCCATCCCTTGTCAGCCAGCGCTGCAGCAAGAGGGGAGCCGGCCTGTCCGGTGCCAATGATGATTGCGTCAAATTGCATCTACCGAATCTCCTGGCCAAAGTATAGAGGTAGCTGAGAAATGTAATACAGGGCAGGAGAACCGCTCAAGCCTGAATCGCAATGATTCCATCCGGTTTGCGAATGGCATCATTGCGATTGGGTTTTGATTTCGGGAACTACTGGGTCAGTTCGTATCCTGCGAAGAAGAAGCTCAGCTCGAAACGAGCGGTGTCGTCGGCGTCTGAGCCGTGAATGGCATTGAGCTCGATGCTGGTGGCCCACTTTTTCCGGATGGTGCCTTCCTCAGCGTTGGCGGGATTGGTGGCGCCCATCAGCTTACGAAGATCGGCGATCGCGTTTTCTTTTTCTAGCGCCAGGGTCACAATCGGGCCGCTGGACATGAAGTCGGTCAGCGAACTGAAGAAGGGACGGTGGGCGTGCACGGCGTAAAACTGCTCAGCCTGGTGTTTGGAAATTTCCAGCATCTTCATGCTAAGGATATGGAAACCGTTCTTTTCGAATTGCTCGATGATGTCGCCGACGGCGTTCTTGCGCACCGCATCGGGCTTGATGATTGTCAGGGTACGTTCGAGGGTCTTCATAATTTTCAGAATCCTTGTGAATTTTGGAGATCTTGCCGCTGCCGAATCTGGCGGACTACCTACACTCTTACACCCATCGCAGCCAGTGCTGTTTCGCCGATTACGGCTGGCGACCGGGCTACCCGAATTCCAGCCGCTTCCATGGACTTAATTTTCTCTTCCGCGGTTCCTTTGCCGCCGGAGATGATCGCGCCGGCATGCCCCATGCGGCGTCCCGGAGGAGCGGTCTGTCCAGCGATGAAACCGATCACAGGCTTCTTCATGTGATTTTTTACATACTCGGCTGCGGTTTCTTCGGCGTTGCCCCCGATTTCGCCGATCATGATCACGGCCTCAGTCATTGGATCTCGATTGAAGAGATCGAGCGCATCAACAAAATTTGTTCCAATGATAGGATCTCCGCCGATGCCAATTGCGGTTGATTGCCCCACGCCGCGCGTCGTCAACTGGTAGACCGCTTCATAAGTCAAGGTTCCGGAGCGCGAGACGATTCCGACGGGGCCCTCCAGATGGATACGGGCGGGCATGATTCCAATCTTGCAGTGTCCAGGCGAAATGATGCCTGGACAGTTGGGGCCGATCAAGCGCGAGCGGCGGTTCTGCAAGAACTCCCAGGCGCGAACCATGTCGAGGGTGGGAATGCCTTCCGTGATGCAGACGATGAGTTCAACTTCGGCGTCGGCAGCTTCCATGATGGCGTCGGCCGCAAACGGGGGCGGAACGAAGATCACGGTGGCATCGGCAGCTGTCTTGTCGACAGCTTCCTGAACCGTATTGAAGATCGGCCAGCCTTCGTGGGTAGTACCGCCCTTGCCGGGGGTTACACCGCCAACGATGTTGGTTCCATATTCGGCGCAGGCTTTGGCGTGGAACGTGCCTTCGCGGCCGGTCAGGCCTTGCACCAGTACTCGTGTGGATTTGTTGACAAGAATGCTCATGATTGGCCCTTCGCTGCCGCGACCACCTTCTCCGCAGCATCTTTCATGGTTTCGGCGACGATGAAATTCAATCCTGATTTCTGTAGTATTTCGCGTCCGAGTTCGACGTTGGTCCCTTCCAAACGCAACACGATAGGAAGCTGAATGTTGGTTTTCTTCGCGGCCTGGACCACTCCGTTGGCGAGCGTATCGACCCGCAGGATGCCACCGAAGATATTGATCAGCACCGCCTTCACGTTCTTATCGCTGAGCAAGATTTCGAATGCGTGCGTGACCTGCTCAGCATTCGCGCCTCCACCTACGTCGAGAAAGTTCGCAGGCATGCCGCCAGCGTATTTGATGATGTCCATGGTTGCCATAGCCAGTCCGGCGCCATTAACCATGCAGCCTACGTTACCTTCCAACTTGATGTAGTTGAGGCTGTACTTTGAGGCTTCCACTTCCAGCGGATCTTCCTCGGTCACATCGCGCAGCTCGCGCAAGTCCGGATGCCGCAACAAAGCGTTGTCGTCGAAATTCATCTTGGCATCAAGGGCGAACAGACGGCCGTCGGTACAGGAGATGAAGGGATTAATTTCCATCAACGACGAATCGGTTTCAGCGAAGGCTTTGTAGAGCGAGGTCATGAAGCGGACGGCTTCATTGATTTGGCTTGCCTTCAGACCGAGAGCAAATGCAAGCTTTCGCGCCTGGAAGGGCTCGAGACCCATGCCCGGATCGATGTATGCCTTGAGAATGGCGTCAGGGTTTTTGGCGGCGACCTCTTCAATGTCCATACCGCCTTGCATGGAGGCCATGAAAACCGGGCGAGCCTGAGCCCGGTCGATCACAATTCCTAGATAGAGTTCCCGCTCGATAGGCAACGTTTCTTCTATCAACAATCGGCGGACCGTGCGTCCCTCGGGACCAGTTTGGTGGGTGACAAGATTCATGCCCAGGATTTGCCCAGCCAGTTTGCCGGCTTCCTCGAGCGTCTTTGCTATTTTTACGCCTCCGCCTTTGCCGCGACCGCCAGCGTGGATTTGCGCTTTGACGACGACCCCTGAGGCGCCGATGTCGAACAGATTGCGAGCGGCGGCTTCGGCCTGATCGCGGGTCTCCGCCATCTCTCCGCGAGGCACCGCGACGCCGTATTTCCTCAGTATCCCCTTGGCCTGGTATTCATGAATATTCATAATGATTTCGTTTCCATCGGCAGGAACTTGCTTGCAGCTAAACCGTAGGCGGCAAACTATAGATTCTATAGAAGCGTAGAGGGATTGGGCAACCGAACTACGGTGAGGGATTTGCTGCGAGCGATTTGAAAACGCCGGAAAGAGACTGAGCTATCAGAGTCGCCATCCGGAGACTACCCACGTCCGACAGGTGGAGCCCGTCAATAGTAACGTTAGCGCCGCTGTTTCCCCGCAAGGTATCGCTGGGGGATCCAATAGAGCCATACCTCGCCGCCACTCGCCGCCGAATCTGACCATCCCTGATCTTTGGTGGCAGCAACGGCAACTCGAACATTATGAGAGTACGTCCTGGAGCGGATAGTCTTGCCAAAGTCGCGGTCGAGAGCTTGCTCAAATTCGCGGGAGGTTGTGTCGCCGAAAAGGTCGTTCCCGCCGGGTTCAATCAGTACTAAATGATCCCCTGGTTTAACTTTTTCTGCCATTGCGCTCCCCTCTATTGACTGGGCGCCGACTGGGGCAAGGTTCCAAATAGGAACACCGATCACTACTAGGTGATCGTCTAAGACACCAGTAATGGATGGCATCCTGCGAGGGGAGAACTCCTATCCGCAGAGAGCTGGAATCAAGACAATCCAAGCAATGCCCAAGAATCTGTGCAGCAGGACAAATTGAGTTTTGACGATGTGCCAGACCATAAATAGCGCCACGAACGCAACGATCGGGATCCAACCAATTGGCGGAGACGCCATCCCCATCAGGACTAATCCCAACCAAACAGCAATATTCGAAAAGCTCGATACCCGCGGTCCCTCAAGAATGACGATGCCACCATTCCTAATATCAAGATCGCCGCACCGGCATCGAGACACTCGCCGGATGCGAAATACATAGCGACAGGATTCATCCGCGAAGACTACCACTCGTTCACTATGCTTCAGGCATGTTGGCGGAATTGCTACCGGTGATACCCTAGTCGCCATGATCCTGGAAGCTCTGCATCGCATTGCAGTCCATCGGGAATCGCTCTCCCGCGAAGAGGCTCGCACCGTGGTGGAGGAGATTCTCACGGGCAAGTGTAGCGACGCGCAAATTGCAGGACTTCTGGTCGCGCTGCACATGAAGGGCGAAACGGTTGAGGAGATTGTCGGATTTGCGGAGGCGATTCGCGCCACCGCGATGCAACTGGACATTCACTCTTCCCTGGACGTTAGCGGCACCGGCCGTGAAGCGCTGGTCGACACCTGCGGTACCGGGGGCGACGCGAGCGGGACTTTCAACATATCGACCGCGACCGCTTTCGTGGTGGCAGGCGCCGGGGTACGAGTCGCTAAGCATGGGAATCGCAGCGCGACTTCCAAGTGCGGCTCGGCGGATGTAATGGAGGCCCTGGGATTGAACCTGCACCTCTCAGCACCGCGGCTGGCGGAATGCCTGCAGAAAACCGGGATGGTGTTCTTATTTGCGCAGGCAGTACATTCGGCAGCGAAGTATGTACAGGCGGCGCGCCGCGAGTTGCGCGTGCGAACGATCTTCAATTTGCTGGGGCCGCTTACCAATCCAGCGGGCGCGTCGGCACAGGTGGTGGGGGTCTATTCGATTGACCTGGTCGAGAAGCTCGCGGAGGCGCTTAGCATGCTGGGGCTCCGGCGGGCGTTCGTGGTGCACGGGCTGGACGGGCTGGATGAGATCACCATCACTGGGCCTACGCGTGTGGCGGAAGTGCGCGATGGCGTGATTCGGGGATATGAGGTTACTCCCGAAGAATTCGGATTTGATCGCGGATCGCTAGCGCAGATCTCCGGTGGAGATGCGGTGGAGAATGCGCACATTATTCAGCGCATTCTGGATGGCGAACGTTCTCCTTGCCGGGATGTTGTCCTGTTGAATGCCGCAGCCGCTTTGGTAGCGGCTGGAAAAGCGGACCGACTGCCAGATGCAGTGCCAATTGCGGCAAAGGCAGTCGATTCGGGAGCCGCAGCTGCGAAGCTCAAAGCTGTAGTCGAATTCACGCAATCTTTCTAACTCAGCCGACGGTGCCTCGTCGTTGTCGCGCTTTTGCTACACGGTGGAACACTGCCAACTGAAAATCCTCGGGATTAAATATTTCGGGAATCTCCTGAGCCGATTTTCTTCTTCCTTCCGCGTTATTCGGTGAAGCAATTCATGCTTTCCGAAGGGAGATCTCCTATGGCTCGGCCATTCGTCAAGAAAATCAAGAAGATAGCGGCATGGGGGTTTGGTGTCCTGCTGACCGGTATCGCGATTCTCATCACTCTGACGGTGGGCTGGAGTCCAGTGTTCGGCGCCCGCTCCCGGCCACTCACTGACCGGCACTTCGAGCGCACGCCACAACGGTTGGAGCGCGGCAGATACCTGGTCAACGCCATCGGAACTTGTTTTGATTGCCACGCACAGGTGGCCACCGAGTTGGACAAGATCAAACCTGGCGAACTGCCGGCCTTCTCCAAACTCGGATCGGGTCGGGTGCTCTACCACGAAGGCACAGCGATTCTGGCGGCGCCCAATATTACGCCGGACATCGAAACCGGCGCCGGTACCTGGACCGACGACCAGTTCGCGCGGGCCATCCGTGAAGGCATTGGTCATGACGGCCGTGTGCTGTTCCCAATGATGCCGTATCAGGACTTTCGCAATTTCACTGATGAAGACCTGGCCTCGGTGGTGGTGTATCTGCGCTCTCTGGAACCGGTGCACAACCCGTTGCCGAAGACGCAGATTCCATTTCCCTTGTCACGGTTGATCAATGGTGCACCGCAACCAGTGAAAGAACCCGTCACCGCAGATACGAACGATCCGGTATCGCGCGGCCGATATCTGGCGACCGTAGGACACTGCATCAACTGTCACACACCGAAGGACAAATTCGGTAAACCGCTCGCTGGGATGGAATTGGCCGGTGGCGAGGAGTTCGGTCCGACTGTGGTCAGCGCGAATATTACTCCCGACCCTAGCGGCATCTCGTATTACGACGAGAAGCTTTTCATCTCGACGTTGCGTACTGGGCATGTCGGGGCTCGTGCATTGAATTCGCCGATGCCATGGTGGTTCTTCAAGAATATGACCGATGACGACCTGAAATCGATCTTCGCTTACTTGAAGACCGTGAAGCCGGTCCACCACCGCGTGGATAATTCCGAGACCGCCGGAGAGTGCAAGCGTTGTAACCACAAGCACGGTGGTAGCGAAGTCGGCGGCGTGTAGCGGTGTGGCCCGTGCCTGAGGCGTCCTAGAAAAATAGCTTTTCACCCGGCTGAAGCGAGACATTTTTTAGGGAGCGGCCAACGCATCAAGCGATGTCCAACGCCTGGATGCGGTGGCTATCAGCCGGGCATAGGAAAGCGGATTCAGCGCAATAGAACTGCGCTTCGAAATGACAAGTTGCAATAGTTTCGAGGTGTAGTGATGATCATGTCTCTGCTCCGCCTGGTAAACGAATCTCACAACTCAACCGATTTTCATCCTTAATTGATCGGTTTTTGCCCCACCTGTCTATAATTGACCGGTCGGACAATTCCGTAACCATTGACGGCTGGAACTGGACCAGGGACATATTGCACCTCGGTAACCAGCCGGGTAACGCGCTTTTTATAAGGTAGGCCGCGTGGCCCGTAGCGACGTGCATCCAATAGACAAAATCAGGGAAGCGAGTGTGGGATGGTGTCTCCGAGAATTTGGTACTGGGTCGTAGCTTTATCTCTTTTAGTGACACCAGCGTGGGCAGGCACTGCGGCGTTCGATCTTCCCGGCCCTCGTATCGAAGTGCGGGTCACGCGTTCCGGCAAGACTCTTCCAATTTCGCAGGTCCCCAATTTGCAAGAGGGAGACCGGATTTGGGTCCATCCCGATCTGCCCGAAAACCAGTCCGTCCACTACCTCTTGATCTGCGCGTTTCTGCGTGGCTCTACCAATCCGCCGCCCGAGAGCTGGTTCAGCAAATCCGAGACGTGGAACAAGCGGATTCGCGAAGAAGGCATCGTCATCACCGTGCCTGTTGCCGCGCAACAAGTTTTACTGTTCCTTGCTCCAGAAACCGGAGGCGACTTTGACACTCTGCGCTCCGCTGTGCGCGGCAAACCGGGAGCTTTTGTTCGCGCCTCTCAAGATCTGCATCAGGCGAGTCTCGATCGTACTCGCCTCGATACCTACCTGGACTTGTTGCGCAAAACTTCCGATGCATCCCCCGACGCCCTGCACGATCGCTCGGTATTACTGGCCCGCAGCCTGAATATCAAAATTGATCCGGACTGCTTTGGAAAGCCGGTCGAACAGCAGGTACCTTGTCTTACTCAAAATACGGACGCGCTGGTGATGGAAGACGGCCACAGCCAATCCATGGTGAGTACACTGACCTCCGGGGCGGGCTCTGACCTGATTGGACAGCTTAGCACTACAAGAGCGGCGGGCGGCGGCATCTATAGCCCCTACATCGGCGCGGTGGTGGACGTAGCGCGCCTATTGGACAGCTTTCACAACCCTCAATATCAATACATTCCCGCTCTGGCGGTACCGACGCGCGGCGAATTGAATCTCAAACTCAATAATCCTCCTTCGTTCCGCAAGCCAATGTCGGTGCTGGTGATTGGACTGCCGCCAGTCGAACCCGCTCAGACTCCCCCGCTGCGTCCTCTCAACGCCAAGGATGCTCTCTGCCTGCAGAAGCCATCTTTGGTTCTTCCCGCGGAAGGCGCTCCTTTGGTCTTTTCATCGGACCTCGCCCACGATTTCGTCTTCCAAGTGAAAAACAAGGCCGGAGAAGTTATCGAATTACCCGCCAAGCCCGATGCCACACGCGGGGGCTTCCTCATCGATGCTCAGAAAACTCGTGGCGTCTCGTTCGATTCCGATATCAGCGGAACCCTGCATGGATACTGGGGCTTTAAGCAGTTTGACGGTCCTAGCTTCCGAATCTGGAATGCACATAGCATGACATGGTCGCTGGGAGCAACCGACAAGACTTCGCTCATCGTTGGGCGTAACGACGCGGTGCATTTGCAGTCAGAGAATGTGGCGTGCGTCGACGATATCAATCTCAAGAACCAGCAAGGACGAGAAGTTGACACCACCTGGAAACAGGTGAAGCCCAGCGAGTTGGAAGTACAGGTTCCGCTGAAGAATGAATCTGCCGGGCCGGCGACGCTTCTCGTGAAGCAGTTTGGACTTGCCGAACCTGACAAGGTTTCCTTGCAGACCTATTCCGAAGCAGGGCACCTGGATGAGTTCCGCATCAATGCGGGCGACCGCGAGGGCACGCTAAAAGGCACGCGGCTGGATGAGGTCACCGGGCTCGATGTTAAGGGCGTGCATTTTGTCCCCGGAAATCTGACGCGCGCAGAAGGACGCGACGAGTTGCGACTGCAAGCCCCTGACACCGCCACTACTGCCTTTCAGCCTGGTGAGAGCGTAGGCGCGCGCGTCATGGTAAAAGACGGGCGCACGCTGGAGCTGACGACTCTAGTAGATGAGCCGCGTCCGAGAGTTAGCCTTGTCAGTAAGAACGTCGAGGCGGGACCGACGGGTGAAGCCGTACACCTGGGCAGCGACAACGAATTGCCACAGGATGGCAAGTTGTCATTCTTTCTGAAGACTGAACTTCCCGCGGTCTTTCCGCGCAATGAAAAGATCGAAGTCGCGACCGAAGACGGATCTCTCACCGCGCTGCTGGGCCTCGATGACGGCAGCCTGATTCTGGAAGATTCCCAAAGTGTGCTGGCGCAACTCGATCCCATGAAAAGTTTTGGAGCGTCTGCTTTTGGCCCGCTGCGCTTGAGGGCGGTTCTCGCCGACGGCCGCAAGGGGGATTGGCAGCCTTTGGCCACTCTGGTGCGGGTACCGCACCTATTCGATGTGCATTGCAGTCCGGGTCCCGACACCCAATGCACATTGAGCGGTACAAACCTCTTCTTAATCGATTCTGTGGCCGCGAATGCCGATTTCAGTGATGGGGTATCGGTTCCCTTGGGAATCACAACTGCTACCGTCACCGTGCCCCGCCCGACAGGGGCTGTGCTCTATATCAAGCTGCGGGATGATCCGAACGTGGTGAGCACGGCGACTCTGCCTGCCATTGCCAAGTCTGCGACTACCTCTGCGGCGCGCACTGCCAAGACCCAGGAATCGAGTAATTAACCACGGATCTTTGCGGATCTACATGGACAAAACAGATATTGAAAAGCTCATCGCCAGGGCGGGGGATTTTGAGTAGGCTTTCCAAAACGTTCCGCGTGGAACACATCGTCATCACGGTTATGTTGCTGACAGCTAAAACCCTTGAAATGAAAGCTATTGCTTGAGTTGAAATTTGAAAGAAGACAATCCCCAGATTTCGATGTTGTGACCCAGGAAGAATCATTCATTTGCAGGTACATTCCGTCACTCTTCTCGATTGGGCTAGTACATCGGTTACCGGTTCTGCCTCGCTCCCGCCTCTACAAACTCGTGAGGACGCTCTGACATTCACTTCTTGCCTTCACGCTTCTCTTCGTCCGTAGAAGCGCGACTTGGGTTGCGGCGGGTTCACGTCCATTTGCTCCTAGCAGAATGCGCTAACAGCATTGTGGTCATTTACAACGGGTCGGATGGGACATTTCGAGAAAATGTGGGCGGCCTGATCTGTCCGCTATGGATTCTGCATTGATGCTCTGACGCTTCGCCATCGGCCTTGATCTTTCTGATGAGGGGGATTGAATCTGAGCCACAAGCGAAGAAATCGTGCGCCTCGTCGCTTGAAGGTTTTGCGGAGCCCGTCAGACGAGAAGCGTTCAGCTAGTGTGCCGAGGGTCCCCACAGGACTCGATCCCGGTTATTTTGAGAGTGGAACATTTTTACCCAACAATTCCCGCACTGGACCTACCTGTTCGTCGCCCAGCGCCCGTTTGGGGAGAATATTGAAGCAAGCAGGGGACGAGTAAATAAGAAATAGGTTCTTACCTTCCACCGCGCGCACATAATTTTTCCATTCAATATCACTGCTCCCTCCATTCCAGCGCCAGTGCGTACCCGAGGAATCGAACAAGGCCGTCCTTGGCCCGCGAGCTCCCGGTTGCTTCCGGAACTGTCTTGGCGTGTTCCACAACGGAAGAATCCACAGGGCTGCGACCCACATGACCATTAGGCCAAAGAATGGCAAAAGTCCTTTTGCCGCCTGGAGACTGGGCTTTACCAGAAAACCGAAAAGAATGACCATCGTGAACACGCCCATGATTGCAATGAAAATCCGCCTTACCCATTTACTCAAACCATTCCGGTTTCGGTGAGCGCTATAGGCCTCGATGAAGTCTCTCTCTGCCAGTTCGTAGGCAATCTGCATGGCTACGCATTATGCCCGTGCCACAGTTTCGAGACAACAAAAAAAGCCCCGCTTTCGCGGGGCTTTTCGGTTTCGCGGGCAAGGCGCCCGCGCCACACGTTCTTAGTACATTCCGTCCATGCCGCCACCGCCGTGTCCACCGCCCGCGGGTGCGCCCTTCTTCTCTTCCGGAATTTCGCAAACCAGGGCTTCCGTGGTCAGCATCAAGGATGCGATCGATCCGGCATTCTGCAGAGCAGTGCGGACGACCTTGGTCGGGTCGAGCACGCCAGCCTTTACCAGATCTTCGTACTCATCGCTGAACGCGTTGTAGCCGAAGTTGGTGTCCTTCGCGTCGAGCACCTTGCCCAGAACGATGGCACCTTCTTCGCCGGCATTCTCGGCGATCTGGCGCAGCGGTTCCTGGATGGCGCGCTTCACGATGTTCACACCAATCTGCTCATCTCCCTCGAGCTTCAGGCTGTCGAGGGCCTTCGCACTCCGAGCCAATGCGACTCCGCCGCCGGGGACAATGCCTTCTTCCACGGCCGCACGGGTGGCGTGCATGGCGTCTTCGACACGGGCTTTCTTTTCCTTCATTTCGGTTTCGGTTGCGGCGCCGACTTTGATTACGGCTACGCCACCGACCAGCTTTGCCAACCGCTCCTGTAACTTCTCGCGGTCATAGTCACTGGTGGTCTTGTCGATCTGGCCGCGGATTTCCTTCACCCGGCCTTCGATGTTGCTGGGCTTGCCTTTGCCTTCGATGATGGTGGTGTTGTCCTTGTCGATCGTGATCCTCTTGGCCTGGCCGAGATCGCCAACCTGCACGTTCTCCAGCTTGATGCCCAGATCTTCGGTGATCGACCGTCCACCAGTCAGGGTGGCGATGTCATCCAGCATGGCCTTGCGGCGATCGCCGAAGCCGGGGGCCTTGACGGCCGCAACTTGCAGCGTGCCACGCAACTTGTTGACGACGAGGGTAGCGAGCGCTTCGCCTTCCACGTCCTCAGCGATGATGACCAGCGGCTTACCGCTCTTCGCGATCTGCTCGAGCAAAGGGAGCAGGTCTTTCATCGAACTGATTTTCTTTTCGTGGATCAGGATGTAGGCATTCTCCAGAGCCGCTTCCATGCGTTCCGGATCGGTCACAAAGTAAGGAGAGAGGTAACCGCGGTCGAACTGCATGCCTTCGACCACGTCCAGCTGGGTCTCGAGGGTCTTTGATTCTTCGACGGTGAT
>Ga0157378_10000213_pt1 | contig 55959 bp, 48 predicted proteins | sample M65metaG_FD_115309 | JGI IMG/M metagenome (GOLD analysis project Ga0157378, IMG submission 115309) | Miscanthus rhizosphere microbial communities from Kellogg Biological Station, Michigan, USA - M6-5 metaG | ecosystem: Host-associated > Plants > Roots > Rhizosphere > Soil | place: USA: Michigan... | reverse complement strand
CGGGCAACCGGACTCGAACCGGCGACATCAACCTTGGCAAGGTTGCACTCTACCAACTGAGTTATGCCCGCGAAGACGGCGAAGATTAGTCAGCGATCCGGATGCTGTCAAGCTCGCGCCGTTATCTCGCCCGCTAACGACGCCACCCTCATCCCTATTCCTACGGGCGCTCCACGCGGATGCCGTACGCGTGCAGCTTCCGATAGAGATTGGAGCGCTCCACGCCGAGGGCGTCGGCGGTGCGGCTGACGTTGCCGGCGAATTCGCGGAGGCGGGAGAGGATGTACTGCTTCTCGAACTCATCGCGCGCTTCACGCAGCGTCATCTTCGCGTCGACCTGCGCCGGAAGCGCCGCCGGCGCGCCGAGCTGTACATCCTCCGGCTCGATGACCTCCCCTTTCATCAGGATGGCCATCCGCTCGATGACGTTGCGCAGCTCGCGCACGTTTCCCGGCCAGTGGTACGCGCGAAGTTTCGATCCCGCGCCGGCCGACAGGCGCTTCTTCGGCGTCCCCGTCTCCGCAGCGAAACGGCGAAGGAAGTGCTCGGCCAGCAGCGTGACGTCGTTGCCACGCGCGCGCAACGGCGGCACCTCGATCGGGACGACGTTCAGCCGGTAATAGAGATCGCTGCGAAAACTGCCGGCGGCGATCTCCGTCTCCAGGCTCTTGTTCGTCGCCGCGATCACGCGCACGTCGACGGTAATGGTCTGCTGCCCGCCAACCTTCTGGAACGTCTGCTCCTGCAGCACGCGCAGCACCTTGGCCTGCGTCTTCAGGCTCATGTCGCCAATCTCGTCGAGGAACAGCGTGCCGCCGTCGGCCAACTCGAACTTCCCCTTGCGATCGTCGATCGCGCCGGTAAACGCTCCCTTGCGATGACCGAAGAGCTCTGATTCGATCAACTCCTCGGGGATCGCCGCGCAGTTGACGTCGATGAACGGCTGCTCGGCGCGCTGCGAAAGACGATGAAGCGTGCGCGCCACGATCTCCTTGCCGCTGCCGTTCTCGCCGGTGATGAGCACGCGGCTGTTCGACGGAGCGGCGGCGCGAATCTGCTCATCGAGCTTCTTCATTACGTCGCTCTCGCCGATCAACAGCTCTTCGAGCGTGAAGTGCTGGCGAAGATCGCGCACCTGATCGCGCAACTTACGGTCCGCGAGCGCGTGGTTCACGGTCAGAAGGACGCGGTCGAGCGAGAGCGGCTTCTCGAGAAAATCGTACGCGCCGAGGCGCGTGGCGCGAACGGCGGAGTCGATGTTGCCGTGGCCGGAGATCACGATCACCGGCGGTGCGCCGACGGTCTTCAGCCTCTCCAGCACCGCCATGCCGTCGATCCCCGGCAACCAGAGATCGAGAAAGACGAGGTCGTACTCCTCCCGCGCGAACTGTGCGATGGCAGCCTCGCCGGAATCGCAGAGTGTAGGTTGGTGCCCCTCATCCTCGAGGATGTTGGCGAGCGTCTCGCGAATGGATGCTTCGTCGTCGATGATTAGTATTTTGGCCATGGTTACGCGGGTAGTTCGATCTCAAACCGCGTTCCTCTCGGATGGTTGTCGTGGACGGAGATGCGGCCGTCGTGGTCATTGACGATGCGGTGAACGATGGCCAGGCCGAGGCCGGTGCCGCGGCCTTTGGTGGAAAAGTACGGCAGGAACAGCTTCTCTTTGTCGGCGTCCGGAACGCCGCGGCCGGGATCGGCGACTTCGATGACGACGCGATGTGGCGCTCGCCGCGCGGAAACGCGAACCTCGCCGCCCTCGGTGGCCTCGACGGCATTTTTCAGCAGGTTGCCGACGGCGCGGCTGATCTGCTCGGGATCGACGAGTAGTTCAATGTCTTCCTCCACAGCCACACTGACCGATACACCCGGCTTGACGTTGTTATAGAGCCCGGCCGCCTGCTGCAGGATTTCCGCGAGCTGGGCGTGGCGCAGGTGCACCGCGGGCATGCGCGCGAAACGGGCGAACTCGTCGACCATTCTCTTGAGCTGCCCGACCTCGGAGACGATGGTCTTGGTCCCCTCGTCGACGACGCGGGCCAGTTCGGGATCGTTGTTGCGAAACTTGCGGGCGATCCGTTCGGCCGACAGTTGAATCGGCGTCAGCGGATTCTTGATCTCGTGGGCAATGCGGCGGGCAGCCTCGTTCCAGGCGGCGAGCTTCTGTGCCTGCACCAGCGACGTCGAGTCTTCGATCGCCACGACCCAACCTTCATCTCCCCCGCCGGAAAGGCGCGCCACCGATACCTCGAGGTATCGCAGCTCTCCGCCGCGGATGAGCGTCACCTCGCGCGCGCGACCCCCACGCGCGGTGAGCTCGCGCAACGTGTCGAGAAGCGGGGTGAGGTCCCCGGTCAGCACCTGATCCAGCTTCGCGCTCTCGGGCGGCTCCTCGATTTGCATCATCTGCAGCGCCGCGTGATTGATGCTGAGCAGTTCGAATGAGTCCGTGAACGCGAGGATGCCTGCCGACACACTGTCGAGAACGGTCGACAGATACTGGTTCGCCTGCGTCAGCGCCTGCCGCTGTTCATCGAGCTGTGTCGACATGTCGTTGAACGATTCGATCAGCCGCCCGACCTCGTCCGTCGCGGCGACCGCCACACGATGCCCATAGCCGCCCTCGGCCAGTCTGCCGGTCGCCTCGGCGAGCGCCTTGATCGGGATCGTGATCCGCCGCGAGGCATAGATCGATGTCCACAGTGTCCCGAAGAGAATCGCCAGCGTCACCGCCAGGAAGAGCGACGTCTGCGAGGCTTTCAGCGTCGGCCGCTGCGCGTTGAGCTGTTCGAAATTCTTGTGCTGCACGATCGACTCATCGATCAGCCGGCTCATCGTCGCCGGAATGAAGACGCCGGCCACTGCGACGTACGGCGTGGTGCCGACGCGCGTGGCGGCGCGAATCCACTTTCCGCTCGCGCCAACGTCGATCTTGACGGCACGCCCGGACGCGGCGACATCGTCGAAAAACTTCTTCGGCGGTTCGGAGACCTCGTGAATCGGCGCCCGAGGATCGGCGACAACGCGGACGAGCGTGCCGGAGCGGTAGAGACCGACCATATCGACGCTGTGAAACTGCTGGACGTGGTTGAGAACGGCATCGAGCTGCGCCGGATCGGCGGCCACGCCGCTGGCCGCGATCTCACGCGCAGCTGCCGCCGCCATCGTCGCCGACTGATCCTCGGCCATCCGCGCAATCGATTCGCCGTTGGTGAGAATGCGGCTCACTGGCGCGTTGAACCAGCGGTCAATCGACGTTCGGAGAAGGTCGGTGGCGAAGAAAAAGAGAACCAGCACCGGAATGAGAGACGTGGCCACCCACGCCACGGCCAGCTTTGTCCGGAAGCGCGATCCGATGATCCCCCGCTGCCGCTCCAACACCAGCTTCACTACACCGCGGAGGAGGACGAAGAGGATTCCGAAGATCAGCAGGCTGTTGATGTTCCAGAGGACGAACAACAGCACCTGGCTGCTCAGCGCCTCGGGCGAGAGCTCTTTCGCTTTCTGAACGGCGTAGTAGATCAGGCTGGTCGCGGCCAGGATGAGAAGGGGAACCGTGACGATGACGCGGGGATCCTTGCGATACCGAAGCAGGAGAGCCCGCAGCGTCATCGCCCTGTCTCCACCGGCGGCACCAGGCGCACCGTCTTCCAGCGCGTCGAGAACTCCCAGGGGATGAAGTAGAGCAGCCAGCCCCGCATCAGGTCCGCCTTGACGCGTACCTTGAGTTTGTAGGGCGGGCGCTTGCCGATATCGAACAGGCTCGGCTCATCGATCGTGGTCATCGCTTTCTGCAGCGAGGCCAGATCGTTGAACGTCTCGGAGCGGACAAGCTTGTGATCGCGGCGGTAGTTCAGCAGGTACTCGCGGGTCAGCGAGTTGAAGGTAGCGATCACTTCGATGCGCGCGCGGCCGATCCCTTCGTCGAACCAGTGCGGCCGGTCGCGAAAGATCTCGACGACGTAGGTTAGCGTCGTCGGGATGCCGCTCTGCAGACCTTGGATAGTCTGCTCGCGATCGAACGCGTGCGCCATGGTGAAGCGCACGCTGACTTGCCGGTTGGTAGCCTTCGCCGACAGCGTCTCGATCGACGGATCGTCCGCAAACGCGGCTCCAGCAAGCAGAAAGAGTAAGGATGCGAAGACGAACGGACGCACAGTGTGGTTGTTTTACCACACGACGTTCGATCTATCTCGAATTTAGGCGAAGCTCTCGATCGCTCTTGCTGCGACCGCAGGCGCGCCCTCCTCGGCTTCGGCAGCGCGAAGAATCTGTTCCACGAAGCGCGAGTGCAGCGCGTGACCGGCTTTGTACGCCGTGATCTCGCCAACCACCGGCCGGCCGATGAGGGCCAGATCGCCGACGAGATCGAGGATTTTGTGACGCACGAACTCGTCGCGGAACCGGAGCGGTCCGTTCATCACGCCGCCCTCGTCGAGGACGATGCAGTTCTCGACCGAACCGCCACGCGCCAGACCGGCGGCGCGGAGTTTGTCGACTTCGTGCTTGAACCCGAACGTGCGGGCGGGCGCAATCTTCTTGAGGAAATTGTCGTGATGGAAATCGAACTGCAGGGCCTGCTTGCCGATGGTCGGATGAGCGAAATCGATCTTGTACTTCACCACCAGCCGGTTCGACGGCGCGATGCGAATGCTCTTGTTGCCATCGGTCACTTCGATCGGCTCGGTGATGCGAAGCACGCGGATCTCGGCGGCCAGCTCGCGAATGCCCGCAGCATCAATCAGATGCATGAACGGGAGTGCGCTTCCGTCGATGATCGGAACCTCGGGGCCGTTGATGTGGATGTCGAGATCGGTGATGCCGTAGGCCATCAGGGCCGAGAGGAGATGCTCGACCGTGCCGACCGAAACGTCATCGCGACCGACGGTGGTGGCGTGATCGAGCGCCGTCGTCGAAGCCTGCAACGCCGGAATGCGCAGGCCGAGGTCCGCGCGGACGAAGGTGATGCCACTTCCCGCGTGCGCCGGATGAAGCTCGACTTTGGTGTAGATGCCGGAATGGAGGCCGATGCCGGAGATACTGACTTTGGTATTGATCGTTTTGCGCTTTAGGTACATGTCCGGGCGCGATAAGAGCAGCTGAGGTGCCACTCACATCGGCGAACTTGAAAACGGACCTAACACCATTTGTTGTAAACGACTTGTGCGTTCGACGTGAATCGCGGCGCCTTCCAATTCTGTGGCGCTGGAGAGTCACGAATGTGGCTCTCCGACCACACAGTCGTGCTTAGCGTTGCTTCATCGCCACGGCCGCTTCGCGATCGAGCTCGCGCCGTTTTTCGGTCTCGCGCTTGTCGTACAGCTTCTTTCCGCGCACGACCGCGATCTCGACTTTCACCTTGCCACCCTTGAAGTAGAGGCGCAGCGGAACGACCGTGAGCCCCTTCTCGACCACCTGCTCGTTCAGTTTCTCGATCTCGCGCCGGTGCAGCAGGAGCTTGCGACTCCGTTCCGCCTCGTGGTTCTGGAGATTGCCGTGCGAATACGGGGAGATGTGGGCGTTGAAGAGGAAGGCCTCGCCTCCTTTGAAGAGGACGTAGGAGTCTTTGATGTTCGCCTTCCCATCCCGCAGCGATTTGACCTCGGTGCCGGTCAGTGACACTCCCGCTTCCGCCTTCTGCAGGATGAAGTAGTCGTGAAACGCTTTCTTGTTCGAAGCGATCAACTTCTCGCCCGCATCGGGCTTGGTGGCCATGGGCCGCGGATTCTATTCGATGAATTCGATGCGGGCGGAGCGGCCGGAGGAGCGCGAGAGGCGGGCGTCAAATCAGGGGCAGTGCAAGCAACGCCAGCGCTACCTACGCACGCACCATCGCAAGCGAGTCACGTTTTCACACAGGGCCATGATTCGCGGTCAATCGGCAAATCGAGCGCCCCTCAAGCGTGAATGGGAAAACGAAACAGCTGTCCGTCAAAACCTGACGGAGGCGATCTCATGAAACGATTCCTGATGTTCTCGATGATGATGCTTTGCGCGCTGGCCGCGGCGGCAGGCGACGACACCCAAACCCTACTCCGCGCCACGCGAATCAATTCGAGGATCGCACTAACCGTCACCGGTACGTCCGTCACGTTCGTAGCAGACGCCCGCGGTAGCTCCGGTGCCTTCACAGACTCTCGCAATTTCGCCTCGCCCGGAGGCGTGACGTTCTATCTCGACGGGTTCAATCCGCTGGCTATGAAGTTCAAGGTGACGGAGGAGAGGTCAGCCGAGCCGGTCACGAAGGGAAGCGGCGACTTCCTCGATGTGGCGATGGGAGTGGCGAAGGCCATTGGTCTGGGTGGCGGAGGGCCAGGATCAACCGCCTCCCTGACAGGCACACCGGAGGAACAGCGAGCCAAGGCGTTAACCTCGTTAGCGAATCTTTCCGAGCACACGCTGGACCAGAAAACGCGCGACAGCTGGATCAAGCTTTCTCAAAATGCCGCCGGCGTCGGCAAGGCACAGGAAGGCATTCAGACGTTCATCGATCTGGATCAAGCGAAAATAGACACGGCCCTCGCGCACGAGAAGGTGCTGACCGGAGGTGACCGTTTTGCAGCCGACCAAATTATCGCTCAGCATCAACAACTGGTGAAGAATCTGACCGCGCTCAAGAAGGCGCTCGCCCCCTTCGCGATCGAGGGCAACTGGTCAAACTCGACGCAATACATGCTGCTGCGGACCGAGAGCGATCCGAATCAGCAGGACAAGATCACCGTCACGCTCACGCCGTTGGTGCTTACTGAGCAGGGCACATTGGATACGGACCCGGCCGCCAAGGAGGTCACTCGGTCGGTCTTCCTGCGCCAGTCTCGGCGTCTAGTTCCCGAATTCGGCGCGGCGGCGGTCTACAACGATCTCCGTTATCCGAAATACACGGCAAAGGTTCAGGATGGAAAGAAAGTCGTGTTCGCCGATGGCTTCGAGTCGTCGAACCTGAATGCCGCGGCCACGATGAACCTGCTGTGCGATTGCTTCGGCGGAGACTTCGTGTTCCCCGGGCTGCAGGTCGGCGTGAGCAAGGCGAAGGACTATCCTGGGCTGATGGCCGGCGTAGTGCTCCGCTTCGCCGGTATCAAGCGTTTCGCGCTGAGCGCCGGACGGCTGGTCACTTGGTACAAGGACCTCGACAAGCTGGCCATCGGATCCGAGGTCGCGAGTGACAACGACATCAAGGCCGATCTTAAGCTGCGCCGATCTCGCACGGCGTTCTACGTCGCCGCGCAGATAACGTTCTGAGGAAACAACCATGCCGCTTCCGCAGATCTTCGATGACAGCGAATCGGTCGACGTCGAGAGCGGTGCCCCGACCGCCACGCCGCTGGATTGCCGCGTTCCCGAGCAGAGAAAAGAAGAATGGTGCTGGGCGGCCGTCACTGCGGGCATCCACGAGTTCTATGAGCATGAGTCCATCGATCAATGCCGCATTGCGTCCCAGATCATCGGCATTGAGTGCTGTCCGGACAACAACGCCTGCAACGAGCCGCGCTTCCTGAAAGTGGTCCTCAACGACCTCGGGTACGAGGAGGCCATAGAGGATCAGGTCGACTTCGACGTCATCCGCGAACAAATCGAGATGCAACGTCCGCTGTGCTGTTTCATCGACTTTGGCACCGACATCGGTCACTTCATCATCATCACGGCCTGCGATGCCGATTCGAAGCGCGTCGGCGTTATCGATCCGGCGAAGAATCAGCCGCACGATACGCCGCGGATGATCACCTACCAGTCCTTTCGCCTGACGTACAACGACGGCACATGGCGAGAAACCTATCTGACGCGTCCAAGGAGCGCATGATGCCCATCCGCTCGACCTATCGCACCTATGACATCCGCGACTTCTTGCGCGCCAACGTCCAGCACAGCACGACGCTGCGCAGGCTGAAGCAGAAGCGCGTGAAGATGTCCGTTCCGTTCGAGCTGCGCTCGATCTCCATCGAGGATCTCGCGTCGTCGAGCCTCCTGACAGCGCACCGGCACAGCGGTTGGATTTCCTTTCTCCACTCCGGCCCGAAGCTGATCGGAATCGCCGAAGTCTCGCACACGGAGCACGCCATCGTCTACGCCGGCGTGACCACCGGCGCCGTGGCCCGAGCCGCCGCCGCCGCGCTCCGAAAGGCCGAGAAGCTGGCCGGCGACCGGAGGGCCAGAGTCTTCTTCATCCGCTCCTCCGCTATCTTCTTCAATGCGCTGGTCATGGAACTGCCGTCGACGCGCGAGCGGCGCTTGATACCCATCAGCCACACCGGTAAGCCGGACGAACTGCAGGAATCGATGGCCCAACTGGCGCAACGACGGCTGGCGGCCGCGCGACAGACCGTTAGCCGCCGAAGTGCGCCTTCTTGATCAGGTCAGACGGGACAGCATCTTGTCGACCAGCATGTTCCGACCGGTCCTCTATGAGGTAACCGCGATGAACAGTTACCAGCCACATGGGTTCTGCTCGACCTGCTGGATGACCGTTCCCCGGACGTGATCTCGTTCTCGCCCGAATCGGGCTTGGTGGCCATGGGCCGCGGATTCTATTCGATGAATTCGATGCGGGCGGAGTGACCGGAGGAGCGGGCAAGGCGGGCGTCGCTAGTAATGAGCGGCACGTCGAGAGCTTCGGCAAGCGCTACGTAGGTTGCATCGTAGGCAGTTAGGTTGTTCCGGAGAAGCCATACACGCTTGCGAAATATGTGATGAGGGTGTCGCTCGATGACGATATACGAAAAGAGCTCCAGGGCAGCATCCGCCTGATCGGCGTCAATTGTTCCGACGCGAAGAAGGCGACGCAACGTTTGCAACACCTCGGGGTCGATCAGGTGCGGCGCCGCGATCACCTCGCCAGCTCCAAAGACAAGATCGGCCAACGCTTCGGCTGCAGACCGCGCCAGCAGAAGATCAACGAGCGCGGACGCGTCGACAACGACCATCAGTCGTGACTGACCGCCCGATCAAGCTGGTCATCACGTTCCTCGCGGCCCGCACGGACTGCCTCCGCGCTCGCAATATCTGCCCGGCTGAGGTTGTCCAGACGTTCGATCATTTCTTGATGCGTCGGCAACGCGGCCATCTTTCTTGCGAGATCGGCGACGTAATCTGCTGGTGTCATTCCGAACGCGGCGGCTCTTTTTTTCAACCGCTCGTAGAGATCATCCGGAACTTCGATTTCCAGTTGTGACATCAGCACCGAGGATGCTCCCCCTCCCCGCCCCTGTCAACCACCCCTGCTACAATCCGCGCGCTTTTTCCGAGGAGCTCAGCAATGTCGAAAAAGAACATCGTGCATGTCGTCGGGACCGGGACCATTGGCGAGCCGTTGATCGGGTTGTTTACCGACTTCAAGGAAAAGTGGGGCATCGACGAGGTCACCTTCCACAAGCGCACGCCGAAGGCGGACGATCGGGCCATGGTCGAGCATCTCATCAACCATGGCGGCAAGCTCGTCGTCGACGAGGATGCCCGCGATGAGTTCACCCGCCTCGGGCATCGCGTCACCTTCACCACCGAGGAGGCGCTCGAGCGCGCCACGGTTGTCGTCGACTGCACGCCGGCGGGCCTGGACAACAAGGCCAAGTACTACAACCGCTGCAGCGGACCGAAAGGTTTTCTGGCACAGGGGTCGGAGTTTGGATTCGGCAAGCCGTACGCGCGCGGGATCAACGAGGAGGTGCAGTCTCCCGACGAGCGCTTCGTCCAGATCGTCTCCTGCAACACGCACAACATCTCCGTGCTCCTGAAAACGATCGCCACGCGCGACGGCAAAGTGGACCTCGCCGCTGGCCGTTTCGTCTGCATGCGGCGCGCGAACGACGTCTCGGATTCAAAAGGATTCATCGCCGCCCCTGAGGCGGGAAAACATGATGATCCGGAATTCGGAACGCATCACGCGCGCGACGCCTACCACCTCTTCCAGACCGTCGGCGAGAAGCTCAACCTCTTCTCTTCCGCCATCAAGATCAACACGCAGTACATGCACACGCTCTGGTTCGATCTCGATCTCCGCCACGACACGACGCTCGAAGAGGTCAAGTCGCTGCTGCGCTCGAATCCGCGCGTGGCCTGCACCAACAAGCGGTCGGTGAACCAGATCTTCTCGTTCGGACGCGACCACGGTTACTTCGGCCGCATCCTCTCGCAGACGGTGATGCCGATGTCGACTCTGAGCGTGCCCAACTCGCGGAAAGTGGTCGGTTTCTGCTACACGCCGCAGGATGGAAACTCGCTGCTCTCCTCGATCGCCGCCACCCTACGCTTCCTCGACGTCACCAAGCTCGAGGAGAATCTCGACGTGTTGCGCCCGTACATCTTCCGCGAGATTTGAGCTAGAGTCCGACCCCATGGCGTGGTTCCGCAAAGAGAAAAAGCCGAAGGAAGCGGTCGAGAAGCAGGTCGCCATCCCGGAAGGGTTGTGGGTCAAGTGCGACGACTGCAAAGAGATCGTCTACCGCAAGGAAGTGGAGCAGAACTTCAACGTCTGCCCCAAGTGCGGCTACCACTTCCGACTCAGTGCCCGCGAGCGTTTCGAGATCCTGTTCGATGACGGCAAATACAAGGAGTTCGCCGGCGACATCCGCTCCGGTGATCCGCTGGAGTTCCGCGACACCAAGCGCTATCGCGACCGGCTGAAGGTCTACGAAGCGCGCGTCGGAAAGGGCGATGCGGTTCTCTGCGCCGAGGGGAAGCTCGATGGGATCAGCGTCGTCATCTGCGCCATGGAGTACGCCTTCATGGGCGGATCGATGGGATCGGTGGTCGGCGAGAAGATCACCCTGGCCGCGGAGCGCGCTCTCGAGAAAAAAGAACCGCTGCTGATCGTGTCCACGTCCGGCGGCGCGCGAATGCAGGAAGGGATTCTCTCGCTGATGCAGATGGCGAAAATCTCCGCCGCGCTGGCCCGACTGGCCGAGGCGCGACTGCCGTTCGTCTCCATCCTCACCGATCCGACCACCGGCGGCGTCACTGCCTCGTACGCGATGCTCGGCGATCTGAACATCGCCGAGCCGAAGGCGCTGATCGCCTTCGCCGGCCCGCGCGTGATCGAACAGACCATTCGCCAGACGCTCCCCGAGGGGTTTCAGCGCTCGGAGTTTTTGGTCGAGCACGGGATGGTGGACCTGATCACGCCGCGCGCGGAGATGAAGCCGGCGCTGTCGCGCTTCCTGCACATGTTCATGGGCAAGCGCCGCGAAGCGGCTTCCTGATCCTGTGACCACCACAGCCCTGCGCTGGCTCGATTCACTCCAGGGCTCCGGAATCCGCCCCGGCCTCGGCCGCATGCGCGCGCTGCTGCGCCGCCTCGGCAACCCGCAGCACGCCTGTCCGTCGATCATCGTCGCCGGCACGAACGGTAAAGGCTCGACGTCGTCGACATTGGCGGCAATCCTCAACGCTTCGGGATATCGCACCGGTCTTTACACGTCGCCGCATCTGGTCGAGTTGCGCGAGCGATGGATGATCGCGGGAAAGATGATCGACGAGGCTTCGCTGGCGAAAGCGATCGAACGCCTCCAGGTTGGTTCCGGCAAGGCCGGCATCGTCCCGACGTACTTCGAAGCGCTGACGCTGATCGCCTTCATTGCCTTCGCCGAAGCCGATTGCGAGGTGATGGTGCTCGAGGTGGGCATGGGCGGCCGGCTCGATGCGACGAATGTTGTCCGCCCGCTGGCCGCGCTCATCACGCCGATCGGGTTCGATCACATGGAGTTCCTCGGCACGACGATTCGCAAGATCGCCGCGGAGAAAGCGGGCGTCATTCACCGCGGGGCAATCGTGCTGACTTCGAATGAGGATCCAGTCATTCTCGATGTTCTCCGCCGCCGCGCTGCGAAGTTCGAGAGCCCGTTTCACATCGTGACGGAGCGGCACGCGACGCCGCTGGCGGGAGCGTTTCAGGAGCGCAACGCGGCGTTGGTGGTACGCGCGGCCGAGGAACTGATGCCGCTCCTGCCGAAGATCACGTCTGACTCGATCGAACGCGGCGTCGCCGCAACGCAGTGGCGCGGGCGATTGGAACGAATCGAGCGTGGCGGGAAAGCGGTCTGGATCGATGGTGGCCACAACGCCCACGCGATCGCCGCCATCGCGCCGTTCATCGCCGAGCGCGTCGCCTTGCCCCGCCTGCTCGTTTTCGGGATCATGAGCGACAAGGATGTCGCTGATGTCACCTCCGCGCTCTTTCCCATGTTCGACGCCATCATCGCCACGGAGCCGTATCCGCCGCGGTCGGAACCGGCTGCGCGATTGGTGGAGTTGGCTGGAGGAAAGGGCGTCGCCGAGGCGGTTCCGAAACGCGCCATCGAGCGGGCGCTCGAATCACGCTATCAATCGATCGTCATCGCCGGCTCGCTCTACCTTGCCGGCGCCGCCATCGAGTTTTTTGATGCGCATTGCGGCGAGTAGCGCAACGAACAGAAGCGACGAGAAAACCCAAGCCACAACGACCGCGGTGCGATGCCGGCCGAAGCGAAGGGTGATCGTTCCGCTGCCGGGAGCGATGACGCCGAGGCGATCGAGATTGACCGGCGCGGTGACGAGATCGGTGTCGCCCATGCGCGCGGACCAGGCGCGGAAGCACGACTGATCGACGGCGATGAGCGCCGGACCGGACGACACGACATCGATCGTGATGGTCTGGCCGTCTCGCACTACGCGGGTGACGCGAGCCCCCGGCGAGGATTTGAACGCGCGCGGTGCGACAGCAGGCGCGCCGGATTCGATCAGATTCACCGCGTCGTTAATGGACGGCGCGGCAAGCGCCTCCGGGACTACCGCCGTCGGCGCGGTGGCGATGCGAAACCAGTTGCGATTTCGCGTGGTGGCGAAACGTTCGGCGGCGATGCGGCTGAGCAGCGAGTGCATCCCGTCGCCGGATCGGTTCAGGACGTATTCGAGTCCCGCGGTCGCGCCGAACATCGGCTCGAGACGGTGTGCACGTTGACGGTAGCTTTCGCGATCGATCTCCTGACCGCAGGGCGCCGAGGGCGCGAAGAGACGATGGGGTGACTGTGGTGCGACGCGATAGGGCGCAAACCAGTCGATCGGAGTCGTCCAAATCATCCAGACGAGCAGCGGTGCGAAGGTGACGATGGTCCAGATTCGAGGCGTCTTCGATTCGCGGAAGTACTCCGCGGCCAGCACGACCAGCGCGGCGCACATCACCAGCGCGAATTTCTCCGGGAAGCGGCCGATGCGCAGAACACCGAACGACTCGACGATCGCTCGCACGATCGGGTTGAAGGACCCGAGGGCGAAGAAGAGCATCACCGCGGCAACGACGGTGTAGCGCGACCTTCGGAAGAGTGCCGGGATGATGATCAACCCGAGAATGAGTGACGGGAAAAGATGGGGCGCATCGATGTGGATGAACGGGCCGGCGATGAGCTCCAACAACCTGCGCGGATCGAACGAGGCGTTGAGCACGGTCTGCGCGGAGTAGCCTCGCGAGCGTTCAACCTCGGCGGCGATCTCGGAGTACGCGATGAGTTGAGGGGCGGCAATTACGGCTGCGATTCCGAGGGAGACGATGCTCACGCGGAGGCGCGGAGACGCGGAGGGAGCTTCCTTCGCGTCTTCGCGGCTTCGCGTGAGGAGAATCAGTACGGCCAGCGCGGTCGCGACGATCGTCACCGGCTCCCCCGCCAGCGCGAGCAGTCCGAACGCGAGCCCGAGTTGCAACGCGTTCCGCCGCTCCGCGCCGAGGAACGCTAGCGGGATCAACGCGATCGCCGTGATGAGGTTGTAGAAGCAGAGCGCCGACATCGCTGCGCCGGAGAGCACCCACATCCACGCCCCGAATCGCGAGCGTGTCAGCCTCTTCATCAACCACCAGCCGAGCGCGAGGTGGAGCAGGAAGTGGAGATTGAAGGCCACGTGCGGCGGCAGCACGAGGTAGAGAAAGTTGTCCGGATAAAACGTCAGCGTGTTTGGGTTGCCGGCCAGCGGCTGCCCGCCTCCGTCAGCGAAGTTCCACCACGGGATCTCGCCCGCGCGAAACGCGGCCGCGGAGAGAGCCTTGATCGGATAGTGCGTCGAGAAGTTGTCGCGGAAAAAGAAGAAGCCCAGCGTCGCCGCGAGCACGCAGAAAACCGTGCAGAAAGCAACGAACAGAAGAAGGAAAAAGAGCCGCGGCCGCAACGTCATCGGCCCGTGATTATCAGGTAAGATCGCCGCATGACTACGACGATTCACGAGCGGCAGAGCGCCGCCACCGGCCACGACTTCCTTCAGCGGGCGCTCGCCGACGTCGATCCCCAGATCGCCGATGCCATCCGCCTCGAGACCGATCGGCAGAACGACACGATCGAGCTGATCGCCTCCGAGAACCACGTCTCGCACGCCGTCCTCACCGCCATGGGATCGGTTTTCACGAATAAGTACGCCGAGGGGTATCCGGGCAAGAGGTACTACGGCGGATGCGGGCCGACGGACATCGTCGAAAACATCGCCATCGAGCGCGCCAAGCAACTCTTTGGCGCCGAGCACGCCAACGTGCAGCCGCACTCCGGCTCACAGGCCAACATGGCTGTCTACTTCAGCGTCCTCAAGCCGGGCGACACCATCATGGGGATGGATCTCTCGCACGGCGGCCATCTCACGCACGGCCATCCGCTGTCGTACTCGGGGCGCGATTTCAATGTCGTGGCGTATCACGTCCGCAAGGACGATGAGCTGATCGATTACGACGAGATGGAGCGCCTCGCCGACGAGCACAAGCCGCGCCTCCTGATCTGCGGCGCCTCGGCGTACTCACGCGTCATCGACTTCAAACGCATCCGCGAGATCTGCGACCGCAACGGCTCGTTGATGATGGCTGACATCGCTCACATCGCCGGCCTCGTCGCCGCGGGGCTGCATCCATCGCCGGTTCCCTACGCTGACTTCGTCACCACCACCACGCACAAAACGCTACGCGGGCCGCGCGCCGGCCTGGTGCTCTGCAAAGCGGAGCACGCCAAAGACCTCGATCGCTCGCTCTTCCCCGGAATTCAGGGCGGCCCGCTGGTGCACATCATCGCCGCCAAGGCCGTGGCGTTTCGCGAGGCGCTGCAGCCGGAGTTCAAGGAGTACCAGGCGCAGATCATCCGCAACGCAAGGGCCATGGCCAAGGCGGTGGGCGATGCCGGCTTCCGCATCGTCAGCGGCGGCACCGACAACCATCTCTTCATGACTGACGTCTTCTCGAAGGGGATCACCGGCAAGGACGGCCAGAACTTTCTGGAGGCGGCGAACATCACCGTCAACAAGAACACCATCCCCTTCGACACGCAGAAGCCGATGGTGGCCTCGGGGATTCGCATCGGCTCGCCGGCCGTGACCACCCGCGGAATGCGCGAGCCGGAGATGAATACCATTGCCGCACTGATCGCCCGCGTTCTCGACGCCAAGGGCGAGCCGGCGGTGATCGCACAGGTCAAGAGCGATGTGAAAGAGTTGTGCGACCGGTTCCCAATCTACTGAGTTGCTGGGTTACTCGGTTGCTAAGTTGCTGAGCAACCTAGTAACCCAGCAACTCAGCAACCATGAAAAAGAACTTCCCCTACTACCCCATCTACATCGACATCGAGGATCGTTCGGTCCTGATCGTCGGCGGTGGAACCGTCTGCGCGCGCAAGGCCGAGACGATGATGCGCTACGGCGCGCGAGTGACCATCGTCAGTCCGGAGATCACCGATGAGATCGCGGCGTGGGAACAGGCTGGCGTTCTTGCGGTGCAACGCAAGATGTATGCGGAGTCGGATCTCGAAGGGGCGTCGATGGTGATCGCCTCGACCGACGATCAATGCGTCAACGCCCGCGTAGCGCGCGACTGCCGGCGACGGCGCATCCCGGTGAACGTCGTCGACGTCACGCATCTTTGCGAGTTCATCGTCCCGGCCATCATCGAAAAGGGCTCGATCCAGATTGCGGTCTCGACCGGCGGCAAATCGCCGGCGATCGCGCGGACGCTGCGCGAGGACCTCCAGCGGATGATCGGACCGGAGTACGCCGAGGTGAACGTCCTCCTCGGCACGCTGCGCAAGTCCGCCAAAGAGGTGCTGCCGACTGATGTTGATCGCAAGCGCTTCTTCGACAGCATCATCGCCGCCGGAATCCTCGACCTGCTGCGCGAAGGGCGGCGGCGCGAAGCGTTCGAGGCGGTGGCGCGTGCTTGCGATGCGAACGGCGTTGAAGTGAGCGAGCAGTTGCGCGAGAAGTTAAACGCCGAAGGCGAAGCGTAGCGCCGTCGGCTCGACGGCTGTACCGCCGCCGGCTCGGCGGCAAGTCATCGCAAACTGCCAGCGAGCCGCTGGCGGTCCAGCCGTCGAGCCGACGGCGCTACGTTCGTGCACAATGCCGCCGTGCGGTCGACGCCTTACCTCTACGCCCTCCTCGCCCTCATCGTCATTCCGATTTTCCCCCACTTCGTTTCGCCGAATGAGATGACGCGCTGGGCGACGGCGGCGGCGATCGTCGAGAACCACACGTTCGAGATCACGAACCTTCTCCCGCTTCTCGGTGGCGGTGCATTCGAAGATGCGTCCGAGGTCGATGGACGTGTCTACTCCAACAAAGCGCCGGGCGCGGCACTGATTGGCCTCCCCGCTTACGCAGTAGCGCGCCTGATCGTCGGACCGCCTTCCGCCGCGACGATGCGAACGACGGCGAACGCGATGCGCCTGTTCGCTGCAACGATTCCGCTGCTGCTCCTGGCGTGGGCGATGAAACGCGCCGCGAAGCGGCTGGGCGCGGCAGACGAGCGAATCGACATAACCGTCCTGGCTCTGCTCTTCGCCACACCTCTCTTCGCCTACGGTCTCCTCAACTTCTCGCACGCCCTGACCGCGGCGGCGCTGTTCGGAGCGTGGGCGATGATCTTCGTCGAACGTCACGATTACGCCGCCGGCGCGCTGATCGGGCTGGCCACGATCTCCGAGTATCCCTGCGCCATCGCCGGCATCGTCCTGATCGCCTGCGCCTGGCGGCGGGCGCCGCGGATCATCGCGGGAGGCATTCCATTCGCGGCCGGCCTGGCCATTTACAACAAGCTGCTTTTCGGCAGCATCTTCGCGCTCTCCTCCGGAAACGAGCGCAACGCGCAGTTCCGTTCGATGGCGCGGGAAGGCGTGTTCGGGATCGGCCTCCCCGATCCGGCGACATTGCTTCGGCTGCTGTTCGATCCATCGCGCGGGTTGTTCGTCTTCGCGCCGATTCTGATCGTAGCGTTGATCGCGCTGCCGCGAGCGCGAAGAGCGCTGACCACCGAGGGTTTCCTTGCGCTCGTCCTCGTGCCGGTTGCGATGATCGTCTTCTATTCGGGATATCCCAACTGGCACGGCGGCTGGAGCGTCGGGCCGCGCTATCTCGTACCCGCAATTCCGTTCCTGCTGTTCCCGCTCGTCTTCACTGTCTCCTCGATCATCGAGTGGGTCGCCCTCGGCGCGTCGGTTGCGGCAATGGTTCCGTTGGCGCTGACTTTCCCATTTCCCGATCGCAGCTTCGCCGCACCCTGGTCGACGCTCGCGTTGCCGCTTCTGCGTGACGGCCTCGTCGCACCGAATCTCTTCCACCTTCTGGCGCGGCCGTTCGCGATCGCCATTCCGTTCGCCATCGTCATCGCCGCGCTGGTTTTCACCGCGAAACGAAACGCGCTATGGATCGCGCTCGGAGTAATCGTCATGTTCGCCCTCGGCGCGCTGGCTCCAACGCCGACGCTGACGGATCGTCTGCGGTTCGGCTACATCGAGGAGGTCTACTTCGAACAGCCGGGCGCGATGGCGCGCGCTGTCGGAGGACTGCCGCTGCCGCCGCGCGCGATCGCACGCGCGCAGCACGAAGAAACGCTGCCGCCTACGTCGTGGCCGTTCTGATCGTGGCGCGCGGAACCGGATCGCGGAAGATGCGGTGCGACCAGATGCGCTTCTTGTGCAGCTTGTAGAGCACCATCGTCTTCAGAATCTCCAGCCCGTACCGCGTCGAACGCCAGAAGCCGATCTGCGAAGCCTCATCGAAGTAGCGCGTCGAGATCGGCACTTCGCGGATGCGCATCCCCTTGGCCACGCCCTGCGCGATGATCTCCGTGTCGAAGACGAAGTCGTCCGAGTTCGCTTCGAAGTTGATGGCATCGAGATAACGCTTCGAATACGCCCGGAAGCCGGAGTGATACTCGGAGAGGAAGATGTAGAACGTGGCGTTCTCCACCATCGTCAGGAAGAGGTTGGCCAGGTACTTCCACTTCGGCATGCCCCCTTCCATCGGGCGCCCGCCGAGCATGCGCGAACCGAACACCGCTTCGCACTCGCCGCGCAGCAGCGGCTGTACCAGTTGCGGGATGATTTTCGGATCGTATTGATGGTCTGGATGAACCATGACCATGATCTCGCCGCCCATCTCGTCCATGGCCGTGCGATAGCAAGTCTTCTGGTTGCCGCCGTAGCCGCGATTCTGCTCGTGGACGATGACGCGCATCGGCAGCTGGCGGGCCAGTTCCACGGTCTTGTCGCGCGAGCGGTCGTCGACCAGGAGGATCTCGTCGACCCACTCCTGCGGGATGTCGTCGAACGTCGCCTGCAACGTCTTTTCGGCGTTGTACGCGGGCAGAACGGCGACCACTTTTTTCTCGTGCAGCGGCATGGGCGGGCGAGGATAGCACAGCGCAAATAAGTGCCTGAATGCGAGTCGACTACAATCGCGCGCCGTGAATGACGCCACACTTGCGCCGGTCAGCCGCCGCACTGACCTGCTCGCACTCGGGCTCCTCTTTCTGATCGCCACCATCTCCTTCGCCGACATCCTTTTCGGCGTCAACCAGCTGTACATGCGCGACCTCACGCGCTACTACTACCCGACCAAACAGATTCTTCGCGAGGTGGTGCAGCACGGCGAGATTCCCTACTGGAACCGCTACTTTTCCGCCGGCCAGCCGATCGCCGCGAATCCGGAGCACGAGGTCTTCTATCCGCTGACCTGGTTGATCCTCCTGCCGAGCTACGACCTCGGGTATCGCCTTCACATCCTCATTCATCTCTACATCGGCCTGCTCGGCATGTATGCCTTGCTGCGATCGATGGAGCTTCGCCCTCCCGCGGCCTGGTTCGGCGCACTGTCGTTCGGACTGGGCGGGCTCTATCTTTCGTACGTCAATCTCCTGCCGATTCTTTTCTGCGCGGCCTGGCTGCCGCTGACGTGCCTCTTCGTCCGGCGATTTCTCTTGCGAAAGAACATTCGAGATTTCGCCGCGGCCGGCCTGTTTCTCGGCCTGCAGTTTCTGGTCTCCGAGCCGCCGACCGTAGCCCAGACCGGCGTGTTGATCGGGATGTATTCGCTGTACCGAGGTTGGTATAGCAGGCCGCGGATCTCGAAGATGATCACGCGCGTTCTCTGGATCGCACTGATCTCCGTGACCGGGTTCCTCCTCGGCGCCGCACAGATCCTGCCGGCGATCGATCACGTTCGCGACTCCGCCCGTTCGCGGCCTTTCGACTTCGATCTCGTCAGCGCCTGGAGCATGCCCTGGCCGAAGTTCGCGGAGCTGATCTATCCCAACGTGCTCGGCCACATCTCCATCGGCAACGTCATGCACTACTGGGGCGGCGGGCTGTATCCGGGGATGGGATCGCCGTTTCTCTTCAGCATCTACGTCGGCATCGCCGTGACCGCGCTGGCGATTGGCGGCGCCTTCGCCCGGCCGCGCGGCGGGCGGTTCGTGCTGATCGTCTTCCTGTTTTCGTCGCTCATGGCCATCGGCGGAAACACGCCGGTGCTGCGCTGGCTGTACGACGCCGGCATCGCCACGTCGATCCGCTATCCGGAGAAGTTCATCATGATGGGCGTCTTCGCCTTGATCCTCTTCGCCTCGCAGATGCTCGATCGGATGCTGGCCGGCGATGAAGACGTGCGCAGCGGCGCGCTCGGATTCGCCGCGGCTTCAATGTTGGTCGCCGCCGTTCTGGCGATCGCCGGCTTCACGCCGCTCTACCCGAGGCTTTTCAATCTTCTGAGTAAGGCGACAGACATCGCCTCGCTCCGGAAGGCGTGGACGCTGACCGCCGGCTCGGTGGCCACGGACGCCATTCGGTTATCGACCAACGACTGGATCATCGCAGCGGTGCGCGGCGGTATCGTCATCGCCCTCCTTCTCACCGTGCGCAAGCGACACATGCGCATCTGGCTCGGTGCGGCGGCGGCATTCGTGACCATCGATCTCGTCTACGTCACGTGTGAGCTCAACCCGAGGGAGCCGCGGAGATTCTTCGATTCCCCGCCGGCGGCGCGGACGCTGCCGCGCAATCGACAGGACTTCCGCATCTTTCATGAAGCCGACTGGTACGGCACCGAGAAACCGGCGCAGCAGTATTTCTCCACCGGGCCGGCGGTCTACTGGGTCGTGCGCAACGGGCTGTTTCCGATGACGCCGGCCGGGTCGGGATTGCGAACCGTCATCGAGCGCGATTACGACAAGACCGCGCTGCTGCCGACCATCGATCTCACCGACTCGGTGTGGGACGTCAAACGCTCCGGCAAAGGCGACTGGTACAAGCCGTTCATGGCCATGTCCAACGCCTGGTATCGCGCCGTCTACCGAGACTTCGATGCCGAGAAGAAACGGAATCATGATCACTTCATGGAGTCGCTTCCGGTGGCGTTCGAAGAAGGGCCGCACTATCCGCGCTACTACTTCGCCGATCAGGTGCTGACCATTCGCGATCGCAACGACTTCGTCAAGCAGCTGAGCACATCCAGTTTCAGCAGCGCAGTGGCCTTCGTCCAGCGCCCGGGATTCGTACCCGCAGCCGGCGTGGTCAGGCGCGTCGTCGAGACCGCGAACACCGCATCGCTCGACGTCGAGAGTTTTGGCCAGGGATTCCTGGTCATGAGCGTCACGCCCCACAAATACTGGAACATCCGCATGGATGGCCGGCGCGTGCCCGCCATCGTCACCAACATCGCCTACCAGGGCATCATCGTCACGCCGGGAAAGCATCACATTGAGATGAACTACCGCAACGAACTGGTGCGCGTCGGGTTGCTGATCACGCTCCTGACCGGCGCCATTCTCCTCGGGATCCTGATCGTCTACCGCCCATCGCTTGCAGTGGCGGCGCCGGCCTACGAAGAGCCCGTGCATGTCGTCGCCGATGCGGATGGAACCCATCTCGAAGCCGCGGTGCCCGAGCCACCCGCCGAGACGCATGGAGACGAGGTTCCGCCGGCCTGATGCGACGCTGGAGACTGCAGGTCACGCTCCTCATCGCCGGCGCCGCATTCATCGCGGCGCTGAGGTTCTACAACGCGCGGAGCAAGCAGGAAGTCGAATCGCAGCTCTGGATTCCGAAGCCGGTCACGATCACGCCCGCGGTCACGCTCCTGCAGCAATACGTGCGCATCGATACCTCGAACCCGCCCGGAAACGAGTTGCCCGGCGCGCGATTCCTGGCCGGGCTTCTCGAGAAGGATGGCATCCGCGCCGAGATCATCGAATCGGCTCCCGGCCGGGCCAGCGTCTACGCGCGCATCGCCGGCAAGCGCCGCGGCGAAGGGCTGATGCTACTCAGTCACATCGACGTCGTTCCGGCCACGAAGGCTGGCTGGACCCGGCCGCCGTTCGCCGCCGAGGTCCTTCTGAACCAGCTTTATGGCAGAGGCACGCTCGACATGAAGGGGATTGCCATCTGCGAGCTCCTGGCCTTCACCGAGATCGCGCGCACACACCGTCAACCGGAGCGCGACATCGTCTTCCTTGCCACGGCGGACGAGGAGGCCGGCGGCGGCAAGGGCGTCGCCTGGCTGTTCGAACATCGCCCCGACATCTTCGACGGCATCCGATACGCCATCAACGAGGGCGGCATCACCGAGACCTCGCGCGAGCACATCACCTACTTCGGCATCGAGATCGGCACGAAGATGACCGTGAAGCTGCGGCTGCGCGCGCACGATCGTCCGACGATGCAGGCGCTGCGCATCGCGCTCGAGCCGTTCATGAATCCCGTCGATCCCGAGCGCGTGCTGCCGGAAGTGCGCGAATTTCTGCACGATCTGGCGCCGCTGCGCATCGAGCAGGGCGCACTTCTCGACGACATCACGCACACGATCGCCGTCAGCAAGTTCTGGCTCCTTCCCGGCGGGTATTGCGAGTTGACGCAGAACGTGGTCTGGGCAGCGAAGATCGAGTCCGACGCGCAGGGCGCCACGATGCAGGTCAATCTCTTCAACCTGCCGGATGAGAATCCCGAGGCAAGGATCGCCTGGCTGCGCGGCATCGCCGCCCGGTACGGCGTGACCATCGAAGAGGTGCTCCAAACTGCCGGACCGGCGCCGCTCAGCTCGCGCCATACGCCGATGTTCGCGCTGATCGCCAGCGAAGCCGCGCGGCAGAATCCGGGGACGCGCACCGGCAGTGAAGTGCTCGTGGCATCGACCAACGACTCGCGCTACCTGCGCGCCCACGGAATCGCGGCCTATGGACTGATGCCCTTCCCCACCGATTGGTACCAGACGCAGGGGATCCACTCCATCGACGAACGGGTTCGGGTCGACTGGTTCAACGACGGCGTCACGCTCCTGCAGCGCATCACCAGCCGCTTCGCCTTCGAGTCCGGGGCGCTCTCGAATCAATGACACAATTTGTCAGAGAACCCGCGCAAAAACCGTCAAAGAGGGGTGGATGCAGCGCTGATCCAGCCATCTAACTCGCGCTGCTGCAACCGGTTACATAAACGCGCCGATCGGCATCTGGCTTGCGGTAGCGCACCCCACTAGGAGGGTTCATATGATTAAAAGGAACCAGAAGGGCTTCACTCTCATCGAGCTGCTGATCGTCGTCGCGATCATCGGCATTCTCGCAGCAATCGCCATCCCCAACCTGCTCACCGCCATGCAGCGCGCCAAGCAGAAGCGGACGATGGCCGACATGCGTACGATCGCCACGGCTTGGGAAGCGCGCGCAACGGACGTCAACCACTACAACGCTGCCGGCGCCGTCACGCTCCCGGCCGTTACGCTCCCGGGCGGAACGATGACCACCATCCTCTCGCCGACCTACATCAAGTCGCTCCCGCCGAAGGACGGCTGGGACAACGACTGGAAGTACCTCGCCGATCAGGCTCTCGGCGGAGCGGTTGCGGCGCAGCAGTACGCCATCGTTTCGTTCGGCCGCGACGGTAAGGTCGAAGGATCGTGGGCAGGCGCATCGACGACGAACTTCGATTGCGACATCATCTACACGCAGGGTGGCTTCGCCCAGTATCCGGGCGGCGTCCAGATGCAGTAGTCGTTTTCCGATCAAGGTTTTGAAAGGGCGCCTTCGGGCGCCCTTTCTTTTTGCCCTCATGCGCTAGACTTCGTTCCTTCATCCCCAAAATCGCGAACGAAGGAGACCCGTGTGGCGAAGAAAACCTCCGTCAAATCGTCGTCGTCCAACGCTGACCAGCAAATCGTGAAGGCGGCCATCTATCCGCCAATCGGAGTCGGCCGCGTCGGCAACAGCCAGAACGACTTCTTCCTCGGCCCCGAGGTCCCCGATCCGCTGCCCGATCCTCCCGGTTTTTATCGCGACGCCAAAGGCGCTCTGAAGCGCCAGGCCGCGCGCTTCCGCATTTACGGACTCAATGCCGCCGGCGTGGCCGTTCGCGAACTGACCGCGGACGACGCAAAGATCGAATGGCAGGTCCATCTCGCCAACAAGAAATCCGCGTGGTATCAGTTTCAGCTGGCGCTGGACATTCCCGAGGCAGCCGACGCGCCGCCGACGCTACTGCGGAACGGAACGGTCTCCGATCGCGCCGCGCTGACGATCGATCCCGGCCCGCGCAAGATCAGCGGCAAGAAGCAGAGCGGAAAGAAGTACGCCTTCGACAGCGGCAAGTTCATGGGCACTTCCGTCTACCTCGGCGAGCTGCGCACCGACGAAACCGGCCGTCTGATCGTCCTCGGCGGTCGCGGCGTCTCCGCGTCGTACGACAAGACCAAGGCCATCACCTTCGCCAACAACGAGGCTTGGCACGACGACGTCTCCGATGGTCCAGTCACCGCAACGGTGACGTTCAAAGGAAAGAAGTTGGATGTCGATCCGGCTTGGATGATCGTCGCCCCGCCGAACTACGGTCCGATGCAGAAGTCCGTCCGTACGATGTGGGACCTGATGCGCGACCTCGCCATCAGCACGAAGAAGCTCCCCCGCCCGGCACGGCCGTCATTCGAGAATGACATCCGCCCGCTGTTCGAACGCTTGTCGAAACTGCAGTGGGTCAACGCCGGATTCGCCGCCGCCTTCGGATGGAAAGCGCCGCAGAACTTCTCCGAACCGAAATGGCTGGCGCGTCTCTCCCAGCCCGGCGACACCGAACGCGAAACCCGCAGGACGATCGCCAACCAGTTCCGCGTCTTCGAGCGCGACTCGTGGGCGCCGACACCGTGGGCCTGGCTCTACGGCGATGCCATGAACATCCCGCCCGCGCAGACGCCGCGGCAGAACGCTGCGATCAGCGACACGCAGCTGCGCTTTCTGACGCAGTGGGCTGACGGTGACTTCGATGCGGACTACGATCCCAATCCCAAGCCGCCGCGCCGAGTCGAGGACGTTCCGATCGCCGATCAGCCGGATACGCTGACGAAAGCGGCGCTCGAGTTCTGCCTCGCCGATGCCTTCCATCCCGGCTGCGAGATGACCTGGCCGGTGCGCGCAAAGTCGATGTACATGGCGCCCTACCGTTTCCTCCACGCGCCCGCGGGATGGATCGAGCCCGAATACGCACCGCCGATCGGCGGCGCCCTGACCCTGCCGAACGGACCGCTGGCCGGACAGGTGCCCGGCGGCGTTACTCGCTGGATGGCCGTTCCGTGGCAGTGCGATACCGCCAGTTGCCGCTCCGGCTACGTGCCCGAGTACGATCCGTACGTCCCCACCTTCTGGCCGGCGCGCGTCCCGAATCAGGTGCTCAGCGAGGCAAATTACAAGAAGGTCATGAACGAAGATCTTCCGCTCGGCGAGCGGCTGGCCGCGTTTGCCAAACGTTCCCTCTGGATTCTGCCGCTTGGCAACACCAGCTACACCGATCAGATCAACAACATGATCGATCACTTCGGCGACCTGGGCGTCGTCGAAGTCCGCGAAGGCCCGAGCGATCGCAGGAACTTTCCCGCCACCATCGAGGTCGAACAACTCGATGCCCGTCGTCACGTCGAACGCCAGCTCAAGGCCCTGCCGAAGCGCACAACGGAGACGGAACAGGATGTCGATCTGACCGGCATCGAGAAAGTGAACCGCTTCCCGCACGGCTTGTCGCAGCGCCGTTGATGCGCCGCATCGATGTGCTGATTGTCGGAGGAGGGCCGGCCGGTGCCACGGCGGCCCTCAATCTTGCGCCGCTGCGCGACGTCGTCATCGTCGAACGGAACGCCGCGCCATCGCCGCGCATCGGCGAATCGCTCCCCGCCGCCGCCCGCCGGCTTTTCCGCGACATGGGCCTGCTCGATCAGTTCCTCGCCGAGGGTCATGCGCCGTGTTATGGGCAACGAAGCGTGTGGGGCGATGCCAGTCCGCAGGAACGCGATGCCACTGCCGATCCTGACGGCCATGGATGGCACCTCGACCGCGTCCGCTTCGAACAGTGGCTGCGCGATGTTGCGATCGCACGCGGCGCGGAGTTTCTCGCACCTGCGACGATCACGAACATCGAGCGGGATGGCGACAGCTGGCGCGTGACCATCGGCGAGATCGAGTTGCTTGCGTCAATGATCATCGACGCCGCCGGCCGCAGCGCTCCCCTGGCCCGCCGCCTCGGCGCACAAACTCGCATCGACGATCGACTCATCTGCGGATTCCTGTACGGCCGCGACGAGCAACCGGGCGGCCGCGGCCTGACCTTCGTGGAAGCGACGGAGGACGGCTGGTGGTACAGCGCGCCGATACCGGACGATCGCCGCATCGTCGCGTTTCATACGGATTCCGACCTGTCGGCCGCACGCATCGCCCGCGATCGCGACGCTCTCCTCGCCCACACCACCTCGGCCGGCGAACTCCGCGCGTTGCTCGCCTCCTCCGGCTTCGCCGCAGACGCCGAGTCCGGCTTCACAGCCGCCCACAGCGCGACCCTCGATCCCTGCGCCGGCGACGGCTTCCTCGCTGCCGGCGACGCCGCTCTCGCCTTCGATCCCCTCTCGTCCCAAGGCCTCCTCAACGCCCTCTACACCGGCCTCGCCGCCGCCGAAGCCACCGACTCCCACCTCCGCGGCGACGCCTCCGCACTCGCCCGTTATCGCGAGATGATCGTCCTCATCGCCGACGCGTACCGGAAACACCTCGCGCTCTGGTACGGAATGGAGCAACGCTGGCCGGAGGCGGAGTTCTGGAAACGGCGGCATTCGCCGCCATTCGCCGCATCCGCGCCGAACCAGCTTCGGGACGAGGACCTGTAACGATTCCCATTCGCTGCGCACTACAAGGCAAGGGGAAAATCATGAACCACGCACGCCCGACGCTCGGTCTGGTCGTCTTCATCACTGCCTTACTGGCCTCGTTCTTCCCGGCCCGCCACGCCAGTGCCGGCAGCGGGATGATCAACTTCACCAGCAAGACCATCGACATCACGGTGAACTGCCGCTTCGCCGCCACCGGCCCGCAGCTCACCACGCTGCAGGGCAAACTCACGCAGATGAGTCACGTCATGTGGGATGCCACCGAGGGTCAGCTTCGCCTCGGCACCGTGACCATCACCTGCAACGAGGCTACGCTCGACACCTCCGACTACTGGGTCTACGTCAACCCGCTCCGTTCCCATTCGCCTGTCGGGACGAACCTCGGCGTCTCCGGCCAGTCGACCGGCACGCTGGGGGCTCACACCACGCAGGCGTACGACCGCGTCGGCGGCGTTTTCGGGCATGAGTTCGGCCATCTCGCCTTCGGCCTCCGGGATGAGTATCCGGAGAATCAGACCGCGTGCGGGGGCATGGGGCCGTGCATCGATACACCCGATGAACAGAACCAGTGCCTGATGCAGCAGTCGTCCGGGCTGAGCTGGTCGGAGTTCTGCGTCTCTGCCAATCACGATCCGAAGCGCGGCAACAATCCCGCCTGTCACGTAACGCCCGTCAACGCCGACGGCGCGCCCTGCGCCGCCAATTGCGGCGAGTGGGACGTGACCACGCTCAAGTACGAGCGTTCCAGGCAGGAGCGCGCCAACGCCAAGTCGTGCTGGCAGACGCTGGCCGCGACGTTTCCCGCGCTCGCTGCGCCAGCCGGCCTCCCGGTCGTCGCAGAGCCCGGCGGTTTCACGGCGCCCACGTTCACCGTCAACTGCGCCGCAAACTCCACCTTCGTCCTGGTCCTCGATCGCTCGGGCAGCATGATCTGGAGCGTGAAGAAGGACAACGGCGAAGTGTGTGGCAACGGCATCGACGACGACGGTGACGGCATGATCGACGAAGCCAGCGATTGCGCCGAGGCGAGGATGCAGTACGTGAAGGAATCCGCGGCCGCCATTCTCGAGCTGGCGAACGACTCCGGCATCAGCGCAGGAATCGTCGGCTTCGACGAATTCGCCTCGACCGTTGCGCCCATCCAGTCGATCGATACGCATCTGGCAGATCTCGAGACCGCCGCTGACGCGATTGCACCCGGCGGACAAACCGCCATCGGCCGCGGCCTCGACCAGGGAAAGACGCTGCTCGACGCCGATCCGACGGCGGCGGGCGCGAAGGCCGCCATCGTGATCACCGACGGCCACAACAACCGCGGTCCATCGCCGGCAACCTCCGCCGACGCCTACCACACCGCAGGCTATCGCATTTACACCATCGCCACGGGAGAGGCATCGAACGACGCGCTCATCAACGATATCGCCGACAACACGAACGGCTATTCGGTCAACGAGCCGCAGGCCGATGAGCTGGTCACGGCAGTGGCGGAGATGTACGCGCAGTATCGCAACGGCGGCATCCTGGTACCACGGACGCCGTACGTGATCGATGCCGGCAGCGGCGGTTCCGGAACTCTCGCTCCACACGTCGGCCTTCCGCAGCAGGTCATCAAAGACTTCCGTGTGCCGGCCGAGAATCGCATCCAGTTCAACGTGGAGCCGGGAATGCGCCGCTTCACCGCGCTCCTGGCCGGCAACCTCGGCAACATGAGCGGCTTCGGCGTGGACGCAACGCTCATCGCCCCCGACGGCTCCACCATCAACGCAGCCGCGCCGCCCGCCGGCGTCCGCGTGGTGTTCCGGCCGTTCTTCACGTTCGTCCGCGTGCAGGCCCCAATGGCGGGTCTGTGGACGCTGGCCATCCGCACGAAGTCGGGCGCGGCGTCGCGGCAGACCGGCACGATGATCGTCATCTCCGAGCATCCCGAATCACATCTGTTCGTCAATCTGAGCCGCAATGTCGTCACCGCCGCCGGGCAGACTGTGAAGGTAACGGTACTGCCGAGTTACGTCAGCGGACTGCGCGATGCCGACGTAAAGGCATGGCTGCGCGCGCCCGACGGCACCACCACCACCGTTCCGATCACCACCGGCGAGGACACACGCGACGTCTACACTGCCACTCTCTCAACCTTCCCGCAGCATGGCGCCTATGACCTGATCGTCGACATGAGCACCACCGCCTCCACGACGAACGCCCCGGGCGAAAACCATCCCGGCGAAATCGAAGGTCCGGATCTCACCGTGCCGATCCCGCCGATCCAACGCTCCATCACACGAACCGTCTATGCCGACTACGGCCCGTGGGTATGCCCGCCAAACAGGGACTGCGACGGTGACGGAATCATCGATGAGTCGACGACGTCGGACGGCGACGGCGATCACGTGCCGGCCTCGCATGATCCGGACGACAACGGCGACAACATCCCCGACGGCAATCAGCAGCCGCCCACGGGCAACGGCACGAAGGGACAGAACCCATTCGCCGGCCTCAGCGGGCATCGTCGCTGGTGGCTGGGCGGCGCGGTCGGCTCGTCCCACCCGCTCGGTTCGCTGAACAAGGTGGCGGACGCGAATATCTACGGCAAGATCGATCTCTCCTTGCGTTTGACGCCGGCCGTCGCCGCGCGCCTGACGGGCGGATTCGCCCAGTTCACCGCGCAAACGGCGGCAGGCATCCCGCATCCGCACTATGCGCATGTTTCGGCGAACGTGCAGTTGCTGGCGCCGTTTGGTCCCGCCTCACGCTTCTTCGTCAACGGCGGCCCGGGATGGTATCGCTCCGAGAGCGGCACCACTTCGGGCGGCCTCAACGTAGGGTTCGGATGGCAGGTTGATCTCACCGCGGGAAACGTCATCGAGCTCGGCACCGACTACCACCGCGTCAACGGCGATCACGGGCGTTTCATCACCTGGCATCTCGGAATCCTGTTCCATTGAGCGCATGTGGCGGCGCCCGAGCCGGACGCCGCCACATGAATCAGGCTCAGTGCGGAGTGGCCGGTGGCGTTGCAACCGGCTTATCCACCTCATCGATGCGCGCATCCGAGGGAGGCCGTTCCTTCTGCAGACGCGCCGCCACAGCCTCGGCCTTGCGCATGACGCGAAGAACGTTGAGCCCCGCGATGCCCTTCAGCTGCTCGTCGGTGTAGCCGCGGCGGATCAGCTCCGCGAAGACGATTGGGTAGGCGGCCACGCTGTCCAGTCGATCCGGAGTGCTGGTGATGCCATCGAGATCCGCACCGATGCCGACGTGTTCCGCGCCCGCAACTTTAACGATGTGGTCGATGTGATCGGCGATGTCCTGCACGGTCGCGTGCGGATTCGGATTGGCGGTCTCCCACTGCGCCAGCGACGCCTTCACCTTCTCCGGCTGGCCGCGGAAGAGCGCTTTGAGGCGAGCTTCTTCCGCGTCCCGCGCCGCGTCGCGGGCGCGTACCTTCTCGGAACTGAAACCGGGAACCCACGAGACCATCACCACGCCGTCGTTCTCTTTGACGCGGCGCAGCACGTCGTCGGGAACGTTACGGGCATGATCGGTGATCGCCCGCGCGGACGAGTGCGAAAAGATCACCGGCGCGGCGGCGACGTCGAGAACGTCGTTCATCGTCTTCGGCGCCACGTGCGAGAGATCGACCAGCATGCCCAGGCGATTCATCTCCGCGATGACCAGCTTGCCGAACGGCGTCAGGCCGCCGTGTACCGGATCGGCCGTCGCCGAATCGGCAAAGTCGTCGTTGTCGCTGTGGGTGATGGTCATGTACCCGGCGCCGAGCGCGTACAGCTGGCGGAGGACGGCCAGCGAGTTGCCGATCGAGTGGCCACCCTCGATTCCGATGAGCGAGGCGATCTTGCCGCTGCGATGAATGCGTACGACGTCATCGGCAGTGCGCGCGATCTCGAACGTCTCCGGGTAGGTCGCGACCAGACGATGGACCACATCGATCTGTTCGACCACCGCGCGCACGGCATCCCCGCCTTTGAGCGTAGTCGGAATGTAGACCGACCAGAACTGCCCGCCCAGCCTCCCCTGCCGCAGCCGGGCGATGTCCGTGTGCAGCGGCGGCGTTACCTTGCTCTGATCCTGCTTGATGTCGATCTGCGCAAGATGGTTCTTCACCCGCTCCTCGTATTGCCAGGGAAGATCGTTGTGTCCATCGATGAGCGGCACCTCGCGCAGGATGCGATCGATGCGCGCGGTGACGGCGTCCGTCTGCGCGTAGGTGGCGGTGGCGAAGAGGATGAGCAGCGCGGCGGTAGCAAGACGATTCATGGTCCGGATTGTAGTCATACAGTTCTCCTTCGATCGATCTGAATCAGCGCCACGCCCGAAAGGATGATCACCATCGACGCGATCATCTGCAGCGTGACCGGCTCGCGCAGCAGCAGCGCTCCGGTTAGCACGGCGATGGCGGGATTGACATAGGCATACGACGCCACGCTGCCGGCGCTCAGTTTGGTCTGCGCGTAGTTGTACGCGGTGTAGGCCACTACCGACCCGAGGATCGCCAGGTAGAGAACGGCGAGCGACGACCGGAGCGAGAACATCTGCAGCGTCGGGTATTGGCCGGTGGCAAACGCCGCCAGCGTCATCGCCACGCCTCCGGCGAGCATCTGAACGGTTGCCACCGCCATCGGGTCGGCGCTGGCGCGATGCCGACGGGAGATGAGCGTTCCGCCGTTCCAGCAAATGGCGTTGAGCTGCATCGCGCCGACGGCGAGAAGGAATCGCAGCGAGAGATCGATGTGTCCGATGGCCGGCGCGACGAGGAGTCCCACGCCACCAAATCCGAGGACCAGGCCGGCGATCTTCCGCGGCGTCAGCGTCGAGAGGCCGAAGATCGCCTCCATCGCCGCCATCCAGATTGGAATCGTGGCCGCCAGCAGCGCCGCCAAGCCGCTGCTCAGCGCGTGCTCCGCGTAGACCACCAGCGTGTTGGCCACGCCGGCCATCATCACGCCGGCGATCACCTGTTCGCGCCACTCCCGCGCACTCTTCGGAAATCGCGCGCCGCTCAAACTCGCGATGACCAGCAGCAGCAACCCGGCGATGAGAAAGCGGACGCCGGCCACGAGAAACGTCGGGATGGTCTCGATGGCCACGCGAATGGCGGCGAACGTCGTCCCCCAGATGATGCAGATCGCCGCGAAGGCGATGTAGGCACCGATGCGGCTCTCGCGCAACATGCCGGGCAGCATGATCGGTTCCGCGCGTCGGATCAATTACCTTGGCTTCTGGTTTTGGTTCCGCGTCAGCGGCACTGGAGCCTCGAGGCTCAATCAAGTGCCGCTGACGCGGCACAACTTTCAATCACTATCCAATTCCAGAGGTGTCGCTTCGCTCGACCTCTGGCTCCCGTCTTGTACCGCTAGCGCGGTAGAGGTGGCCATTGACGTTGTAGGTGCGTTGCGATTTGATCGCGTGTGCGATGATCACGCTTCTCTATTGCGAGCGACGTCGACGATCGTTTGTGAGAGCGGACGCGCGCCCTGAGTGCGCAGGCGATCGATCTCATCCAAGGTGGGCGGTCCGGAGCGGTCGTGACGCATAGTCTCCTGAATCCACCCCTCCGGCACCTGAACGAACGATCGATCCAGCTCACGAACCGAGGCGCACCCGAGCAACTTCATCGTTCGCACAACGTCCGAGCGGAGAATGTCGATCGCTCGCGACACTCCCTCCCCGCCCGCCGCGCCGAGGCCGTAGGCGAACGCGCGTCCGATGAGGACCGCTTTCGCGCCGAGGCAGAGGGCTTTCACCACATCACTACCGCGGCGGATGCCGCTATCCAGCAGCACCTCGGCGCGTCCATTGACCGCGGCCAGTACTTCCGGCAAAACGCGCAGCGTCGGGGCGACGCCGTCGAGCTGGCGGCCGCCGTGATTCGAGACCACCATCGCCGCCGCGCCGTGATCGATGGCCTGACGCGCATCGTCCGCCGTGTGAATGCCCTTGACCACGATCGGACCCTGCCATGCGTCGCGGATCCATTGGAAATCGTCCCATGACACCGTCGACTGCTCCAGCGCCGCGCCGACGTCCGCGTACGGCATCGGACCGTCCTTCAGCATGACGTTCGGAAACTTCATCAGACCGCCGTCGAGGAGAAACGCCGCCAGCCAGCGCGGCCGGGCGAGGAACTGGAACGTGTACGGAAGCATCGTGAACGGTCCGCCGGAGACGAGCTCCTTCGTGCCATTGCGCACATCCCGCTCGCGATTTCCAGCCACCGGCGTATCGACCGTCACCACCAGCGCGGAGCAGCCGGCCTTCTTCGCCCGCTCGATGCCGCCCATGGCCACGTCACGTCCTCCGACGAGATAGAGCTGATACCAGACCGGCCCGCGCGTGGCCGCTTTGACATCGCCGACCGGGCAACCCGCCAGCGTCGAGAGCGTGTAGATCGTGCCGGCCTCCCCCGCCGCGCGCGCGGCCACTTCCTCGCCGCGCGGATAGAAAAGCCGCGAGCTGCCGACGGGCGCAAGGAGAAACGGCAATTCGATCGGCTGGCCGAGGACGGTCGTCCGAAGATCGACGCGATCTGTGGCGACGGCCGAGCGAGGCCGGAAGATCACATCGTCGAACACGCGCGAGTTCTCGCGAAGAGTCCACTCCGCGTCGGCGCCGCCGTCGATGTAATCGAACACCACACGCGGAAGACGTTTCTTCGCAACGCGTCTGAGGTCGGCGATGTTGACGACGGCGGGAGGATCGACTCGGCTCATGCGGCCGCTCATTCTAATTCGCGGTCTCGCAGTCGCGGGTTCACTTCACTCAGCGGGTGCGCGCATAAGACTGCAGCCGCCGCGCCCAATGCGATTGTGTTTGATCGCCCATGGCATCGCCGATGGTGAATGATCCCGTCGGATGCTCCTTTCCGGTTCGCGGGAACTCCCACCACCATTTCGTAGCCTGCCAGAGTGACTCGGGCGTGCTGGCCCGGCTGGGCGTGTTGGGTGTGATGTCGTATCCGGCCGCGTTGCATACCAATTCGATCATCGCCGCCGAGGGAATGCCGAATCCTTCGAACAGCGGATTACCGGCGGAGCCGGCACCCCAACCGAACGCAAGCCATCGCACCATGAGATCGACAGCGTCGAGAATGCTGCGCTGTTGTGGAAAGCGGCGCAGAGTGTCCGCCGCTTTCGCGACGTCCACCGGGACCTGAATCACCGCGATGTTCGGATACCGTTCGGCGCTGGCGTAGCGTTCCAGCATGCCTTCCTGCATCCCGTTGGTTGATCCGGGGAAACCGAAGCCATTCGGCGGGTCGAGCGAGATCTCGTAGATCGGCGTCGCGGCCACGGACCGTTCGAGCCCGAACAGCAGGAAACAGTGGGACCAGTGGCTGGGCGTAAAGGTGTCGCGCACGTGCGCCTGCGCCGCGCGCAATCGGAATGCAAGGTTGTCCTTGCCGCCGATCAGAACGATGGAGGTGCCGCGCCGCGAACCGATTTCGGCCTTGAGCCACTTGAGATTGTCTTCACCCCGCTTGCGAAGTCGCCGCGGGAAGTCGGGATTGGTCTTGCGCGTCGGTGACGGATGGATGTTTTGCATGACGTGGCTCCTCTAGCGAAGATCGAATTCCTTGACAAACGGCGTATTCGGTTTCGTTGGATGCAGCGGATAGAACGTGGCCTGGACGCGCACCGCCGTGTCGCTGATGCGGCCAAAGCTGAGCATCACCACGTGATTGCCGCGCTGGCCGTGGGTGGTGCGGAAGTCGTAGTCGGCCCCGAAGTCCAGGAGAGTGAACGGCTTGGTAGGCGCGTCGCTGTGCTTGGGCCAATCACTCTTCGCCTTGAAGAGCGAGGTGATGGGCGAAAAGGCGTCGGCCGCCACATTCTCCACGAGCGATACCGGCGAGGAGATCACCTCGTAAAGCCGGTTCGCCTTCTCCGAACCCTCGGTCGTGAGAATGCGGCCGTAGTGCACGTCTCCCGTCAGGCAGAGAACCGGCCGGCCGGCGTCAACCATCTTTTTCAGTGCCTTCACCAACACGCCGTAGTCATCGTGGTTGGCGAGACGAGCATCGCCGAATCGAGTTCCGAAGAAGCCGGCCTTCTCCTCGAAGATCGTCTGCCCGGTGATGAGAACAGGGATGCGTTTCTGTTCGATGACGAAATCGGCCCAGGCGTCGACCGCCGTCGCCGAAGCTGCGGACATCATCTGGCTGTCTGTCCGGTCGGTGCGGGTGTCGAGCACGAGAATCGACAGCGGCTTCGGAAAATCAAAGCGTAGCGGCTGACCGGACTGAGACCCAGCATCGAGTTGAAACGCTTCCCACATGGCACGCGCCGCATCGCGCCAACGATCGCGAACCGTCGCGTTCCATGTGTTGTCCATGTACAGCGCCGGATGCGGATAGTTGTTCCAGTACTCGTGATCGTCAGGTGCAAAGGCGGACGGCCCGGCGACCAGCAGCTCGTGATACCCAGCCATGTCAGGGAACCAGTTGGCTACGTACTTCGTCTCGAACGCTAACGCCATGTCGCGCAGGCCATGGCCGAGACTCTGAAACGTTGGAAGATCGAGATACACCTGGTCGCCGACGAAGAGCGAAAGATCGGGACGCTCGCTTTGTGCGATCGATTTGACCAGCGGGCCCGCGATGCCCTTGTCCGTCTTCCGATCGAAGCACGACGCGAAGAGAATCCGCAGCCGGTCCGGGAATCCCCATTCCGGCACCTCCGCGGGCACACCGCGAACCTCCAGCCGCACACGCGCGCTGCCCAGCGTCGCTTCGACGGCATGCGGGACACCAGCCGGCAGATCGTTGAAGCTGAGAATGGCCGTGAAGACGCGCTCCTCACCTGCATTCGCCGCGTCTCCCACGCGTGCCGCAGCGAATGGGCGAATGAATACCGGGGGCACTGCGGAGCCATCGAATGTCCACCGAACATTCGGCGCATCCGCAATACCGGTCACACCTGCCCACACCTGCAGCGTGCCGGGTGGCGAGACGCGCTGGTGAAGCGAGATTGCCGGAGGCATCGATACTTCTTAGACAGACAAACTCTTGTCTTTCTCTCCGTCGGAGGCGATTCCGATTCATCCCTACAATATCCGCGCTCCCCATTCGTCTACAGCAGTGGATGAATGATCTGGCGAGCACCGCGATGGCCGAGAACGACAGCCGCATCTCCGAGATCGTCGCGGCCGAGGGCTCCCGCCTCCGCGCGTTCATCCGCCGGCGAGTCCCCGACGCCTCGGACGTCGAAGACATCCTGCAGGAGGTCTTCTACAGATTGGTCGAAGCCAATCGCCTGCTGATGCCGATCGAGCACGTGACCGGCTGGCTTTTTCGCGTGGCCCGCAACCGCATCACCGATCTTTTCCGCAAGAACGAGCCAGAGAGCCTCGGGGATGCAATCGAAGGCGAAGACGGCGAGATGCTGCGACTCGACGATCTGCTCCCCTCGCCCGACGCCGGCCCGGAAGCGCTTTACATCCGCCACGTGCTGATCGAGGAGATCGAGTACGCGCTGGCCGAGCTTCCCGACGAGCAGCGCGAAGTCTTCATCGCCCACGAGCTGGAAGGGCGCAGTTTCAAGGAGCTGTCCGCCGAAACGGGAGTGAACGTGAACACCCTGCTGTCGCGCAAGCGCTATGCGGTCCTTCATCTGCGCGAACGCCTGCAGACCATCTACGACGAGTTCAAAGAAATGAGGAGCACGACATGAGAAGAAAACGCGTTCTGTGGTTCATCCCGGTCGCCATTGTGGGAATGGCGTTGTTCGTCTTCATCGGCGGCGAAGTAGTGATGCGCCTCTGGAACTGGCTTCTCCCCGACCTCTTCGGCTTCAAACCGATCACCTTCTGGCCCGCCCTCGGCATCCTGACCCTCTGCCGGATCCTCTTCGGAGGAGGCCTGACCTCACACGCCACCGACATGCGCGGCCGCATGCGCCGCCGCATGGCCGAGCGCTGGGATCGCATGACACCGGAGGAGAGGGAGAAGTATTGCCAGGGAGCGTATGGGCAATGGGGGCGGGAGGTTGGGGAGCCGAAGGCGGGGGGGGGATCAAGTTAGTTCGTTGAGCGTATGCGGCATAGCGTCACCTGTAAGGGGAGGCCGAACATCGTCGCCCCTCTGAGTTTTAGTGTCCCAATTAGATCCTTGAGCGGCTCTCGAATACGCACATCAAGCGCCTGCGCCCATCCGATACTATCCGCCGCAAGTAAGAAACGTCGCGATCACTCGGAGGTTGCGTGGCTAATGAACACGTATTCTCGCTTCAGGTAAACGCGGACCAGCTCGCACCGCCCGGCATATCGGGCGACATGTGGTCAGTCCAGCACAAACCCGAAATGACCGAGGTGGAGACTCGTGCCTTGCTCGGTGATACGACAGAGCGCGAGTTCGAAGTCAGATGCGTTTGTTTTCGTGATTCAGGATTTTCTCGCGATATTGCGGCGCAAACCACCTTCGACATCGGAACGTCTTTCTTCGAGATCCCAGAGAACTTGCATCCGCTCCTTGAAAGCGGGGGTGTGACGTTCGAAGTGATGGTGAATAAGGAGCGTGAGATCGCCGGGTTCCAAGCGCGTGTTCGCGCGTCGTCGCCGCTCGACGCGCGGTCACGCTTTACAACTGCACTTGCTCCTGTTCTCGACCACCTAACCTTCATCGCGGACACTCCCCTAGCCGCGTCCTCTGCTTCCGTCCACGACGAAAAGAATCTGTTGTGGTCTTCGGCTATACGTCGCCGTACCACACCAAGGTCGTTAATCCTGGAATGGCGAGGTTAAACTCCGAACTCGCGCCTGTATATGGCTTATATCGGGAAGCTAAAAACGCCAGCAGCCCCTTCTACCGTTTCCTCTGCTACTTCAAGATCCTCGAAGGTGTTTTCGGCTTGTTGCGGCGCGATCTGTTCGGAAGGGCACGGAAACGCGGCGTTAGCCTCACGAAACAGAAGGAAGTGATCCCTGACCACAGCGAGCTCCAGACTCTTGCTCCCGAACTCATTGGCTGCTCGATCAAGGACTATTTCGATAACACTTTGCGCAAACAGTTCCGCGATGCCGTTGCACACTACATCCTTGACTCAGGCCGAATCATCACACCAAGCGACCCTCAAGCCGTCGCGGCGTTCGTAAATGTAATACTCCCAGCAGAGCTCTGCTGCCGGGTTGTCATCGAGCAGCATGAGCGTTATTTGTCCGAGTTGGAAAACCTCTCCAGACGGTAGCAGTTCTTCGAGTCAACACTTCGGTCTGCTTGTCGGCAAATCGAAACGAGAAGCTGACTTGGGTGTATGCATCGACACCAAATTTACCGTCAATTTGGTGTCGAGGTATACAGGCGGTTCCCGTCGCCGGAGGCGACGCGTACGGTAGCCGGTGGTCGAGCGAGCGAAGCGAACCGACCACCGGAATTCATCACGCGCGTTTCATCGACCCCGGTAGGGGTCGCATAGATTTCACCATTCGCCGCAATTTTCAAATTCTCCGCGACCCCTTCAGGGTCGAATCCTTTTTCGCGAACGAATACCGGTGGTCGCTCGCTTCGCTCGGACCACCGGCTACCGTCCGAGCCACCTCCGGTGGCGTATCGCGGTGCGACCGAACGACTCGCAGTCGCCAAGCTTGACCCGGGTAGTAGTCAGGCGCGAAACGCACCTCCTGCGCTTTACCACCACCCCCGGCATGTCGCGCCGAAAACGCCGGCCTCCCTACCGAACTTGGGGTTCCTCGCGTCGCTCGGAATGACAGGCTGCTTGTGACCTGGAACACGGAACCCATCCGTTCCGCGACCGATTGTGGGGGCCGTTCGTGTGTAAATCCGGCGCTTCTGGTCCTCACCAGCGCCCAGTCTCTCTCTCTTGACGAAAGGACGTCCCATGAAACGAGCCTTTGCTCTCGCTGTACTTGTTGCGTGTGCCTCCGCGCTGCTGCCGTCCACGGCCGCGGCGAGCGAGGCGTGGATTCTCGACATTCCGACCCGAGGAGTGCCGAATCAGGAGTCGGGCATGGTGCGGGTTACCCTCGAGTTGAGCGCCGCTCCGGCCGGCTCGCAGCTCGTCGTCGGCGCCGCCACCATCAACCTCGGCAACAGCGCCACGGTGGCCGGCGACTCGATCACCTACGAAGCGCTTACCGGCAACAACGTTCGCATCACCTACGTGCCGAAATCGAACTTCGGCGCTGACTTCTGCGCGGGCACGTTCGCCATCGAGAAGCAGATCAACATGCGCTTCGTTGGTGCCCAGGACATCACCGCCTATCGGATGTCGACCTACGTCGTCGCCGCACCGATGTCCGAGTGCTCGCAGGTGTCGAAGCACACCGGCGACACGCCGGCCTTCCTGATTCCGAATGATGACGGGGTGGCCCCGGCGCTCACGGCCACCTTCAAGGGCCGCAACCTGTTCGACGTGGCACTGGTGCTCGACAAGTCGGGCAGCATGAACGACCTTCCCCCCGGCGCACAGACCGGCCCGAAGAAGATCGACATCCTCAAGACGGCGGTGCAGAACTTCGTCGGCCAGTGGGAGCTGCTCGACGCGCCTCCGGGCGGCGGGCCGGAGTGGTCGGGTGATCGCATGGGCATGGTGTTCTTCGATTCCACTCCCCAGTCGCAGACATTGGTTGGCGCCGATCCTCCAGCAAACGTCTTCCTGCAGCGCGGCGGCGCCAATGCCTGGGACGCCATCATCACCAAGGTCAACACCCTCGCTCCGGGCAGCTCGACCTCCATCGGCGGCGGCATCAACGAAGGCATGAGCCAGTGGAAGGCCGATCCGAAGAATGATTTCGACGTCGTTCTCATCACCGACGGCATGCAGAACACCGCGCCGCTGATCGCGCCGACCGGCACCGGTTTCCTCGGCCTGGCGCCGGTGGCCGGCCTGCCGCAGGAGCTGCGCAAGCGCTTCATCCCCATTCACACCATTGCCTTCGGAACTCCCGCACAGGTCGACGACACCCTGATGCGCAACATTTCCTTCGAGACCTCGGGACAGTCGTATCAGGCAGTCAGCGCGAACACGATGTTCGATGTCTTCGGCATGACGCTGGTGGCTATCCTCAAAGGCAACACGGCCTCGATGGCCACGCGGGTGTTCGACACCATGATTGGTGAAGGACCGAGCGCCCTGGTTCCGGTGACCGTCGACCGCTCGCCGCAGCGCGTGGTCTTCACGGTGCAGTGGGCGCCGCCGGCGCGGCAGATGCTCGACCTCGAGGTCTTTCCTCCGGGCGCCAGCGTGCCGGCCATTCCGACGTCGTCGAAGAAGACGCCGCAGGCCTCGATCCAGGCCTTCGACATGGCGCAGGGATTCAAACCGGGCGACTGGAAAGTGCGCGTGAAGCGCGACCTCAAGAGCGGCGACTCGGTGCCGTACCTGCTCAACGTCATGTTCCTGGAGAAGGCGCTCGACTATCAGTTCTCGCTCGACAATCTCCACGCCGTCACCGGCGACACGCTGGGCGTCCGCGTGCTGGTCGATTGGGACGGCAAGCCGCTGGAAGGCCTGCCGGCGGGCGCCATCAAGGTCCGCATGCTGCGTCAGCCCAACGGCATGGGCAACATCCTTCATGCATCGAAGGTGAAGGTGCCGAGTGGCAATATCGTCACGCCTGCCGGCGACATCCAGACGCCTTTCGACTACAAGATCGCTGCGCTCGGACAGTCGCTGGTCGACAGCACCACGCCGAGGGATGTGGACGTCATTACGCTTACGGATCAGGGTCGGGGGATCTACGGCGCGACGTTCAAAGACACGTTCGTGCCGGGCACCTACGTCTTCGAGGCCGTACTCGATTGGGACATTCCGTTGACCGGCCACGTGATCCGCCAGGAGCGGCTGGAGGAGGACGTGAAGCCGCAGGCCGATTCGTCCGCCACGGCCATCAGCCTGACCGGCGACGCCTCCGGCATCTGGACGCTGACGGTCACGCCGCGCGACCGCTTCGGCAACTACTTCGGACCGGGCTACGCGCCGCTGGTGAAGGCGACCGTTCGCAGCGGCGGAAGACTTCGCAGCGCCACACCCGCCGATCAGGATCAGCTGGGCACGTACGTTTTCACGATCGCTGGATCACCCGGCGTGACGCCGTCGGTCGATGTGACGGTCGATGGGGTGCTGGTTTCGGGGAAATAACGTTGCTGCGGGCCGGAGATGTGAATGCATCTCCGGCCCAGCAAGTCGCAGGAGCACAGACAAGAGTGTCTGTGCCACATCGGTCCTGCTACTTGCTCGAATGCGGCCCGTCGCGCTGAGCAATGTGGCACAGACACTCTTGTCTGTGCTCTTGGGAAGCGCAGCTACGTCTCCATCGCCTTCACCGCGGCCGCCAGCGGCGCATACAGCCGTTCGTGGTATCCGAACGCTTCCTTGTAAATCTGCTGGAAGGCGCCGAGGTCTTTGGGGGCGACGACGAGGTTCACTCCGTAGAGGAAGGCGGCGTTGCCGTCGAGGGTGCGGAGGTTGTCGGAGAAGAGGATGAAGAACGCTTTGCGGCGGTCGATCGGCGTCAGGGAGATGATCGGCGCGAAATCGGACAGCGGCGGCGTGATCTGCGCGGGATTGAGCATCACCACCGGCGGGTACTCCTGCATGAAGTAATCGCGAGCCTGCGCGGGGGCGGCCATGTGAATGGGCATGAAGCCGATCAGCTTGGCCGCCTGCCGCAATGCCGGCGAATCGTTGCCGACGATCATGGCCTTGGCGCCGAAACCGTCGTCCTCTTCATGAATCGGGGCGGCGGTGTCGGCGGCCGCGGCGGCCATCTCCAGGTTGCGGCGATCGACCGGCAGCTTCGTCGCGCAGACCGGACATGGGACCAGCACCGGCTTCATCGGAAGCTTGGTCTCGTCGAGCGAGAGCACTTTCTGGCAAGAGGTGCAGGTGATCTTCATGCCTTACTCCAGCATCGACAACATCGAGTCGTCGCCCGTGGCCACCGGCGCGGAATCATCCTGCCCGTCGCTCAGGCGAAGGGCGAGGTTGGTCGGGTTCGTGGCGTAGGCCAGCGCCATCTCCCGCGAGATCACGCGCTTGCTCCAGAGTTTCTCGAGCTCGTCGTCGAAGGTCTGCATCCCGTCGACCAGCCCGTCGTGCATGGCGTCGATCAGCGACCTACCCTCGGTCTCCCCTTTGAGCACGTAGTCGCGCGTGCGCATCGTCGATTTCAAAATCTCCAGCACGGCGATCCGGCCGCCGCCGACTTTCGGCAGCAGGCGCTGTGAAAGGACGTAGCGGAACGATTGCGCGAACCGCGTGCGCACCTGCGACTCCTGATCTTTCGGGAAGACGCCGACGATGCGATCGATGGTCTTGGCGGCGTCGATGGTGTGCAGCGTGGAGAGCACCAAGTGCCCGGTCTCCGCCGCCTCCATGGCGATCTCGATGGTGTCGACGTCGCGCATCTCGCCGATCAGGATCACCTTCGGCGCCTGCCGCAGCGCCGCGCGCAGGGCGTGGGCGAAGGTCTTCGTGTCCGAGCCCAGCTCGCGCTGATTCACGGTCGACTTGATGTGCTTGTGCATGTACTCGACCGGATCTTCGATGGTGATGATGTGGTACGCGTAGTCGTTGTTGATCTTGTTGATCAGCGCCGCAAGCGTGGTGGACTTGCCCGATCCGGTCGGCCCGGTGACCAGCACGATGCCGTTTTTGAGTTTGCAGATGTTGGCCAGTTCCGCCGGCAGGTGGAGCGATTCCAGCGTCGGAATCCCCTCGGGGATCACCCGCAGGACGATGGCGTAGGTGCCCCGCTGCGAAAAGATGTTCACTCGAAAGCGGGTCTTCTGCGGGATCGAGTAGGAGAGATCGACCGAGCCGCTGCTCAGCAACGTACGCGTCAGCTCGCGATCGCCGCGCAGCATGTGCATGACGATCATCTCGGTCTGATACGGAGTCAGCCGCGGCAACCCGGGGAAATTGACCGGCACCAGCTGGCCATCGACCTCCACCTGCGGCTGCCGCCCGACAGAGAAGTTGAGATCGGACACGCGGTCCGACATCTTGAGCATGGCCTCGAGGATGGCGTCGAGATTGAAGTTTTTCATTGGAGTTACTGGGTTGCTGAGTTGCTGGGTCTCAAGGTTGTGTGTCGTTGACTTAGTCTCGCGGTCTCGGAGTTGCGCGGTCTCGCGGTGGATTTGATTTCGAACGCCGCGAGACCGCGAAACCGCGCGACCTCGAAACCCAGCAACTCAGCAACCTAGCAACTCAGTAACCCAGAGCGCGACATTGTACGATCACTGCCAAGTACAATCCCCCTCCATGTCGATCATCGCCATCGATTACGGCGGGCGGCGCATCGGCGTGGCGGTTAGCGCGTCGGGATCGATTGCCACGCCGCATTCGGTGGTGAAGAACGAGGGGGAGATCATCGACAAGCTGGCTGGCATCGCACGGGAGCTCGACGCGGAGACGATCGTCGTCGGCGTTCCGCGGCGGGCTCATAGCGAAACGGGAGAGCAGAAGTTCCGCGACTTCGCGGAGCGGCTGCGGCAGAAAACGTGCAAACCGGTCGTGCTTTGGGACGAAGCGCTCAGCACCACCGAGGCCGCACGGCAATTGCGGGCGAGCGGAACGAAACGACGAGAGGCCCAACGCGAAATCGACATGCACGCCGCCGCTGTGATTCTTCAGTCCTATCTCGACGATCTCGCCAGGAGGGCGTCATAGCCAAACGCGCCAAGGCCGCCCGCGGCGGTTGCCGCAAAGTGCTGCACTCGCTGATGACGATCGGCATCTTCGCCATCGTCCTGGCCATTGCCGGCGGCTGGTTTTTTCTGCGCGCGATGCGCACGCCGTACAAGAACTACAACCAGCCGTTCAAGGACGTCGAAGTCCGTCACGGACTTCGCACGGCGGCCATCCTCAAGCATCTCGAATCCGAGGGGATCATTCGGGATGAATACATCCCGCTGGTCTACATGAAAGTGGCCCGGCACAACGACTCGATCAAAGCCGGGATCTACGAGTTCTCGAAGCCAATGACGGCCGAGGAAGTGCTCGACAAATTGATCCGCGGCGACGTCATGGCCAAGAGCGTCACCGTTCGCGAGGGCCTGGACCGCTTCGCAGTTGCACACATCTTTGTGCAGGAGGGATTCGGGCGCGACGCCGAGTGGGACAAGCTCACCGCCGATCCCGAGTCGATCCGCGACATCGCCCCCGAGGCGAAGACGCTGGAGGGATATCTCTTTCCTGACACGTACAAGTTCAATCCCGGCACGCCGCCAAAGGCCATCGTGCAGGCGATGGTGACGAACTTCCGCAAGCACTTCGGCGAGGAGATGAACTACATCACCACCGGCCTCTCGCTGCATCAGACGGTGACGCTGGCGTCAATCGTCGAGACCGAGGCGCGTATGCCGCAGGAACGTCCGCTGGTGGCCTCGGTCTACCTCAACCGCATCACCCGCAAGATGCTCCTCGGCGCGGACCCCACGGTCATCTACGCGCTGAAGCTGGCCGGACGCTGGGACGGCAACATCCACAAGGCCGACCTGCAGATCGACTCGCCCTACAACACCTATCGCTTCCACGGCCTCCCGCCGGGTCCGATCGCAAATCCCGGTCTGGCTTCGCTGCGCGCCGCGGCTGCACCGGCGAAGAGCGACTTCCTCTACTTCGTGGCCAAACACGACGGCACGCACGCATTCGCCACGAACATCGCGGACCACGATCACAACGTGCAGGTCTACCAGGTGCAGTGGTATCGGGACCAGCGCGCGGCGGTGCAAGCGCGGCCTTGAGCAGGTCTGAAAAGCAAATGTTGAATGTTCAGTGTTGAATGTGGAATGAGGGACCGCGGCAGTCGTGTCCTCGTCGGTTTTCATTCAACATTCAACACTGAACATTCAACATTCAACATTCCGCTTTTCCCGGCCGGATCACCAAATAACTTACTCCGAATAACCTTTCATGCTATCCTCCCGCGCACCGCAAAATCCTTGGGGGTCCGTCGAGTATGTCTGCGAAAAACCGTCCGTACGAGCAGTTCGGTTCGTTCATCCTGTTCAAGAAACTCGAGACTGACGCCCTCGGCGATCTCTGGCGCGCGGGTCGCGTCGACGGCGGACAGCTCGGTCCGATCATGGCCGTGCGGCGGCTCTCCGGCGGCAATCGCGCGGCGCTGCTGCAGAGTGCCGCAACGGCCAGCCAGCTGGTGCCGCTGTTGAGCGGAACGACCTTCGCCAAAGATCAGACGATCGATGTCGGCAACGGCATCCCCTTCGTCGCGCACGAATATTCGGGCGGCCGCTCGCTGCGCCACATCGTCGATCGCGCCCGCGGGGGCAACGGCGTCACGGCCAATCCGATCCCGATCGATCAGGCCATCGTCATCGCCGAAAAGGTCGCCCTCTCCCTTTCGACCACGGCCGATCTCAAGTACCTCGGCAACCGCCTGGCGCACGGCGCGCTGATCCCGCAGTTCGTCTGGATCACCGATGAGGGCGAGATCCGCGTGGCCGGTCAGCAGCTGGGCAAAGGCCTCATCGGCTCGTTCTCCGATGCGAAAGTGGCCGCGGAGCTCGGGCGCTATTTCGCCGCCGAGTACCGCGCCGGGGCGGAGATCTCGAAGACGACCGACGTCTATTCGCTCGGCGCGATTCTCTATCTCCTCGTCACCGGCAACGAGCCGCCCGATGCCGTGACGGGAAGCGCGTTCGCGCAGACCATCCGCGCGGCCAAGACGTTCGCCGGGCAGCCGATCCCGGACGACATCCGCGTCATCCTGGAGAAATCGCTGGCCATCGATCCCGCCGCGCGCTACGCAACGATCGGCGAGATGAAGCAGGTGCTCTCGTCGCTGGTGCACGGCGGCAATTACTCGGCGTCGACGTTCAACCTGGCGTTCTATCTCAGCAATCTGTTGAAGAAGGAGCTGGAGGGCGAAGCGCTCGATCGCGATCGCGAGTCGAAGGTCAACGCGGCGGCGTATACGCAGGTTGCTCCCGTTGCCGCCGTCGAATCGATGCCGGCGGCGATGTCGATGTCGACTGAGGAACCGGCGAAGAGCCGCACGCCGCTGTATGCCATCGCCGCGGCAGTGGTGATCGCCATCGCCGGCGGCGCCTACTTCATGCTGAAGCCGAAACCGGCGCCGCCCGCGCCGGCGATTCACACCGCCGTCGCCCCGAAGCCGCCGCAAATCATCTCGCAGCCGGTCATCGCCGCGCCGGCGCAAACCTCCACCGCACCTCTCGATCCGAACGCGGAGAAAAAGGCCTTCGAGGCCGCGGTGCAGCAGAAGATGCAGGAAGAGATGATGAAGTTGCAGGCGGACATGAACAAGAAGCTGAAGCAGGAGCAGTCGAAGAATGCTCCTGTGCAGACGGCGAGTCTGGTCACGCCGCAGCAGCAGTCGGATGACGGCGGCGCCGCCGCCGCGCTCGATCAGCGCCGCGTGGCGGCGCAGACGCCGGCGCCGCAGCCGGTAACCCAGACCGTCGCACAGCAAACGCCAGTCGTTCCGACGCCGCAGCCCGTCGCGCCGCAGCCGGTGGCGCAACCGGTCGTGACCATCCACGAGGGCGACGTCATCGACGTGACGGAGCTCGACAAGCTTCCGCAGCCGCTCGCGGAGATCCGCCCCTACTATCCCCCGCTGGCCGCGCAGCAGCGCGCGGAAGCGAACGTGATCATCTCCGCGCTGATCAACGAGAACGGCGACGTCATCGACGTGAAGATCCTCCGCGGCGATCCCCGCTACGGCTTCAACGACGCCGCAACGCGCGCGATGCGCGCCGTGCACTTCACCCCGCCAATGAAGGATGGGAAGCGGGTGAAGACCTGGCGGCCGCAGTCGATTGCGTTCAAGCGGTAAGGCAAAACCATCAAACCCACAGAGGCACAGAGAGGGCTTGCCCGCAACTCAAAGGCGTAGGGTAGGCGTCTCGATCGTGGTCGGCGCTACAGAGAACCATCATCACGCGGAGGACGCGGAGGGCGCGGAGTGAGAGAACATACATCTCCGCGATCTCCGCGTCTCCGCGCGAAACCGGTTCCCCCGTGAATCCAACGCTGCACGAAATCTTCGCGTCACCCGCAGAAACTGGCGATTAGTAGTACAGAGGAATCTCTCTGCGTCCTCTGCGTCTCTGTGGTTCAAATCATTCGGCTTTCCAGAGAATTCGATGCAGCGCCAGCCCCAGATCGCGCGGGTCGTTGCCGCGATGGAGGCGGGAGAAGTTGACGGTGTGATCGACGGAGAGGATCAGTTCGTCCGGCACGCCGCTTCGCGAGGCCACCACGTACGACCGCTCAACATTCGCCTTCTCCGGCACGAAGCGATCGACTACGACGCCGTCGAGCGTGACCGTTACGGACGGTGCGGGCTCGGCTTCGAGCGGGAAGTTCATCGTCAGCCCCAGGCGGGCGCGGGGCCCGAGGGGGGCGAGCTGCAGGTGGCCGGCAGCGGACATCCAACGCCAGTGATCGCCGCTGTCTCCTTCTTCATCGCCATACCAGCCGTCGCCGAATTTGACCCAGCCGGCGATCGGAACCACGGACGCTTCGAAGTACCGACGATTGAAAAGCGCCCATAGATGGCTGCGCGTGCGGCGGAAATTGATCGCCTGCGCCAGCGAGCTGGCGCGGTCCGCGACGAAGACGGCGTTCCTGCCAGCCGGTGCCTTCGACGGTTCGAAGTCATCCTCGGCCATGACCACCGCGTAATCTGGCAGAAAGTAGGCGACGAACGGCTCCAGGCCGCCGGCGGCGTAGACCTTCTCCCCGCGCGGGACGTTCTTGCGGATCCAGCGCATGGCCTGCACCGGCGGCGAATCGGTCTTGCGCACTTCCCGCATCCCCGGCCAGACCCAGAAGACGTAGCGGCCGATGATGACCGCGGCGAAGAACGCCTGCAGCGCCATCGCCAGCCGCTCGCGTGGCAGCGCACGGATACGGGAAGCAATGAATGTGGCCAGCACGTCCAGCCCATCCGCCGCCAGCAGAACATTCGCCGCGATGTACGCCATCGAGAGGCGGCTCACACCGGTCGGACTGAGAAGAAACCAGGTCAGCAGAAAGCTCGGCTCGAACGTCAGCACCACATCGAGTTGCGCGCGCCGCGGACGGAAAAACGCCAGCAGGGTGAAAACGAACATCATCGTCGAGGCGAAGCGCGACTCGAAGGGATCGAAGAGAAAATCCTGCAGCAGGAACCGCATCGGAGTCCGTCCCGGATTCAGCGCGCCATCCACGTGAGCGATGTAGTGCTGATGCGACTTCGTTGCGAAGATGTAGTCGTCGATCCCGGTCACCTTCGCGGCGATTCCGTATCCGGTGAGCACGAGGACGATGATCAGCGCCGTCCAGGCGATCACCTCGCTGGCACGGCGCGCGCGAAGGCGCCGCCAGGATGCGACGATCCACGGCCAGGCCAGCAGGACGTTCTGCGCGCGCACCAGCATCGTCGCCGCGAAGAGAAGGCAGCCGAGGAAGTACGTGGCGCGCCGGTTATCGCGCAGCAGCAGCGCGCACGCCGCCAGCGCCGTCACCAGCGCCAGTTCGTCGGTGAAGCCGGTCCCGCCCCAGTACCAGACGTTCGGCAGAAAACAGAAGAGCAGCGCGGCGACGACACACGTTCGGAATCGAAATCGCAGCGATCGCGCCAGCGCGAACATGGCCGGAAAGAGAAAGAGCGAGGCCAGGATGCTGATGCCGCGCAGCGCGTGAAAGTCGTCGTGGACGACCGCGCGCGCCACTTTCGCCAGCGCGAAAAACAGCGGGAAGCCGGGCGGGTGCGGGTGATGATGGGCGACGTCGTAGTGGTGCAGCGCGGAGGCGAAAAGCGCCTCGTCCCAGTCCCACATCGAATGCGAGACCGCCAGCAGCCGCGACAGCGCCACGACGACGGCCAGGACGATGACGAGCATCCACTGACGGGAAGTCAACGGCTCGACCACGCTCTGCTCGGTGCCACCGTCCGTCACGCGGCACCATTCTCGCAAAATCGGGCTCGACATGCCGGGAAAGGGAGTCCGACGTCGTTGGTACCTCGATCTTCACGGCATCCGGCGCGAAGGGACCAAAGAAAACGGCTTCACCTATCGCAGCGCAACCGGCTCCGCGATCGACGATGAGAAGACCATTGCCCGCATTCGCAAGCTCCGCATCCCGCCGGCGTGGCAGGACGTTCGTATCGCTCGCGGCGACTCCGCCCCGCTCCAGGCGGTCGGCGTCGACAAGAAAGGACGCACGCAGTACCTCTACCATCCGCGTTTTCGGGCGTCGCGCGAAGAAGAGAAGTTCCGGCGCGTCGTCGAGTTCGGCGAATCGCTCCCTTCGCTGCGCCGCCGCGTCCGCGCCGATCTGAAACGCGCCGATCTCGATCATGACAACGTACTCGCCGCCATCGTCCGCCTCATCGATCAGGGTTTCTTCCGCGTCGGCAACGACAAGAGCGCGCAGTCGGAGGCGACGTACGGCCTGACCACGATCGGCAGCAAACACGTGAAGGTCGAGGGCGACGTGCTCTTCTTCGATTACGTCGGCAAGTGGCGCAAGACGCAGTCGCGCGCAATTGATGATGCCGAGGTTGCCGCGATCGTGCAGAGGTTGAAGAAGATGAATCAGTCCGAGCTCTTCGCCTTCATCGACAACGGCAAAGTGCGCGACGTGAAGGATCGGCACGTGAACGACTACATCCAGTCGATCATCAGCAAGAACTTCACGGCGAAGGACTTTCGCACCTGGGCCGGCACTCTCCTCTGCTCGATCGCCCTCGGCATGCTCGGACAGGGATCGAGCAAGACCGACCGCAAGCGCAAGATCAAGCAGGCCGTGGTGGCAACGGCGGAGCAGCTCGGAAACACGCCGGCGGTCTGCCGCTCGTCCTACATCTGCCCACGACTGCTCGAGGAGTACATGGATGGGAAGCCGTTCGAGATGCTGCGCAAGCACCACAAGGGCTCACCGGTGGTGCGCGTCGGTCTGTCGAAGGAAGAGCGCGCGCTGCTGAAGTTTCTTCGGGAAACGATTGCCGATCGAAGGCGCAGACCGCGGGCGGCGTAGCTAAGACCCTTTCTCACGCGGAGACGCGGAGGCGCGGAGAGAGAAACTCCGCGCCTCCGCGTGACCAATCGACTAATGCTCGCGCTCGCGCTTCTCGCCCTTCGGCTCGCTGTCGCCGCTCCTCTCGATCGGTTCACCCTGCGCCGGGCCGTAGCCGCCCGGATGACCACCGCGCTGTGCGTTGCGATCGGGAGAGGCCTCGCCGCGGTCCGGCTCCTTGTTTTCGTTCCACTGATTGCGATCGTTGTCAGCCATGATTTGTGTTCTCCTTCGGCTGGCGAAAAGAGCAAGAGCCGCACCCGGATCACTGCAATAATGTGGCGTATCGATTGCTTATTGTGAGCTCAGCATGAATCCAAATAACCGTCTACTCGCTCTCGTGGCGCTCGTCGTGATCGCCGTCGCCGCGCCTGCCGCGCAGGCTGCTGTGGCTCAGGCCGCCAGCTTCGACGAGAAGGTCGATCACGCCGCCGCCATCATCCTCGGCAAGTGCGTGAAGACGGAGGCGAAGTACGACCCCACCGGCCGCTGGATCGTGACCTACGCCACCTTCAAGGTGGAAGAGGCGATCAAGGGTGACGCTGCGACCGAAGTCACCATCGTCACGCCGGGCGGAAGCGTGAACGGGATTCATCAGGAGACGAGCGGCGTCCCCGTTTTCCGGGAGGGCGACGAGCACGTCGTCTTTCTTCGCAACACGCGCGTCGGCCTGACGCCGCTTTACTTCGATCAGGGAACCTACAACGTCGCCGAGGGCGAGCATGGCGAGAAACTGATCGTGCCGACGCCGTCGAACGTGATGCACATCGATACGCAGCGAGCGATGGTCGTCGCCTCCCCCGCCGACGAACCGCGCACGCTGAGTCAGTTCAAGAGCGCGGTCTCGGAGTCGATGCGCGGCAGCGCCCGACGTTTGCAGATGAGCGCGATGCCAGCGAAAGCGAAGCCGCAGCCGTCCGCATGGTCGACGCTGGCCGGTAACAAGCTGCTCGTCGCGCTGGCCCTGGTCGGAATCGCCATTGCCTCCTGGCAGCTGCTACGGCGCCGGTAACACGCAAGCGTAGCGCCGTCGGCTCGACGGCTGTACCGCCGCCGGCTCGGCGGCACTACGAAACAACTGCCAGCGAGCCGCTGGCGGTACAGCCGTCGAGCCGACGGCGCTACGCTCGCACCCCTACGCCGTCTTCCGCAGCTCGTCCTCGGGGCAATAGAAATCCCGGCGCCGGTCCATGTCGCGCATCACGTTCTTCTTGAACTGATCCGCGCCGCCGCTGCGCATCATCTCTTCGATGTAATCGGCGATCTCGAGGATCTCCAAGCGCAGGCGCACGGTCTTGAAAATGCGCGGGAAGCCGCCGGGATGCTGGACGTGATGCAGTCCGCCGCTGTAGGCGATCAGCATCCTCCCCTGCTTCATGGCCAGCAGGATGTCGGCGATGCCGCCGCGAACGCTCATCGGATTGCCGTGCAGGTCGAGCCCATTCGCGCGCTTCATCCGCCCCTCGGGGAGGATGATGACCATCGATTGCGGATCGATGCGGTTCAGCAGCTGGAACCAGGTGTGATCGCGCTCGCGGGTGATGGCCACAACGTGATGGGCCACGAACTTGAAGATCATGCCCACCAGCGGCCGGCCGGTCGTTTTGTCCGCCGCCGGAACGACACCGTGCGCCGCGAGGCGCCAGACGAAGCTGTTCGGCACGCCGCCGAGAAACACTGGCTCGAAGAGACTGGTGTGATTGAGGAAGGCCACCAGCCGGATCTTTCGCCACGGATTCGGCAGCTCGTCGCCGACCCAGGCGACGTCGTAGCGATAGAAGATCCTGCTCACGTACTTCAGCGTGAGCAGCATCGTGAAGACCATCAGGCTCCGCAGCAGTGACACGGTGGGCGAAGGTTAGCGAAGCCGCGCGCGGAAGTCGACCGCGAAGCGCGGCCCCTTCCCTTCATCCTCATGTTTGAAGAAGACGTAGGCCTCGCTCCACGGCTGCCGCTGCACCCGCTCCGCCCACGCGCCGAGCTCGTCCGACGTGTACTCGGTCCGGCGCAGACGCATGTAGCCCCATGACGCCGTCGGCACGAGCAGCTTGTCGACGTCGGTCACGTCGTCCGTGTCCGCCGCGCAGAGTGCGACGTCGCGCGAGCGGAGGATGTCGTAGATCTCCTCGTCGAACCACGACTCGTGACGGAACTCGAAGGCGATCTTCTTCGCCTCGGGCAACCTGGAGACGAACTCGCTGAGCCGCGGCGCATCCTTTCGCAGATACGGCGGAAGCTGAAACAGCACCGGCCCAAGCTTCCCACCGAGGGACTCGGCGACTTCGAAGAGGAATCGGATGTCGTCGCCGGTGTCGGCGAGTTTCTTCTGATGCGTGATCCGCTGCGGCGCCTTGAGCACGAACGTGAACGAATCGGGCACCTGCTCCGCCCACTTGGCCACCATGCTCGCCACCGGCATCCGATAGAAGGTGTTGTTGATCTCGACCGAATCGAATCGCTCGGCGTAATACGCCAGCATCTTCGCCGCCGGCAAATCCTCGGGGTAAAAAGTCCCCTTCCATTCTTTGTAGCTATAGCCGCTGGTCCCGACTCGGATGTGCATGCGGGTAGCCTATCGGAGAGCAGACATCCTTGTCTGCTCCCGGCGGGCGTCCTCGCCCGGCGGTGGTTTTCGTGGCCTACCTGCATCTTGCACAGAAACCACCGCCGGGCGAGGACGCCCGTCGGGAGCAGACAGGGATGTCTGCTCTACGGGGCGAGATCGATCGACGCCTTCCCGCTCTCGCCATCGAACGGCACTGAGTTGTGTTGATGGGTGATCAGCCACTTGCCGTCGATCCGGCGGCAGCCGAGTGTGGCGCGCCACCACATTTCGAGTTTGGCTCCGTCCTTTTTTGTGCCGCTGACCTGGTTGAGGCTGTGGCAGAAGGCGATGTCGTCGGCGGCCGTGATGGTGAGGTCGCGGATCTGGTAGCCGATCGGGCCTTCGAAGGATGCGAACCATTCCTCGGTGCGTTTTCGGGCGGCGTCGGTTCCGACGTGTTGCAGCGGGCCGATGACGTCGAACGTGAGCACGTCCGCGGCGAAGTTGGACATGACGGCATCGACGTCTTTGGCGCGGACTGCGGCGGCGAAGGCGTCGACCAGCTGGCGGATCTCGTCGTTGGTTGTCATGGCTTCGCCGCCCGAACCTGAACCTTGCCCAACCGAACGCGGACCTCGTAGCAGCGCGCGGGGAACGTTGTCGGACCGTTGACGACGTGGCCGTCCTCCAGCGCCAGCTCTGAGCCGTGCCAGGGGCATTGGATGGCGTCGCCGACGACTTTGCCCTCGTCGAGGGGGCCGCCGAGGTGGGGGCAGGTGGCACTGAGGGCGAAGATGTCGTCGCCGCGTTTGACCAGGACGATTGCAGTTTCGCCGGCGGTGACGCGGGTCGGCTTGTTCTCCGCGAGGTCGTCGACATCGATGACGTCGGTGAACTTCTCGGGCTGCGTGGCATTCGGAGTCGCCGTGTGATCGACGCCGATCTGTTCGCCGAAGACGAGATGGCCGCCGAGGTAGCCGGAGGCGTTGCCAAGGGCAAAGCCGAGCATCGAGAGGGCCACTCCGGCTGATCGCTGCTTCCGCTTGCGCAGGAAGAACGACGCTGTGTAGAGCGCTGTGGCGGTGACGTTGAGCAGGCCGTGCAGCAGTCCGATCGTTCGAGCGCGTCCGTCGGTCTCGGACCAGTCGGTGGCGCCGGTGGCCGCTGCTCCCAGCGCGCCGAGGATGCCGACGGCGACGGCGAGATCGGCGCCGGCGCGAAGCTCCCTGCGATCGCTCAAGGCATCGAGGGCATCGAACACCGTGGCCGCAGTCCACGCACCGAGCGGGACGGCGACCAACGCAGGATGGAGCGGATGGCCGAACCAAGTGCCGTGCAGCGCGTTCTTGACAGCGCGGCCCGCGTCGCCCGGGAAGAGAGTTTGGACAGCGTCGGCGATCGGTTCGGCCGCGGACTCGAGCCATTTCTGGTCAGCGATGGTGTCGAAGATGACTTCGTTGCTCATGGGTGGAATCGAGGGCAAGAGCGGTGCCTAGGCGTAGCGCCGTCAACCGTAGCGCCGTCGGCTCGACGGCTGGACCGCCGCCGGCTCGGCGGCAATAGACGCAAACCGCCAGCGAGCCGCTGGCGGTACAGCCGTCGGGCCGACGGCGCTACGTTTGGCGCCGGGCGGCGCTACGCTTTCTGGTGCTTGCCGCAGAAATACGTTGTCCTGCCGAACACCACCGTTCGCTGGATCGTGCCGCGGCAGGTGGGACAAGCGTCGCCCTCCTCGCGATGCTGCGTGAGCCAGCGGCCGGGGTAATCGCCGCCGCGTGATTTGAAGGTGATGGCCTCCTTCAGAATCGCGCGCATGCAGGTGAAGATCGCCTTGACCTCGGCGTCGGAGAGCGTGTCGACGGCGCGGCGCGGGTGAATCGAGGCGCGATAGAGCGTCTCGTCGACGTAGAGGTTGCCCATCCCGGCGATGATGTCCTGCGAGAGCAGCAACGACTTCACCGCGCCGCGCCGTTTGGCGACGATGTTGCGGAAGACAGGCAGCCGGAAGCCGGGATCGAGCGGATCGGGCCCGAGGCGATGCTCAACGATGAACGTCTCGGGATCGGGCGTGATGTCGACGACGCCGAAGAGGCGCATGTCGTCGTACGCAAGCCGGCCTCCGTTCTCGAACTCGAAGACCACGCGGGCGAACCTTGGCTGTTCCGCGTCATCCTCGTACGAGTAAAGATCGCCGCTCATGCCGAAGTGGATGTGCAGCCACGCGCCGCCTGCATCAGCGAAGAGATGCTTGCCGTGTCGCCGTACGCCCGTGAGCTCGTGCCCGACCAGTGCGCGTGTCAGCACCGCCTTGCGTACGCCGAGGATGCGCTCGTCGAGCACGCGCACCTCGGCTATGCGCTGGTTCAGCGCGTGCCGCGCAACGTGGCGGCAATAGAGCTCGACCTCCGGCAACTCCGGCATGAAGGGGGAAGTCTACGATGCCGGCGATGCGGCGCTACTTCTTGCGCCGAGGCTTACCGCTCCAGACGTCACGCAGCATCTCGATCATCTGCTTGACGTCTGCGGCATCGGAGAGAACCAGTCCGCTCTGGCTTGCGGCTTCGATCAACGATCGAATGAGTTCCGCGCGTGAGATGGCAAAGCCATGCTCGAGTCGAATATCGACCGCAATGCGATCGAGGTAGGCCACGTGGCGGTCGAGTAATACGACCGTGATCTTGGCCCACGAGTCAGTCTGGGTGACGCGTGTGCTGTTACTTTTCGCCATGGGCGGGGATTGTACTTCCCGAACAGTAACAATCGTACCGGTTGCGTTACTGTTCGCTGACGACGACCCCGTCACCCTCGAAGCGGATCTTGAATCCAGCCTCGCCGGCGTTCTCGATCATGACGTTTTCGAGCGATTTGTCGTCCATCACCGTCGGGATGACGTTTCCGGTCCAGGCCACCAGGGCGTTCGAGGAGATCGACAGCGGGTACTCGCGGGTGACCCGCAGCGTGAGCGGCTCGATGTGCGTGGAGATGGCCAGCGAGCCCTTGCCGAAGATCTTCACCGTGTCGATCTTGCGCTGGTAGGTGCTGTCGTAGATCGGCTCGACGCGATAGGTGAGCGTGTCTTCCAGCGCCAGGAGGTTGCTCCCCTCGACGTAGATGAACTCCTCGTTGAGATCGAGCAGGAAGGTCTTGCGCCCCTTTTCGTAGACGAAAATCTTCCCCTGCCCCACCGCTTTGACGAGGGTCTGCGCGGTGGTGCCGAGGAGTCCGGATTCGGCGACGAACTTGAGATTGCCGGAGTAGCTGGAGACCGTGCCCCGCTTGACGTGAACGCTGCGGCCGAAGTTGATCTCCAGGAAACCGTTCTCGTGGAGTGTGAATGTCTTTGACGCCCCTTCGATCTTGTGCGCGAGATCGAGTCGTTTCTCCTCGGCAAGCTGCGTTTCGTCGACAGCGTCCTGCAGCTTGCGCGCGGCGGTGAGGGCGGTGTCGGGCATCCGCACGACCGGCGCGCTCGACGGCAAGGTCATCTTGCCGGGCTGCGTCATCATCGGCTTCACGTCGCCGGGACGCGTGGTGTTGAGCGGGACGATCTTCTGCGTGGTGACTTTGGTGTTTGGGCGGATGGGCTGGGTGGGCTGAGCAAGTGGCACAGACCCCTGCGGCCGCATCTCCGCTTCCACTTCGCGGACGATCTTGTCGGCGCCAGCGAAACGCAGGTGCTCGAGCGCGAGACCGAACTTCTTGCGCTGGCGATAAAGCAGACCGAGGTAGAGATGCGACTTGGCGTAGTTGGGACGCAGCTCGATGGCGCGCAGCAGGTATTGCTCCGACTCGTCGAGCTTTCCCTGTTTGAAGAGGATCAGTCCGAGGTTGGAGTGGAGGATGAAGACGTTGGGATTCTCCAGCGCCAGCCGCCGGTAGATGACTTCGGCCTCGGGGAAGGCGTTGGTCTTGAAGTAGACCAGGCCGAGGAGATTGAGCACGTCGGCGTCGTCAGGGCGCATCCGTTGCGCGTTCTCCAGCTCGCGCCGGGCCTCGGCGTACCTGGCT
>Ga0157378_10000209_pt1 | contig 56230 bp, 49 predicted proteins | sample M65metaG_FD_115309 | JGI IMG/M metagenome (GOLD analysis project Ga0157378, IMG submission 115309) | Miscanthus rhizosphere microbial communities from Kellogg Biological Station, Michigan, USA - M6-5 metaG | ecosystem: Host-associated > Plants > Roots > Rhizosphere > Soil | place: USA: Michigan... | reverse complement strand
CGCTGCCGCCGTGGCGGCGCGCCGTGCTCAAGGTCGGCAGCAGCCTGCTGACCGAAGGCGGGCGCCTGTGCGACAGCAACGCGCGCGCGCTGGCCGCCTTCGTCACGGCGGCGCGCGCCGCGGGCCGCGAGGTGGTGCTGGTGTCGTCCGGCGCGGTCGCCGCGGGCCGCGCGCAATTGTCCACAACTATACAAACAGCCGCCGGCGGCCTCGTGTTGCGCCAGGCGCTCGCCGCGCTCGGCCAGACGCACATGATGGCGCTGTGGCAGGGGCTGATCGACGCGCCGGTAGCGCAAGTTCTGCTGGCGCACGACGACCTGCGCAACCGGCGCCGCTATCTCAACGCGCGCAATACGCTGCTGCAGCTGCTGCGCCTCGGTGCGCTGCCGGTGGTGAATGAGAACGACACCGTGGCGGTCGAGGAGCTCAAGCTCGGCGACAACGACAACCTGGCGGCGATCGTCGCGGCGCTGGTCGACGCCGACCTGCTGCTGATTGCGAGCGACGTCGATGGTCTGTACACGGCGCATCCGTTGCGCGATCCCGATGCCCAGCCGGTGCCGTCGGTGGCGGCGCTGACAGCGCAGATTCTGGCCATGGCCGGTGATGCCGGCAGCGCGCACGGTACCGGCGGCATGCGCACCAAACTCGAGGCGGCGCAGAAGGCTGCCAGTGCCGGCATCGACACCGTGCTATTCAACGGCACCGACGCACAAGCCATCGCGCAACTGGCCGACGGCAATTTCCACGGCACGCGCATTGCTGCCGCCGGCACGCGGCTGGCGGCGCGCAAGTACTGGCTGCGGCACGCGCCAGGAGCAAGTGGCGCCATTCGCATCGACGCGGGAGCCGCGCAGGCCTTGCGCAGCGGCAAGTCGCTGCTGCCGGGCGGCATCGTCGGCGTCGACGGCGAGTTCGCGCGCGGCGACCTGGTCGAGATCGTCTGCGCCACCGCTGCCGGCACCGTTGCACGCGGCCTGGCCCAGTACAGCGCCAACGAAGTGCGGCGCCTTGCCGGCAAGCGCTCGAGCGAGATCGAGGCGGTGCTCGGTTTCAACTACGGCGACACCGTGATCCATCGCGACGACCTGGTCGCGCTCGACGCGCCAGTGACCGCATGAGCGCAGCGACGTCGATGCGTGAACTCGCGCTGGCTGCGCGCGATGCCGCGGCGCCGATCGCGGCGCTGCCTACGCCGCGCAAGCGCGAACTGCTCAACGCGATGGCCGACGCATTGCTTGCCGACCAAGCGGCGATCCTGCGCGCGAACGCCGAGGACATGCGCGCGGCGCGTGAACGCGGCTTGTCCGCGGCGTTGTTGGACCGGCTGCGCCTGGACGCCGGGCGGCTGGCGGACATGGCGGCGGCGGTTCACGAAATTGCCGCGCTGCCCGATCCAGTCGGTGAGGTCACGCGCACGCAGCAGCGGCCGAACGGCCTCACCGTCGAGCGCGTGCGCATCCCGCTCGGATTGATCGCGATGATTTACGAAGCACGGCCGAACGTCACCGCCGACGCGGCGGCGTTGTGCCTGTTCGCCGGCAACGCCGTGCTGCTGCGCGGCGGATCCGAAGCGTTGCAGAGCAATCGCGCGATAGCGGCGGCGTTGCGTCGCGTGCTGCAGGAATATGGTCTGCCGCCGGCGGCGATGACGCTGGTCGAGGACCTGAGCCGGGCGGCGATGCTCGAACTGCTGCAGTTGCACGATATCGTGGACTTGGCGATCCCGCGCGGCGGCGAGGGCCTGATCCGTTTCGTCGCCGAACACGCGCGCGTGCCGGTGATCAAGCATTACCAGGGCGTGTGCCACCAGTACGTGCATGCCGACGCCGACATCGAGCTGGCGTTGCGCCTGCTGATCGACGGCAAGACGACGCGTCCGGCGGCGTGCAATTCGCTCGAGACGCTGCTCATCGACGCGCGCATCGCGGCCGACTTCCTGCCGCGCGCTGCCGCCGCGCTCGGCGCGCGTGGCGTCGAAATGCGTGGCTGCGCGCGTTGCCGCGGACTGCTGCCGCAGCTGAGGGCCGCGGAGGAAGCCGACTATGCCGCGGAGTTCCTCGACCTGATCCTCGCCGTGCGCGTGGTCGACGATCTGGATGACGCCATCGCACACGTGCGCCGCTACGGCACCGACCACACCGAGGTGATCGTGACGCGCGACGCGGCGGCAGCGGAGCGCTTCGTGCACGCGCTGCGCTGCGCGGTGGTGCTGGTCAACGCCTCGTCGCGCTTTGCCGATGGCGGTGAACTCGGGCTCGGCGCGGAGATCGGGATCTCGACCACGCGTCTGCACGCGTACGGTCCGATGGGTGCCGAATCGCTCACGATCGAACGCTACGTCGTGCGTGGTTCGGGCCAGGTGCGGCATCGCGATTGCGTTTGAGCGCGGATGTCGCCGGGCTTGCCCTGCACGGCACCGGCGTGGAAAGATCGCTGACGCACTACGCAGGATTACATCTTTTGGGCGAGAATCTTGAAGTCGGCGCGAAGGATCGCGTGCTCGTGATCGCTCCGCACCCGGACGACGAATCGATCGCCAGCGGCGGCCTGTTGCAGGCCGCGCACGCCGCCGGAGCCGCCATTCGCCTGCTGCTGCTGACCGACGGCGACAACAACCCGTGGCCGCAACGCTGGATCGAAAAGCGCTGGCGCATCGGCGCGGGCGAACGCGCGCGCTGGGGCGCACGGCGGCGCGCGGAAGCGCAGGCGGCGCTGCGCGTGCTCGGCGTCGATGCGCACGCGGTGCGTTTTCTCGGTCTGCCCGATCTCGGCTTGACCCAGCTGCTGATGCGCAACGATGCGGCGCTGACGTCGCCGCTGCATGCGCTGCTGGACGAATTCGCGCCGACCATGCTGGTATTTCCGGCGCCGTCGGACCGCCATCCGGATCACAACGCCGCGCACGTCGCACTGCGCTTCGCCTTGCTGCACAGCGCAGCCACCCCGCGCCTGCTCACGTTCGCGGTGCATGGCGCGGCGACGGCCGCGGACGAGGTGGCGTTGCCGCTGGATCGCGCGCGGCGCGAGCGCAAGCAGGCGGCGATCCAGGCGCACGCCACGCAGATGCAGTTCAGCCGGCGCCGCTTCCTGGCATTCGCCGCTGAACGCGAACGATTTTTCGCGCTGCGCGCAGATGCGGCGCCGGAACCCGCGCATCCGCTACAAGCGCGCCTGCACGACGGGCAGCTGCAGGTGCGGCTGGATCTGCGCCGTCTCGAACGCGCGCCGGCGCGCGGCGATGCGCTGTTCGTGGCGCTCGAAGGCAGCGACGCGAGCGAGCGTCTATTGGTGGGCGCCGATTGGCATGCCGAACAAGTCACGTTGTTCGACAGCGTGCGGCAGGCGCCGCGCGCCGCCGTGGCGCTGCGGCGCGAACCCGACGCGCTGCAGCTTTCGATCGACCTGCGCAGCGCCGGCGCGTTGCGCCAGGGCTACGTCAAGTTCGCCCGGCGCGAACCCGGCTGGCGCGTGTTCGACCGCTTCGGCTGGCAGCCGGTCGCAAGCTGAACGGAATGCCGGCGCCGACTGAACAGGCGCGCGCACCGTGCGGGAATTGCGATTGACTCATGCGGGTTCTCTGGCATGCTGCACAGCGCAGCACAGGCGCTACAACGAGTATGACTTCATGGAGGCAGCGATGAAAACCTTGTTTCTGTCAGTTGCATTGGGAACCGGATTCCTGTTTTCCGCCGGTGCGTTTGCCGATACGCCGCCGGCAGGGGCGATCGCGCAATGCAAGGACGGCACGTATTTCACCGGCACCTCGCACAGCGGCGCGTGCAAGGGCCATCAGGGTGTGAAGGAATGGCTCGACAAGGACAAGGCGGCACCTGCCGCCGCGGCCAAGCCGGCGCCAGCCAGCACGAAGACCACCGCGACCGATGCGGCCAGCAAGCCCGCCGCCGAGACGACCGCGAAACCGAAATCGACCAAGACCAGCGACGCGAGCGCCACCACGTCGGATACCTCGAGCAAGAAGACGAAGGCGAAGAAGACTGCCGATACGTCCAAGGCCAGCGCATCCGCCAGCGCCACGCCGATCGCCAAGTGCAAGGACGGCACCACGTTCAACGGCACCTCGCACAAAGGCGCATGCCGTGGGCACAAGGGCGTAGCCGAATGGCTCGATGGTTCCGGCAGCGCTGCGGCGCCCGCCGCGAAGACCGCGCCTGCGGCACCGGCGGCCACGCCGGCACCGAAGCCGACCCCCGCCCCGGCCAGTGCGCCAGCGACGAAACCGGCGACGCCTGCCGCACCCGCGGCGACGCCTGCACCTGCAGCACCCGCTGCCCCGGCCGCGACACCGGCGCGCACGCCGCCGACACCGGCTTCGCAGATCACGCAGAAAGCCGGCGGCGGTCCTGGTCTGGTGTGGGTCAACGCCGAGTCGAAGGTGTATCACTGCCAGGGCGACGAGTGGTACGGCAAGACCAAGGAAGGCTCGTACGTGAGCGAAGCGGCGGCGAAGGCCGCTGGCAATCGCGCCGCGCGCGGCAAGGAATGCGCACAGTAATTTCTTGCGCCTGCGTCGAATGAGAACGCCCGGCTTAGCCGGGCGTTTCTTTTCTGGCGGGGCTACGGTTCGAAGCCGTTGCCGAAAATGTGATCGCCGGGGAACTCGAACGCGCCGATGTCGACCGTGGCGTTGACGATGCGCGCAGCGCCAGTCTGATCGGCGCTGAGCGGTTGCGAGTTCGCGTCGAGCGCCAGCGCATTGCTGCCGGCATCGAGTGCGGGACTGCCGGCGAGCAGCGCCATGGTCTGCGTCTGACCGCCGTTGTTCTTCAGCACGCCGAGTCCCGGCGCGTCGCTGAACACGTTGCCGTTGCCGGCGAATGCGCCACTGGAAGCCGTGCCGAGCACGCTGAAGCGGATCGACACCGTCGGCGCGCTGGTTGCGCTCACGACCGCGTCGCTCGCCGCCGGCGGGTTGGTGCCGTTGACGATGCCGTTGCCCGAGATGATCGTGTTGGCCGCGCTGGCGTCGCCGGCAACGTAAAAGCCGACCAGCAGGCCTCCGGTGATGAAGTTAGCGTTACCGGCGCCGGGGCTGGTGCTGGCGAAGTTGTTCGAGACGGTCGTGTTGGTCAGTTTGAGGCCGAACGATCCCGTCGTCGGATTGCTTTCGGAAAAAGCGCCGGCGAGGAACTCGTTGCCGATCGCCTGATTGCCGCTGACGGTGGAATTGGTCACCGCGACATTCGATTGCCACATGTAGAAGCCGCCCGTGACATAGTCGGTGCTCGTGCCGCCGGTCGCGATGTTTCCCGAAATGGTCGAACCCGCGACGGTGACGCTGCTGGCGTAAGCGTACAGCCCGCCGCTGCAATACGAGTGGTTGCAGCTGACGCTGTTGCCGGACACGGTCGAGTTGGCGAGGCTGCCGCTGCTGTTGCTGATCAGAATGCCGCCGCAATTGCCGAGCGCGGAATTCGCGGTGACCCTGGAGTTGTTCAGCGTCAGGCTGGCGCCGCCGCTGGCGTCGATTCCCGCAGCATGGTCCGAACTGGTATTGGCGGTCACGACCGAATGATCCAGCGTCATCGCCGCGCCGCTGACGCGGATGCCGCCGCCGTTGCCGCTCGCGGCATTGCCACGTACCGCGACGTTGCTGAGCTTGACCACGCTGCCCGCGCCGCGGGCATACAGGCCGCCGCCGGTGACGGCATTGCCGCCGGTCAATGTGAGGTTGCTCAGACTCAGGCTCGCGCTGCTGCTCAACACACCATACGCAGCGCCGTGCGCATCGATGGTCTGGCCGCTGCCTGCAATCGTCATCGGCACGGTCGTGGACAACAGGCCTTGTGCCAGTGTCACCGTGCTGCCGATGAGCGCGGCGCTGAACACGATCGTGTCGTTGCTGCCGAACGTTCCGGTGACGGCCCCGGCGCAGGCGGTGGTCGCGGCGCCCGCATTGATCGAGGCGATCGCCTGGCGCAGGTTGCAGCCGGCGGGGGCGACGCTGTCATCGTTGCTGTCGACGCTGACGGTGGCGGCGCGAGCCGCGGCGGAAAAGGCCAGCCCAAGGGCGGCAACCAGCGGCCTGCGCGAGATGTGGGTGACGCGGTTCATCGGCGACCTCCTTGCAAGAAAGGTCCAGAGGCAGGGCGCCAAAACTCTAGCACCAACACCGAAAAGCCGACGGCGGTCGCGCGCGCCGCGCGTTACGTATTCGTACGGATTCCAGTGCCGGACTCCGGCGCGTAGGCTGTGCCGCATCGCAAATCCGCGAGAAATGGCCACTGCCATGTTGTCCGAGGGGACCGTGCTACTCAATGTCGAGCCCGCATCGCGCGACCAGCGCTTCGTCGCGCGCATGTACCGCTTGCGCCTGTTCGGACTCGCACTCGGCTCCTTCTGTGTCGGTTCGGTGCTTTATCAAAACCAGGCGCATGCCGCCGTCTGGATGCTGCTCGGCGCCGACGTGCTGATCTGGCCGCACCTGGCCTACGCGCTGGCGCGCGCCAGCGCGAATCCGCACAAGACGGAGTTGCGCAACCTGGAGATCGACTCCGCCTTCGGCGGCATGTGGATCGCCCTGATGCAGTTCAACCTGCTGCCGAGCGTGGTGCTGGCGGTGATGCTGTCGATCGACAAGGTCCATGTCGGCGGCCCGCGCCTGTTGCTGCGCACGCTGACCTGGCAACTGCTCGCCTGCGGCCTGACCTTGCTCGCGTGCGGCGTGCAGTTCGCGCCGGTCACCAGCATGCTCAACATCGTCGCTACGTTTCCCTTGCTGATCGCCTATCCGCTGGCGATCAGCGGCGCGGCGCATGCGCTGCTGCGCCGTAGCTACGACGACATCCGGCGGCTGGCGCGGCTCAACCGCATCGACGGGCCGACCGGCCTGCTCAACCGCGGGCACTGGCAGCACGACGTCGCGCACGAACTGCGCCGCTTCGAGCGCGCGCACCAACCCGCGACGCTGATGATGATCGACATCGACGAATTCAAGCGCAGCAACGACAGCTACGGCCACACCGTCGGCGACGAGGTGATTCGCGCCGTGGCCGGCACGATTCGCGATTGCACGCGCGACATCGACATCGCCGGACGCTACGGCGGCGACGAGTTCGGCGTGGTCCTGGTCAATACCACGTCCAACTGCGCGCGGCTGGTGGCCGAACGCATCCGCGCGCGCGTCGCGGCGCTGCGCATTGCCGCATCGCCGCTGTTGCGCTGCTCGGTCAGCATCGGCATCGCCGAGGCGGAACTCTCCATGCACGACGTGCGCGCGTGGATCAAGCACGCCGACGTCGCGCTGTACCGCGCCAAGGCGCGCGGCCGCAATCGTGTCGCGGCGATGAGTCCGACCGACAGCATCCTCGACCTGCACCGGGAGCACGCACAATGCGCATGAGCTGCAAGGTTATTCGCCGAACGGATACGTATCGGGCACGCCCGGATTGTGGTGCTCGGGTCCGAGCGGCGTTACGGCGTGGGTTTCATCGAACCATACGTACCGATCGAACTGGCCAGGTAGGCAGGCGCTGGCGTAGTGGCTCATGAGTTCGGTGTCGGGCCGGTAGATCACGCCGATGAAGCGTTCCAGGCGCTGTTCGAGCAGGCGCTCGCGCAGCGGCGTCGCGCGGCCCAGATCGAGCGCGAAACGCCCGACGTTCGCAGCGTGGCATAGGCGCTCGTAACTGTCCTGGCGTGACGGCAGCACTTGCATCACGCGCATCTCTCCGTCCCAGTCGTCGGCCGCGGCAACCGTGCCGCGGTGCGTGCCGAAGCCGACCAGCGCGCACTCTTCGCCAAACGTCTCGCGGCACAGCTGGCCGATGTTGAGTTCGTCGCGCGAATAGCCCATCTCGGTATGACGTGCGTCGCCGATGTGCGAGTTGTGCGCCCATACGACCGCGCGGGCCGCCGCGCCGCCGGCATCGAGCAGGTGGCGCAGCGTCTGGAACATGTGCGTGTCGCGCAGGTTCCAGGATTCGGCGCCGCCGTGATACATGATGCGGTAATAGCGCTCGGCGGATGCGATCAGGCGCGCATTCTGCGCCGCGTCGAGCCAGCTGTCGCCGTCGCCGCGGGCGTAGTCGAGTTGTCGTTCGAGCAACTCGCGGCACTGTGCGATCACGGCCGCCTCGCACTTTTCATAGCCGGCGCTGAGCACGGCGTGGCCGTACGTCGCCGGATCCTTCTGCCACGGCATCAGGCAGCCGTAGCGTTGCCGCGCCACGCGCGCCGCCTGCGGATCGACCTTGTCCAGATAGGCCAGCACCGCGGCAATCGACGCGCGCATGTTGTAGATGTCCAGGCCATGGAACGCCACGCGTTCGTCGGCGTCGCGCGCGGCGTTGTGCTCGCGCAGCCAGGCGACGAATTGGGCCACGTCGGTGTTGCGCCACATCCATTGCGGGAAGCGCTGGAACGGCGGCGCCGCACGCGCCAGCGCCGGGATCCGGCGCACGTAGCGATCGATCGCCGCGGCATCCGGCCAGTCGGCTTCGACCGCGACGATGCGGAAACCATGGCGCTCGATCAGGCGGCGCGTGATCGCGGCGCGGGCGCGGTAGAACTCCGACGTGCCGTGGCTGGCCTCGCCCAGCAACACGACGCGCTTGTCGCCGAGCGCGTCGAACAGGCTGCCGAATTCCGCCGTTTCCGGCGCCGGCAGCGGCATGGCGTAGTCGGCGATCAATTCGGGTGTCGTCCGCGCGGCCGAGGCACTGGGGTGCCGCAGGCGGTTTTCGTCCCAGCCTTCGGCACCGATCAGCGGCACGAACATCACGCCGCCGAGCGCTTCCTCGCGATAGCGCGTGGCGGATTCGCGCGTGATGCGCAGCAACTCCTGTTGTCCGCTGACCGGCCCGACCGGAATCAGCATGCGACCGCCGATCGCCAGTTGTTCCTTCAGCGCGGCCGGCGCCGCGGGCGCGCCGGCCGAGACGACGATCGCATCGAATGGCGCGGCTTCGGCCCAGCCGCGCGAGCCGTCGCCGCTGCGCAGATGGATGTTGTCGTAGCCCAGTGCATCGAAGCGGCGCTGCGCGCTGCGCACCAGCGACGCGTGCCGTTCGATCGCAAACACATCGTGCGCCATGCGGCTGGCCACCGCCGCCGCGTAGCCGGAGCCCGCGCCGATTTCCAGCACGCGGTCGTGCGGCGAGATCCGCGCGGCCTCGAGCATCGCGGCGACGACGTACGGTTGCGATATCGTCTGGCCCTCGCCGATCGGCAGCGGCGCGTCCTCGTACGCCTGATCCTCGAAACCTGATTCGACGAAGCGTTCACGCGGCACTTCGCCCAGCGCGGCGAGCACGGCGCTGTCGCGCACGCCGCGCGCCGCGATGTCGGTGCGGATCATGCGTTCGCGGGCATCCTGCGCATCGAGGGCGTGCCGCGTTGCCATGGCTGGATTGCAGCAAGCCTCGTGCCCTGCGCAGCGCGCCCGGCGCCCGCGCAGGGCACGATCAACACGGCAAGGGGTGCGGCAAATTGCAGCGCCGCGTCTGGCAACGGCATGCAGGCTGCGCTGCATGGTGCGCCTTGCATGGCTGGCGCCAAAAAACAAAACCGGCACGAGGCCGGTTCGTTAACCATTGAATTCAATGGTCGGGGTGAGAGGATTCGAACCTCCGACTTCTACCTCCCGAAAGTAGCGCTCTACCAGGCTGAGCTACACCCCGAAAACTGGCAAGCAGGGCTTGGGGCCCGGCTTGGCGGCGGGTTCGCGAAGGAACCGGCGCAAGGCCGCGCATGATAGCGGTGTGGCGCGCGGCGTGCAACCGGCCGCCGGCAACCAGCAACGCTGCGCACTCGACGCACGGCGCGGTGCTGGACCGCGGACGCGGGCTGCGGCCTGCAAAGCCGCCAGCAGGCGGCAACCGCGGCTGGTCGAAGCACATTGGGCCGGTCTTCGGCAACTCGCCGCGCATGGTAAATTAGCGCGCTCGGCGGCCGCTCCCGGCTGCTTGAAGGACAATCATGGCGTTGACCCAAGCCCGCACCATGCCTGGCGTGATGGAGCTGTTGCCGCTCGACCAGATCGCATTCCAGGACATGCTCGACACGATCCGGCGCAACTTCGAGCGCTTCGGCTTCCTGCCGATCGAAACCCCGGTGATGGAATTCTCCGACGTGCTGCTGACCAAGCAGGGCGGCGAGACCGAGCGCCAAGTATACTTTGTACAGTCGACCGGCGCGCTGGAAAAAGGCGGCGCCGGCCTGCCGGAGATGGCGCTGCGCTTCGATCTCACCGTGCCGCTGGCGCGCTATGTCGCCGAGCACGAGCACGAGCTTGGATTCCCTTTCCGCCGCTACCAGATCCAGCGCGTGTATCGCGGTGAACGCGCGCAGCGTGGCCGCTTCCGCGAGTTCTACCAGTGCGACATCGACGTGATCGGCAAGGATCATCTGTCGATCCGCTACGACGCGGAGCTGCCGGCGGTGATCTACAGCGTGTTCCGCGATCTCGCGATCGGTCCGTTCACGATCCAGCTCAACAACCGCAAGCTGATGCGCGGCTATTTCGAGGGACTCGGCATCGTCGACGCCGAGCAGCAGGCGCTTGCGCTGCGCGAGGTGGACAAACTCGACAAGCGCGGCGTCGACTACGTGCGCGATACGCTGATGGGCGAGGCGTTCGGCTTGTCCGCCGACGCCGCGCACAAGATCCTCGCGTTTGTTCAGGTGCGCTCGCACGGCCATGCCGATGCGCTGGCGAAGCTCGCGGCGCTTGGCGACGGCAGCGCGACGTTCGAGACCGGCCGCGCGGAACTGCGCGACGTGCTGGCTTTGATCAAGGCGATGGGCGTGCCGGAAACGCATTACGCGATCAACTTGTCGATCGCGCGCGGCCTGGACTACTACACCGGCACTGTTTACGAGACCACGCTCAACGAACACCCGCAGATCGGCTCGATCTGCTCGGGCGGCCGCTACGACAACCTTGCGGCAAATTATACAAAGTCGCATCTGCCCGGGGTCGGCATCTCGATCGGCGCCACGCGCCTGTTCTGGCAGCTGCGCGAAGCGAAACTGCTCGGCGCGGCGCAGAGCACGGTCAAGGTGCTGGTCACGCAGATGGACGAGGCGCAGCTGCCGCAATACCTCGAGCTAGCACGCCTGCTGCGCGACGCCGGCATCGCCACCGAAGTAGTGATGGACGGCGGCAAGCTGGCCAAGCAGTTCAAGTACGCCGACCGCGCCGGCATCCGCTTCGTGCTGGTGCTCGGCTCCGACGAGATCGCCAAGGGCACCGTCACAGTCAAGGACATGCGCCAGCAGGATCAGTTCGAGGTTGCGCGCGCGGATCTGGTCAAGACGTTGCGAGTGGAGCTGGAGCAGGCCGAGGCGATGCCGTGACGCAGCGTCGACGGGTTTTGTGACCTGTCCGGTGTTCCAAATTGCCGTCATTCCCGCGCAAGCGGGAATCCATCTTGATCTTGGTTGTTCGGATGAGCGCAAAACAGCCTACGGTGTACATTCTCGCCAGCGCCGAGCGCGGGACCCTGTACGTCGGCGTAACGGGCTGGCTCAAGCATCGCATTTGGGAGCATCGTGAGGGGTTGGTGGAAGGTTTTTCAAAATCGCACGACGTCAAGAAATTGATTTGGTTCGAGGCATACGCCGATTTCCCATTCGCGATCAAGCGCGAGAAGCAGCTGAAGAAGTGGAATCGCGCCTGGAAGATAGAGTTGATCGAAAAGATGAACCCGCAGTGGCGTGACTTATGGGACGACCTGAGCGAATGAAGATCAAAATGGATTCCCGCTTGCGCGGGAATGACGCCAGCCTTCTGTGCGCTGGCGGTGATGTATGAGCGCAACGACCAAGAACGTCATCCTGCTCGACGGTTCGCGTCTCACGCGCAAGCAGGTCGTGGCGATCGCACGCGGCGAGGCGCTGATCGGTTTGGCGCCGGAGCAACTCAAGCGCGTGCAGCGCACGGCGGATTTCCTGGCCGACCAGGTCAAGCGCGGCGAGCCGATCTACGGCGTGACCACCGGGTTCGGCAGCAATGCCGACAAGCTGCTCGGCGCGCATCGTGCGCGCGACGAACTGCCCGGCGCTGATCTTCGAGAGAATGGCGCCGAGCAACGCTCCGGCACGCTGATGGAGGAGCTGCAGTACAACCTCGTCGTCACGCACGCGGTGTGCGTGGGCAAGCCGCTCGCGCCGGACGTGGTGCGCGCGATGCTGGCAATCCGCGTCAACACGCTGCTGCGCGGCCACTCCGGCATTCGCGCGGCAACCTTGCAGGCGCTGGCGGAACTGCTCAATCACGACATCGTGCCGGTGATCCCGGAAAAAGGTTCGGTCGGCGCGAGCGGCGACCTCGCGCCGCTGTCGCACCTGGCGAACGTGCTGCTCGGCGAAGGTGAGGCGTTCTACAAGGACGAGCGCGTGCGGGGCGCCGAGGCGCTCGAGCGCGCCGGACTGACGCCGGTGCGCCTGTCGTTCAAGGAGGGCTTGGCGCTCAACAACGGCACGGCACAGATGCTGGCCACCGCCACGTTGGCGCTCGATCGCCTGGAAAGCCTGCTCGCGCACGCCGACCTGGCTGCGGCGATGACGCTCGATGCCTTCGCCGGCCGCACATCGGCGTTCAAGCCGGAAGTGCACGCGCTGCGTCCGCATCCGGGACAGCTGGAAACCGCGGCCAACCTGCGCCGCCTGCTCGACGGTTCCACGCTGGCCGACATCGCCTATCACCTGGTGCCGAAGTTCCGCACCTGGCTGGCCGAATCCTGGCACGATCCGCACGACCAGCAGCATCGCTTCGACATCGGCTGGGACTGGGTGCCGGCGACGCAGCGTCACGGCAAGGAAGCGTTCTATGCGCGCTTCCTGCCGTTCAAGGGCGGCAAGAAGCATCAGCCGCAGGACGCGTACTGCTTGCGTTGCATCCCGCAGGTGCATGGCGCTGTACGTGATGCGCTGGCACAGGCGCAGCGCGTGATCGACATCGAACTCAACGCGGTCACCGACAATCCGCTGGTATTTCCCGATGCGGAGAACGCGAAAGTCATCGAAGACCAGGTGATTTCCGCCGGGCACTTCCATGGCATGCCGCTGGCACTGGCGATGAGCTACGTGAAGGCAGCGATCCCGGTGCTGGCATCGATTTCGGAGCGGCGCTTGAACAAGCTGGTCGATCCGGCCACGAACGACGGCTTGCCGGCGTTTCTGATCGGCAACGAAGACGGCACCGATTCCGGTTTCATGATCGTGCAGTACACGGCGGCCGCGCTGGTCAACGACCTGGCCACGCGCGCGCATCCGGCCTGCGTGTATTCGATCCCGACCAGCGCGAATGCGGAAGACCACGTCTCGATGGGTACCAACGAAATCCGCCACGTGCTGGAGATGACCGAGGATCTGGCGCACGTGCTGGCGCTGGAAATGTATACCGCGGCGCAGGCGCTGGAGTATCGCCAGGACATGCTCAATGCGGCGCGCACGCTCGCCGCACGCGGCGACTGGCAGGCGCTGGCGCGCAAGATCGCCGGCGCGCCGCTGCCCGGTCAGGCGCAGCACGCGCAATTCGAGCAGGAAGTGAAGACGCTGATGGATGCGCTCGCGCGCAGCAGCGACTTCCACGCCGGCGCGGCGGTGCGCGCAGCGTTCGCAACAGTGCGCGAAACGGTCGGTTTCATGCATCACGATCGCGCGATGGATGCGGACGTGCGCAAGATGTGCGAATTGATCGCGAGCGACGCGCTGCTCGCGTAGCGCGCAGGAGCCGCCCTCAAGCCCGTCACGCGGCGGGTTGCCAGAAGCGCTGGCCGAGTTGAGCGCGCGCCGAAGCGCAGTCTCGCGCAGTCTGGCGAAGCGGTTTGTCGCGGTGCGTTCGCACACATCACGCGCCGCGCGAACGCAACCTGTGCAGTCCGACTGCCGGCGCGCTCTCGACCGGCAGTCTCAAATCCGTTCGCCCTGAGCGTAGCGCCGCAGGCGCGAAGTCGAAGGGTCTGCACGCGACGAACCGATACCTGCAGGCGCAGCCTTACGAGCAGGGCGGGTTGTCGTACACCACGCGCTGCGGCGGCAAGTCGTTCCAGAAATTTCCGACCAGGTCGCGGAACGTCGGCCCGCCGGGCGGTCCGTTATCGAACGAGGAGTTGTTCGGCGACAACGTATGGTAGACGTCGCCGCTGGAAAACAGCCACGGCGCCACGCTCAGCGCCGCGGTCATGCCGCAGCGCCACTGTTCGCGGGCCGGATCGTTCGTGTCGAGCAGATCCAGGCGCGTCGTCGCGACCAGATCGAGCGTGCTGTTCTGCACCAGCACCTTGAGGCCGAGGCCATTCGTCGTCGAGGTCAGGTACGGATAGTAGATCGGTCCGAACGTGCACAGCGACGGGTCGAGGCCGTGCGCGCTGCGGTCGGCTTCGCAGTACGTCTCGTAATTGCTGCGCCAGAAGAGGCGGTTCTGCGCGGCGACCGCATTCACCGACGTGAGCGCGCTTGCGCCGATCGGATGATTCGGCACGTCCCAGTCGTTGAGTGCAAACGCGCCGTCGACGAGGAGCCGCAGGCGATCCGCCGTGTAGCTGACCGGTAGCGCCTCGACCATCGACTGCGCATTCGCCACCAGCCCGAAGCCGCCGGCCGACGTGCCGACGAACAGCACGCGCTGCGTGGCGTCGTCGCTCAGGCCGTGATCGCGGATCAGCGATTCGATCGCCGCGCGCGCCGCAATGCGTCCCGAAAATTGCCAGCCGCAGCTGCCGTCGTCGACGGCGCAGTGCGGGTTGGCGCTGGTCTTGCGGCGTTGTGCGGTTGCGCCGCTCCACTGGTCGCTCGAGCAATAGTTGAACTGGACCAGGTTTGCGGCATAGAAATCCGGGTTCTCGTTCGGATTCGGATTGAGGATGCCGCCGTGCTGGATGATGGTCCAGGCGCCGTTCGCCGCGGCCGTCGTGGTGGTCAGCTTCACGCCACGATCCGCGCAGATCAGCGTGGAATCGTCGCAGCTGCCGCCGCCCTCGAACAGGATCACCCAGTCGTGCGAGCCGGTGGGCGACGGGCGCAGTTCGTAGCTCGACGGCGTGCCGTCGTTGCAGCGCGCGTCGAACCACGCGGCGTCGTTCTGCGCCGGCTTGACCGTGACCCAGCAGGTCGGGTCGCCGCGGCAGGATTCGAACGTGTCGGCGAACACCGGATCGAGCGGCGGGCTGTCCGCCGGCGCGGGCCGCGCCAGCAGCAGCGCAGCGATGCAGACGAGAACGGCGAGGGCAGGGCGCAGTGCGGCAGGCGGACGATGCATGGATGACGGCTCCGTGTGATCCTGCAGGCACAACGTGCGCGAACGCGATCGGTTGACGTGTCCGCGCGTCCCACATGAACGGCTGCGGACTGGCTATGCGGCGGCGCTTTACGCCGCCACGCCACTCGCGTATAGTGCCAGCCATTGTATTAACGCACTAGTACATTAATCCAAGGCAACGACCGGAATCATGAAGCGGCGCTCGCTCGACCCCGAACCCACCAGCGAAACCCCGGTCGACAGCCTGTGCCGGGCGCTGCTCGCGCTCGACGGCCTGGCCGAAATGCGCGCATTCCTGCGCGACCTGTGCACACCGGCGGAACTCGAGGCACTGGCCGACCGCTGGCGCGTGGTGCCGTACCTGCTCAAGGGCGTGGCCTACCGCGAGATCCACGAGCGCACCTCGGTCAGCGTGACCACGATCGGCCGCGTCGCGCGCTTCCTGAGCCAGGGCAACGGCGGCTATCAGGCGGCGGTCGGCCATCACGCCGTACCGTCGCTGCGCCGGCGCGGGCGCCCGGCTTCGCGCAGCGGGAGCGGACGATGACCCCGGTCAAACGGCGCGACCGCCTGCGCATCGCGGTGCAGAAGTCCGGGCGGCTGTCCGACGCTTCTCAGGATCTGCTCGCGCGCTGCGGCCTGAAGTTCCGTCAGAGCCGCGACCGGCTGTTCTGTTTCGGCGAAAACCTCGCGGTCGACCTGCTGCTGGTGCGCGACGACGATATCCCCGGTCTGATCGCGCAGGGCGTGTGCGATCTCGGCATCGTCGGGCGCAACGTGCTCGGCGAACAGGCGCTGGCCGCGCGTGCGCGCGGCGACGCGACAGCAGCAGTGGAATTGCGCGCGCTCGGCTTCGGTCGCTGCCGCCTGTCGATTGCCGTGCCGCAGGAAATGAACTATGCCGATCCGCGCGGTCTCGACGGGCTGCGCATCGCCACGACGTATCCGGCCTTGCTCGGCGACTGGCTGCGCCGCAATGAAGTCGAAGCCGAGATCGTCACGCTGTCGGGCTCGGTCGAGATCGCGCCGCGCCTGGGCACGGCCGATGCGATCTGCGATCTGGTATCGAGCGGCGCGACGCTGGCGGCCAACCAACTGGTCGAGGCGACCACGATCCTGGAAAGCGATGCCGTGCTGGTCGGCACGCCGGAGTCGCCGAACGACGCGCGCGGCGAACTGCGCGAGCTGCTGCTACGCCGCGTCGACGGCGTGACGCAAGTGCGCGAGTCGCGCCTGGTGATGCTGCATGCGCCGCGCTCGGCGGTATCCGAGATCGCACGGCTGTTGCCGGAAGGGCAGCAGCCGACCGTGCTCGCGGTCGAAGGCAACGGTGACGAAGTCGCGCTGCAGGCACTGTGCTACGGCGCGATCACCTGGCAGCACCTGGAGGCGATGAAGCGCGCCGGTGCATGCCGCATGCTGGTGCTGCCGGTGGAGAAGATGCTCGCATGAGTAGCGTACTTCTGCCCGCGATCGTCGATTGGCAGTCGCTCGACGCCGACGCGCGCGCCGCGCTGCTGCGCCGCCCCCCGCAGGCGCGCGACCCGCAGATCGCCGCCGGCGTGGCGCGCATCATCGCGCAGGTGCGCAGCGACGGCGACACCGCGCTGCGCGCGCTGACACAGCGCTACGACGGTTGCGAACTCGAACAACTCGCGGTCGGCGGCGGCGAATTCGCCGCTGCCGAAGCGGCGCTCGACGCCGGACTCAAACGTGCGATCGCCGAAGCGCACGATCGCATCACGCGGTTCCACCGCGCCACCGCGCCGCAGGCGCAGCGCGTGCAGACCGCGGCGGGCGTCGTGTGCGAACGCATCCTGCGGCCGATCGGTCGGGTCGGACTGTACGTGCCTGCCGGTAGCGCGCCGCTGCCGTCGACGGCGCTGATGCTCGGTGTGCCGGCGCAGATTGCGCAATGTCCACAAATCGCATTGTGTACACCGGCCGGCGCCGGCGGCCGTGCCGACGCGGCGGTGCTGTACGCGGCGTCGCTGTGCGGCATCAGCCAGGTATACAAGCTCGGCGGCGCGCAGGCGATCGCGGCGCTCGCGTTCGGCACGCCAAGCGTGACGAAATGCGACAAGATCTTCGGTCCGGGCAACAGCTGGGTCACCGAAGCGAAGCGTCAGGTCGCGCTCGATCCCGATGGCGCGGCAATCGACCTGCCGGCCGGCCCGTCCGAGGTGCTCGTCGTGGCCGATGCGCGCGCCAATCCGGAATTTGTCGCGGCCGACCTGCTGGCACAGGCCGAACACGGGCCCGATTCGCAGGTGCTGCTGGTGGCGGACGATCGCGCGCTGCTAGAAGCGGTGCGGCTCGCACTGCGCGCACAATTGGCGACGTTGCCGCGCGCCGCGATCGCGGCGCAGTCGCTGGCGCATGCGCGGCTGATCCTCACCGCTTCGCTCGACGCAGCCGTGGCGATCAGCAACGAGTACGCGCCGGAACATCTGATCTTGAATTGCGCGACACCCTCGCGCTGGCTCGAGCGCGTCGAGAACGCCGGCTCGGTGTTTCTCGGCGCGTGGTCGCCGGAATCGATCGGCGACTACTGCAGCGGCACGAATCACGTGCTGCCGACCAACGGCCACGCGCGTGCGTGGAGCGGTGTGTCGGTGGCGAGCTTCGTCAAGCAGATCACGGTGCAGGAACTCACGCCGCGCGGCCTGGCCGCGATCGGACCCTGCGCCGCGACGCTGGCGCGCGCCGAAGGCCTGCACGCGCATGAACGCGCGGTGCAGCTGCGCCTGGCCGACGCGGAGGCGACGGCATGAGCATCGTGGCGCGCGCGCGGCCGGAAATCCGCGAGCTGACACCGTATTCGTCGGCGCGGATGGAAGCGGCCGGCGGCGCTGTGATGCTCAACGCGAACGAATCGCCGTGGGCAAACAATGGTCTGAATCGTTATCCGGATCCGCAACCGCAGGCGCTGCTCGCGCGCTTGTCGCAGCTGTATGGCGTCGCACCCCAGCAGTTGCTGGTCGGGCGTGGCAGCGACGAGGCGATCGACCTGCTGGTGCGCGCGTTCTGCGCCGCGGGACAAGATGCGATCGTGGTGTGTCCACCGACGTTCGGGATGTACGCGGTATCCGCGCGCATCCAGGGCGCGCAGGTGATCGAGGTCGCGCTGGATGCGCAGTTCGAACTGGATGTGGATGCGCTGCTTGCGGCGATCACGCCGAACGTCAAGCTGGTGTTCCTGTGTTCGCCGAACAACCCGACCGGCGGCGTCGTGCCGATCGCGGCGATCGAGCGCATCGCGACGGCGCTGGCCGAGCAGGCGCTGGTCGTGGTCGACGAGGCGTACATCGAGTTCGCCCAAGCGCCGAGCGCGCTCGGGCTGCTGCCGACGCATGCGAACGTCGCGGTGCTGCGCACGTTGTCCAAGGCCTACGCGCTGGCCAGCGCGCGCATCGGTGCGGTCGCCGCAGCAGCGGAGATCATCGAACTGCTGCGCCGGATCCAGGCGCCGTACCCATTGCCGGCGCCGTCGGTGGTGGCCGCATTGTCGGCACTGGACTCGCTCGCGCGCCCGCAGGTCGATGCGGCTGTGGCGCGTACGATCGCTGCACGCGAGGCGTTGCGCCAGGAAATCGCGGCGCTGCCGTCGGTGCGCGCGGTGCTGCCGTCGCGCGCGAATTTCCTGTGCGTGCGCTTCGATCAGCCCGAGCTGTATCGTCAGCTGCTGCGTCAGGGCATCGTGGTGCGCGACGTCTCGCGCTATCCGCAGCTGGACGGCTATCTGCGCATCAGCATCGGCACGCCGGACGAGAACGCGCGCCTGCTCGCGGCGCTGCGCGAGTTCGGGGTGGCGTCATGAGTTCGCGCAAACTGCTGTTCGTCGACCGCGACGGTACCCTGATCGTGGAACCGCCGGACCAGCAGATCGACAGCTTCGAGAAGTTCGCGCTGGTGGATGGCGTGATTCCCGCGCTGCGCCGCTGTGTCGCGGCCGGTTACGAGTTGGTGATGGTGACGAACCAGGACGGCCTGGGTACGGCAAGTTTTCCGCAGCCGCATTTCGACGGACCGCAAGCGCTGCTGCTGCAGATACTGCGTTCGCAAGGTATCGAATTCCGCGACGTGCTGGTCGACAACAGCTTCGCGCATGAAGGACGCGATACGCGCAAGCCGGGCGTCGGCCTGATGCGCGCCTACCTCGCCGCGGACGACTGGGTGCGCGCGCACTCGGCCGTGATCGGCGATCGCGATACCGACGTGCAATTCGCCGCCAACCTCGGCGTGCGCGGCTTCAAGCTCGGCGCCGACTGCACTTGGGAAGCGATCGCGCGCGAGCTGTGCGACGCGCCGCGGCGCGCCCAGCTGCGCCGCGAGACCAAGGAAACCTGCATCGACGTCGCGGTCGATCTGGACCATGCGCGCGATCCGCGCGTCGCCACCGGCATCGGCTTCTTCGACCACATGCTCGAGCAGATCGGCAAGCACGCCGGCTTCGCGCTCACGCTGCAATGCCGCAGCGACACGCACATCGACGAACATCACACGGTAGAAGATTGCGCGCTCGCGCTCGGCGAGGCCTTGCGGCGCGCGCTCGGCGACAAGCGCGGCATCGGCCGCTACGGCGCGGCGCTCGAGGCCGAGCCGACGCGGCCTGCCGCGGCCGCGCCAATCGAAATCGTGCTGCCGATGGACGAGACGCTGGCGCGCGCGGCGCTGGACCTGTCCGGCCGACCGTATTTCGTGTTCGACGGCAGCTTCCCGCGCGAGCGCGTCGGCGCGTTGCCGACCGAACTGGTGCCGCATTTTTTCCGCTCGCTGTGCGATGCCATGGGTGCCAACCTGCACCTGGCCGTGCGCGGCGACAACGCGCATCACATGGTCGAGGCCTGCTTCAAGGCGACCGCACGTGCGCTGCGTCAGGCCTTGCGGCGCGACGGCGACGCGCTGCCGAGCACGAAGGGCGTGCTGTGAACGCGCCGGCATCGTTGCGTGATCTGGCCTCGCGACCGAGTGCGGCGCGCGACGTGGTGCTGGTCGATGGCGGCGGCACCAACATCGGTTCGGTGCGCTATGCGCTGCAGCGGCTCGGCGTCGACGCGCAGATGAGCAGCGACGCGGGCCGCATCCGCGCCGCCAGCCACGTGATTCTGCCCGGCGTCGGCGCGGCCGCGCCGGGCATGGCGCGGCTGCGCGCGGCCGGCCTGGACACGCTGCTGGGCGAGTTGCGCCAGCCGCTGCTCGGCGTCTGCCTCGGCATGCAGCTGCTGTTCGAGCGTTCCGAGGAGGGCGATACGCAGTGCCTCGGCCTGCTGCCCGGCACGGTGCGGCATATTCCACAAAGCGGCAATGTGCGCATTCCGCACATGGGTTGGAACACGCTGCGCATCGAGCGCGCCGACCCGCTGCTCGACGGCGTCGCGGACGGTGCGTTCGCGTACTTCGTGCATGGCTACGCCGCGCCGGTGGGCGCCTCGACGCTGGCGAGCACCGAACACGGCATGCGCCTGGCCGCGGTCGTGCGCCGCGGCAACGTCTGCGGCATGCAGTTCCATCCGGAACGCTCCGCCGCGGTCGGTGCACGCCTGCTGGCGAATTTCCTGGCGCTGTGAGCATGCTGATCATTCCCGCCATCGACCTGCGCGCGGGGCGCGTCGTGCGTCTGGCGCAGGGCGACTATGCGCGCGAGACACGTTTCGACACCGAGCCGCTGGTGCTGGCGCAGCGCTATGCCGCGGCGGGAGCGCGCTGGCTGCACGTGGTGGATCTCGATGGCGCCCGCTCCGGCGAACTGGAGAACCTGCGCGTGATCACGGCGCTCGCACGCGGCGGCATGCAGGTGCAAGCCGGCGGCGGCGTGCGCGGCGCGGACGACGTGCAGCGCCTGTTCGACGCGGGTGTGGCGCGCGTCGTGCTCGGCAGTGTCGCCGTGGGCGAACCGGAACGCGTCGAAAGCTGGCTGGCGCAGCACGGCGCCGAGCGCCTGTGCATCGCGCTCGACACGCGCGCCGCGGCCGACGGCCGCTGGCTGTTGCCGGTGCGCGGCTGGACCGAGACATCGAACGTCGAACTCGATGTGCTGGCACGACGCTACGCCCTCGCCGGTGCGCGACACTTGCTGTGCACGGACATCGCGCGCGACGGCATGTTGTCCGGCCCCAATCTCGCGCTGTATGCGCATCTGCGCCAACTCGTGCCGCAACTGGCCGTGCAGGCCTCCGGCGGCGTGCGTGGCGCGGATGACATACGCGCGCTGCGCGACGGCGGCGCTGCCGCGGTGATCCTGGGGCGCAGCCTGCTCGAAGGACACTTGACGATCGAGCAGGCGCTGACGTGCTGACCCGGCGCATCATCCCGTGCCTGGACGTGCGCGACGAAAAGGTCGTCAAGGGCGTGCGCTTTCGCGACCACGTCGTGCTGGGCGACATCGTCGAGCTGGCGCAACGCTATCGCGACGAGGGCGCCGACGAACTCGTGTTCTACGACATCACGGCCAGCCCGCAAGGGCGCAGCGTCGACCGCGCCTGGGTCGAGCGCGTAGCGCGCATCATCGACATCCCGTTTTGCGTTGCCGGCGGCATCCGCAGTGTCGAGGAAGCACGCGCGGTGCTGCATGCCGGCGCCGACAAGATCTCGGTCAACTCGCCGGCCTTGGAGCGTCCGGACCTGATCGGCGAACTGGCCGACGCGTTCGGCGTGCAGTGCGTCGTGGTCGGCATCGACAGCTTGCGCGACGCCGACGGCGAGTGGCGCGTGCGCCAGTATAGCGGCGATCCGGCGCGCACCCGCGAGCTGCCGCGGCGCACGCTGGACTGGGTCGTCGAGGCACAGCAGCGCGGTGCCGGCGAGATCGTGCTCAATTGCATGGGCAGTGACGGCGTGCGCAACGGCTACGACCTGGAGCAGTTGCGCGCCGCGCGCGCAAGCTGCCGCGTGCCGCTGGTCGCTTCCGGCGGCGCCGGCACGGCGCAACATTTCCGCGACGTGTTCGTCGATGCGGATGCCGATGCGGCGCTGGCGGCGAGCGTGTTCCACACCGGCGCGATCGCGATCGGCGCGTTGAAGGACTATCTCGCGGCGACGGACATCAGGGTGCGAAGATGAGCGACCTCGACCTCGACAGCCTGGACTGGGACAAGAGCGGCGGCCTGCTGCCGGCAGTGGTGCAGCACTGGCGCAGCGGTGCGGTGCTGATGCTCGGCTACATGGACCGCGACGCGCTGCGGGAGACGCTGCAAAGTGGAAAAGTGACATTTTTCAGCCGCAGCAAGCAGCGCCTGTGGACCAAGGGCGAGACGTCCGGTCACTTCCTGCTGTTCAAGTCCGCGCGTGCCGATTGCGACGGCGACACGATCCTGGTGCAGGCCGAGCCGCAGGGACCGACCTGCCATCTCGGCACGGCCAGTTGCTTCGGCGACGGCTCCGCGCCGAAGCTGGGCTTTCTCGCCGAGCTCGATGCGCTGGTCGCACGGCGCGAATGTGAGCGGCCCAGCGGCAGCTACACGACCAAGCTGTTCGACGCCGGCGTACGGCGCATTGCGCAAAAGGTCGGCGAGGAGGGCGTCGAGGTCGCGCTGGCCGCGGTCGCGCAGGACGACGACGCGCTGCTCGGCGAATGCGCCGATCTGCTCTACCACGTGATCGTGCTGTTGCGCGCGCGTGGTTGTGGATTGGACGACGTGGCGGCGCTGCTGCGCGATCGACATGCCGGCCCCGCCTTGTCAGCGCGCTCGGAAAACGACTAGATTGCGGTGCAACGAACCGCAGCACGAATGTCGGCAAGCATGCAGAGGAAATGGCACACGCTACGTGGCGAGCGGCCGCGCATCATCGCGCACCGCGGCGCCAGCGGCTATCGCCCTGAGCACACGCGCGAGGCGTACGAGCTGGCGCTGGAGCAGGGCGCCGACGTGCTCGAACCGGATCTGGTGATGAGCCGCGACGGCGAACTGTTCGTGCGCCACGACGTCGGCCTCGCGCTCACCACCGACATCGCGACGCGCGTCGAGTTTGCCGCCCGCGCCCGCGCGATCGGCGGCCAGCGCGATTGGTGGATCAGCGATTTCTCCGCGGCCGAGATCGACACGCTGCGCGCGGTCCAACCGATCGCGTCGCGCGGCACACAGTACGACGGCCGCAGCGCCATTCTGCGCTTCGGCGAACTGCTCGAACTGGCGCTTGCCGGCGGCCGCCGCCGCGGCACGCCGGTGTATGTCGATGTGGAGATGAAGGATCCGGAATTCTTCGCCGCGTTCGGTCTGGACATGGCTGCGGCGGTAGCCCGCGAGCTCGCCGCGTTCGGCATGACGGGGCCTGCCGCACCGGTATGGCTGGAGAGCTTCGACCACGCCGTGCTCAGCGACGCTTACCGGCGCTGCGGCAATCGCAGCTTCGCGTTGTTCGAACACGCGCCCGATGCGGCGACCTTGCGTGAATTCGCCACCTGGGTCAGCGGCGTGGCGCCGCACAAGAGCCTGCTGTGGGACAACGCGGGACGCGATTCGGGCTTGGTCGGCGCGGCACATGCGCTGGGCCTGGAAGTGCACAGCTGGACGTTCCGCGAGGACCGCTCGCCGGCGCCGTTCGCGAGCACGCGCGCCGAACTGGAGGCAGCGTTCACGCTCGGTGTCGATGCGCTGTTCTGCGATTTTCCGGACGTGGCGATTGCAGCGCGCGAGGCGTTTTAGCGCTGACGCGTAGTCGAAAGGGCGTGGCGCTCAGCGCATCGCCGTCAGCGAATCGGCACTGTTCGGCTTCGGGGCGGAAGATTTGAACGGCAGCGGCGGACCGAGATGGATGCCGGCGCGCCAGGCCTTGAGCTGCGCCTCGACCTGCGGCGTGGAGACGAACTGCGGATACGAGTGCGTCTCGTCGTCGCGCGACTCCCAGCTTTCGACCAGATGGCTGGCTTCCTCGAACGCCGCCTGGAACGTGTCGTTGTGGTTCAAGCCGTCGACGAAGAACGCACGGCCGAAATCGGTGATCTCCGCATCGGTACCGCAGCCGAACGACGCGCGGTCTTCGCGCGCGGCGGTGATGATCATCGTCGTGTCGTTCTTCAGCGCATCGATGAAACCGCCGGAGTAGCACGCCGAGATCACGATCACGCGGTAGCGGATGCGCGTGCCGGTGAACACGTCGGCAAGATCGTCCGGCGCGATCTGGTCCAGCGGCAGCGGGTCCATGCCGACGTAGAGTTCGTGTTCCTTCGAGCCGTGGCTGGTCAGGAACAGGAACAGGATGTCGGTGTCCGGATTCATGCGCTCGGCCGCGGCCGCGACTGCGCGCTGCAGGTTGGACAGGCTCGCCAGCGGGCGCTGCGCCAGCGTGGCCGGATTGTTGATCAGCAGAAGCGTGCGGCCGGCGCTGTCGAAGCGCTGGCTGAACTGGCGCTCGACGAACTCGACCTCGTTGCGGAACACGTTTTCGTCGCCGTCGCCGGCGAAGCCGACCAGGTACAGATTCGGCCGGCCGGGCGCGCGCGGCAGCAGCGCGGCGGTCGCGTCCTGCATCAGCTGCGCCTGCGCGTACAGCACCTGTTCCGGTGTACCGGCATCATCCGGCCACTTGCTGGCCGAGCTGTCGGAATCGTCGTCGGAGTCGGAGCCGCGCGCACTCTTGTCGGTTTGCGCGGCGGCGTCCGCAGCGTGATGCGGCGCGTTCTGGCGCAGGTACAACACGGCGCCGAGCGTGCCGAGCGCAAAAGCGAGCGCGAACACGGTGGTCAGCAGGCGCCGCATGTTCAGGCCGGGTCGATCGCCGTGAAATCCGTGACGCACGGATGCGCGCCGTTCGCCGGGCAGCTGGCCGGCGCGCGCGCCAGCAACGTGGTGCTCATTCCCGCGGCGCGCGCCGCGTCGAGTTCGGCCACGACATCCGACAGGAACAGGATCTGCGCCGGTTCGCGACCGATCGCCGCGGCGATGCGCCGATACGATTCAGGCTCGCGCTTGGGTCCCGTCTCGGTGTCGAAATAGCCGGAGAACAGCGCTGTGAGATCGCCGGCTTCGCTGAATTCGAAAAACAGCTGTTGCGACGGCACCGAACCGGAGGAATAGACATACAAGTCCATTCCTTGCTTTTTCCACTTTTCCAGCGCCGGCGCGGTGTCGGCGTAGACGTGCGCGCGAAATGCCCCGGCGCGATAGCCTTCTTCCCAGATCATGCCTTGCAGTGCCTTGAGCGGCGTGGCCTTGCGGTCCTCGTCGATCCAGCGCCGCAGCAGCGCAATCATCTCGTTCTGCGACGCCGCGATCAGGCCGGCCTCCTTGGCCGCCTCGTGCAGCCAATGCTGTACCTCGGGCCGGTCGCCATGCGTGACCAGGAACGCCGGCAGCTTCTTGCGCGCGTAGGGGAACAATACGTCCTTGACGAAGCCGATCGAACTCGTCGTGCCTTCGATGTCGGTCAGGATCGCCTGGATCATCGCGTCGTTCCGGCCGCGCCGGCGTGTTCGACGTTCGCTGCGTACGCAGTCTCGATCGCGCGTTTGACCGCGACTGGATCGGCCACGCGCGAGAAGGTCAGGCTGCTCTCGCCGCGGCCGGTGACGCGCACGTCGCCGAAACCGAGCAGGCGGCCCCAGGTGGTCTGATGCAGATCGACCGTCTCGATCGCGCTCAGGCGCACTTCCTCGGTCTCGCGTCCGACGATGCCGGTCTTGAATACGACGCGATGCGAGGTGACGCCGAGCTCGATCGCGCGCAGGCGCAGCCACTCGTAGATCGTGATGAAGATGCCGACAATCAGCGGGATCAGCACGATGCCGAGGATCAGGCGACCCTTGGCGGTCCAGTGCAGATGGAAGCGCGCGACCACGGTCTCGCCCGGCGCCAGCGATTCGTCGATGTAGCTCATGCGGCGCTCGGCTCCTTGGTCAGGCGGGGAAACTGTTGCGCGATGTCGCTGCCGGTGAAGTTGGCCAGCCAGCCTTCCTTGTTGGTGAACAGACGGATCGCGATGAAATACGGCGACTCGCTCATGTCGAACCAGTGACGCGTACCGTCTGGAACGCCGATCAGGTCGCCCTGTTCGCACAACACTTCGTACACCTTGTCGCCGATATGCAGCGTGAACAGCCCGCGCCCGGCGACGAAAAAGCGCACTTCGTCTTCCGAATGCGTATGCTCGTTCAAGAACTTCTGGCGCAGCGTGGCGCGGTCCGGGTGATCGGGATTGAGGCTGATCACGTCGACCGCCTGATAGCCTTCGGTCTGCATCAGCCGGTCGATGTCGCTGCGATAGGCGGCGACGACTTCGTCCTGGCTGGCGCCCGGCGTCAACGGCTTGGCCGCGGCCCATTGCTCGAAACGCACGCCGACGCGGCCCAGTTCGCGCGCGATGTCGGCGTGGCGGTCGTGCGTTTGCAGCGGCGCGCTGCCGTCGTTTTCGGCGAAGATGCGCAAGCGGCTCATGATCGCAACCTCCTCAAGTCCAGTTCGCAGCCGAGCAGGAATTCGAACGCCTCGATGTGGCGCTCGGCCTCGGCCATGTCGCGGCCCCACGTATAAATGCCGTGGCCGTCGATCAGATAGCCATATAAGGGCTTATCCGCCTGAATCCAGGCTTCGACCCGGGTCACCAGCTCCGGCATGTCCTGCGTGTTCGGGAATACCGGCAGGTCGATGTGCGTGTCGTGGGTGACGTGGCCGGCGATCGCCTTGAGCAACTCGTAGTCCTCCAGGCGGATCACGCCCTCGCTCGCGAACAGGCGCGACGCCACGGTCTGCGTGCGCGAGTGCGTGTGCAGCACGGCGTTGGCGGCCGGATAGCGCCGGTAGACCTGGGTGTGCAGCAGGGTCTCGGCCGACGGCTGCGCCGCCGTGCCGACTGCCGCGCCGTCCATGTCGATCACCATGATGTCGGCCGGCGTCAGCGCGCCCTTGTCGCGCCCGGAAATCGTGATTGCGGCGTGCGCGTCGTCCAGCCGCATGGAGAAATTGCTGCTGGTCGCCGGGGTCAGCCCCTGTGCGCCGAGTTTGCGCCCGGCGGCGGCGATGGCTTGGGCGCAGGCGGCGAGGCGGTCTGGACTGTAGCTCACGTTCGCGAATCCGCTGGCAGGTCGGCGGGGAGGCCCGCATCATACCCGATCGCCGTTACGCGCAGTCTCGCGCAGTGCGATCGGCGCGGCCAAAAATGCGACAATTGCACCGGGTTTGGAGGAGCTCGCACTTGACCACGAATGAATTTGCCACGCCGGCGCTGATCGCGCTGGTTTCCTTGCTGATTGGCGCCTTGCTCGGCTGGCTGTTGAGCCGCCGCAGCGCGTTTGCCGCCGGCCGCGCCAGCCGCGACGTCGAAGTCTCGCAACTGGCCGCGGAGCGCGACTCGTCGCTGGAAAGTCGCCGGCGCATGAAGGAAGAGAGCGACGCTGCGGCGAAGACGCTCAAGGAACTGCGCGAGAAGTTCGTCGAGATTGCCGAGGAACGCGCCGCGATGAGCGGGCGCTTCGAGCGCCTGAGCCGAATCGAGGCGGAACTGGAAACCGCGCGCGCCGAAGTCAAGCACTGGAACGAGGCGTGCCAGCGCGCCGAACAGCAAGCCACCGCGCTCGGCACGCGCCTGCAGGAGCATACGCAGGGCTCGGCGGAGCGCGAGGCGTGGCTGTCCGACAAGTTCAAGCTGCTGTCGGCGCAATTGCTCGAACAGCAAAGCGCGAAGCTCACCGAGCAGAATCACGCGAACCTCGACGTACTGCTCAATCCGTTGCGCGAGCAGCTCGGCGATTTCCGCAAGGTCGTGTCCGAGGTGTACGACAAGGAAAGCCGCGAGCGCGCGCTGCTCAAGGTCGAGATCGATTCGCTGCGCAACATCAACCAGCGCATCAGTGAAGACGCGATCAACCTGACCCATGCGCTCAAGGCCGACAGCCGGGCGCGTGGCGCGTGGGGCGAAGTGATCCTGGAACGCCTGCTGGAGATGGCCGGGCTGCAGGCCGGGCGCCAGTATGTCGCGCAGCTGAGCCTGTTCGCGGCCGACAGTTCCAAGCAGCAGCGGCCCGACATCATCGTGCGCCTGCCCGACGACAAGGACATCGTGATCGACGCCAAGGTCTCGCTGATCGGCTGGGACAAGTACGTGGCCGCGGTCAGCGACGAAGAGCGCGTGGCCGCGCTGCAGGAACATCTCGCCTCGATCCGGCGCAACGTCGACAGCCTGTCGGCCAAGGACTACAGCAGCCTGCCCGGACTGCGCACGCTCGACTTCGTGCTGATGTTCGTGCCGATCGAGGCGGCGTTCGTCGAGGCGATCCGCAGCGACGACGGCCTGTACGGCTACGCGCTGGCGAAAAACGTCTCGCTGGTTAGCCCGAGCACGCTGCTCGCCACGCTGCGCACCGTGGCGCACCTGTGGCGCATCGAACAACGCAACATCAACGGTCTGGAGTTTGCGCGCGTCGCGGCCGAGCTGCACGACAATTTCGCGCTGCTGATCGACGGCATCCAGGACGTCGGCGTCAAACTCGAGCGCGCGCGCGAAGCGCACGGCGGCCTGGTGCGCCGGCTCACCGAGGGTGGCCGGGGCAGCGTGCTGCTCAAGGTGCAGAAGTTGAAGGAACTCGGCGCGCCGACCAAGAAAAACCTGCCGCGCGAACTGCTCGATCGCGCCGGATCAGGCGCCGACGTCGACGAGACGCGCAACGACGACGTGCCGGCGATCGCGGATTTCTCCGAGATTTCGGGCGAGCAACCCTGAATCCCGCGGACGGAGCCGCGCGCGGCATCATCTACCCTGCGTGCGCAACTTGCTGTGCTGGCGGCCGTAGCCGAAATAGATGCCGAGACCGATCAGCGTCCACACGATCATCAGCGCGGCGTTGAGCCAGTTGATCAGGATCGGCACCAGCAGCGCGATGCAGCTCAATACGCCGAGCGTGCACACCAGCGGTGCCGCTGGCACGCGGAACGTGCGCGGCGCGTTCGGCGCGGTGCGGCGCAGGATCATCACGCCGATGCACACGGCGGCGAACGCGATCAGCGTGCCGGTGGAGACGAGGTCGCCGAGCAGATCGAGCGGGAACACCGCCGCGAGCGCGGCAATGCCGACGCCGGTGATCACGGTGTTGACGTGCGGCGTGTGGTAGCGCGGATGGATGCGCGCGAACACCGGCGGCAGCATGCCGTCGCGGCCCATGATCATGAAGATGCGCGGCTGCGCGATCACCATGCACAGGATCACCGACGACAGGCCGATCAGCGCGCCGATTTCCACTACCAGGCGCAGCCAGCCCAGCTCCGCATGCGCCTTGATCGCGGTGACGACCGGCTCGGACGTGCCGAGTTGATCGAACGAGACCAGGCCGGTGAGCACCGCGGCCATGCCGATGTATAAAAGGGTACAAATCGCCAGCGAGGCGAGCGTGCCGATCGGCAGATCGCGCTGCGGGTTTTTCGATTCCTGCGCGAGCGTCGACGTGGTCTCGAAGCCGATATAGGCGAAAAACACCATCGAGGCCCCGCGCAACACGCCCGACCAGCCGAACTTGCCCGGTCCCTGGTTCTCCGGAATGAACGGGTGCCACAGCGCCGGATTGACATAGTGCCAGCCGACGCCGATCACGAGCAGGATCAGCGCGACTTTGAGGATCACCATCGCGGTGTTGGTGCCGGTCGATTCGCGGATGCCGATGTAGCACAGCCAGGTCAGCAACAGCACGATCACGACCGCGGGCAGGTTGATGATCGCGCCGGTGGCGACGATCTGGTCGTTGGTGTAGGCGAGTGGCGCGCTGGTCAGTGCCAGGGGTAAATGTATACCGAAGTCGTCGAGCAGGCTGGTGAAGTAGCCGGTCCAGCTCACCGCCACGGCCGATGCCGACACGCCGTATTCGAGCACCATGTTCCAGCCGATGAACCATGCGGCAAGTTCACCCAGCGTGGCATACGCGTACGAGTAGGAACTTCCCGACATCGGGATCAGCGTGGCGAACTCGGCGTAGCACAGCGCGGTGAAGCTGCAACCGACCGCGGCGAGGATGAACGCGAGCAGCACTGCCGGTCCCGCGTGCTCGGCCGCGGCCTGGCCGGTAATGACGAAGATGCCGCCGCCGATCACCGCGCCGATGCCGATCGCGGTCAGGCCGACCGGCCCGAGCGTGCGCTTGAGTCCCGGGCCGTCGCCGCTGTCGGCGTCGTTGGAGAAATCGGTTTTCTTGGCGAGGAGGTGGTTGAGCATCGACATTCACTTTAGAACTGCATAAACGCCAAACCGGCGCATGCGCGCCGGCCTGGAGTGGAAAGCTGTCGCCGCATTTGCGTCAGCTGGGGCTGGAGGTACCGTTGGCCAGGTGGCTGCGGCGGTATCCGTACAGCCGATAGATCACGAGGCCGAGGATCGCCCAGCCGACGAAGAATTCCTTCGCGAACGGGCTCAGGTTGACGAACAGCAACAGGCAGCCGATGACCGCGAGCGGACACACGATCCATGCCATCGGCGTGCGGAACGAGCGCGGGCGGTCGGGCTGCTGCTTGCGCAGGATCAGCACGCCGATCGCGACCATCGCGAACGCGAGCAACGTGCCGGAGTTCGACGTGTCGGCGAGCTTGCCGACCGGGAACACGGCCGAGCAGATCGCCACGACTGCGCCGGTGATGATCGTGATCACATGCGGCGTGAAGAAACGCGGATGCACCTTGGACAGCACGTCCGGCAGCAGGCCGTCGCGCGACATCGTGAAGAAGATGCGCGTCTGGCCGAACATCATCATCAGGATCACGGACGGCAGCGCGAGGATCGCCGCGGCGCCGATCCAGTTGCCGAGCATGTCATGGCCGAGCAGGCGCAGCACGTGCGCGAGCGGCTCCTTGCTGCACACCAGCGCCTGCGAACCGACGCAGGCAGCGGCCATTTCCGGGCTGCCCGGATCGAGCACCGCGCCGCTGGCGCTGAGCATCGGCTGCGAACCGACCGAACCCGCCGCGCTGTAGCCGACCAGCAGATAGAAGATGGTGCAGATCACGAGCGAGCCGATCAGGCCGATCGGGATGTTGCGGTTTGGATTCTTGGTTTCCTCGGCCGCGGTGGAGACCGCGTCGAAGCCGACGTAGGCGAAGAAGATCGAAGCCGCCGCACCGAGCACGCCGACGCCACCGGTCGGGCTGCCCCAGCCACCGGGCAGGAACGGTTCGAAGTTGCTGGTATGCACGGACGGGAACGCGATCACGATGAACATGGTCAGCGCGACGATCTTGATCGCGACCAGCACGGCGTTGACGCGCGCACTCTTCGAGGTTCCGATCACGAGCAGGATCGTGACCGCAAGGCCGATCAGCAGGGCGAGCAAGTTGAATACGCCGCCGGCAAACGGTCCCGTGCGCAGCGCTTCGGGCAGCGCCAAGGCGCCGGGTTGCACCAGTCCGAACAAGTCCGCATGCGCGAGCAGGCCGTTCATGTAGCCGGACCAGCCGACGCACACGGTCGCCGCGCCGATGCCGTATTCGAGTCCGAGCGCCCAGCCCACGATCCAGGCGATGAACTCGCCGAGCACGCCGTAGGTGTAGGTGTACGCCGAGCCGGAGACGGGAACCATCGAGGCGAGTTCCGCGTATGCCAGCGCGGCAAGGCCGCACACGATTGCCGCGATCACGAACGCGAGCATCATGCCGGGGCCGGCTTTCTGGCCCGCTTCGGCGGTCAGCACGAAAATACCGGTGCCGATCACGGCGCCGATGCCGAGCAGGGTGAGTTGGATCGGGCCGAGCTGTCGCTTGAGCGATTTCTTTTCGGCCGTTTCGAGAATCTTGTCGAGTGGCTTTACGCGCCAAAAAATCATTGCATCCTCCCCGGTTTCATCCGTTCAGCCGCCAAACGGCAGCCTTGCGAGGATGCCTGCGACATTCGTTCTTTGCCGCAGCCGAAGCCGGCACGGCGGGCGGTAACATACGCGACGGCCAAGCAGGCGGCAAGCGGAAGGAGTAATGCGCGTGGCAATCGCCCGGGACGACGCACAGGAAATGCAACAACGGCGCTGGCTCGCGCAATTTGCCGCGTTCGGCGCGCGCCGGCCCGACCGGCTGCAGGCCGTGCAGATGTTTGCGGCGTTCGTGAGCGAGCACCCGGACGCTGCTCGGCGCGAACTCGCCGTCGGCCATCTGACCGGCTCGGCGTGGCTGGTCAGTGCGGACGGCCAGCGTGTATTGCTGACCCATCACAAGAAGCTGGGCCTGTGGTTGCAGCTGGGCGGTCACGCCGATGGCGACGCGGATCTCGCGCGCGTCGCGCTGCGCGAGGCGGAGGAGGAATCCGGATTGCGCGATCTCGTCGTCGATCCCGACATCTTCGATCTGGATTGCCACGAGATTCCTGCGCGCGGCGCGGAGCCGGCGCATTTCCACTACGACGTGCGCTTCGTCGTGCGCGCCACCGGCAGCGAGGAGTTCGCCGTCAGCGACGAATCGCATGCGTTGGCGTGGCGCGAGATTGCTGATGTCGTGGGTGACCACACGATGGATGCGTCGGTGCGGCGGATGGCGCAGACCTGGCTGCAATCTTTTTGACGCCTCTCCCGCTGGCGGGAGGCCGGCGCGCGTAGCGGGACGGGTGAGGGTGGTGCCTGAAGTTTCAAAGGCGTGTGCACGCGGCAACCGATCGCAGTTTCGGGCGCCACCTCACCCAACCCCTCTCCCGCCAGCGGGAGTGGGTACCAGCGCTGCCGCGTCGTTCTGCGAAGATCAGAAGACTGCAAACTCTTCCGCCTCCCGCTGGCGGGAGAGGCCGGCGCGCGTAGCGCGACGGGTGAGGGTGGTGCCTGAAGTTTCAAAGGCGTGTGCACGCGGCAACTGATCGCAGTTTCGTGCGCCACCCTCACCCAATCCCTCTCCCGCCAGCGGGAGAGGGGTACCAGCGCTGCCGCGTTGTCTGACCAGCCGCGCAGCGCTTATGCTCTACCGGAAAACTCGCCCGTCAACGTGCTGACCTGGATCTTCTCGCCCGTGCTGATGTATTCCGGCACCTGGATCTCGATGCCGGTGTTGAGTTTGGCCGGCTTCGGCCGCTTGGTCGCGGTGGCGCCTTTCAATTCCGGCGCGGTGTCGACCACTTCGAGGATCACCGTCGGCGGCAACTGCAACGCGACCGGTGCGTCGTCGATCAGCTGCACGTAGCAACCTTCCAGGCCATCGGCGATGTAGCCCGCGGCATCGCCGACGGCCTCGCGGCCCAGCGTGTACTGCGTATAGTTCTCCGTGTCCATGAACACGAACGCATCGCCGTCCATGTACGAGTAGCTCACCGCGCGCCGTACCAGCTCGGTTTCCTTCAATTCATCGTCGGCGCGGACGGACAGATCGTACTTCTGTCCGCCGGGCACGCTGTACAGCGTGAAACGATAGGTCACGTTGCCGCCGCGCGCGGTCGGCGAACTGCGCTCGATGTCGCGCACCTGCCAGACCTTGCCGTTGTGTTCGAGGACGTTGCCTTTTTTTACGTCGAAAGCTTTCATGGGATTCGCGAACAGGAAATCAGGAATGGGAGGCCTTACTTTGTCGTCATTCCCGCGAAAGCGGGAATCCATTTTGATCTTGCTTTGAGCCAAGGACTGGATGCCTTGCGATCGGTCAGTTCAATGGGTCACGGATCAACGCACATCCCGTGCTGTGCGAGTTCATCCTGAACTCACTTCGGCGCAAGTCGGATTGCGCCGTCGACGCGGATCACGCTGCCGTTCAGATAGCGGTTCTGCAGAATGAACGCCACCGTGCTGGCGAATTCCTCCGGCGTGCCGAGGCGCGACGGGTAGGGAACTTGTGCACAAAGGGAATCGTATACCGCCTGCGGCATGCCGTCGACCATCGGCGTGTGGAACACGCCCGGCGCCACCGTCATCACGCGCACGCCGATGCGCGCGAACTCGCGCGCCATCGGCAGCGTCATGCCGACCACGCCGCCCTTCGAGGCGGAGTAGGCGGCCTGGCCGATCTGGCCCTCGAACGCGGCGATCGACGCGGTGTTGACGATCACGCCGCGCTCGTTGTCCGCGCCGGGCGCGTTGTGCTGCATCAGGTCGGCCGCGGCCTTCGCCACGTTGAAGCTGCCGATCAGGTTCACCATCACCGTGGTCTGGAAATTCTTCAGCGGCATCGGCCCTTCCTTGCCGAGCACGCGCCCCGCGCCGAGGATGCCGGCGCAGCTGATCGCGGCGTTGATGCCGCCGAGCTTGTCGGCAGCCTGCTTCAGCGCCGCGACGACGCCTTCCTCGTTCGTGACGTCGGTGCGCTGGTAGGTCGCCTTGCCGCCGAACTCGGCAATCGCAGCGGCGCCTTTTTCGTCGTTGATGTCGAGCAACGCGACGCTCGCGCCGTGCGCGACGAGGTGCTTGGCCACGGCATGGCCGAGCCCGGAAACGCCGCCGGTGATGACGGCCTTGACCTGATCGAGTTGCATGGGCGCTCCGCGGGAATGGCGAGGGCGCGCATTTTAGAGTGCGGCGCGCGATTTGTCGCGGTCTCGCGCGGAACCCAGCGTCTACAGGTCGAGCAGATAAAACCGGTCGCAGCTGAAATGGCCGGTGTTGCCGAGCGGTCCGCCGATGCGGCGGAAGCCGTGCTTTTCGTACAGGCGCTGCGCTGCATCCATGCCGGTGAGCGTTTCCAGGTAACACTGCGCGTAGCCGAGCCCACGCGCCGTGTCGAGGCAGCGCCGCATCAAGGCATCACCGGCGCCCAGCCCACGCAATGCGGGCAGGAAATACATCTTGCGCAACTCGCACACGCGCGCGTCGCCGCCGCTCAATGCGGCAACGCCGCCGCCGCCGCACACGCGCGCGTCGCGTTCGACGACGAAATACGCGCTGCCCGGCAGCGCATAGGCGGACGCCATGTCGTCGACTTCCGCATCGTGGATCGCGAAGCCAGGTCCGCTCGCGCCGAACTCCGGCATCACGCTGCGGATGATGTTCGCCATCGCCGCGCTGTCGGCGCGTTCGATCGGGCGGATGCTGAAGGCGGCTGCTGCGCTCATCGACGGCAATTCCGTAAGCACTTACGTTAGTGCTAACGTAAATCAACTCCGGTTATTTGGCAAGCTTGAACCAGGCGTCGACATTCCCATTGGAGTATGGCAGCACGCGCCCGAAATTCAGCGCTTGGATGTCCGTTTCCGAAGAACGGGTGTGGCTTCCTACTCGCCTCGGGAGGAAGGTGGCGCGCAGCGCCGGATGAGGGTCCGGTGGTGACTCGACGCTCGGCTCCACCGAACCCTCTGCCGTCGCGCTGCGCGCGCCGACCTCTCCCGGCGGGAGAGGTGAAACGCGCTACAGCGGGCGGCGGAAGTCGAGATCGTAGCGCGCGCCGTGCACGAGCACGTGCACGCGCAGGTTGGTGATGCTGATCGGTCCGCTGGCGGCGGCGTCGGCGACGTTGGAGTGGCCGACATCGGACGGATCGACCACGGTGATGCCGCCGTTGCCGCCGACTTCCATCACGTTGTCCGGGCCGATGAACCCGGCCGTGTCCGGATCGATGCCGATGCCGAGCGCGAACGGGTTGAGCGCGAGCGCGCTGAGCAGGCGGCCGAGCCGGTCCGCACTGGCGCCGCCCTGATCGATCACGAGGCGATTGGAAAGGCCGAGTCCCGGCGCGAGCGTCACGCTGCCCATGCGCGGTGTCGGGCCGTGCGCGCCGCCAGCGAGCATGTGCTCGGCGAGGATCGCCGCGCCGGCGCCGAAGCCGCCGACCGCCATGCCTTCGGCGTTGCGCTTGCGCAGCAGGCGCGCCATCGGTGTGCCGCCAAGCAGCGTCGACAGCCGCAGCGGTTGGTCGGCGCAGAGCAGCGCGAGGTCCGCGCGTTCGACCTGGCCGAGTGCCGTGGCCTGTTCGCAGTCGTTGCGGTGAGTCAGCGCGATGCGCTGCACCTCGCGTGCGCCGTTTGCCATCAGGCGCGCATCGAGTTCGTCGGGTGTGGGATCTTCCGCCGCGGTGGCGGCGATCACGACGATGTTCGGGCGCTGACCGAGCAGCGCGACCATGCGCTTGAAGATGCCGGTTTCGCCGGTGCCGCGCACGCCGACGCCCATCGGGATCAGATAGCCGCGCGATTTGTCCGGGGCAAGGCGAGCAGGCATGCGGGTATTCCGGTGCGTGGAAGGCGACAGAGTAGAACGATTGGCTACTCTTGCGCCAGCCTGCGCTCCATGAGATCCCTTCGACTTCGGCGCTTCGCGCCTACGCTCAGGGCGAACGGAATTGGGTGCTGCGATGTGGCTGAATCGACAAACCGTTCGCGTTGAGCGTCGCGCGCGCAGCGGGCGCGACGAAACGCACCGCGGCTGTGCCCTTCGACTTCGGCGCTTTGCGCCTACGCTCAGGGCGAACGGAATTGGGCGCTGCGATGTGGGTGAATCGAAAAACCGTTCGCGTTGAGCGTAGCTCGCGCGAGCGAGCGAAGTCGAAACGCCGCAGGGAACCGGTCCTGCGGCTACGCCACCGCGCGCCCCACCTTGCTGTTGTTGTCGCGCGCCAGCTGCGTGCTCAGCCAGCGGCCGGTCTCGATCAGTTTGTCCAGTTGTATACCTGTGGCAATGCCCATGCCGTGCAGCATGTAGACCACGTCCTCGCTGGCTACGTTGCCGGTCGCGCCGCGCGCATACGGACAACCGCCGGCACCGGACACGGAGGAATCGACGACCGCGACGCCGAGTTCGAGGCACGCCAGGATGTTCGCCAGCGCCTGGCCGCGCGTGTCGTGGAAGTGTACCGCGAGCGCGCCGATCGGCACCTGTTCGGCCACTGCGGCGAGCATCGCGCGCGCCTTCGCCGGCGTGCCGATGCCGATCGTGTCGCCGAGCGAGATCTCGTAGCAGCCCAGCTCGTGCAAACGCCGCGCGACGCGCACGACATCCGCGACGGCGACGTCGCCCTGGTACGGGCAGCCGAGCACGGTCGACACATAGCCACGCACCGCCACGCCGTCGGCGCGGGCGCGCTCGAGCACCGGCGTGAAGCGTTCGATCGATTCGTCGATCGAGGCGTTGATGTTCTTGCGGTTGAACGCTTCGCTTGCCGCGGTGAACACCGCGATCTCGTCCGCGCCGACCTCGCGCGCGCGCTCGTAGCCCTGCAGGTTCGGCACCAGCACCGGATAGCGCACGCCGGACTTGCGCCGGATCGCGCGAAACACGTCCGCTGCATCGGCCAGTTGTGGCACCCATTTCGGACTGACGAAGCTGGTTGCCTCGATCGTCGCCAGGCCGGTGCCGGACAGGCGGTCGATCAGCTCGACCTTGGTCGCGGTCGGCACGATCGTCTTTTCGTTCTGCAGGCCGTCGCGCGGACCGACTTCGACGATGCGGACGTGGCTGGGATACGTCATGGCTTGGCGGATAGTTTGCTGCGCTTGAATATTTCGGCCTTGCTGGCTGGTTTCAAGACGTACACGTCGGCGTCGGCGAACACGCCGTCCAGCTGCGCCACGCGCGCCATCTCCTCGGGCTTGCCGGCGACGAAGTTGTGCAGCTCGCTGTTACCGCTGCGCGCGCTGCCCGGTTGCTTGGAAACCCGCTCGCTGCGGCCCTGGATCTTGTCGTCGATGATCAGATGCGCCACGCGCCGGTCGTCGACGGCGTGCAGGTGGATCTCCTGGTCGGCGAACTCGTAGCGGAAATAGAAATAACCGTCGTGCCAGCGCGCCTGCGCGTCGTTTTCGTTCTTCTTTTCCGGATCCACCTTGACCGTCAGCAGCGGCTTGCCGCCTACCTGCGCGAAGGCGAAGTGCGTGGTCCTGGCGATGCTCTCGTCTTCCTTGCCGTCCTCGATGAAGTGCCAGCGCTTGCAGTCCGGATCGACGATCACGAACAAGCGGTCGTTCTTGTCCTTGCTATCGCTCGACAGCAGGCGCCACTTGCCGACGAAATGCGTGTCGCAGCTGGCGACGCTGTCGCTCGGCTGCGACTCGAACACGGTGTCGGTACAGCCGGACGTGACGGCGGCGAGCGCGAGCAACGGCAACAGACGCATCTTCATCGGTCAATCCTTGAAGCGCACGAGCACCGTGTCGGCTTCGACGAATTCGCCCGGCGTCGCGTGCAGCGACGTCACCGTCGTCGCGTGCGATGCCTTGAGGCTCAACTCCATCTTCATCGCTTCGATCACCAGCAATTCCTGGCCAGCAACCACGGCATCGCCCTGCTTGACCTTGACCAGCACGATGCGTCCCGGCATCGGCGCGACGATGCGATCGTCGCTCTTCTGCGCGGTCGGCGTATAGTCAAACGCGCCGACGCGCTCGAAGCGAACGCGCTGCATGCCGTCGTGCAGCACCACGCGTGCGCCATCGACATCGGCGCGATAGCGGCGCGTGCCGCCGTTGAGCGCCAGGCCCAAGGTGCCGTCGCCGTAGTGCGCGCGCGTCACGCTGCAGCGCATTGCCTCATGCGTCAGATCGTAGCTGCCGGCGGCGCCATGCGCGTGGACTTCGACGCGTTCAGCGCCGCGCATGAAGCACACGATGCGCTTGCCGGGATGACCGAGGCGCCAGGCGTCGGCCATGTGCCACGGCGAATGGGCATCGGCGCTGGCGCGCGCCTGCGTCTGCGCGTGTGCCTCCTCGTCGAGCAGCACGGCAGTGGCGGCGGCGAACAGCGCGTCGTTGTCGGGCGCGGCGTCGCCCGGCAGGAACTCGTCGAGGTGCCGATCCAGATAGCCGGTATCGATGCGGCCCTCGAGCACGGCTGGGTGACGCACGAGCCGTTCCAGGAATTCGATGTTCGACTTCGGTCCCACCACCTCGCATTCGGCCAGCGCCTCGCGCATGCGCAGCAGCGCCGCGGCGCGCGTGCGGTCCCACACGATCAGCTTGGCGATCATCGGGTCGTAAAAGATCGTCACCGTGTCGCCTTCGATCACGCCGCTGTCGATGCGCACGTGCGGCCCCGGAGCGGGCAGCGCAAGGCGCTGCAGCTTGCCCGAGCCGGGCAGGAAGTTCGCTTGCGGGTCTTCCGCGTACAGGCGCAATTCGATCGCGTGCCCGTCCGCCGGCACCGATTTGTTGCGGATCAGTGAGCCGGGCAGGGCCTCGCCGGCGGCGACGCGCAGCTGCAGCTCGACCAGGTCCAGATGCAACACCATCTCGGTGACCGGGTGCTCGACCTGCAGGCGCGTGTTGATTTCCATGAAATAGAAGTCGCTGCCCGGACCGACGATGAACTCGACGGTGCCGGCATTGACGTAGTCGAGCGCGCGCGCAGCGGCCACTGCGGCGTCGCCCATGCGCGTGCGCAACTCGGGCGTGAGGAACGGCGACGGCGTCTCTTCGAGCACTTTCTGGTAGCGGCGCTGCGCGGAGCATTCGCGTTCGTTCAGGTGCACGGTATTGCCGTGGCGGTCGCCGAACACCTGGAATTCGATGTGACGCGGTGTTTCCAGATAACGCTCGAGCAGCACGCGATCGCGGCCGAACGCGTTTTTCGCCTCGCGCTGGCACGACTCGAGCGCGGCGGAGAATTCTTCGCCCGCGCGCACGATGCGCATGCCCTTGCCGCCGCCGCCGTGCGCGGCCTTGATCATCAGCGGAAAGCCGATGCGCTGCGCCTCGCGCGCGAGCAGCGCCGGGTCTTGGTCGGCGCCGGTGTAGCCCGGCACCACCGGTACGCCATGCGCGGCCATCAGCTCCTTTGCGCCGGCCTTCGAGCCCATCTTGCGCATCGAATCCGCGCTCGGGCCGATGAAGACGATGCCCGCTTTCTCGCAGGCCTCGGCGAAGTCGGCGTTTTCGGACAGAAAACCGTAGCCGGGATGGATCGCCTGTGCACCAGAACGTTTCGCGACCTCGATGATCGCATCGCCGCGCAAATACGAATCGGCCGGCCGCGGCCCGCCGATCGGATAGGCGACATCGGCCTGGCGCACGTGTTGCGCGCCGGCATCGGCCTCGGAATACACCGCGACCGTCTGGACGCCCAGACGTCTACACGTCCGGATGACGCGGCAGGCGATCTCGCCGCGGTTCGCAATCAGGATGCGCGTGAACATCATTCACCTTCCCAATAGTCGCGCACATCTTCCTTGCGTCCGATGTGGCGGAACCCGTGTACCTTGCCGCTGGCGTCGCGCGGTGCCTCGGCGACCAGGAACTTGCCGGAGTCCGGGTAATCACAGATCTCCGGATACTGCATCGTGCTGACTGCCAGGTATTTGAGCTCGGTCGTGCCGGTGTTGACGATCTGATGCGCGGTTTCCGGGCCGCCGGGCGGGCAGGCGATGAAATCGCCCCTGCGCACCGCGTGTCGTTCGCCGCCGATGCGCACTTCGCCGCTGCCTTCGAGGATGAAGAACATCTCCTCGTTGACGCGGTGATTGTGCAGCGGGAACGCGCGCTTGCCAGGCGGCACGGCGGTGATGTTGTAACCGAGCTTGCGCGCGCCGATGCGCGCGGCGACCTCGCCCATGCGCGCGTCGAAACGCTGCGCGGCTTCGCCCGGCGCACAGTTGTGCGGCGCGCGCGGTGGCAGTTCGATCTGGTCGATGTTGATGATCGGGTGCGTCATCGGTTCATTCCGGCAGATGGGCGACGGCTTCGATGTTGTTGCCGTCGAGATCGAACACGAATGCGCCGTAGTAACTCGCGTGATAGTGCGGCCGCAGTCCGGGTGGTCCGTTGTCGCGGCCACCGGCGGCGAGCGCGGCCTTGTAGAACGCGTCGACTGCGGCGCGGTTCGGTGCTTCGAACGCGACATGCACGGCCGTGCTGCGCTTGTCGCCCGTGCCGATCCAGAATCGTGGCCGGCCCGGCGTGCCGAAACCGGTACCGGCATAGCTGCCGGTTTGTTCCGCGCTCAGGTCCATCACCGGCACGAAGCCGAGCGGGGCGAGCGCCGCGACATAGAACGCGCGGCTGCGCACGTGGTCGGCGACGGCGAATCCAATGTGGTCGAGCATGCGGCGGCTACTCCGTGATCCATTGCGGTTTGCGTTTGTCCAGGAAAGCGCCGAGGCCGTCCTGGCCCTCGGCCGACACGCGCAGGCGCGCGATCAGCTGCGCGTTTTCCGCGTCGAGCGACTGTGCCGCCGCGGGCGTGATGCCAGCGGCGCGCAAGGCCAGCAACTTGGCTTCGCGTTGCGCGACCGGCCCGCCCTTGGTCAGCATCGCGAGCATGCGCTCGACGCTTTCATCGAGCTGGTCGGCGAACGTGATCTGATGCACCAGGCCAATGCGTGCGGCATCGGCGGCGTCGAAGATCTCGCCGGTGACGAACAGGCGGCGCGCGTGACGCGGGCCGATCGCGGCAACCACGTACGGCGAGATCACCGCCGGCACGAGTCCGAGCTTCACCTCGGTCAGGCCGAACTTCGCCGTGTCGACGGCCACGGCAATGTCGCAGCAGGCGATGAGTCCAACGCCGCCGCCGTAGGCAGCACCGTTGATGCGCGCCAGCGTCGGCTTGGACAGGAAATTGAGCGTGCGCATCAGCGTGGCGAGCCGCTCGGCGTCCGCGCGGTTGTCCGCTTCCGACGCCTTGGCCATGCCGCGCATCCAGTTCAGGTCCGCGCCGGCGGAAAACGACGCGCCGTTGCCAGTCAGCACCACGGCGCGCACGCCGGCGTCGGCATCGAGCCGTTGCAGCGACTGGGTCAGTTCCGCGATCAGCCGATCGTCGAACGCGTTGTGCACGTCCGGTCGATTCAGCGCGATGCGCGCGACACGACGTTGAATGACGATGTCGAGCGCTGTTGCGGACATGCCGGCCCCGGATGCGGAACGAGACGTCGATGATAGCTGGTTGATCCTGGCGCGAGAACCTTGGACATGCGCTTCGCGTGATCGGGACCCGACACCAATTCCTTCGCTGGGCGAAGCACTGCTCTGGCTGTTTGATGTCGCGACAATGGTCGACCCGCGCCGCTGGCGCGGCCGCCAGCAGGAGAGGCGCAAGACTCGCGTCGCGTGCGGCGTTCTTTCCGCTTAGACTTGTCCGCATGCCGCTGCTGCGCCTCTACCTGCGTGTGATCGCGTTTCTGGCTCCGGAGAAGGGCCTGGCGATCACGCTGGCGCTGGCCAACCTTGCGCTGGCCGGCGTGTATTTCCTCGAACCGTGGTTGTTCGGCAAGGTGGTCGACGCGCTCGCCGCCGCCGGCCATCGTGATGCGTGGCGTTACATCGGCTGGTGGGCCGGCGTAGGTCTTGGCGGCGTCGTCGCCAGCGTGTGGGTGTCGCTGCACGCCGACCGGCTGGCGCATCGCCGGCGCCTGGCGGCGATCGCTGCATTCTTCGAACACGCGATCGCATTGCCACTCGCCTTCCACGGCCAGCATCACACCGGCCGCCTGCTGCGCATCATGCACGGCGGCACCAGCAACCTGTTCAGCCTGTGGCTCGGTTTCTTCCGCGAGCACCTCGCTACGCTGCTGTCGATCGTGGTGATGGTGCCGCTGGCGCTGCGCATGAACTGGAAGCTGGCGCTGCTGATGATCGGCTTGATGGTCAGCTTCGCCGTGTTCAATTCGATTGCGATGCGGCGCACGCTCAAGGCGCAGGGCGAAGTGGAGGAACTTCACCACGCGATCTCGGAGCGCGCCGGCGACGTGTTCGGCAACGTGCTGGTGGTGCAGAGCTTCACGCGCATGGCGGCCGAGGTGGAAGCGATCCAGGACATGATGCAGCGCGTGCTCGCCGCGCAATATCCGGTGCTGCGCGGCTGGGCCTGGCTGACAGTCGCGAACCGCGCCTCGAGCACGCTGACCGTGGTGGCGATCTTCGCGCTTGGCGCCTCGCTCAACGTCAAGGGCGAGGTATCGGTGGGCGCGATCGTCAGCTTCGTGGGCTTCGCCATGATGCTGATCGGCCGGCTCGAGCAGTTCGCCAGTTTCATTTCCGGGTTGTTCTTCCAGACGCATTCGTTGCAGGATTTCTTCGCCGTGCTCGACACGCCGCACGTACTGCTGGAAAAGCCCGGTGCGCCGCTGCTGCCGGAAGTGAAGGGCGAAGTCGTGTTCGACAATGTCTCGTTCGGCTACGAAGCCACGCATCCTGCACTCAAGCACCTGAGCTTCACCGTGCCCGCCGGCAGCACCGTCGCATTGGTCGGCCCGACCGGCGCGGGCAAGACCACGGCGCTGTCGCTGCTGTACCGCGCCTACGACCCGGCGGAAGGTCGCATCACGATCGACGGCATCGACATCCGCGACGTGAGTCTGAATTCGTTGCGCCAGCACATCGCCGTCGTGTTCCAGGATCCCGGATTGTTGTACCGCTCGATTGCCGACAACCTGCGCGTCGGCAAGCCGGAGGCGAGCGACGCGGAACTCGAAGCCGCGGCGCAGGCGGCCGAGGCGCACAACTTCGTGATCGTCAAACCGGAAGGCTACTCCACGCTGGTGGCCGAGCGCGGGCGCTCGTTGTCCGGTGGCGAACGGCAACGCCTGGCGATCGCGCGCGCGATGCTCAAGGATGCGCCGATCCTGATCCTCGACGAGGCGACCAGCGCGCTCGACAATGCGACCGAAGCGCGCATCCAGCGCGCGCTCAGTGCCTTGATCAAGGACCGCACGACGTTCGTGATCGCGCACCGGCTCACCACCGTGCGCAACGCCGAACTCATCCTGGTGCTCAAGGATGGCGCGATCGTCGAGCAGGGACGCTACGCGGAACTCGTGCGCAAGGGCGGTCTGTTCGCCGAGCTCGACGCGCAGGGCCGCTTCGTGGCCGATGCGGTGGATCCGGCGGAAAGCTATGCCGAACCGACCCTGACACCGGCCTAGAAATCGAGGCGCGAGGCCAATTCCGCGCCCAGTTGCTTTAGCAAATGCGAAGCATTATCATTTACACATGAGCCGTCACGCCGTTCGTCGCGCCGTTCCAGGCAGCCTGAAAAAAGCAATGCTAAGCATTGTTTTCCCTGTGTTTCTTGCGACACTGGGTGCGGCCCATGCGGCCGATTTCGAAGCCAAGCTCGCGATCCGCGACCACAAGTTCGATCCGCCCGAGCTCACTGTGCCGGCTGGCGCGAAGATCAGGCTGACGGTCGAAAACCTCGACGCGACACCCGAGGAATTCGAAAGCGCCGAGTTGAATCGCGAAAAGGTCGTGGTCGGCAAGGGCACGATCATCGTGCTGCTCGGCCCGCTCGATGCCGGCAAATACCATTTCTTCGGCGATTTCCACCAGGAAACCGCGCAAGGCGACTTGATCGCAAAGTAGCGTGCATATGCTCGGTACCGGCCTGCTCGTGTTCCGCGAAGTGCTCGAAGCCGCACTGATCGTCAGCATCGTGTGCGCGGCGACGCGCGGCGTGCGCGCACGCGGCGTGTGGGTCGCTTCCGGTGTTGCCGCAGGCGTGCTTGGCGCGATCCTTGTCGCCTTGTTCGCCGATGCGATCGCCGCAGCGGTGAGCGGCATCGGTCAGGAGTTGTTCAACGCGAGCGTTCTGCTCGCCGCGGTCGTGATGATCGCGTGGCATGCGATCTGGATGGCGAGCCACGGGCGCGAACTGGCGCTGCAGATGAAGACCGTCGGCGGCGCGGTGCAGAGCGGCACGCGGCCGTTGTCGGCGTTGCTGGTAGTGGTCGCGATCGCGGTGCTGCGCGAAGGCTCCGAAGTGGTGCTGTTCCTGTACGGCCAGGCTGCGAGCGGCGCGGGCGTCATGGCGCTCGCCGGCGGCATCGCGCTCGGCGTGGTCGGCGGCGTGGCGGTCGGCTTCCTGCTTTACTTCGGATTGCTCGGCATTCCGATGCGGCATTTCTTTTCCGCGACGAACTGGCTGATGCTGCTGCTCGCCGCCGGCCTCGCCTCGCAGGCGGCCGGATTCCTGATCCAGGCCGACGTCCTGCCCGCGCTCGGCAATCGCATCTGGGACACTTCGGCGCTGTTGTCCGACACGTCGCTGCTCGGCAAGACGCTGCACACGCTGATCGGCTACGACGCGCGCCCGGCCGGCATGCAGATCGTGTTCTACGCGATCACCGCGGCGCTGATCGCGCTCGGCATGAAGCTGTGGGGCAGCGCGCCCAAGGTTGCTGCGCGCAGCGGCTGATCGAGATCCGCACCGCGCCCGTGCGCGAATCGCGAATCACTCGAAACCATTTGCAAACACCGGATCCACGATGACGTGGATGGTGCCCTGCATCTCGGCGTGATTGCCGCAGTTGTAGTACAGCGTCGCCGGCGCGTTGTTGGGCACGTCGAACGTGACCAAGGTCGCGGTTGTCACGCCGTTGGCGGACAGGCCGGTGCCCATGTAGCCGTTGAGCGAGCCGTTGCCCGGCACGGTCTTGATCCAGAACGGATGAATCGCCGAGGTGTTCACCTGAAACGTGTAGGTCTGTCCAGTAATCAATGTCAGGTCGGGGTTGGCCGCGCTCGCTGCCGTGCCGATCTGCACGTCCCAACGAAAGTTGCCGAAGCCGCCGCTGATGTTCGGCGTCACGGTGAAATCGGCGGCGGACGCAGTTCCCGCTGCCAACAGCATCAGGCCCAGCAACGATGCGACACGAACCGACAGACCACGGCTTGCAACGACGTGCATGGACGCTCCTCCGGGTGATGGTGCGGCGAAACTAGCAGGGATGACCGGCACGGGCTGCGAAGCATTGCACGCTTCGCGCACGCGTCACATGCGGAATACGCCGAAGCGGCCCTTGTCGATCGGCGCATTGAGCGCGGCGGAAATTGCCAGACCCAGCACACGCCGCGTGTCGGCGGGATCGATCACGCCGTCGTCCCACAGCCGCGCGCTCGCGTAGTAGGGGTGACCTTGGCGTTCGTACTGGTCGCGGATCGGCGACTTGAACGCTTCTTCCTCTTCCTTCGACCAGGTCTTGCCGGCCGATTCCAGGCCATCGCGGCGCACCGTGGCGAGCACCGAGGCGGCTTGCTCGCCGCCCATCACGCTGATGCGCGCGTTCGGCCACATCCACAGGAAGCGCGGCTGATAGCCGCGGCCGCACATCGCGTAGTTGCCGGCGCCGAAGCTGCCGCCGATGATCACGGTGAACTTCGGCACGTGCGAGCAGGCCACCGCGGTCACCATCTTGGCGCCGTCCTTGGCGATGCCGGCCTGCTCGTACTTCTTGCCGACCATGAAGCCGGTGATGTTCTGCAGGAACACCAGCGGGATGTCGCGCTGGTTGCACAGCTCGATGAAATGCGCGCCCTTCAGCGCGGACTCGGGGAACAGGATGCCGTTGTTCGATACGATCCCGACCGGATAGCCGTATAGATGGCTGAAGCCGCAGACCAGCGTCTTGCCGTAACGTGCCTTGAATTCCTGGAACTCGGAAGCATCGACGATGCGCGCGATGATCTCGCGGATGTCGAAAGGGCGGCGCGTGTCTTGCGGCACGATGCCGTAGATCTCGTCGACGGCGTATTTCGGTTCGGCCGGCGCGCGCGTCGCGAGCGGCAACTGCTTGCGCCGGTTGAGATTGGCCACGATCTCGCGCGCGATCGCGAGCGCGTGCGCGTCGTTCTCGGCGAAATGATCGGCCACGCCGGAAATGGACGTGTGCACGTCGGCGCCGCCGAGCGATTCGGCATCCACGACTTCGCCGGTGGCGGCCTTCACCAGCGGCGGCCCGCCGAGAAAGATCGTGCCCTGTTCCTTGACGATCACGGTCTCGTCGCTCATCGCCGGCACGTAGGCGCCGCCGGCAGTGCACGAACCCATCACCACCGCGATCTGCGGGATGTTGAGCGCGGACAGGCGCGCCTGGTTGTAGAAGATGCGGCCGAAGTGGTCGCGATCGGGGAACACCTCGTCCTGCAGCGGCAGGAACGCGCCGCCCGAATCGACCAGGTAGATGCAGGGCAGGCGATTCTCGAGTGCGATCTCCTGCGCGCGCAGGTGTTTCTTCACCGTGATCGGAAAATAGGTGCCGCCTTTCACCGTCGCGTCGTTCGCGACCACGACGACTTCGATGCCGTGCACGCGGCCGATGCCGGTGACGAGTCCGGCGCCGGGCGCGGCGCCGTCGTACATGCCGTGTGCGGCCAGCGGCGAGAATTCCAGGAACGGCGAACCCGCATCGAGCAGCGCGCGGATGCGTTCGCGCGGCAGCAGCTTGCCGCGCTCGGTGTGCTTGGCGCGCGCCTTGTCGCCGCCGCCGAGCGCGGCCTGCGCCATCTGCGCCTGCAGATCCTGCACCACCGCGTGCAGTTGCGCGGCGTTCGCCTGGAACTCAGGCGAGCGCGGATCGACTTGCGATTGGATCACGGGCATACGGCGGGTCCGGCAATGAGTCGTCAGATGAAAACATACCAGCGTCGGCGTACGCCAGCGAAGGATTTGAAAATTGCGGCCAACGCTGCTGTTGCGTCATCAGCGCGATGGCGACCGATCGCATGTCGTATCAAAAAAACAAGCGGCCGCACACGGCGGCCGGTTGTGTCGAATCGATCGCCCGATCAGTGTGCGTTCGGGTCTTTCTTCGCCGCATCGACCGCCTTGTCGGCGGCTTCGCGCGTGTCCTTTGCGCCTTGCTTCGCGGTTTCGGCAGTCTGCTGCGCACTGGCGGCAGCGGCCTGGCTGGCCGCGGTCGCCTGCTGTGCGGCTGCCGTTGCGCCGGCGACATCGCCGGCCTTGGCTTGCTGCACCGCTTGTTGTGCGGCGCTGGCGGCTTGTTGCGCCTGCTGCGCCGTCTGTTGTGCGGCGGCCTTGGTTGCGTCGGCCGCTGCCTTGGCCTTGGCCGCCGCTTCCTGCGCGGCCTGCTGTGCGTCGTTGCTGCAGGCGCCGAGTGCGATCGAGAATGCCGCCGCGGCGATGTAGATGAGCTTGAGTTGCATGAAATTCTCCCTCGAAGTTTTCATGGACGAACGCAAGACGTGCTGCGAACCCTACATCAATTCGATCGCCAGCGCAGTGGCTTCGCCGCCGCCGATACACAGCGACGCCACGCCACGCTTGCCGCCGCGTGCTTTCAGCGCGTGGATCAAGGTGACCACCAGGCGCGCACCCGAGGCGCCGATCGGATGGCCGAGCGCGCAGGCGCCGCCGTTGACGTTGAGCTTGTCGTGGGTGATGCCGAGGTCGCGCATCGGCGCCATGGCGACCACCGCGAACGCTTCGTTGACCTCGAACAGGTCGACGTCGGACACCTTCCAGCCGGCCTTTTTCAGCACCTGTTCGATTGCGCCGACCGGCGCGGTGGTGAACCAGGCCGGTTCCTGCGACTGCGTGGCATGCGCGACGATGCGCGCGAGCGGCTTGAGGCCGCGCTTGTTGGCTTCTTCCTCGCTCATCACGATCGTCGCAGCAGCGCCGTCGGAAATGCTCGAGGAACTCGCCGCGGTGACGGTGCCGTCCTTGCGGAACGCGGGTTTGAGCGTCGGGATCTTGGCCGGATCGGACTTGCCCGGCTGCTCGTCGGTGGCGAATTCGACGTCGCCTTTCTTGCCGGCGACTTTCACCGGCGCGATTTCCGCGGCGAACGCGCCGGAGGAAATCGCCGCCTGTGCGCGCCGCACCGATTCGGTCGCGAACGCATCCTGCTCCTCGCGGGTAAATTTATACTTGTCCGCGGTGGCTTCCGCGAACACGCCCATCGACTGGCCGTCGTACGGATTGGTCAGGCCGTCCCACGCCATGTGATCGACGAACTTGGCGTCGCCGTAGCGCACGCCGCTGCGCGCCGACACCATGTGCGGCGCATTCGTCATCGATTCCATGCCGCCGGCGACGACGACATTGGCGGAACCGGCCTTGATCAGGTCGTGCGCCAGCATGATTGCCTTCATGCCCGAGCCGCACACCTTGTTGATCGTGGTGCAGCCGGCCGACTTCGGCACGCCGGCGCCGATCGCGGCCTGACGCGCCGGTGCCTGGCCGAGGTTGGCTGGCAGCACGCAACCCATGATCACTTCGTCGACGCTGTCCGCGGACACGCCGGATTGTTCGAGCGCCGCCTTGATCGCGGTCGCGCCGAGCGTGGTGGTCGGCACGCCGGTGAACTGGCCGAGCATGGAGCCGATCGCGGTGCGCTTGGCGCCGGCAATGACGACCGATCCGGTGGACGAGGAAGAGGGCATGGTTGACTCCGCTGATGGGGAAGACTACGTGGATGCGCCGCGGGCGAAATGCAACCGCCGTGCAGGCGCGGCTGCGTCGAGCAAGGGGTAAATTATCGCGCCGCGCGCAAGTCCAAGGCAATGTGCGTGGCGGAAATGCCGCCGAACTTGTCAGCATGATGCCGGGCGCGTAGCCTCGCCAAGCATGCGGCAGCGGGGAATCCCAATCGCGTGCGCAGCGCTCCTGGCGCTGTGCAGCCTGCGCGCGCTGGCACTCGACAACGTGCCGGGCGTGGAAACAGTGCGCTTCCGCAACTACAGCACTGCCGAAGGCATGTCGCAGGCCACCGCGATGGTGCAGGCACAGGATCGCGCCGGCTTCCTCTGGGTCGGCACGCAGGACGGACTGGACCGCTTCGACGGCTACGGTTTCAAGATCTACCGCCACAGCCGCGCCGATGCGTCGTCGCTCGCGCACAATTTCGTCGGCGCGCTACTGGCCGATCCGGATGGCAGCCTGTGGGTCGGCACGCAATCCGGCGGCCTGGACCGCTACGATCCGGTACTCGACCGCTTCGAGCACCACGAGCCCGATGCCGAACGCAGCGACACGCTCGCCGGCGGCAACGTCACCGCGCTGCTGCTCGATCGCCGTGCGCGCTTGTGGGTCGCCAGCGCCGGCCTGCGCCTGCAATGGCTGGATCGCGCCAGCGGTCGCTTTTCCGATCCGCCGTTCGGCGCGCCGCCGGCGCTCGAGAACGTGCGCGCGATGAGCGAGCAAGCCGACGGCACGGTGCTGATCGGCACGCGCGACGGACTTTGGCGCTGCGATACGGAGTCGCGCGCGCTGAAAGAACTGCGCTTCGACCCGGCGCACTCGCTCGACGTGCAAGCGCTGGCGCTGGCGGACAACGGTGCGATCTGGGTGACCACCACCAGCGACGGCCTGTACGGCTTCTCCGCCGACGGCACGCCGCTGGCGCACTACCGTCATGGCAGCGGCGACGCGCACGAACTGCCGGACAACGAAGTGCGCGGCCTGAAAGTCGATTCCGGCGGACGGCTGTGGATCGCGACCAAAACTGCCGGGCTGGTGCTGCTCGATCCGGCCGGCAGCGGCTATCGGCAGTTCCGCCACGATCCGGCGCAGCCGCTCAGCCTCGCGGCGATGCGCGTGCAAAGCGTGTTGATCGATCGCGACGGATTGATCTGGGCCGGCACCTGGAACAACGGTCTGAGCATGCACGACCCGCGCACCGAAGCGTTCGCGAGCATCGTCCCGGCCGGCGACGCGCGCAGCGTGCCGTTCCGCTCGGTCGGCGCGGTGCTCGGCGAATCCGACAACACGCTGTGGTTCGGTACCGCCGAAGGCGGCGGCATCGTGCGTTTCGATCCGCGCCAGGGCGTGATCGAACACTACCTGCACGACGCGTCGATCGCGGGCAGCCTGCAGCAAGGCGTGATCGAGAACATCAAGCGCACGCGTGATGGCAGCCTGTGGGTGTCCACCGCCGGCGGCGGCTTGAGCCGCCTGCCGCCGGGCACGTCGAGCTTCATCCATTTCCGCCACAGCAAGACCGATCCCGACAGTCTCGCCAGCGACGACCTGCTGTTCATCATGCAGGATCGCGCCGGCACGCTCTGGATCGGTACCGTCGACGCGGGGCTCGACGAGTTGTGCGAAGGCTGCACGCGCTTTCGGCATCACGCGCACGATGCGGCACGGCTCGACAGCATCGGCAGCGGGCCGATCGCGGGCCTGCTCGAAACGAGCGACGGCGAGTTCTGGGTTGCGCTGCGCCCCGGCGGCCTGGATCGCTACGATCGCGCGCACGATCGCTTCGAACATTTCCATCCAAACGCGCGCGACTCCGGCTCGATCAGCAGCGACACCACCACCACGCTGATGCAGGACAGCCGCGGCGAGCTGTGGATCGGCACGCAAGGCGGCGGGCTCAATCACCGCGTGCCGGGCGAGACGGCGCGCTTCGAAGCGATCACCACAGCGAGCGGGCTGGCGGCCGATTCGATCGGCAGCATCGTCGAAGACGCCAACGGCAACCTGTGGGTGAGTACCACGCTTGGCATCAGCCGGATCGATCCGCGCGGCAAGCACGTGATCAATTTCGGCGGGCGCGAGGGCGCGCTGTCGCAGGGCTACTTCCTCAACGCCTGGGCGAAACTCGGCGACGGGCGCATCGTGTTCGGCGGCTTGAGCGGCGTGACGATCTTCGACCCGGCCGCGGTGACGCTGCCGCCGCCGCCACGGCCGATCCTCACCGACGTGCTGCTCAACAACGAACCGGTGCAGCTGCGCTGGCGCAACCCGCGCTCGCCGCTGCAGTCCTCGCCGTGGCTGGGACGCGACCGCGTCGTGCTAAGCCATCGTCAGGACAACGTCAGCTTCGAATTCTCGGCGTTCGGTTTCGGCGATCCGGAATCGGTCGAATATTCCTATCTGCTCGAAGGCCACGACCCGAGGTGGATCGCGAGCAGCGCGCGCCTACGCCATGCCACGTACACGGATCTGCCGCGCGGCGACTATCGCCTGCGCGTGCGCGCGCGTCGTGACGGCGACGCCTGGAATGCGCAGGAAGCCACGCTCGATGTGCGCGTGCTGCCGGCGCCGTGGGCGTCGCCACTGGCGATCCTCGGCTACGTCGCCGCGGCGCTGCTGCTCGCGCTGTTCGTGTTCTGGCGTGCGCGCATCGACTGGCGCCGGCGCATGCAGGCGCAGGCGGCGATCCGCGCCAGCGAGGAGCGCTTGAAGTTCGCGCTGTGGGGCAGCGGCGGCGAACTGTGGGACGTGGACATGCGCACCGGCACGATGCTGCGCGAGAACCGTCTCGAGCATCTGCGCGCGACGCGCGAGACGCGCTCGCAGACGCTGGCCGAATACCGGCCGTACGTGCATCCGGACGATCTGGAAAGTTTCGAGCGCGAGATGGCCGCGCACATCCGTGGCGAAAAACCCTATCTCGAAGCGAGCTATCGCACGCAGGGCATCGACGGCGAATGGCACTGGCTGCTCACGCGCGGCCGCGTCGCCGAGCGCGCGCCGAACGGACACGCGCTGCGTATCACCGGCACGACGCAGGACATCACCACGCTCAAGCGCGCCGAAGAACAGCTGCGCAAGCTCAACGAGGAACTGGAGCTGCGCGTGGACATGCGCACCGCGGATTTGCGCAAGGCGAATGCGGAGCTGCGCCACACGCTCGAACAGCTGACCTTGGCGCAGCATCAGTTGTTGGAGGCGGAAAAGATGGCTGCGCTCGGCGGTCTCGTCGCCGGCGTCGCGCACGAGATCAACACGCCGCTCGGCGTCACGGTGACGGCTGCTTCGCACTTGAAGGAGGAAACCACGCGCGTGGCGCGCGCGCTGGCGCAGAATCAGCTGACCCCGGAACTGCTGGCGGATTTCCAGCAGACTGCGAGCGACAGCGCCGAGATCATCCTGCGCAACCTGCACCGCGCCGACCGGCTGATCAAGAGCTTCAAGCTGATCGCGGTCGACCAGACCACCGAGGAGCGCCGCGTGATCGAACTCGGCGCGTACTTGAACGACATCCTCACTTCGCTCGGTCCGGCGCTGAAGAAGACGCCGCACAAGGTGAAAGTCGAATGCGCGCCGAACCTGCAGCTCAACACCTATCCGGGCGCGCTGTACCAGATCGTCAGCAACCTGGTGATGAATTCGCTGATCCACGCGTTCGATCCGGCCAAGCCCGGGCTGATCACGATCAGCGCCGAACGCAGCAACGATCACGTGCGCCTGCGCTACCGCGACGACGGCCGCGGCATGAGCGACGCGGTGCGCACGCAGATCTTCGAGCCGTTCTTCACCACGCGCCGCGGCCAGGGCGGCTCCGGCCTCGGCATGCACGTCGTCTACAACCTGGTCACGCAGCTGCTCAAGGGCAGCATCCGTGTCGAGAGCACGCCGGGCGCGGGCACCACGTTCGAGATGTACTTGCCGCTGGAGCTGCCGGCTGCGATCAGGGTCGCAACGGAATCGTAGCGGCGCAATTGATCGCACCCGGGCTTCCGGTGCGACAGAGCTGGGCGCGATGAATCGCGCCCCCGCGGGAAAGCGAAGCCACGCGATGGTGATTCGTCAGTCGGGCAGCTGTGCGCGCACCTGCTGCACGCGGTCCCAATTGTCGAACAGCAATTCGACCAGGCGCGGCTCGAACTTCTTGCCGTTCTGCTCGACGATGAACGCGCGGATTTCGTCCAGCGGCCACGGCTCCTTGTAGCAGCGCCGGCTGCCGAGCGCGTCGTACACGTCGGCCAGCATGGTCAGGCGTCCGCCGATCGGGATCGCTTCGCCACGCAGGCCGTTCGGGTAGCCCGTGCCGTCCCAGTTCTCGTGATGCGACAGCGCGATCTCGGCGGCAAGCTTGAGCAGCGGCCTCTTCGAATGCGACAGCAGGCGCGCGCCGAGTTCTGCGTGCGTGCGCATGATGCGCGTCTCTTCCTCGGTGTGCGCGCCCGGCTTGTTCAGGATCGCATCGGGAATGCCGATCTTGCCGATGTCGTGCATCGGCGCGGCCAGGCGCAGCGCCTCGGTGGTTTTGTCGTCCATGCCGTACAACTGGCCGAGCAATTCGGCGATCAGGCCGACGCGCTTGACGTGGTTGGCCGTTTCGTACGAGCGCGTCTCGGCCGCGCCGGCGAGTAGATGGATCATCTCGAGCTGGCTGTCGAGCAACTCGTCGTTGAGGTGCACGTTTTCGTAGGCGATCGAGACGTTGGTGCAGAACACCTCGAGCAGGCGGTGTTCCAGCTCGCTCATGTTCCAGCTTTCGCCGATGTAGATCAGGGTCACCGGGCAGTGCTCGTCGCTGACGTACAGCACGTAATGGTCGTCGCCGAACACGTGGCGCCGGTTCAAGCAGGCGTTGCGCAGCGATGCGACGACTTGCGGCGGCAGGCGTTCGTCGGCGTTGCGCTCGATCAGGCTGCGGTACGCGCCGGTGGCCGCGGCGATCGGGAAGTGTTCCGGCAGTGCGGGACCATTGCGCGTGATCCGGCACAGCAGCGCCGGGCGATCCAGTCCGATCAGTTCCGACAGCTGCTCCAGCACATTGGTCGCGAAGCGCTGCGAGTGCTCGCGTGAAAACACGTACGCCGACGCCGCGATTACGCGTTCGAGCCCGCGCCGGTTCGCCTCGATCGTGCGCATGTCGCGATAGCTGCGCAGCGCGGCGAACATGGTGGTGGCGAGCTTCTGCGCGGTCAGCTCGGTCTTTTCCTTGTAGTCGTTGATGTCGTACGCGGCGATCACTTGCTGTTCCGGCGCCTGACCGGGTTGCCCGGTGCGCAGCACGATGCGCACGAACTGGTTGCCCAGTTGCTCGCGCACGGTGCGCACGAGATCCAGGCCCGCCTTGTCGGTCTCCATCACCACGTCGAGCAGCATCACGGCGATGTCGCCGTTGTCGCGCAGCATTGCCTCGGCCTCGCTGGCCGAATGCGCGCTCAGGAAATGCAGTTGCCGGTCGGCGAAGCGGAAGTTGCGCAGGGCCAGGCGCGTGACGGCGTGGACCTCCGGCTCGTCGTCGACGACCAGCACGTTCCACGGCGGAGGCCCGGATTGCCTCACGTCGGGGAGACGCACACTGGTGCTGACGGCGTTCATGATCCACCCCCTCGTGGATTCGAACCGAGTGTAGCGCAGATTCGTGTCGAAAACGCAAGCACGATGCGGGCCAGCGTGGCGGCCCGAACGGGAGGGGTGCAAATTGCAGTACCGCGGCACCGGCTATTCGACCGGATAAGGACCGTCGGCGAATGCCTGCGCATGGTAACCCTTGACGCCGATCGCCTGCGCCAGCGGACTGCGGAAGTCCAGGTTGCGGCGCAATTGCCCAATCGCGCGCGCGAATGTGTAGGTCGGCTCCCAGTTCAGCGCCGCGCGCGCACGGGCGTTGTCGTAGACGCGTTCGATCTGGGGGAAGATCGACCAGCCGCGGCGCGCGTATTCGGCGCGATGTGACGGCACGCGGCGGGTGACGACCGCCGCGGCATCCTGGCGCAGGTTCGCCGCGTCGCGGCGGATGAACGGCGTGGTCGCGCTGACCACGTAGCAGCCGAAGCCGACCTGCTTCGCACGTTGCGCCGCGAGCAAGTGCGCATCCACCACGTCGGCGACGTCGACGCGACGGTACAGCAGCTCGTTGACCTTGATGTTGGGATCGGCATACGCATCCCGCATGTCCGCGTCGTCGTCGGGCTCGGGAAAGAAACGCGAGGTGCGCAAGATCAGGCAGGGCAGGTCGAACTTGCGATGGAACAGCGCGCACAGGTTCTCGGCGGCGAGCTTGGTCACGCCATAGATATTCTTCGGCACCGGCACCAGATCCTCGTCGACCCACACCGCCGACGCGTCGGGCGGCGGCCGGAGCGCGAGACCGTACACGCTGGTGGTGCTGGTGAGCACGAACTGGCGCACGCCCGCCGCGACCGACTCTTCGAGCAGGTTGAGCGTGCCGCTGATGTTGGTGTCGACAAAATCCTGGCGTGTCTGCGTGGCGACGTGCGGCTTGTGCAGGGTCGCGGTGTGCAGCACCGTGTCGACGCCTTGCAGCGCTTCACGCACGAACGCGCGATCGACGATCGAGCCGACGTGATCCGTGAACGGCGAGGGCTTGATGTCGATGCCGCGCACCGCGACGTCGCCGCGCAACGTGCGCATCAGCGCTTCGCCGAGGTGCCCGGAACTGCCGGTGACGAGGGTTAGCACGTTGCTTTCGGCCTTCTCTCCGTTTGGGGGAATTTATCATTCTGCTGTGGCGGGAGACACTAGCGTTGTCTCTCGCTCGTCATTCCAGCGAAGGCGGGAATCCAGTTCTGTCTTTTGATCTTGTCTTTTGATCTTGCCTTGAGAGCCAAGGCTTCCACTCTACGGAGGAGCGGGTAACTCTCAGAGCCGAAGCTTCCGCTGTCCTACGGCCAGTGGGCAACTTTCTTGGGAGAGCCGAAGCTTCCGCTGTCCTGCGGCCAGCGGGCAACTTTCTTGGGGAGCCAAAGCTTCCGCTGTCCTGCGGCCAGCGGGTAACTTTCTTGGGAGAGGCGAAGCTTCCGCTGTCCTGCGGCCAGCGGGTAACTTTCTTG
>Ga0157378_10000208_pt1 | contig 56312 bp, 61 predicted proteins | sample M65metaG_FD_115309 | JGI IMG/M metagenome (GOLD analysis project Ga0157378, IMG submission 115309) | Miscanthus rhizosphere microbial communities from Kellogg Biological Station, Michigan, USA - M6-5 metaG | ecosystem: Host-associated > Plants > Roots > Rhizosphere > Soil | place: USA: Michigan... | reverse complement strand
GTTGTGCCTGGCGCTTTCGTGATGTTCAGGGTGTGAGTCACGCCATTGAGGGTAATGGACTTGTAAAGTAAGTTTCCTCCAGAAGTCCTCTGGACTTGGATGACGAGATGATTCCACGCATTGTTCTTGGGATAGCAGGGCACCCCGGTCGGCACCCACTTCTTATAAACATTGCTGTAGATGTCCCATTCGTGCCCCCCCGCAATGCGGCATTCGTGCCCCCAAATATAGCCTTTGCCTCCTGTGAACTGATTGATGTCAAACTCCAGAGCTTGGGAGTACGAGATTGTGCTCGAATAAAAATAGAGGTCGTAGATGAAGTTCCGTGCCCCGTTCGTCAAGGTGTTGCTGTAGTCGGGAAGCCCGACTGTCGAAAACGAACCGACCAGATGGTTGTTCCACAAGATATCGGAATATGGGCGAGTACCACCAATGTGATGCTTTGTAGCGTTGCCATCTTGCGCCGGCGACCCGATTCCGGTACTTCGGGACCAATTTACGTTGCTTGCGGTGGAAGAGCAGGTACTGCAAATAGCCCAGCTTGGTGACAACAACGCGTACCCAGGGCCCCAGGCAGTCTTGGATTCGAGGTCATAGAACTTGTGATAGTAGGCACTTGAGGTGTTTTGAGCGAAGGAGGTCGACAACATAATGAACGAAAAAAGAGACAAGGCGAGGCAATACAGTTTCATTCGGTAGATTCTCCAGCGAGTACTGTATGGACTGCCGGTGAGAGTAGACATTCATCTACTTACCTTCAACCAAAATCTGAGACCACGGGTAGGTTTGCACGGTAGAAAGTACAGGCGAACAATTTTCGAAACCGTCGGAATAGAGGAGAGGTACTGGTAGAGGGAACACTAACCTTGACCTTCGTGCTCGCTCCAAACCAAACAAGAAAATTCCGAAAAATGGAACTACTTTCACTTTCGTGCGCCTCTTCTTCTTTGTCTGGTGTATGCTGCTGGCGTTTTTGGGTGTCATCTCCTCCCGTGGGCTGATGTGAATCAGAAAAGGAGAGTAAGAAAATGCCGCAAACCTCGTCGCTTGTGATCCCCCGCTGTCTGCGTCTCTTCCCAGTCCTCGTGTTTCTGCTGGTAGTTACTCCGCTCGGCGCAACTGGATGGCACACGAATGCAACGCAAATCGTGAATCCTGCCGGCGGCATATTCGTATTCAGCGGCGTCAACTGGTACGGTGCCGAAACCACCGCCTTCACTCCCAGCGGCCTCTGGGCACAGGACTACCAATTCATCCTGAACGAAATCAAGCAGAACGGGTTCAACACCATCCGCCTGCCGTACTCGAACCAGATGTGGGAAACCGATCCGGTCCCTTCCAATCACTATGTAGGCCTTTGCCCCACTTGCAAAGGCAAACATGCCCGCGACATTCTGGCGATGATCCTGAACTACGGCGGTTCGATCGGCCTCCATTTCGTGATCGACAACCATCGCTCCGAGGCCGGCAACTCGACCGAAGCCAATGGACTCTGGTACTTCGTCAGCGGCAACAACAACTACCCGGAATCGAATTGGACGAACGATTGGGTCCACGTAATCGACTGGGTGCATGGCATTGCGCAAATACAGGGTGCGACCGACACTATCGCGGTGAATTATCTGGCATCCGACGGTTTTCCGATCGTCGTCGGTTACGACCTCCGCAACGAGCCTCATACCGTGTGCAGCCACAGTGGCTGTAACTACTTAGGCGGCTCGACATGGGGGACCGGAGACGGAATCGATCCAACGGTCAACCCAAATCCCAATCCGTTCTCACTCACCTGCATTTCAGCGTCAACTTGCCACGACTGGCGCCTTGCGGCCGAACGGGCGGGTGATGACATTCTCGGCGAAGCGAACGCTCACGGGTGGGACCTGCCCATCATTTTCGTGGAGGGGATTTCGCAATATCCCACAGCAACCGGAACTCAGGCCAATGGCCCCTATGACTTCTACTGGGACGGCGGCCAGTTGCAGGGAATCAATGGCAACGCGAGCAATCCCGGTGCTCCAGTCGTTCTGAACGCGGGTGGCAATGCCAGTTCTCTCGGCACCGCGATCAGCAACCAAATCGCTTATTCCGCGCACGACTACGGCCCGAGCTTGTTTAAGCAACCCTGGTTTACCACCAACACTTGTTACGTCAGCGGCTGCTCACCACATAGTTTGGCCGACGTATGGACGTCGCATTGGGCCTTCGTCGATCTCGGCCAAATTAACCCCGTGTGGCCGGGACACAGTTCCTACCCATGGAGCAACACCGGTGCGACACCCTACACTTCCACGCCAGTTTGGATCGGCGAATTTGGTACCGGAACCAGCAGCAGTGACATCAATTCGAGTGGTCCTGGCTCTCAGGGACAGTGGTTCACCGACGTCGTGAACTTCATCAATAGCAGCTACACCCTGACGTCCGCCAACAACCCTGGCTATACTTTGCAGCCCTTGAACTGGACCTACTGGTCAATCAATGGCAACGACAGTTTCGCCATTCTGAACAGCAACTGGAATGCATTGATCCTTCCTGCCAAGGTTTACTCATTCCTCTGCTTTGACGAACAGCCGCCGTTCGCTTTGATTCGTGGCACTGGCTCAGGCCAATGCGGCAGTACTGGAGCGTTGCCGAACCCACAGTGAGCTGATCGAAGCCCATCCTGGTTAAAAGGGTGGGCTTTCTCGTTTGCAGGTCGTAAATGAGCTTTGCCGCGCTGGCCCAGGTAGGCATCCGACCCGAGCTGAAAGGGCCATCGACCTACTGATGGTGCCAGGTAAGCTGAAGAGGTATTTTTGGGGTGCGCGATTCAATGGTGCCGGTTACGCGGGTTGGAACCAAATCTGCGAGCTGCTAAATAATTTGTAGATTACGAAAAATACGCCTAGCGTTGGTGCGGCGAGCACGACTGCGTCACCCAGGTAGTCCTTCCACTTATGCTTGTTGAGTTCCATGCGCAGAATTAGGGAATCGCTCCTTATCAAGAGGAGTGGTAATGGAAATTCTAGCGAGTAGCATTGGGCGGCAGCTACTTACCGTGGGGTGTGACCATCAGGACGGAGAAGGAATCTCTGCATCCTCTTGGCGCATGTTGGCGTTTCCCCTTTCCCCAGAATGGCATTTTGTTTGCGCACTTCGAAACTATTTTCCTGGGGCCGGGCCAAATTCTGGTATCAAAGTGCTAAGCTATTGAAACGTTTTAGAAGGTACAAACACCTCGCCACAACTTCGTAAGAAGGGTTGCTTTCTTCGCAATTTTCCGAAGATCCACGCCGTCTTATGTTCTCAGGGGGGCACCTCAATGGTCGTGCGAGTTCTCGTTGTTGATGACTATCAACCATGGCTTTTCTTCGTTCGCTCCATGCTTCAGGACGCGTGGGACTTTCAGGTCATCGGTGAGGCATCCGATGGCGATGAGGCGGTTCAGAAAGCCATCCAGTTGCAACCAGACCTGATTTTGTTAGATATAGGACTTCCAACTCTCAATGGGATTGGAGCTGCGCGACTAATTCGCGAACATGATCCTGACGCGAGGATTCTTTTTCTGAGCGAACAACACTCTCAGGATGTCGTCAGGGAAGCCTTGAACACGGGGTCAGGCTACGTTGCCAAGTCTTACGCCCCGAGGGAGCTATTGCCAGCGATAAAGACCGTGCTCGAGGGGGGACGGTTTGTCAGTGCCTGTGTAGATGGTCACAACTTTTCCGATCCTGAGGGAAAGGCAAAATCCACCGGCGAGACGGTGGGGAATCGCTATGAAGCGGTTTGTTACCCAGACAAAACAACCTTCGTTGAGGAACTCGCCCGATTCGTCGGAACATCGCTAAGGAATGGGAGCGCAATCGTCGTTCTCGCTAGCGAATCGCACCGTGTCAGTGTTCTTCAGAAGCTGAAATCCGAGGGCGTGGACGTTGCTACCGCTATTGACCAAAAGCGCTATTTCCCATTGGACATCCCCGACGGGTTTCACACGTTTCAATTTGCCGAATTTCTCGCCACAGACGCAGTGAAGGCTGCTAGAGAAAGAAATCTCCGCGTTGGGGTAGCTTGAGAATGCACGCACGCCTTGTGGTCACAAGGCAAAGAGGATGAATCGAAGGGGCGCGACTGCACGTTGGCTGAGTTCGCTAAGACTTGGGATATCGACCTTTGGTCTGGGTGTATCGAGAAGTCCCACTATTCGCTGAAGCGCCGCACGTCCTCAGCCAGCACGACATGAATCTAGCCGACCTTGCGCACCCCTTTAGCGAAGACAAAGCGCAAGGTTGGAAAGCCCATTTCATCTGGCCACCGGAATGTAAATTCCGAGGCCGACAAAAACCAACGGAACAATGCAGTGGCCGTAGAGATTGACCCAACGTAGAACATCTTCTTCGAGCCGTTGTCGCCGAGCTGGTATCTATTTCGCTGGGTAGACTGAAAGCCGACCGGCCCCCTTTATCGCTCAGTGGAGACTCAAAAAGGAGCTCCCGAGTCTACCCGCGACTCGGGGGGCACCTTCGTCGAGTTGCGCTTCTTTCTTGCCTCGCAACCGGTTACTTGCCGGCCTTGCCTTGGACGCTGCCAACCCCCGTGCAAAAATCCCAACCGGCCCTGCCCGAAAGTCCAGCCAACGGGCCGCAGTAATCAATGGCGATATCGCGGAAGTCCGCAGGGTTCCCAAGATTGCTGTAAATGGTAGTGAGCTCGCCGTCGCTGGAAGTGGCGAAATGGCCAGCCGAGTTGACCACGCCCGCCAATGCTGGCGACGAAAGGCTAGTTCCACCCACGATCCACCAGCCCCTGACACCGCAACAGCCGCTAGTCGAGCCACCGACGGGTGTGCTGTCGAATACCCATACGCCAGTATTGGGATCAGCGTCGAAGGACACGTCGGGCACACCGCGTGAGCTTCCGACGATGCTGGTAAGGAAAGTTTGATAAGTCGGGATGGATTCGAAAACGCTCCGACCACCGCCAGTTTCAGCCCAGGGACGCTCGGTGATGAACGCCAAGGTGGAAGGATTCCGGCTGATTGTCGTGCCGCCAGCTGCAACCACATTGGGAGAAACACTAGGCCACTCTGTTCCTGGGGAGTCGCCCGTGGAAGCGAAGAATACTACGCCGGACTTGATAAACTTTGAGTCAAAGCTATTTTCGCCGGAAAATTCTCCGCCGCCCCAACTGTTAGAAACTTCACCGCCACCCGCACCCGCTACAAGATTGGCGGCTACCGTTTCGGCTGCCAGCAGATTGGAAAGGCTGTTCGACGCTGCCTCGACCAGGATGATCTTGGCACTGGGGGCCATGGCGTGTGCCCATTCTATGTCGAGAGACGCCTCAAGTTCCCACCCCCCAGTTGGATCCTGCGGCGGCTTAACTCCGCTGGCGAAAACCTTGCTGAAGTTCGCCGCCGGCAAGCCGAATTGGATTGAAAACGTTGCCAGGTCGGTAGCAGCGTTAGGATCGTCAAAGGCGTCCACAATGGCTATTACCTTGCTACCGCCTGACGGATTAAGGGTCGCGGTCAACGGATTGCAGCCAGCAACCCGCGTCGAGACCAGGAAGTAAACGCAGCCCAACGAAGCCGGCGTCTCAGCCACGAAACCTGGGGCAGGAGTTGTGCTTGCGGGTGTCACGGCTCCGAAACCCGGCGCCGCAGATGTGCTTCTGCCACTAGGAATCATTAGCTCGACATTAGTATGGGCCCGCAAACCAATGTCTCCCGGACGCTCAATATTCGATTGGGGAGAGATCACTTTACCGCGAGTGGACGCGCGTTGCGTAATGGCCGGAGTGGTGGGGGACGTGATCGCTTGCCCTGTTGCCTGTGTGGTTGTGCTTAGGGCAAATCCGAGCATGAGAGCAGCCACGACCAGGTCGTGACTTCGCGTCTTTGTTGACTGTTGGCTAAGGGGGATGCTCACTTAATTGTTCTCCATTTTCTATGTGCTAGTTAAGTTGTTGCGGACCGTGAACTTTGCTAAGAACCCACGACTAACTCGAGGGCTATACAGCTGGAACTCAAAAGCCTTACATATGACGGAAACCCGTGGGTGTCTGTTCTGAAATGGCTTTTGCGTAAAAGGCCTAATTGGCCTCAGTAGACATAACGAAATCCCGGCGTGCTTTGCTTTTCCTGGAGCAATTTACCGCGCGGCGACATCGGCGAGTTGACCCACCGTGATACGAGGCATGGACACAATGCTCCCCTTCGCCCCGTCAAAATGTTCGATCACTTGCATGAGCTCGTGCCGCCAGACGACGCTTGGCAGCATTGATTGCAGGATAAGGAAGCGTCGATAACCCGCCGTGGAGTTTCGGTGACGTTTCGGTCTAATTTTTGGAAAGCGTCACAACTTGAGGGTTGCATCGACAATAAAAGCAAACTTCTTCCCGATTTCGTCTTATCTGTTAAGGCAGATTTCACCATTTGCTTTTGATCAGCCGACCGTACAAAGACAAACAACCCTTCGAGGTAAGGCCCTCCCCCACGGCTGTCTGCCCGGGGAAGTTGCTTGTCCTGACAGCCTCAACCGTTTTGCTACGCCAGCATACGAAGTAGCTTGAGTTCCCGGGCCGGGAACAAACGATTGGTTTTCTACCACTTGTGCGATGTCCCAGCCCGATTGAAATTTCACGCAAACCAACCAATTTGACCCTAAGGAGGGATGCAGTGAAGAGTACTCGACCATTGCCGAGCGTTTGTTGTGGAAGCTTATTGATTATCTCTCACAGGAGCCGAATGGCTCTTTTTTTTGCTCCGTTTACTTACTGGACCGCATTTGCGGCAATTCTTCTGCTTACCCTGGTCACCGGGCAACGAGCTGCGGCGCAAACCACGATTCAGGTCACAACCACACAGCAAGGTGTCACAGACGCGAACAATTGCTCTCTGCAAGAAGCCATCTATGGCGCGGAATTTGACGCCAGCACAGCGGTGAATGCGACTGACCCGGACAGTTTTTACGCGACCGGTTGCCTACTTCAGGGCAGTGGCAGCCCATTCACGATTGTCCTGCAAAATTCGGAATACGATTTCAGCAATTTCTGGGATGGTGACGCCCACAACCCATTCGGGCCGACCGCGACGCCGATCATTTTCTCGGACATCACAATTCAGGGAAACGGTGCAACTCTGGCATGGACGGGAAAAGGGACCTCCCGGTTGTTTGCGGTGGGATTTGCTTCCGTTTTCGACAGCCTGGACAACAAGACTGTTTCGGGAACTGGGGCCTTGACGCTTCAGAACGTCTACATCAAAGGATTCCAGGTTAAAGGCGGAGACGGAACTTGCGGTGGTGGCGGAGGTCTGGGAGCAGGTGGAGCGGTGTATGTAGGCAAGGTCGGCGCCGGCGTGCCAACTCTCGCAATCGACAACAGCACCTTCGATTCCAACCGTGTTGAGGGCGGAAAGGGTGGTTCAACCAACGATGGGTGCACTCCTGGAGGCGGCGGCGGTGGCGGACTCTTCGGAAATGGGGGAGACCCCGGCGTTAACGGCGGGGGAGGCGGTGGCGGCGGCTCGCGCGGAAATGGCGGCGAAGGAAACAAAGGCGGCGGTGGCGGCGGCGGAACCGTCTTCGGCGGTGGAAGCGACCAGGACTTCTCGGGCGGTGTCGGCGCGTTCCTCTGCGGTGGCGCAGGCGGCAATCTCGACAGTGATGGTCACGGTGGAGTTTGCCCGGGCGGTGGCGGTGGCGGTGGTGGCTTTTCGAACTCTCTTGGCGGCTTTGGATCCGACGGAGGATCTGGCGCCTATGGGGGCGGAGGCGGCGGAGGCGGCAGCGACGACGACGGTTCGAGCGGGAGCGGCAGCGGCGGCGGTGGCGGTTTTGGCGGCGGCGGTGGTGCTTCAGGAACGCACAGATCCATCGTCAGTGGCAGCAGCGGGGGAAATGGTGGATTTGGCGGCGGCGGTGGCTTCGGCATCGGCACCGACGTCGACAGCAGCGGCGCTCCGGGGAAGGGCGGCGCTTTCGGAGGAAACGGCAACGGCAAATGCTGCGGCGGAGGCGGCGGTGCTCTCGGCGGCGCTATCTTCAATGACAGCGGCACGGTTGTGATCCGCAACAGCACGTTCACCAATAATTCAGCAGACCGGGGCGAGGGCGGTGACGCCAATACGGATAGAGGTGCGGATGCCGGCGCGGCAATCTTCTCGCTCAATGGCTCCCTTACCCTTCAGAACGCGACCGTAAGCGGGAACCTGGTCACCGGTTCTGACACACAGGCCGGAGGCGGCGTCGTAGTGATGAATTCCGGACCGGGAGCAACGGTGAATCTCTTCAACACCATTCTCTCCCGCAACGGCTCCAATGACTGCCTGCTCAAGGGCTCAGTTGGCGTGAAAAGCGGCGGCAACTTAATCCTCAACAACAATGGATGTCCCGGAGTGGCCGTGACCGCCGACCCGCATCTGGCGGCGTTGGCACTCGATCCGCAGACCACGACGGGCACGCCGACCCTGGCGCTGCCATCTGACAGCCCTGCAGTGGATGCGGGCGATGATGCCCACATTCTTGCAACGGATCAACGAGGGATCGCGCGTCCGCAGGGCGCACACACTGACATCGGAGCTTTCGAAGCGGCTCCGCCGTCTGCGGACCTGGTGGTCACCAAGCAAGCCTCGGCAGCGCAGGTAGTGGCTGGAGATTCTTTTACTTACACCGTCCAACTGACCAACGCAGGACCATTCGATGCCAAGAACGTGGTCTTTAATGATCCTGCGCCGAATGGGGTAACGTTCACTTCCTGCAGCTCAACGGCAGGAAACTGCACGGTGTCCAGCGCAGGAGCGAGCCTTAACCTGGCATCTCTTCTCAATGGCGCTAGTGTGACGATCACGATCCAAGCCACGCTGGACTTCAGCGTTGCGGATGGGACGAATGTGACAAACACTGCGTCGGCAACGTCGAGCACGCTGGACCCGAATGCCGGCAACAACTCCGGATCGGCGAGCTTCGTCGCGCTGAATAAAGCCGATCTCTTCGTGACTAAAAAAGCCAACCTCGCCGCGGTAAAGGCTACGCAAAACCCGGTCTACACGGTCACCGTGAAGAACTTGGGCCCATCCCGGGCAGCGGCGGTGACATTGAACGATCCGGTTCCTGCACCGTCGACGTTTGTGTCGATGAACTCCGGCGGAACGTCCTGTACGGCTCCGGCTGTCGGACAAGTGGGGACTATAACCTGCAACCTTGGAAACATGGCGGTCGGAGCCTCGGCGACTGTGACCGTTACGGTGAAAGTTTCGGGATCAAGCAACAAGACGTCGATCACGAACACCGCAGTGGCGAGTTCGCCTAACTTCGACCCCAACCCGGCCAACAACTCTGCGACAGTTACTACGCAGATCTTCGGCAACCGGAAATAAAGACAGAAAGATGGAACCTGGCCGGGCGTCCACCCTTGCGAAAGGGGTGGGGGCCCGGTACCCGACATCCAATTGGACGCCATCGTTCCTCAGAACAAGACCTCGTTCCCGATGTTCTTCCAGTAAATATCGCTGCGCCTCGAGCAGTCGAAACCCTAAGCGGAGAACCGTGATCTCTCAGCAGATTCTACCCACAGAGCAAGAGGAAGTGGCGCTGCGTCCACTGCACGCGCGTTTCCAACTATTCTTCGATGTGCGAAGCTGTCATGGAGCAGTTTACGGCAAGGTCAGGTGTGGACCAAGATTCCTGCTGATAACAGCGTTGTCGCTCCTTTGCGCTTTCTGTTCGCCTTCCCGTTTGCGAGGGAGAAAATGACTCGACAGAATATGCACCCGCAGCCTTGAAGGGAAGCGCAACCAAGCATATGATTCCGGCAAGAAAAGCCAGCCTGCCAAACAAATATGGGTTTTCAAGTCGCAGCGAGAGAGTGCGATCGCATCATTGTGGTCGATGTTGTGGGGAGACTCACGTTGACTGACAGCCGTACTCAACTGCGCGACCTGGTTCACGTCTTCACTAGCAACGGCCACAAGAAATTCCTGATCAATCTCGAGGGGGTGGATTTCGTTGACAGCAATGGCTTGGGCGAATTGACTCGATGCTTTTGCAGCGCCAGGCAAGCGGGCGGCGACATGAAACTTGTACATGTCAACGCTAGGGTGCAAGCCCTTCTTGAGATGACCAGGATAAACAACCTATTCGATATCCACACCGAGGAGCAGGCTGCTCTCGAAGCCTTCCGGGAACCGCTCGCCCGACCACGGATCCAGGTGTAGCATTTTCCCCTCTATCCCTTAAATCCCGTCCCTCCAGCCCTGCTCAAGTGAAAAAAGTAACTTTGTTTTGAAGTCTGCAAGTTTCGAGAGCAGCGATCAGGGATAAACCTTCGACGGAATAGGAGATAGCGGATTTGAAACCACGCTCCTGATCGGATGCACCCGCAGTTTCCTTTGCTCGTACTACTAGTGTCGACTCACCGCGAAATGCGGAGTGCTTTAATCTGGTATGTCATGAGAGAGGTATTGCTCCACGATGCAAAGCGGGTGCCTGCGAATTGGACGGGGCTGGTTTCCGGTGGACAACACGCCGCTTTCCTGACGGATATTGAGAGCTGTGCTCCCGTTTATGCGGATGGCACTCCGGTCCAAAGAGCCGCAGAGCACTTCTGTTGGTTGTTCGATTCGCTCGCCCAAGCGGAAACGTACTGTCGTGAGGAAGTGACAAAGATTCCACGTGTGAAGTGCCAAATTTTTGACAGTCAAGGGCGAGCAAATGCGCCCGTAGCGATCGTTGTCAACGATCGGTACTTGCACAAGGTTGACAGTGAACACCGTGCCCGACGATTGATCCGCTGGGGCGTAGTCGTGGCCGGTTCTGCGCTGCCACTTTTTATTTATGCCTTGCTCGCTGGCGCACAAGTCGTGTGGTGGCCAATATTGGTGGGCACAAATCTGGCCTTCGCGGGATTACGGCTCATGCACTGGGGCCAAGGAGTGAAGGATGAACTCAAATACCGGCAAAATGAAGCAGCTCGACGGCGTGTCCAAGCTGAGAAAACCTCAAGTATGCGCGATTCTTTCAGCCCCTAATGATAACGTGCGGCCACAACAAGGCACCCTACCGCCGGGACAAAGCCGCTACCCCGGCCCATTCGAAATATCTACACGGGCTGTACTACGGGTCCAAATCGGGAGCGAATGTGGTCGCGGCAGTAGCGCAGTTCAAAAATTCAATCCAACGGGACCAAAGGTGGCTACTCTATGGCGGTTTGGATTGAGCGTGGCAAACACGAATAAACATGCCAATAAGACGAAGATAGCCGAATTGAACTTCCGCCTGGATGACTGCTTTCGACTCTATTGAGGCGCCGCAAATGCCAAACCATAACCGCTGCTGATCCCCCTCTCAAGGGGAGCGCCAGGCTAGTGGGCAGCTAGCACTTGCTAATTTTTTAGCACTATGCTAAATGTTTAGCATATGAAGCGAATGCTACCAGTACACCTCAGCCGGCGAGAGCGCCAGATTCTGGATGTGCTGTATCGGCTTGGACGGGCGAACGCTGCCGATATTCGCCGCGAACTTCCCGATCCGCCGAGCTATTCCGCCGTTCGCGCCATGCTCCGCATTCTCGAAGACAAGGGTCACGTCCGACACATAGAAGAGGGCCTTCGCTATATGTACATGCCGGTTGTTTCGCGCGACCGCGTGCGCCACTCAGCCCTTCGGTATCTGGTCGAGACATTCTTTGGGGGCTCGCCTGCAGAGGCCGCCACGGCGCTGTTGGATAGTTCGGCTGGGAAGCTGTCGGAATTAGAACTTGAGCGGCTCTCGGAAATGATTCGCAAGGCCAAGCAAGAGAGGGGCTGATCATGTTGAGTATTGCCTTGGGCGCCATGCTCGTGCGGGTTTCGGCAGCGGTGGACGGGCCGTCCCCCCGCTGTATCTATGTAATCCTCTGTTTCGGTAACCAGGCGGGCACCGGTATAGGATCGGGGGCTGGCTGGAGGTAAGGCGCTCGTCAAGCCCACTATGAAAGGCTCGATGATCGAACGCTGGAAAAAATCTACAGCCCAGTCAGAGGGGGCGGTCAATTTGTGCTCGATGCCCGCAATGATCCCCGTGAGCCGTCGCAGCATCTCGGTGCCGATACGGGATCGGGGTTGCACAGGCGCTTCGTATTCCAGAAACCAGGATCGGCCAGATGCTCCTCATCACCGAGCACTGACAAAAGATCTGGCAATGCGATGGAAACCGCCAAATAATCTGTGCGTCCGGCATGAATTGCATCGAATTCCACACCCGCAGGAAATACGCCAACGTCGCCGACTTGAACATCCTTCCACCATTGCGTGCTGAGGCTCCCGCTATCTAGTATTGTTCCGAGGACAACTCTCTCTTGATGCAGGCCCCCCTCATGCGAATTGCAGAGTCGAACCGTCCCACGCTGATTCCAAGATTCCCGACACCAAAATGCTTGATAGAACCCATCAGCTTCCCAGGCTTGAGTTGCACAGCTTCGACATCGGAGCCACGAGTGGTCTCACGCAGATCCTCCGGGCCGTTGATGGGCACCATTTCCACTGACCAGGTTTTCTTGTGCAAATCTCTGGATCCTTTTCTGCTTGATTTGCCTTAACTAAGTTTGATGCTGGTTTCCCCAAGAAGCACCCCGGAGTGCAAGAACGTTCCGGGTTTCGTAATACTTGTGTATTTATGCTGGTGTGGAAGCCGAAAATGCCATCGATATGGATGTTTGCCGGTGCCGGCAGCTCTCGCCCTTCTACGTTCAGCATCCAATCGTGGCATGGGACGAATCGCAGTCAAAGCAATCCTGAACACGTGGCAGCGCACGCTGCGTGGTCGTTTACCTTCTCTTTCGATCGAAATCACACGTGAATGTCCATTGCGCTGTCCGGGCTGCTACGCATACGAAGATGCGCACCTAGGAGCTACAAACCTGCGCAGCGTGTCCGACTTCCGAGGTGAAGAACTGGTCCGGCGAGTCCTTGAACTTGTGAAGGAGCACAAGCCGCTTCATCTTTCGATCGTTGGCGGCGATCCGCTGGTTCGCTATCGGGAACTGGACATTTTGTTGCCCGAACTGGTCAGGCATACTCACGTGCAGGTCGTCACCAGCGCCTTCCGTCAAATCCCGCTATCATGGGCCAAGCTACGAAACCTGCAAGTGGTAGTTTCCATCGATGGTCTGCAACCTGAGCACGATCTTCGTCGTACACCTGCAACCTATGAGCGAATTCTTCGCAATATCGAAGGTCACCACATTGCGGTACATTGCACAATCACCAGTACGATGGCGCGGCGAACCGGCTACCTTCCAGAATTTGTTGATTTTTGGTCGGCTAACCAGAACGTAGAACGAATTTGGATGAGTATTTTCACTCCGCAACGCGGGGCGACGAATATTGAATGCCTGGACTCTGACGAGCGCAAGCTGATCGTGGAAATCCTGCTGCGGATTTGTCGAGAAGAGAACAAACTCGACATGCGAGAAGGAGTTATCAGAGAATTCCTTGCTCCTCCGGCATCTCCCGATCAGTGTATTTTCGCGAAAACCACGCTTTCGTTGTCAGCCGATTTGCGGACAAAGGTGGTGCCTTGCCAGTTTGGCGGCAATCCCGACTGCTCACGCTGCGGTTGTATGGCGTCGATGGCGCTGGCGGCTGTCGGCCATAGAAAGATTCTCGGACCGGTTACAGCAGGAGGGATTTTTTGGATATCAACCGCCATCGGAAGCGGTCTCAAGGCTGGCGCAGATCGCATAAGGCACGAGACTCGCGCTACATGACAGGCTCTCAAACCCAGGTTCCGTCGTTACCACCTGGGTTCGACTTTCGATCGATTCCGTTTCCATAGGCTCGAATCACACACGCGGAGTCGAGAATCGTGAACCGCCTACAGGAGACACCCTCGAAGATTAGTTCCCAACTTCCTTTCGATTGATCCAGTCAAGCGGTGCGGGAGCCACTGTTTCCTCGGTCCCAAAGTTGAAGAGGGCCGCCTGAGCCTTGGCATTTTCCATCAATTCGCTCGTCTCGTCGATGGGTGTATTTTGTTTCTCTTGCTTGCGTAGACTCTTTCGTTCAGCCTTGTCTCGCTGTTTTTGCTTCCTGGCTTGCTCCTTCTGGCGCTTATTAAATGTTGAGCGACCTCTTGGCATTACGCGTTACCCCCCAATGTATGATCTTCGTCCACGTACCTCAATCCCAGTTCTCTAGGTCGCTGAAATCCGCGACCTGATCGCTATGGGAACGAGTTCAGCCGTACATCTGGAACTCTGGACGGCGCGGACAGCATCCTCCGCCGTCAGCTTTCCCATCCGCAGCGCAAGCTTGGGATCGGTGGTCATCAAAATCGGAATGCAGTCCAGCCGTCGAACGTACCGAGAGGCCAGCGCACCGGAACGACTTACCCGCACCATGAACTTTGTGTTTGTCATCAAGTGAAATTTTCTCCTGAATCAAGTCAATACGAAGCCTGTCTGAGTACAGAACTTTTCTTACCAGCGCGGTTCGCGTTGTTGTCGGGGTCCACGACGGTCGTTGCGGCGACCTCCCCCGCCCGGCCTTCCAAAGCTCTGTCCGAAGTTGCCGCGCGAACGGTCTGTCTTGGGCCTGGCCTCGTTAACTTGCAACGTGCGCCCGGCCAGATCGGAACCGTTCAGTCCAGCAATGGCCTTCTCGGCAGCGCCAGAATCTGACATTTCTACGAAAGCAAAGCCTCTGGCTCGGCCAGTATCGCGGTCTGTGATGATGTTGACATTCTCCACCTGTCCATAGACCGCGAACGCGTTTCGCAACTCTGATTCGGTGGTACTGTGAGGCAGATTTCCAACGTAAAGGTTCTTCATTGCAGTTCCTCCCGATTGATGGATTCAATCGTGGCGTCAAGACTCAGGTCGGGACGTGTTTCCGAGTCCCGCTGAGGTTCAGGCCTGTTGCGAATAGCCCTCGTTCGAGCATCGCACGCAGAGCGGATACTCGAAATACGACGACAAGCCTCCTGGATGCCCCAGCGTTGCGACTCACCATTTGTGGCATTGCTGGCTTTTGCCGGATTTTCTTCATTCCGCGATGGAGTATTGGGTTTTTCCTGGGACGCAAGCGCTGGCTCGGGCTGCTCTCCGGCCAAGAACATAACCTTTTGCGGCGGAGTGGCAGCTCGCAGATCATTGCAGAACTTCTCCAGTGCGCCGGGTGAATCCTCGACATGAATCAGGACGAGGTCGTACAAATTAGGCCGCCACCAACTTCGCGCTTCGCTTATGTCGGTGGCACAATCCACTTCAACCCCGAGCTTCCTCATCGTCTCCGAACGCAAGTCACGTTTAGCCCGTGAGGTGTCAACCAGCAAGACCCGGTTCTTTTTGGGGGATATTCCAGGTGGCTTGCTGGGTTGGGGCATACCGGAAGAAATACTCATTTCCCGACACCCTTCCCTTCAGGAGCAGGGACAGCGGAAACCTTACCCTGGGCTCCGGCCGATGCCAATCGTTCCCGATTTCGGGCACGACGAGCAATTCGATCCTTACGTTTGCGGTGAAATCTCGCCTTATCGCCGTTGATTGCGGACATGAGAGCTCCTTGTCTTGCTGCCGCCCGAGGACACAATTTGCGAAGCGCGATCATCGCAACGTCAGGGGAGCTTAGCTAATTTCTTAATCGCGAAGGCGGGCGCAAAATGTCTTCGAGGTCAAGAGTTGAGGGTGTACGCGCGGAGAGCCTTTTGCTCTACTGCGCCTTGGACGCCTTTCCGTCGCTTTCTTTGACGTCGCGGTCGAGTTGCTCGATCAGGATCGCGGGAGATTCTAAGTGGTCGTTGACGATTGCCATGGCTTCGCGGGGCTGGTTCTTGCGAGCGCGCTCCACTCCTCGCTACATTCATAGTACTCGACCACTGCAAAAAGGCCTAATCTGTGGCACGCCAGCAAATGCCAAGCTTGAAAACAAAGGAGTTGCGAGCCGCACGATTTGAGGATTTGCTATTTTCGCTGCAGCCACTTAGGCTTCAGAGGTGCGTTAGACCGAATCGGTCGTGAGCAGCATCTCGCCTCAACAGCAAGGTAACCTGCGCAAGTTCTCTTCCGACTCTCTCCAGCGTAATTTCACAAAGGAACACCAAGTACAAACAAATGGAAACAGGAACAGTAAAGTGGTTCAATGACGCCAAGGGCTACGGCTTTATCAGCCGGAAGTCGGGTGATGACGTTTTCGTGCACTTCTCAGCCATCCAGGCCGGCGGCTTTCGCAGCCTACAGGAAGGCCAAACCGTGCAATTCGATGTGACCAAGGGTCCCAAGGGCTGGCAAGCGGAGAACGTTCGCCCCGCATAACACCGCAAAAGGGCGGCCGGGAGGCCGCCCTTTTTCATCTTTCTATTCTTCAGCGTCCTTTGTGGCTTTCGAGCCATCGCAAGAATTCCTCACACAAATTGCCTTTCACGGTCCCTCGGACCAGGCTGGACATGAAATTCCATGGTGCGGTGGCTTTTGAATTGTCAAATATGGAAATGCCGCCCGCAACTGCCTGTGGCTTTCTTCTAATGACTCAAACCCTGACCGAATCAACGCAGCATGCGCTTGTTGTTCGCCCGGCGCACGTGCCTTCGAGGCCTACAGCCCTAGGCAAATGAAGCCACTATGCGCTTGCCGCTGTCGAAAATCGATGCTGGCGCATCCGTGTGACCTTGCGTACTACGTAGTGAGGCCGCCCCTTTGCTTCTTCGTACACTCGACCGACATACTCTCCAATTATTCCGAGAAAGAACATGTTGATACCAGAAAGAAAGGTCACTGCAAGAATTAGAGCAGTGAACCCTTGCGGAGAGTGCAGCCAGAATTTTACGTAGAGAGAATAGGTCGCATAGAGGATGGAAAGGGCACTTGCAATCGCGCCGGTCAGCGAAGCCGCGCGCAAGGGAACAATCGAAAAAGCAAAGATGCCATCCGACGCTAGCTTCAGGAGGCGTAGAGCACTGTATTTCGTCCGACCAGCAGGACGTGCATCGCGTTCGATAGGAATGCCAATCTGGCGAAAACCAACCCAAGTTCGCAATCCCCGGATGTAGCGATGATGCTCCGGCATTTTCCTGATTTCATCAATGACGCGGTTCGACATAAGGCCGAAGTCTCCCGAGTCGAGGGGCAGATGTATCGACGACAGCGCTGCGATGATGCGGTAAAAGAGGTAGTAACATGCTCGAAGCCACCAAGGCTCCTTTCGGTTCACACGACGGGCAAAAACCACGTCATAGCCCTGCTCATAGGACTGCACAAAAAGGGGGATTGCTTCGGGAGGGTCTTGAAGGTCTCCATCCATCAAAACCGTCACCTCGTTAGAAACAAAATCCAACGCAGCTGCAAGCGCCGTTTGATGGCCAAAGTTTCGGGATAGCGATACGGCAACAATTCGAGGATCCTGCGCAGCCGCTTCTTCTAGCAGATCGCATGTGTTGTCGGAACTGCCATCGTCAACCACGACAATCTGATGCGGTCCACCGGGCATTTCATCCAGCACTTTCCCCGTCCTCCGAAGCAACTCAAGGACAATGGATTCTTCGTTATAAACGGGGATGGCTACAGAAATGCTCGGATGTTCGATCATCATGCCCTCTAGGTTTTCTCAAGAACAGCCATAATCGACGTGCCTACGAGCTGCTGAGGCAAGAGTTCACATCGGGCCAGGATGGACAAGGCGAAGTTCAGAACGGGCCCTCGTGAATCGAACCCCGCGCGTCCGTTCTCTCGATTCAGCTTCATCGCCTTTCGGATTACCAGTAATGGCAAAAGAGGCAATCCCCAATAACTAATGGCGCGAACTCTGAAGCCAGCCTTTTCAGAGACATCTGTCAGCTGTTTGATGGAATATCTGCGAACATGCCCGGCCGCGCGGTCGTAGTCTGAATACAACAATTGATGAGCTGGAACGTTAACCAGAAGAATTCCTGACGGCGCCAAATGGAACCTAACCGAGCTGAGGAATTCCAATTCTTCCGTTATGTGTTCCAGCACGTCGAAAAGAATAAGGAGGTCGAATTGCTCGCGAAACTCAGCGTCTCGTTGATGGATGTCATAGCAAAACAACGGGCTAGTTTGGCTGACGTTCTTTTGCAGCGCCAGTTCGTTGAGATCGAATCCGGTGAGGGGCTTGCCATAGTGGTGCTCGATCGCTTTTTGCAATAACCCATTTCCACATCCGATTTCACCAGCCCGCCTGCAACTTCGAATCAAGCCGTCCGCCATACGTGTCATCACATTAAATCGACGTTGAACCCAAAAATGCTCAGGGTTTGCAACATCGAACCACCAATCGCCCATGCTCACCGGCATGGAGGGTGACAAATATGAGAAAGCATGCGTTGGCGTGTCCATGGCGAGCCTATTGTTTTGCGAACTTCTGCTTGGTGGGAATGATAAGCAGGGATTTCGTTCCGACCCAGTATCCTTTGTGGTGAGGGCTGTTATTATCTCGGCGATGATCGGCAAGAGAAAAAAGGCTGCAGTATTTGGAGCCCTTCTCGTTCTGGTCCTGCTGTTTTATTCATACCCTTCGCTCAAGACAAGGACAGAACTGCGCTTCCAGGAACTCCCTCCGATGTTCGCGCCGGACTTAACTCTCTATTTGAACCTCAGCCAGCTTAAGCCAGTAGGCGGGGTAGTCGTGAATCCTTACTATCGGGTGAATGTTCCTGAAGATGGGGCCGGATACCTGAAGTTCAGTCTGGCCCCGAGGACCTTTGGACGTTTTGATGGTTTGATGGGTAATCGCACCTGGACAGCTATGTTTCTCTGGAACGAATTTTGGTGGTCGTTCCTGTGCCTCACTGCAGTGGTGGTCTTCTATCGCTTCCTCCCGGCTCGTTCCAGCGGGCTCGCGGTGCTGGGCGTACTTTTAGTGATGCTTTTCAATTTTGGAGTTGCCAAGACAATCCTAGTGGCATGGTTACATCTGCCATCGATGAAAGCATTCGACGTCTTGAGCTTGCCTTTCATGCGTGCTTTTGTTCCGATCATTCCGTGTGGCTTACTGCTAGCTTACCTAGGGTCGCAGATGGAGGCCCTGATCCGAAACAAGGTGTTTTGGATTCTGATGGGTATTCTCCAACTAGCAGCTGTTCTGATCTTCCCTTACGCGACGCTTCTTATGGCGGGGATTACCGCTGTAAGCCTTTTCGCGAAACCAATTCGTATTCGAGAGGTTGGCAGCTGGGCTATCCCCTTAATTTACGCTGTGAGTTGTGCCGTGTTAGACGCAGTCGTGCTCCTCCGCGGCTCGGTTGGTTTCTACGAGAATCGCTCCCCCGCAATTCACTTCCAACCGCACTTGTTGCCTCAGCTGGTTGGCGGAAATTGGGTTGTGGTCGTGTCCCTCACTGCACTAGTGGCCCTGAGCAAAAATCTGGAAAAAGAAATCAAGTGGCCGCTGATCGGCTTAGGGGCCAGCAATGCTTTGGTCATGCTCGGTGATGCCGTGGTCCCCGCGACCAGGATTTTGCTTTCACATCATGGCGGGTATTTTGTGCATTTGACGACTGCTACTCTCCTCACTTTCATAGTAGCTTCGATTTCCCTCGAAGCACGCTGCCCGCGATGGGCACTTCGGGTAGCTTTCACTTCTATTCTTATTTTTATCCTGGTGAACGCGGCGTTGGTGGTTTCTGGCACTTATAGAACTTTTTCGCAGATCAATGGAGATGTCGCGGAGTTAGCCGGGTCCCGACTGTTGTGGACACCGGGCCCGGGAGACCTTGTCATAACTCGTTCCCGAAGTGTCGACGATATGTGCGGATGGGTGCCTTTGATGAGTACTTCTTCTGTGCTTTTCTGTACCGATGCGGAAGTGATGTTAACGCCGCACGAGAACAGGGATCTGCATCGGCTGCGTCAGGCTTTTTATCTCTTCTTTACCGGTGAAAACAGCACCACTTTGAATCGAGAGCTATCTACGCCAGACCCTTCTGCCCTGATGTACCGATTGGGGTACTGGGCGGAAGCTGTGTCGCATTCAATGGAAGAGCGTCACCAGGGGATTGAGGAAATCAAGACCGATTTGCTTCCGCTGCTGGAGAAGGTCGAGAAGAAGGACATTTCGTCAGCAGACCTCTTCCGAAAATTTGAGCGAATTGTCGTAATCGATAAGCAGCAGGATCACGCATTTGCTGAGGAACGAATAACGGAATATCTGAGACCTGAGCGCAAGCAGCACTTCGGAGACTTTGCAATTTCCTTTTACACGCCAAAATTTTAGATTTCGAGCGCTGGGACATGCTGACACTGCCGGCACAACCTAATTGGTAAGGCCTCTCCCCCGCGCCAGGTGGTTTACAGCTTGCCTTCAATTACTAGCCCTTCTGCTCTCCAGGGAAAGAAATCGCGCAAGCACCTTACGGCTATCGGCTAATCTTCGGCTATTGTGACTGTCCCAGTGTTTCGGCTAGCTGTCGGAAGTCGGGGTTCTTCATCAACTTCTTAAATGAGTCGTCGGTTCGTGGATCAGGCATAGTTTCGCCACGAAGTACATTGGCCTTGTACTCGAACGCTTTTTTCAAGCTTTGGCTCGCCTCTTCGACCTTACCCATCTCTGCATACGTGCAAGCCAGGTTGTAATAGAAAATCGGGTACGTCGAGTCCTTTGCGATGCCATACTCGAAGGTCTCTTTGGCTTTTTGCAAGTCGCCTGTAATCCCGTAGGACATACCGAGATTGTCAATCAGCACATACCACAGTGGCTTCTGTAGCTCGGGATTCACTTTTTCCATGTCCAGTGCTTGGGAGTATGGACCAATGGCGCCATGGTAGTCATGCTGCAAATAGAGGCGGCTAGCCTGTTCGAGGAGTTCCATGCTTGACCTTTGTACAGACTCAATTCTCATGGAACTGAGCACCTGCGAAAACAACGGGGCATCTGCTGGTTCGAAGTTGACCTTCGACACGTGGAGATCAAGGTAGGCGCCGTCGTGAAACTCACATGCAAATAGACTCTTTTGGTTAATAGGCCTGCCTTGAACCTCCGGAACCATGTATTCCATCAGGTCGGCCTGTCCAGCTTGCGAAAATTTCACGTCCCGAACCTTGAAAGGCGGCTTCTTGGCTCTCTTCTCAAGGGAGTCCCGACAGGAGCCGCCTGTGGAGCGGCTGACTTCCTCCAGAGTGAGTGAGACCACGACATGGGTTTCCGAGTTCTCAGCCACCATGTAACGACGTCCGTCACCCATGGTTTCAACTGTTTTTACCGTAAACCCTGGTAAGTCTAAAGCCACGCTCCAGCTCTTGTCGGGCAAGGACAGGCGTCCATGCAGAGGCTTTGTTTCCTGGGCCACACATGGAAGTGAGATGAAGCCCACAATGACGCAACCCCACCAAGTGCGGAGCATAATGGCGCCTAGTGTAGCAGTCGATTTCTAGCTGCGGAAGGTCCCCCCGAGAAACTCAATTGGGACTTGCAACAATGAGAGGCTATGAACTACCGCCTCGGGTCAGCGGGAGCTCGAGCTCAGGTCACGGAAGAAAGCGGCCAAGTCCCCGGCTACTGCTGCCGGCTCCTCAGCCGGCGCGAAGTGTCCGCCCCGCGGAAAAACTGTCCAACGCTGGATGTTGTAGACCCTTTCCAGATACGAGCGCGGTGGCTCACCCTCGGGAACAGTTTGGTGCGCGAAAACGCCAAATGCTGTGGGCGTTCCAACGTAGGCTCGATCTACTGGGTGCCAGCGATTGTCCCAATAGTCACGCATCGACGATGTTATGGTCTGCGTCACCCAATAGAGAGTGAGCGTGGCGCAGAGAAAGTCCTCGGACGGTGTGGCGTCGCTCCACGAATGCCATTTCTCGCCCACATACGCCGCCAGACCTACGGGAGAGTCGTTTAGTCCATAGCCGATGGTTTGTGGTTTGGTCGACTGGATTGCGCTGTAACCTCGCTCTGTAGCGTCCCAGCTTCGATTGACAGCAAGGTACGAGCGCTCGATATCGGACAGCTCCAAGTCATCCACCATGGGTGTGAGGTCAGACTCTAGGGTCGTGAGATAAATTCCGATTACCGACGCGGGATGGTCGAGCGCAAGAATTGTCGTTACACCCGCCCCAAAGTCATAGCCCCCGGCGCCATAACGGGTATATCCAAGCTCGGACATGAGCCGATGCCAGCGCTCCGAAACGTATCGATAGTTGATACCGACCCGGGCGGGGCGGGGCGAGAATCCATAACCGGGGAGGGAGGGTATGACTAGGTCGAAATCCTCCAGCATGGGCAGCATGTTCATGTAGTCAAGGAAACTGCTGGGCCACCCGTGCGTAAGGATGAGCGGCACGCCGCGGTTCGATGACGCTCGCTTGTACACGAAGTGAATGCCCTCCCATGTGAAGTGGTCGAGAGTGTTAAGTCTCCCCTCCCAGGCGCGCCAGTCGAAATCATGGGTCCAATAGGATATGAGGTGCTGCAACCAGCCCAACTCCGTGCCCTGTTTCCAACCTATGCCGGGAACCTGATCCGGCCATCGGGTGCGGCGTAGCCGTTCCCGCAAATCATCGAGCACTTCGTCAGCGACATGAATGCGAAACGGTTCCACCCCAGCTCCTTCTTACCTAACGTAGTGTTGTAGCATTTTCTCCTCAAAGCGTACTGAGGGCAAAAAAGCTACACCCTGTGAGCGGGAGCTGAGCCGGCGGTGTGAGCTGGGAGAGGGGATCAGCGTTAGACGTCTCTGGATCGGCGAATGAATGCCGGGGCTATGCAGAAGAGTTCCGTGTCTTTGTCGACCAACCCGGACGGGACGGTCTATTGCTGGATTGCGGGTGGGACGGGTCTGGACTCTCGCGTACGTCCCAGAAACGCGCTGAAGGGGTCAGCTGTTGGAAATAGGCTTATCAGGCATTGGTGCCCTGGGGCAGTCGCAGCGTCAACCGGCACTCTCGTTTCGAAGGACTTCCAGCTCCCCCTCCGCGACAGCAAATTGTGCGTAGCCGCAGTCGAGGCACACTGAAACGTCTTGGAAGACCCACACAATGGGCTTGTTTAACCCCTCCGAACCGCGGAAGTGCAAGGCGAATTCACCCCCGAAAGTAGTCTGATTTATGGATTGGCAGTGTTTGCAAGGAGAGTTGCTTTTCTGTCCCATTACGTACTCCGTCAGCCCCAAAAGAGAGACGGCACAAGAACGTCAGTACCTGCTGCCACGAGCTAAGCAACAGTGGGCGTCGTAGGCAAAAAGCAACAAGTTACTGTCGGTGTTGCAAACTCCTGAGTTGGTTCGAAAACCATACGCAATATAGTCTCACCAACAATAAAACGTTACACCTCTGGCGGCAAATACTTCGTAAAACTTTGTAAACCAGACCTGTTTTGATCTTAGAAAGTCGCTGCTCCGCCGCCGCTCCGGCTAGCATGGTATCCGAAAACGGCGGCTTCTCCCTCTGACTCGCTGGTCAGCTCAACTACCGAGGAGCCTTCTTTCTCATCCTGAAAACCAGAATCAAAAAAACCACAACCGCCAAAACGCCTGCTACTACACGAATCAATGTGACGTTGTCCAATTCGTTCTCCTCACTGCGAAGTTAAAAACGGAATCACCATGCCACGAACTATAAAGGACCCGTATGAAAATAGAAAGGATCTGGGCAACCTGACATCCCCCAGAAGGCCAAACCGAAGCCCTAGCCGCGTTGCTCCTAGCCAAGAACGCCGTGCTTCACTTGAACGATCGACCGAGCCGGCACCAAACAGTCAGCCGTGGCCACAGCCGCATTCGTGCTAGGCACTTGAGGGGAACGTGATTCCCCAGAAGGTGGCTGATCTCGCGTCCTCCTCGACGAACTCGATTCCATACCTGAGAAGGCCTTCCTCGGCATTTATCTGGGACACAACCCGCGCTGAAATCTGCATGCCGCGCTTATTCCGTACCAGTACTTTCGTGCCTACCAATAGTTCGCGGGTAATTTGAATCGCCCCGCCATGCTTGTTCAGATTCGTCGCTTTGGCGCCGATGGTGAAGGAGCACTTGCTGCGGTCCTCGCCTGACACGGCAACCTTTGAGTTGAGAGTGATCCGGGTGCTACGCCGTTTGAGTGCAGAAGTACGACTGGAAGCGGCGATGGTCATTGGGCCTTTCTGAATGTCGGAGTCGTTTTGCTTTGGAGAGAGTAGGGCTGGCATTCCATGGTTCGCAACACCCAAAGGTGATTAGTTTTGAGTCATGTCATTAGGGCCGCCTAGGCACATTGCCGATTTTCACCGCTGATATTCAGAGACTTCTTGCGGGGGTAATACTCGGCTTTTGGTGACTTTCGTGTCTCTGGGTTAAGAAAGCGAAGCCTCCGCCGCTTTTCTGAGTCTCAGGCTTTTGCTATCGGGGGATAGTCCCGAACCGGTGGCATTTAGAGGGTCGCCGCCCGTACCGCCCAACGGGTAAGGGTAAGGGGGGCGTTTTTCAACCGTCATGCTTCTCGATTTGGCGACCCCTCACTCGGAACTATCTTTGACGTTTCGGGCTGCCGGTTCTTTAGGTTGCTTAGTGGCAAGTACACTGTAATTGGGCGTGAATTGGTCATTGCCGCTTATCCGCAGCCCCTCCAAGCCGAGTCCGACCAGATTTATCAAAGGGCAAACAGTGAGTTCGTACATCCTACGGAGGGGGCCGAAATGCGCAAACGCGTGCAACGCGAGATTTGTCGCCCGTAGTAGCCCGCCTACGCTCGAAGTCTCCGGTACGATCCTAATTTGGTGGAACAGATGCAAGACTGCCTGAATCCCGCTTGGCGTGTATCGCCAGTGCTCGTCATCTACGAAGCGTGGGCCAAACGAGACCACACTCATGAGCAAAACGCCCCCTGGTCTAAGGACACGATGGATCTCCTTAGCGGCTAGGTGGGGATGGTCGAAATACTCAAATACCTGGGTGCAAAGAACGACGTCGAAGCTGTGAGATGTAAAGGGCAGCGACTCGCCGCTCGCAATGACGTCCACGAGTTCGGTTCTTTCGAGGTCGCATGCGACGTACTGCGCCAGTCGATTCTCAAAAAGAGGGCGGTAGGGCTGATACCGTCCGCCCACATCTAGGACCTTCAGTCCTTGAGCCGGACTGAGTTCGTTAATCCATCTCGTGAAGATGACTCGCCGGGACTGCAGAACCAGAAAGTTGGGGTTGGCCAGAGATGGGTAGAGGCGATCCTTGGAACGCCGCACGAATTCGCCGGAGGAATTTGGGGCCATTGCACATTTTCTCAAGGAAATTCCGAAGGTCCGCGGGGCTTGCGGCAAGCACGGGACATTCGTCCTTGGAAATTGTAGTCTGCCACCGGTGCCACCGGGCGCCCTCGGCAGCTCCCGGCGGTTGGCTCTTTTGATTCAAGCACGTGCATTCCATTATCTGGTACCGCCGGCAGCGCCAGTTTGACCTGGAGCGGGTTCTTTCAGCTTGAGCAATTCCCTTTGCGCGCGTTTCCAGGACTTTTCCTTCTGCATTTTCTCGGTGGGCGCGTGAGCATAGAAATCGAGAATGTTCGCGCGCAAAGTGTCGGGGAGTTGGGCGAAGTCGTGTTTGCTGTGCTCGTCAAGCAGCTTGGCATAGGTATCGTCAGTCAGTGAATATTCTCCGGGCGTGGTCTCGCGGCCAGTATCGCAGTCCATGGCCTTCAATTTCAGGTCATGGTTCGCCACCTGCCGGAGAAGGTTGTTGTAGTCCTCCATGGTGTCGTTGACGCTCTTGATGTACATATCCTCGGCCTGTCGGCTTGGGACCTTGAAATCGAGCGCAGTTGCGGGACCAACCTTCGGAATGTGTCGCAAAAGAAAGGCGAGAATTCTAGACCCGACCCCGGGACGACGGTATCCCTTACCCCATTCCTTCTCATAATTGCTGCGCGAGATCTGATAGAGAAACTTCCTTCTCTCAGGATTGCGGGTCTCTCCAACCAGGTCCGCGCGTCGATTGAGCAGGGCGACGCGCGTCATTGCCGGAATGAAGTTGCTGACGGCACGCCGGAAGCTACCGATAGCCCTGTCTTCATCCCCCAGCACGTCATTGAGTTGCAGTCCATAAACCTCGTGGAAGGCGCGCTCCAGCAACGGCTTAGCGATCTCGAAACCAATGAAGTCGTGATAACGATCGGAGGTGTAGCGGTTCTTGGCGACTTGCACCATGTCGAAGCCGAACTCGGTACGAATGTGCGCCTTGTGATCGTCGTTGTAGGTGACTTCATCACCAAACCTGGAGCGGAGCTTAGGAAACTCGATGGCAGTGATGCGATTGATAATGGGATGACCGGTGTTGTCGGATGAGTAATGTGCGAGGGCTCCCAGCGCGAATGCGTACTCATTGATGTCGGACGAATCGCGCAACAGCGCTTCCACGAAATCGCCGGTGCGGACATAGTGCAGAAGGTCGCTAAAGAGCTTTTTGCCAAACGGGTAGTAACCCATGTCCTGCACCAAACTTCCCCCGTAAACAAAGGCATGCGCCTGCTTCAGGTCCTGGGGGGAAGCCTGAGGGAATCGCTTGAGCAGCAACGGTTGAATGTGTTCCTCCCAGGCGAGGTCGACGACCTGTTCGTGGGTAAGCACGGAGTAACCGCACAAGACACTCCCGTTTAGGCAAAGGACAAGAATTGCCGCCAAGGCGCGGAGGATGCGAATTTGCATGTTCATTCGATGCAGAGCTGGCCCAAGCTGCTGGTCACTTCCCAGCCACCAAGACCATAAAAGTGTCTGGCAAGACGGTGGGCCAGGGATGCGGTTGAGCGGCCGTCGGAGCTGGCGGCGGCCCGAACTTGGCCGTGACCAGATAGATCCGGTGAGTCTTCGGATCCAAGGTCATCGTCCGGGCTCCGCGCTCTGTGGCTAAATTCTGGACTACGTGAAACTTGTCCGGCGAGTCCTCGTGGGTCACGGTGAGCGATCCATCGCCGCAGGAGGCGAATGCCATTTGGGTATCGGGATCAAAACCGTTGGCGTCGACGTGCTCGCCGATCGGAACAGTGGCGATGACCTTTCCCGTATCGGCATTCGTGACGGCCATCATTTTGTTGTCGCAACCAGAAAACAGGCGGCGATTCTTGATGTCGATAGCCAGACCGCTGGGTTCCTCGCAGGGTGCCAGCGACCAGCGCGATTTTACGTTCAGGTTTCGCGGGTCGAGGGCCACAATCTCACTCTTGTCCTCAATGTTTACGAAGACTTCTCCCGCCCCGGTGCTCACGCCGAACTCGGGTTTGCCGCCGAGCGGAATGGTACCGACAATCGTGCCGGTGGCGGCCTCGATGGCGGTCGCGTCATGGCTGCCGCCGTTGAAGGTAAACACGCGCTTCGTAGAAGGATCGAAGAGGATTGCGTCCGGATTCTTACCAACATTCTTAACCTTGGCGATGGGTTTGAGCGTGGTGAGGTCGAAGATGGTGACCGTGCCCTCGCGGCCATTACTGGTGAAACCGCGGCCAAGGTCGGGAGCGAGCGCAATGCCGTGCACTCCGGGGGTATCGAGAATGTCCCCGACGGGTTTCCCAGTGTCGGCGTCCAGAACGATGACATGGGTCCCGCGCGAAATGAAGAGACGGCGGGAGTTGGCGTCCATGTTCAAATAGTCCCATCCGCCTTCGCCTCCGATCTTGTAGGTTTGGATCATATGCAAGCCGGCGTCTTGGGCAGAAGCCATGCCCAAGGCCACGAGGCAGAAACCAAGAACCCGGCGAAACTTCTTCATAAACAACCTCCCAAAGGAGCGTCTTCTGCAGCGAGTTAGAATTCTACCCGCACCTGAGAGAACCGGTTGTAACGCTGTGTAAACCTCAATGAAAATCTACCTGGCAGGGCCACTGTTCGCCTCCGCGGAACAGGAGTTCAACCGTCAGCTATGTTCTCGCCTGCAACAAGCTGGACACGAAGTTTGGTTGCCGCAAGAGCACGAGCCGCATGAGGGCACGGCAAAAGCTATCTTTGAAGAAGATGTCGGCGGAATGGACTGGGCCGAGGTTATCGTCGCCAACATGGATGGGCCCGACCCGGATTCGGGAACCTGCTGGGAGTGCGGCTACGCGTATGGCAAGAAGCCCATCGTTCTATATCGCACTGATTTTCGCAGGGTCGGCGACGCGGAGAATACCCCGTTCAATTTGATGATCTCGCAGTCGGCCAACGCAATCATCGTGGCTCCACGCGCATCTCCACCGCAGGTCGCCGAGAGGGTTTGCGAGGAGTTGAGGCGGTTGTAATTCTTGTTCAAGACTCGGTTCGCGAAATCTTGCGCGCCTGCAATCGCTCCTCAATACTTGAATCTGTAGGTCAGCTGCACGGACACGGTACGTGGGTTCACAAGATGCGTACCTCCAAAGGTGTTGCTGTTGTCGAGCAGGTAGTGATTGTTCGACAAGTTGAGTCCCGTGAGGCGAATCGTGAACTTCTCGCCAAAGGATTTCGCAACTGCCAGATCGAAGGTCGTGTGCGCAGGCAAGTGGGTAGGAACGGTATCGCCGTCGCCATTCAAGAAACCCGAACCATAGTTCACCCCAAGATTGGCCGCACTGTTCCAGGGTAGCGGAAGGTCAAGCCCGGTGCTCAAAGTGTCGCGCTGATCGTGATCAAGCGAACATAAGGGCGCGTCGCAGGATTCGCCGCCGATCAGACCACCGGTGACTGCTCCCGACCATTCCGAGTAAGCGTGGGAATAGACCAAATGCAGTTGTGCGCCTCTCACCAGCCGCGGTGAGTTGGCCGAGGCCTCCCAGCCGCGAAGGCGCGCGTGACTCAGGGTTAGTGGGAAGAAAACGTTGGAATTTCCCAGCACGTCGTGATCGAAGAAATTGCGGGCACCGGTGCGGAAGTTGGCTACATCAAAGGCCCAGCCGGCAAAGGGAATCGTAAGGCCGAACTCGTGCTGCTCGTCCCGCTCTCCACGGAGAGGCATAAAGCACTGCGAGTTGTTGGTCTGACATTGAGGTCCGCTGAGGGAGGGATTGTTCACCGTCACCAGCGGCGGAGGTTGGTAGTAGCGTCCGTAAAAAGCGCGCAATCCCCAGTGAAGTTTTGGCATCAGGATTGCGGCCCCGATCCGCGGATCGGCGGAGTTTTCGCTAACCGGGCCCTCGAAGTGCGACAACCGAATGCCGCCATTGAAGGTGAGCCAGGATGACGCTTTGAACTGATCCTCTAGAAATAGTGCTTCGTTGCTCGCCCACGGAACGGTTCGAACCGGCCCGAAGGAATTGCTGGGCGTCAGGTTGTCAACCACCGAATAGAACTGGTTGTCGCGTTCGGCGAACACCTGCACTCCCGCGTGGAAGTTATGGCGATTGCGCGTCACTCCAAGATCGGCAACGCCTCCCACAAAATTCGATCCTCGATCGTATTCCGACAGCACGGAATCCTGCTGGCTCGGGAGGTAGTGGGCCCGGTTGTAGTGGTAAAAGGGCGAGAGCGTGAGTGACACTCCGGGCCCGATCGTGTGAAGCCAGGAAAAGTTCACGAATTGGTCGCGTTCATCCTCGATGTCATGGAGGGGGTCCGCGGGGTCGATCGGAACCTGATAGTGGTCTCCACGCGCAGAGGCCACCAGGCGGAACTGATTTGCGGCATCCTGATTGAAAATCAAGGAGGTAAACCCGCTCAATCCAGCGGCTTGAGCGTTGATGACAGCGGGCACCGGCGTTTCCAAGCCCAGGTCGGTACGATATCCAGTAAGACTGCCGTAGTAGGCGAAGCGCTCGGTATGATCGCCAAAGCTGATTTGGTCGTTGGTGTTGTTGAAGCTGCCAAAGCTGGTCACCAATTCCGCTTCACGGTTGCGCTCGAAGCCCGAACGCGTCACGACGTTGAAGACCCCGAACGTGCGGTCGCCATATTCCGCCGAGTATCCGCCGCGCTGTACTTCGATGCTATCAATGTCCTTGGGATCGAACTGCGGGCCGACGTTAGACGCGATGCTCGTATTCGGAACGGGAACACCGTCGAGCATCCAGGAGACCTGGTGGCCCCCGCGAATGTGCAGCTGATCATGTACGACGAAGGAGCCGGGCACAAAAGAAGTGATCATCGCCATGCTGTTGCTATCGGAGGCACCCGGCGAGGATGCAATCTGGCGGCGTGTGACCACGCTGGTGGATGTGGAAGACCCTGGGTTGGCCATCTGAGCGGAGTCCCGGACTTCTACCGATTCGTTCGCGACGGCAATGGCCAAAGGGAAGTGAAGCCGAGCCTCGCTCGAGGATGTGACGATCAGGGTCTGTGCTTGGATCAGGAAGCCTGGAGCATCGACCTGGGTGGTGTAACTGCCAATCGGCACATTGTCGAAGCGGAACTGGCCTGAGTCGTCGCTGGTGGTGGTCAGGGTGAAATCAGAATTGTTTGCGGACAAAGTGACCTTGGCACCCTGAACAGGACGGTGCTCGGGGTCGTGGATGAGACCTGCGACGGAACTGAAAATTGTGGCGCTCAGGCTGGCGGCCAGACACATGACAAGCACGGCAACCCGCAGGCATGAAGTGCGCATGAGATCTCCGAAAATGGCTGCTCGCTGGCAGGTTGTTACCCGCTAGCTCGGATCGAAGCAAACCGTGACCCGCTGAGACCAAACCGCGGGCCGAGGAGAATCAGCAAACTTGAGCCGGTGGCGCACGATTCGAGTAACCCACGACCGGGAAGGACGAGAGGGAGATGAAGAGGGGCCGGTATGTTGCTCCGTCTAGTGATTGGAGCTTTGAAGCACGAGCGAGAGGAGTCAAGAGGCTGGAGTGCGGGGTCCTCAGCGGCGGGCAACAATTTCCGTCCTTGAACTTGGGCGAGGAAATCTCGGAGCCGCGAGTGTTTCCCGCGTGTAGTCGTCGCAAGCAGCACGCGTGGGGTTGCACGCCAGAGAGCGCCTGTAGGAAAGGCGTGAAGCCGGCTGCAACGAAACACACCAGCAATATCAGGGCTGTCGAGCGCCGCATAGCTGATGCTAGAGGATAGCCTTAGCAACGGGAAACCTGCAACGTGGAGCCCGCCGGTCGCAAGCATTGGAAACGAACTTTGTTTTGCTGCTATCCATTGGGGAACGGAACTCTGTAACCCAACTTTTACTCAGGTTTTTTCAAACGGCTCTTGAATTTCACGGGGAAAGAGGAAAATAATTTGTTTAGTCGTCGGACCCGGGAGGCGATCATGGTATCCAAGTGCGCCAACCCTAAATGCTGCGCTCCTTTCTTGTATTTCCACCGAGGAAGGCTTTTCCGTCTAGAGACTGAAGGCCGGCAAGATCGCCGCCGCAATATGGGTGGCGACAGCGGAGCGGGCAAGCCATTGCGCAGGATTGAGTTTTATTGGCTATGCCAAGACTGCGCTGAAAAGATGACGCTTGCCTTCGATCGGACGAGTGGGGTTTCGGTTCGTCCTCTCGCCGCGCAAGCTGCAGCCAGCGTAGCTTAGCGGCAACCTACGCCATATCTTCCCGAAATCGCGGACCAACGGATTCTCAGGACCTCTCCGATCATTCGCAATCCGTCGCGGAGCGGACTGATGCGTGTCCCTCCGACGTCTGCCCAAGCCACCGGTACCTCATCCACTCTGAAGGCGAATCGTCGCGCCAGGAACAGAATTTCGGGATCAAATCCCCAACGCTCGATGTGCTGCAGCGGGAAGATTTTTAGCGCAGCGTTCCGGGTGAAGGCCTTGAAGCCGCACTGCGTATCTTTCTGCTTCAGCCCAAGTAAGATGCGAAGCGCAATGTTGAAAGCGCGGCCATAAAGCTGCCGCAAGGGCGATTGGCGCTTGGTTTGCGTCTCCGGGCGGATCCAGCGAGAGCCGATTGCAATATCGGCTCCATTCTGAATTGCGGTAAACAATTTGGACGCCTCCTCGATGGGTGAGGAGAGGTCGGCATCACTGAACAGAAGCAGTTCGCCGGTCGCGTTCAGCATGCCATTTCGAACGCTGTAGCCCTTCCCGCGGTTTCCTGGATTCTCGATTAAGCGCAAGAACCTACAACGCTCGGCGGCTTCCCGCACCAGCTCGGGGGTTGCGTCGCGCGAGCCGTCGTTTACAACAATGACCTCGGCGTCCCACTGCTGCGAGGTGACGTAGTTTAGAACGCGCTCGAGCGTCGAACCCAGGCGCTTGGCCTCGTTGTAGGCAGGAATAACAATGCTGTATCTAGGCATCCGAGGATACTTGTTCTGTGGAAAGGACGACGCTGAAAAGGTATCACGGGGGGCGGGCGGTGGTTGAAGGGACGGGGCATGCGGACATCTTAGAGAGGAATGTCTCGGCCCTTAGAGGGCTACGCAACCTGTTTTTGTTTGTCCAGCATGGAGAAGAACTCGACTACGAGTTCTTCGTCCCAGAGCCCCAATCGTGCTTCGTCACGCATGGTGATCGCAGCTTGGTCGTGGCTCAGCGCGGGCTTGTAGGGTCGAGCGGTGCAGAGGGCATCGTAGACGTCCACAACCTGTAAAATGCGCGCCAGCAAAGGAATTTCTCTTCCAATCAGACCATCGGGATAGCCGGTTCCGTTGAAGTGCTCGTGATGATTGCGAATGATGGGCAGTACCAGGCGCAGAGACTTCAAGGGACGGCAGATGTTCTCTCCGGTTACGGGATGGCGTTTCATCACCATCCATTCCTCAGGGGTGAGGTTGGCGCCTTTCTTGAGGATCTCGTCCGGAACCGCGATCTTGCCAAGGTCATGTAAGTAGCCGCCTCGGCGAAGAGCGATGATGTCATCCTCATCGAGCAGGAGGTGCCGGCCCAGATTGCTGGCATTTTCCGCCAGACGCTCGCAATGCCCTTCGGTATAGGGATCCCGACTCTCGACGCTTAGACCGAGAGTACAAAGCACGCTCTCGGCAGTTTCAAGTTCATCGGTGAATTCTTTCAGCTTGATGAGTGACTTCACGCGCGCGAAGAGTTCCTCAGGAAAGATCGGCTTGCTGAGAAAGTCGTCAGCGCCGGCTTCGATGCCGCGCACGCGGTCTTCGCGTTCGCTGAGACCTGTGATCAGGACAAACGGAATGAGGCGAGTCGCGGGATTGTCCTTCAAATCACGACAGAATTCGTATCCGGATTTGCCCGGCATGACTACGTCGGAAAGGATAACGTCGGGCAAGCGGCGTTGGATTTCTGCCTCCGCCTGGGTGGCGTCCGATACCGCTACCACGTCGAAACCGCGCGAGGCGAGCAGATCGCGCATGAGAACCATGGTATTGATGTTATCGTCGACGACCAGGACGCGAGGTAGACGGCGGCGGAGCGAGACATCACCTGCGGGAGAGTTTTGTTGCCCGCGAGAGTAAATCGTAGAAAGCTTCCGGGCCGGATCCATGAGCATCACAACCGAACCAAGACATTGTATGCGAGAAAGCAGTTTCCCGCAGTCCCACGAAATATGTAGTCACCTTTCGCTAACGCTACTAGATATCGATGTGTTCCCCTTTCCGAAAGTTGCTGCGACCAATGGTCCGATGCCCTTGTGAGTATCGGATTCGGAAAGTTCAGCCTCTCACGGAGCGAAGCAGATGAGGGTCGAGACTGGGGCGCGAGGCATTTTCTTCCTAAGAATTTGAGCACTCCTTAAAAAAAATTCTCCACGCACTTGACAACCGGCGCAGGCACTCCTATATTTAACCCGTAAGTTATTTAACCGAGTGGTTGTATAAGATGAATGATCAACTTAGCTCGACTTTTGCCGCACTTGCCGACCCTACGCGCCGCGCCATCCTGGCCCGCCTATCGCTGGGCGAGACCTCGGTGACCGAACTATCCCAACCCTTCGAAATGTCCATGCCCGCCGTGTCAAAGCATCTGAAGGTGCTCGAGCGCGCGGGGTTGATCTCGCGCGGCCGTGAAGCGCAATGGCGCCCCTGCCGGCTCGACGCCGGCCCTCTCAAGGACGCCGCCTCTTGGATCGAGGAGTATCGCCGCTTCTGGTCCGCTCACGTCGACGCTCTCGAGCGCCACCTCGACCGCATGCATCCATCAAAACCAGCCAACAAGAAAGAAAAGCAACCGGCGACCGAGCCCCAGCGGCGAACGCCAAGGAGAAAATAAATGAAAATCAAAGTGACTAGCCTATATGTGGACGACCAGGAAAAGGCACTGCGCTTCTATACCGAAGTCCTGGGTTTCGTGAAGAAGACCGACTTCAGCCAGGGGCAATATCGCTGGCTGACCGTGGCCTCGGCCGAGGAGCCGGAGGGTACGGAGCTGCAGTTGGCGTTGAACAGCAATCCCGCGGCCAAAGCCTACCAGCAGGCATTGTTCCAACAAAGCCAACCGGCTGCCATGTTCTTTACCAACGACCTTGAGGCCGACTATGAGCGAATGAAGACGCGCGGTGCCGAATTCACCATGCCACCAACGGATGTGACCGCATCGAAGATTGCCATGTTGAAGGACACGTGCGGAAACCTCATTCAAGTCGCCGAACTGAAACGTTGGTAGGCAAGGTCAGCCGGGATTTACAAAACTCCGGCACTCGGCGGCGAACCTGGGTCAAACTGACCAATCGCGGCCCAGTGGTGAAACATAAGATTAGCCGGCAGCGAGAGTCTCGGTGAAACTCCAATCTGTGGCCATGAAATCAGCCACAGGCGACCGCAAGACGGCAAGGAGAAGATCGATGATCAATGGCGAGCTGTACACACCGGGTCCGGCCAGCGGGGCGCAGGTACGCAAGGGCGGGGACAAGTGGACGTTGATTCTCGTTCGCGAGCTGCGTCACTCGCGGGAAAATGTCTGGCAGGCGCTAACCGACCCGGCGCAGCTGCTCGAGTGGGCGCCATTTGTCGTCGATGGAAGCCTGGCAAAGGTTGGAGCCACGGTGAAACTCACCTGGGTGGGAGCACCCGCAGCGATCGACACTAGAGTGACGCGAGCCGACGCGCCCAGCGTGCTCGAGTTCGGCGATATCCGGTGGGAACTCGAAGCTTCGAGTGGCGGCACGCGCCTGACGCTCTGGACCAATATCGATCGCCGCTTCATTGCCTGGGGTGCCGCGGGCTGGCACATCGCCTTCGATGTTCTGGATCGGCTGCTCAGCGGAAACCCCATCGGCCGGATCGCTGGCGCGGAGGCGATGAAGTTTGCCGGCTGGCAGCGGTTGACCGTCGAGTACGCCAAACAGTTTGATGTCGAAACGCCGAAAACAATCCCAACCCGAAAAGCGAGGGAATCATGAACCAAGGCAACGCACGTTCGATTTTTCGTTGGATTCATCTCATCTTAGCCATTCCGATCGTGGGCTACATCTACAGTCCGTTTGACAAACTTCCCGGCTACGCTCCCGCTACCCGGTTTGTATTCCTTCCTCTGATGGTTTTCACCGGACTTTGGATGTGGAAGGGTCATGTCGTTCGAAAACTCATTTCGAAAAGATCAGCAGCATAAACCTATGGCACACGCGTCGGTTTCGAACAAACAACGGGAAGAAATACTCAGCGCGTTGAAAGCCCGTTTTGAGAAAAACATGAACCGCCACAAAGGGATGGAATGGACCAAAGTGCAAGCAAAGCTGCAGGCGAATGCTGAAAAACTCTGGTCTCTGGTTGAAATGGAAAGGACGGGCGGCGAACCGGACGTGGTTGGTCATGATAAGAAGACCGGCGAATACGTCTTCTATGACTGCTCGGAGCAAAGCCCTAAAGGCCGCAGAAGTCTTTGCTACGACCGCGAAGCGCTGGATTCGAGGAAAGAACACAAGCCAAAAAACAGCGCGATCGAGGCGGCGGCGGCTATGGGCGTTGAGCTTTTGACGGAGGAGCAATATCGAGAGTTGCAAACCCTCGGAGCATTCGATACGACCTCCTCGAGTTGGGTGAAAACACCTTCTGCCATCAGAAAACTCGGCGGCGCACTTTTTTGTGATCGCCGCTTCGACACGGTCTTTCTCTATCACAACGGCGCGGACGCTTACTACGCTGCCAGGGGGTTTCGCGGGTTGGTAAGGGTCTAACTTGGGAGGTTGCATGCAAGCATTTACTTGAGTTGCGCTCCCCGTTTCCGACGAGTTCCCAGTCCTTCGATAGGCTTAAAGCGGGGCAAGCCCGCCAAAAGGGAGAAGCGTCAGGGCCGCACGATTCGGCTATTCCGGTCGTTGCTTGGTACCGCGGCCGTCCCCTCGCCTGGTTCCCATTTTCGTGCTGTCCATTTTGGACTGGATCTCTACCCCCTTAGCGCTAACCTCGTCCTGCGACGGACGTCTACCTCCACGGAGCTCTCCATGCGTCTGCTTCCCGCCCTTCTGATCCCTTTCATCGTCTTGACCTCGCTCGATGCACAAAAACGCGAACAGTTTCACAATGCCGAAGTAATGTACAGCATGGTCTCGGACCAGCGGGGAAATCAGCTCCGAACCCTGGTGACCAAGCCGAAAGCGGCGTCAGCGAAAGTGCCTGCAATCTTCTTTGTGGGATGGCTCAGCTGCGACTCGGTCGAATACCCCAATGGTGAAACCGACGGGTTCGGCGCCATCTTCTGGCGGCTGATTGAGCAATCCGGCTATGCAACCATTCGCATGGATAAACCGGGCGCCGGGGAAAGCCAAGGCAACTGCTCCCACACCGATTTTTTGACGGAGCTCTCTGGCTATCAGGCGGCCTTCGACTCCATCTACAAGTACGATTTCATCGATACGGATCGAATCTTTGTGGTTGGGCTGAGCAATGGAGGCGGAACCTCCGTGCTTGTGCCTCGGCAGCATAAGCCTCGCGGCTATATTGCGGCCAGTTCGTGGGGACGCACCTGGTACGAGCATATGCTCGAAATGGAGCGACTTCGGCTCATCCATGCCGGCAAGTCTGCCGGGGAGGTTGGCTCGCAAATGAAGGCCTTCAGCCAGTTCTACGATCTGTATCTGAATCAGGGATTGACTCCCGGGGAAATAATCGCGAAACATCCAGAATGGAAAGCGGTCTGGTATGACCAACCCGATGGCCAATACGGTCGCCCAGCAGCTTTCTACCAACAACTGCAGGGCCTCAACCTTGGGGAAGCATGGGAAAAGGTCGGCGTGCCGGTTCTAGTCTTGCGCGGCACTGCCGATACCATCATGAGCGAATCAGACAGCCGCGCGCTGGCAGACACGGTCAATCGCAGGCACCCTGGCAATGCCCGTTATGTGGAGATCAAGGGCGCCGATCACTTGCTGAGTGTTAACGATAAGCTGGATGACAGCGTCATACCGGTGATGCTGGAGTGGCTTCGCGAAAACGCAAGGCTCACAAACTAAACATCGAAGCACATTTCACCCTATCGCCGCCGGGGGCTTTCGCGTCGTTGAGAACGCTCAAGACGCACTCCCGCCTCCGCCGGCGCACTCCATCTCAAGGAAGGCTAATGCGCGATCGGGGCGTGTATTTGTCTCAGAAACAAATCGGGTGCGTAGTGTCGCGCGAGATAGAACGCCCCCAGGAAAGCACCAGAGGCGATGAGGAAAATCGCGCGATTCCAGCGGCGGCGCTCATCTCGCGGCGAAGTCAGGTGCCGGGCAAGTAGCGCTCCGAGCGCAAGTCCCGTAACCAGTCCTCCGATGTGAGCCGAGTTGTCAATGGCCGGGACCACTGTACCAAAGAAGAGGTTGTATCCGGCGAACGACAGCAGGCTCTTCAGGGTTGCTTTAAGCGCGCTCGGATGAATCGGCAGATGCCCAAGATAAAGAGCTGAGATCAGAGCACCCGCCAGGCCAAATACCGCAGCGGAAGCTCCAGCGCTCACACGCGTGGAATGAAGAGTAATGCTGACAAGACTTCCCGCGACTCCGCAGAATGTGTAGATCAAGAAGTAGGTCCAGCGATCGAAGATCTGCTCTGCCAAAAGGCCAAGATTCCACAGACACCACATGTTGAGCGCAATATGGATAATCCCGATGTGCACGTAGTTGGAAGTCAACATTCGCCAGGGCTGCCCCAGCAACGTCTGAATGCCATTATTGGCTCCCCACCTCACCAGGTCGCCCTCGCCCGGACCCCAAGGTGAAAGACCGCTGAGGGTCATCGCCGCGAATACCACGAAATTGACCGAAATGAGGGTAGTGGTTAGCGGAACGCGTCCGAGCGCAATCTTCCGAGGCCTTTGAGGCGCGGGTTCGGATGCTCTCTGTTGCAGGATGGCCGAGCGGCACTCAGGGCAGAGATTGTGAGGCTCGCCGGGCGATGGCAACTCACGCCCGCAGCTGATGCAGGTTGGCATGATTAATCAGCGGCAGTTTCCGCTGGTTCGAGCTGCTCGCTTTTCTTGGTCACGCTGGCGCTAGTAACCAGAATAACCGAGGCGATCACAATTGCGCTGCCGGCTAGGATGTAGCGGTCGATCGTTTCGTGCAGAACTAGCCAGCCTAGGAACACGGCGACGACGGGATTCACGTAGGCATAGGTTGAGACTTTGGCCGTAGGCGCATGGCCGAGGATATAGATATAAGCCGTGTACCCAATCAGCGAACCACCAATGACCAAATAAGCAATCGCGCCGATTCCTCGCGCAGTCCAAACAGCGTGATGGAAATCATGGTGAAGCACCGTAAAGACAAGGTTTCCGAAGCCTGCGAATAGCACCTGCCACGACGTTGCTCCGAACGTAGGGGCTCCCGATTGCCACTTCTTCGCAAGCACCGAACCAAATGCCCAACTCAACGAGGCGCCAATCAGGGCAATCGACCACCAGAGCTCTTTGCGTCCGACGTCGTTTGTGGTGCTGAGTTTCGGCCATAAGAGCACGGCGGTGCCGGCCAGTCCCAGGCCCAGTCCCAGCAATCCACGCGCCGAGACCTGATGATGCCCAAGCATCAGCGAATCGAGAATCAAGAACCACAATGGGATGCTGGCGACCAGCAGTGCTGCCAGTCCACTGGGAATGTATTGCTCGGCGTAGGAGAGCGTGAGGTTGCCCCCCATGAGCAGGAGGTTGCCAACGACAGCGAGTTGCACCAGCTCGCGCCAGCTGTATCGAATGTTGTGACCAGCGGCTAAGCAATACGCCAGCATGATGGTGCCTGCAATGGTGAAACGAGTGGCACACATCAACGCGGGCGGAATGTGTTCGACGGCTATATCGATGCCCAGGTAGGTCGATCCCCAGAAAACGTAGACCAACCCGAAATTGACCATCAGAACGAACCGGGATGACGAGGCACTGGTCATTGAGGTGATGATAATCAGACGAAAACGATGCCGCCTACGATTCACGATGTGCACGAATTTACAAGGATTTGAAACCTGCTCGACACGGTAGATGAATGAGAAAACTGGGGATATCCGGAACTTGCTCCCACAGCAATTCCTATCCGTTCTGGCTTTGACCCCGAGATAAGGTACAGAAAACACATCGCTTTGATTCTGCTTGAGAGTCCGGCTTGTAAAGTCGTGGTGATAACCTTCGGCGAAGTAGTGGCGCCCCAGGTTTTCAGCGCCGCAAGACCTGGTTATTACAGTGCGAATACGGGCGCGGCACTTCTACTGACTCGGAGCGGCATCAGGGACAATACTCGGTACTCAAACCCTTTGGACTTCAAGTCCGACCAGGCGGTCGGTCGCCAGTGACCTTCGGTGTTCCCTCTGACTCCTGAAGCAAGCTAAAATCATAGATAGCAATGCGCTTCTGGAACCCCAATTCGCACCTGCCTTCCTGCTGGCTGCATATGCTTGTATGCCCGCGCAGGTACCTGGCAGTGTTGCCCTCGCGCACGCGTCCCAGTCTCTTCGGTAGTGACTAGTTCGGAATTCTCCTTTAGTGAAACCGAGGTCGAAGTATGCCCGTCAGGGGCCTCGCTGACGACCTACGACTGATGATCCATGACTGATTTCAGGAGAATTTCCCATGACACCGAAGACTATGACCAGCGCCGTGATCGACGGACCAAAAATCAAGACCGCCCTACCCGGGCCGAATGCCCAGCGCGTTCTCGATGGCGATGAGCGCTACATCTCGCCCTCCTATACCCGTTCGTACCCGCTGGTGGCGAAAGAAGGCCGCGGCATCGTCGTAACCGATGTGGACGGCAATGAGTTTTTCGACTTCTCATCCGGGATCGCCGTGACCTCGACCGGTCATTGCCATCCCGACGTCGTTGCTGCCATCCAGAGGCAAGCCGGCGAGTTGATCCACATGTCCGGGACCGATTTCTACTACGAGAGTCTGGTGACTCTGGCGGAGCGCCTCTCGAAGATCGCTCCCATGCCAGGACCGCACCGCTTCTACTACGGGAACTCTGGCGCCGAAGCGATTGAAGCTGCGCTGAAACTCGCTCGTTATCACACAAAGCGGCAGCAGATCATCGCGTTCTACGGCGCATTCCACGGACGCACGATGGGAGCGCTCTCGCTGACTGCATCCAAGCCGCAACAGCGCCGTCGCTTTGCCCCGCTCGTGCCCGGCGTAACGCACGTGCCGTATCCGGACATCTACCGCAAGGGTGAAGGCGATGCACTGGCCTGTGCGCGATTTATAGAAGAGAAGCTCTTCAAGACCACACTTGCTCCGGAAGAAGTAGCTGCGATATTCGTCGAGCCGGTTCAAGGGGAAGGCGGGTACGTTCCCGCGCCTCCCGCGTTCATGCAGGAACTGCGCCGCATTTGCGACCGCCACGGTATCCTGCTTGTCGCCGACGAAGTCCAGAGCGGCATCGGACGAACGGGTAAGTGGTGGGCGATCGAGCACACCGGGGTTCATCCCGACATCGTCTGCAGCGCCAAAGGCATTGCTTCCGGCATGCCGCTCTCGGTGATGATGACGAAAGCCGACATTATGGACTGGGTTCCGGGTTCGCATGCTTCCACCTTCGGCGGCAACCCAATCTGCATAGCGGCAGCCATGGCAACTCTCGAAGTGATCGAGCGGGAAGGCCTGCTTCGCAACTCGGAAGCAGTCGGCAATCACATGAAACGGCGTATGGCAGACTGGCCTCGCGTGCATGCCCTGGTCGGCGATGTCCGCGGACATGGCCTGATGATCGGAATCGAACTGGTGTGCGACAAAGAGAAGAAGACGCCCGCTCCGGCTGAGCGCGACCGGGTCATCGACCTCGCATTTGAGCGCGGCATTCTCTTCCTTGGCTGCGGCCCGAACACCATCCGCATCGCCCCTCCGCTCGTCACCAGCAAAGAGCAGGCCGATATTGCGATGGATGTGCTCGAAGACTGTCTGAAGCTGGCGGTGAGGTAAGTTACTTCCGTTCCCCCACCCTTCGGATGCCCGAAGGGTGGGGAAACCTTGTAAGCTGTACTCCTCCATGATCCCACGAGCGAGTGCCGGTTATTCCGGAACGCCCCTACCGAAGAAGTTGGGTATCCACGAGAATTCTCGGGTCGTTCTTGTGAACTCGCCAGAATGTTTCGAGCGCAAGCTCCAACCACTTCCCGCAGGTGCAAAGATCACCTCCGACGCTGAGCACGCGGGTGTCGCACTTCTGTTTGTGAACTCCGAGGCCGAACTGATTCGAGACTTCCACGCCCTGGCACTTCGTCTTCCCAGGAAGATTGCATTCTGGATAGCATGGCCGAAGCAGGCCTCGGGAATCAAAACCGACGTGAAACAGAGTGTCATTCGCGACTTTGGTCTCGCTCACAGCTGGGTGGATTACAAGGTTTGTGCCCTCGATGAGACGTGGTCCGGTTTGTGCTTCGCCAGAAAAAACCAAGCTGTAGGCCCTCCCCCACCAATCCCGGGCAAGTGAGGGAACAAGTTTGGGCCAGCGGTGTCCATTCTCCTCGTGGGCGGATCTCCGACTGACGCAATGGTGTGTTTCAGCTTGCTGGCACAGGCAGGCGCCTTGCCGCAGTCATCCGCGAGCCGGCAATTAGCAGCGGTTGCTTGTGGCTGGTGCGTAGAAGCGGCTCTGGTGAATTAGGCCCCAGGGCACTTCTTGGCGGCCACCATGCTCGCTGCAGCCAGTTCCGCGGTGCTGTCGTGTTTGTTCGCAACCAGCAAACTGGATGACCCCCGGATCGCGCATGAGCTGTCGTTGCGAGTGTTCTTGGCATTGGCACTGATACTAGCAACCATAGTCAGGTAGTCACGAAACTGCTTGCACCCTCGCCGCTCCTATGGGACAAAAAACGGTCGAGAGGTCAATCGAATCCAGTGGTTATCCCGTTTGACGGCGTGTATTGTAAATACCATTCAGTCCAGCTGCTGCAGCAGAATTGAACTGGCTCTCCGCAACCGGGACCGCTACCCGCATTCCATTTCAATCGAGCTTGTGCTGATTGACAACAACTCCCCAGGCAAAACCGTCTGAGTCGCTGGGACGAGAATCAGTCAATTCCATAGGCCCGCGAAAGATAGACGATGATGGGGAACCAACCACGGAAACTCTGAGGTTCGCGCTGCCCTCAGGCGCTAGGTTGAAACAATTCGACGAAATCTTGATGGTCTTCAGGCTGGATGGCTATCGGGCGCGAACCGCTGCCAAGATTGGCATCGATCATTTCACCCTGGTCCCGCGGGGAATGTGAAGTTCCCGCTACCCCCCTTCGCCCACCTTCAGCACTGCCAAGAACGCCTCTTGCGGGATGTCTACCCGGCCGATGCGCTTCATGCGCTTCTTCCCTTCTTTCTGCTTCTCAAGCAACTTGCGCTTACGGGTAATGTCCCCGCCATAGCATTTGGCGAGGACGTTTTTGCGCATGGCGTGCACGGTTTCGCGGGCAATGATCTTGGCGCCGATCGATGCCTGGATGGGAACTTCGAACATCTGCCGGGGAATGAGTTCGCGCATCTTGCTGACTAGCGCCTTGCCGCGTTCGTAGGCGAAGTCGCGATGCACGATAATTGAAAGGGCATCGACCGGATCGCCCGCCACCAGGATGTCTAGCTTCACCATTGGCGATTCCCAAGTGCCGAAGAGGTGGTAGTCAAGCGAGGCGTATCCGCGGGAGACAGATTTCAGGCGATCATAGAAATCAAGGACGATTTCATTGAGCGGCAGTTCGTATTGCAGCATCACCCGTGTCGCGCTCACGTACTCGAAGCTCTTCTGCTTGCCGCGTTTCTCTTCGACCAGCGCGAGAATCCCTCCCACGTATTCCTCATTGGTGAGAATGGTCGCCAGAATGACCGGCTCCTCAACTTTTTGTATTTCGCTAGGATTCGGCCAGCGCGAAGGATTGTCGACTTCGATGAGCACCCCGTCGGTCTTGGTGATTTGGTACCGGACGCCCGGCGCCGTCGTGATCAGGTCAAGCCCGAACTCACGCTCCAGCCGCTCTTGGATGATCTCCATGTGAAGCAAGCCCAGGAACCCACAGCGAAATCCGAAGCCCAGTGCCGCAGAGCTCTCCGGTTCGAAAAAGAAGGAAGAGTCGTTGAGTCGAAGTTTTTCAAGCGCTTCGCGCAGTTGTGTATGTTCGTGAGCGTCCACCGTGTAGAGGCCGGCAAAGACCATCGGTTTGATGTCTTCAAAGCCAGGGAGGGGCTCAATGGCAGAATCGAGATCATCGGTGACGGTGTCGCCGATTTTGGTGTCGGCAACGTTCTTAATATTCGCAATCAGGAATCCGACTTCGCCTGCAACCAGTTCATCCACTTCGACCGGCTTGGGGGTCAGCACGCCTAGGGTCTCCACGTCGAACACACGGCCGTTCGACCACAGCCGAATCTTCTGTCCCTTATGCAAGCGGCCTTCGAAGACGCGCACCAGCACAATCACGCCGCGATAGGTATCGAACCAGGAATCGAAGATGAGCGCTTGGAGCTTTCGCTCGGGATGGCCCTTCGGCGGATGTATGCGCTTCACGATGGCTTCGAGGACATCCGGCACACCCTGGCCGGTTTTCGCGCTTATGGGAATCGCATCACTCGCGTCGAGTCCAACCGCGCCTTCAATCATTTCCTTGGTGCGACCGATATCGGCGCTGGGCAGGTCGATTTTGTTGATGAGCGGAATGATTTCCAATCCATGATTGATGGCCAGGTAGGAATTCGCCAGGGTTTGAGCCTCCACGCCTTGCGATGCATCAACCACCAGCAACGCGCCCTCGCACGATGCCAGCGAACGCGAAACTTCATAGGAAAAGTCCACGTGGCCGGGCGTATCGATCAGGTTCAGCTGATAGCTCTCACCATTCTGGGCGTTGTACACCATGCGAACGGCATGGGCCTTGATGGTGATGCCCCGCTCCCGCTCCAAATCCATGGAATCGAGCACTTGTGCTTGCATCTCCCGGGCAGTCAAGGCGCCGGTCAGCTCCAGCAGGCGATCGGCAAGGGTCGACTTGCCATGGTCGATGTGCGCGATAATCGCGAAGTTGCGGATGTGCTGGGGATCCATGAGAGCGGCGTAACCCTGATTTTATCAGGCGTGGTTAGCGCCCAGATTGAGAGACAAGGGCTTGCTCATCGCTCCGTCTCCTCTGGCTGCGGCACGGCGTCGGGCCGATCCATGAAGAAGATCGTAACTTCTTCGAAGACTTGTTTGCCCACATTCACCGCACGATGGATGCGATCACTAGGTTCCAACCAATACACCTCTCCGGCTTTGATCGACTCGCTATGGCTCTTGCCATCATCGCGGAACTCAACGCCCAACTCATCCCCGCTCAGCACAACCGAGACACGATGGAACGGATCTCTATGCCAGGGGGTTGCCTCGCCCGGGGCGAGTCGCAATCTCCGAACCACGTAGTTGCCCCGGTGATGGATCAGATTGCCAAAAGTAGAAAGTTCCATAACGATTTACCAGCCCGCAGCTGAAAACTAAGCGCTAGCTTTCTGCTGCGGGGTCCCCGAAGACCTCGGCTGTGAACGCCTCGATCGTTACACCTGATTTCCACGCATTCACCGGCAGGCCGGCTTTGCGGCAGGTTTGCTCCAGAAAAGTAATACGGTCCCAGCCGTGCTCGACGGGAACTTGGGGCAGAAGCAATCCACGATAGCCTTGGTGGGAAATGATCAGACCATGGCGGCCTACAGCCACGTCCTCTGCCCGAACGGGAAAAACCGGCGATAAAACGCTGATTGAGATCTTCAATCCTGGAGCCTCAGTCAATGTCACTGGAGTGAAGCGGGGGTCGTCGAACGCCGCGGACTGCGAGGTCTCGACCACGGTCTTGTACAGGGGCATGACGGCCGTGGGATAGCCCACGCAGCCACGGAGTTGGCCGTTCGAATAGACGGTTGTAAACGCGCCGCGCGACTCCGAAAGATGAGCCGAGGGCGAGAATGGCCGCAAGTCACGGTGTTCCAGGGAAGCTAGAATCGCCTCATGGGCGAGTTCGAGAAGTGCTGTTCGCTCTTGCGGGGTATATTGGGGCTGAGGTTCCGCTGGACCGGGTGTTTTGGACAGGGTGTCAGATGACTGCGGCATTGCTCTTTTTGCGACGGCTAAGGACAAAAGCGCGGCGCCGGCGTTTTTCTACCTGGTGATCGATCTTCTTCCAGAATCCAACGAAGTAATCACCCGCGGACCATAGCGACAGCACCACCATAAAGCAGATCGCCACAAAAGCGATCCAGTGCACCGGGAAGAAATAGCGGCCATAGAGGGGCCACTCCGGCCAGCGATGGTCGAGAATTACCGCCACAACGGACACGATCTGCACGACCATTTTGAATTTGCCGAGATCGCTGGCTTCAATGGTAAAACCCTCTGAGGCGGCGATGCTGCGCAATCCGCTGACCAGGAACTCCCTGCCGATCACGATGACTGCGACCCAGGGGGCAACCAGCGTGGGGTTGAACCTAACCAGGGTGATGAAAGCGGCCGTAATGAGCAGCTTGTCGGCCAGGGGATCCAGCAATATTCCCATTGTCGTGATCTGGCCACGTTTGCGGGCGATGTAGCCGTCGATCCCGTCTGTAATAGAAGCGGCAATAAACAGGATGGAGGCGAGCAGCTCCTTCTCGCCATTCACGCTCGTGAAGCGGGTGGTCGAGAGCACCCAAATGAAGAGCGGGATGCTGAAGATACGGGTAAGCGTAATGGAATTGGGAAGGTTCACAACTTGGCCACGCCTCTAAATTATGCTCCACGGTGGGGTGCGAAGCAACGGAAAGCCGGACACGAAAGTTAGAAGTCCCAGGTCGGCTGGTTGCTCGGCGGCCCGACCTCGGCGTACCATCGGCTGCATAAGGGAGTCATTTATGAATTGTGAACGCAGCCTGATCGCAGCGGCCGTGTTCCTGATGACCGGACTGGGATTGATCTTTGGCTTCACCCATGGAACCGTAGGCTTTGGGGCAGCTTATCCGGTTGCGGGAACCGCCTTGGACCTGTCCCTCAAGACCACCGGCCTACCGGCACTCCTAGGCGTTCTGGCCACGCTGATTGGGGTTCTGGTTCTCATCATTGCGCTGGTACAGGCCGTGGTCGCCCAGATGCCCGGCGAGTCGGCGAAGACCGCCAGCACGAATGTTGCATAGCTGGACGAGTGTTGAGAACCCGCCGCGCTTTTCTGGAACCGTGCTGCGTCAAGGTTATTTTTTTGCCGCCGTCTGATGCGCGACGATCTGGTCTTTGATCTTGTCATAAGTGGCCTGTGGGATCACCTTCTTTGTGACTAAGTCGCGCTTGGTCTTGTAAGGCCGGTTATCAATAATCTTTTGAGAGTAGGCGTCTCCGATTCCTGACAGCGACTGCAGCTGATCCTTCGTGGCGGTGTTTATGTCGAGCTTGTCCGTTGCCGGGGTGGCGGTCTTCGCCTTGGCGGTTGACGTGGTCTGGGCCTTCGAATTCGTAGTTCCGGTGCTCGACTGAGCTGAAAGACTGGTTGTGAGGACGATCGCGAATGCGGTCGTGAAGAGGACAATCCACAATTTGCGCATACTTCCTCCTGATGGATTCTGTTTTGCCCTAGCTGTTGGAAAGCTCTCGCCTATGCGTAAATTCCCCGCTGGCGGACCGTGTAGGCTACGCGATCGATGGCCAGCATGTAAGCCGCAATGCGGTTATGCACCTTGTGAGTGTCGGCGTAGCGGGCGACATCGTTGAAAGAATTGATCATGATGTCGGCCAGCTGCTCGTTCACGACTGATTCCTTCCAGAAATACCCTTGACGGTCCTGCACCCATTCGAAATACGACGTTGTGACGCCGCCCGCATTGCAGAGGATGTCTGGAATTACGAAAACTTTGTTCGACGCCAGAATTTCGTCGGCGGCTGCCGTGGTCGGCCCGTTCGCGCCCTCGGCAAGAATTCGGCAACGGATCTTCGCTGCGTTGCGGCTGGTGATCTGGTTCTCGGTTGCAGCGGGAATTAAGATTTCGCATTCGCTCTGAAAAAGTTCGACGGGGTCGACTTTCTCCGCCTCCTGGAATCCGGAAATGTTGCGGTTCTGCTCGCGGTGTGTCCAGAGGGCGTCCATGTCGATGCCCTTCTTGTTGAAAATCGCTCCATCCACTTCAATGATGCCAATGATCTTGTACCCAGCTTCATGCATGAGCTTCGCGGCATTGGATCCCACGTTGCCGAAGCCTTGAATGATGACACGCGTGTTTTCCGGACGCAGTCCAAACTTCTTGATGGCTTGATCACAGGTGATCATGATGCCGCGCCCGGTGGCTTCGCGCCGCCCACGAGAGCCGCCGATGTTGATCGGCTTGCCGGTGACGACTGCCGTGACGGTCTGGCGCATGTGCATGGAGAAGGTGTCCATCATCCAGGCCATCACCTGCTCGTTGGTATTCATGTCGGGCGCCGGAACGTCCTTTTCGGGGCCGATGAATTCTACGAGCTCCGCGGTATAGCGGCGCGTCATGCGCTCTAGTTCGCCGGGCGACATGTGGTGGGGATCGCAAATGATCCCGCCCTTCGCTCCGCCGAAAGGAATATTCACGACCGCGCACTTCCAGGTCATCCAGCTGGCGAGAGCGCGGACTTCGTCAAGGGTCACGTCCGGCGAGTAACGCACGCCACCTTTGGCGGGTCCACGCGCAATGGAATGCTGCACCCGGAAGCCGGTAAACACTTCCAGTCGACCATCGTCCATGGAAACTGGTATGTGAACGATCAGCTCGCGGTTGGGATAACGTAGGACCTTCACCAGGCCCTCATCCAGGTTCAGCTTCTTTGCAGCAGTGTCGAAACGGGCGGACTGAGCCTCCCAGGGATTGATTTCCTGCTCGAGGGAAACGGTCATAAGTTCTCCGTGCAACCACGTTGGCTCCGCAGATGATGGGTCCGAGGCTCGGTGCTGGGCAGATGGGGCGGAGCAGAAACCCGGCTGCGGCCAGCAGGCAAACGTCCTATCTTATGCGTGCGGCGGTAAGGTAGCAAGCCCGAGAGGATCTTCGTCGGCGTTTCCGCGACCACCGAAGGTCGGGAGCCGATCCACCCTTACCTATCTAACATCAAGGGCTTACAGAAGTTGCAATCGACTGGCGGGTATTGACTGCTCCTTCACGGCGGGCGAGGGTCATGACCAGGCCGTGTTTCGGACGGAGAGTAAAACTTGGCGATGGAATCACGGGATGCCCGGCCAGCCTGCGTAACTGAAAGCGCTGGGCAACGGTGGCCAGCAGGAGAGCGGCTTCCATCAAGGCGAATGTGTTCCCGATGCAGATTCGCGGACCTCCCCCGAAGGGAAAGTATGTGAACTTCGGCAGCTTCTGCATTGCGGGATCAAGCCAACGGTCGGGATCAAAAGCGTCAGGATCGCGGAAGTATTTGGGATTGCGGTGCATGATCCACTGGCTCATTACGATGGTTGCGCCCGCTGGAATCGTGTAGCCGCGAAGTTCGAAATCTGAAACCGCAGTGCGGGCCAGGCTCCAAGCCGGCGGATACAAACGCATGGCTTCCTTAATCACGCGCTCCGTGTACGGCAGGGCGGGTAAGTCTGAGAATTCAGGGGATCTTGTCCCTAGCACTTGGCGAAGTTCCGCATGCATCTTCCCCTCGACTTCTGGATTTTGCGACAGCAAGTGCCACGTCCAAGAGAGCGCAAGCGCCGTGGTCTCATGGCCTGCCAGGAGAAACGTCAGCACCTCGTCGCGGAGTTGCCGATCGCTCATCCCGGTGCCGTCCTCGTCGCGAGCGTCGATCAGCATCGAGAGGAGGTCGCCCGAGTGGGACTTGCTTTCGCGGCGGACCGCAATGATGCGGTAAACACTCTCGTCCATCTGTCGCACCGCGCGGCGTACGCGCGTCATCGTGGGGGTCGGCAAGTAACGCGCGATCGGCGGAAAGAGCATGCGCGCCCCGGTTGTGTTCCGCATGAGAACGTTGACCGCGGAAGAAAGGGCGCCGAGTTCCTCCGGTTCCACGCCGAAAAGGCAGCGCACCACTATGCGCAAGGTGAGCCGCATCATGTCCTGGTGAATGTCGCGAGTCTCTCCAGGTTGCCACGACGCCAGCATTTCCTCGCAATAGCGCCTCATGATCTCCGCATAGGAACTGATTCTCTCCCGGTGAAAGGCGGGTTGCGACAAGCGGCGCTGCCGCAGCCATGGCTCGCCTTCGTTGGTCAGCAGCCCCTGGCCAAAGAACCAGCGGCTATTTTGGACAACGCGGTCCTTTTGGAAGTTCTGGGCGCTGCGGATAAGCACTGACTCGACCAGGTCGGGATCATTGAGGAAGTACACGTGCAGCCAGATCGCTCGATAGTAGAAGATATCGCCGAACTCACGAGCCCAGCCGAGGAACGTTCCGAGCGGATCGTCTCCTGCAAGCGGCATGTTGCCGTAAGGAAAGTGCGGTTTGGGGCCGGGAGGTCGTTTCATAGCCGGCAGGCTTCAGTTTATCGTGGATCAGGCGCGGCCGGTGCCAACCTGCCAGTGTTACCCGCATTGACGCCATCAACTTCGAGGCATCAAACTAATGCCGTGTTCCGAAACCCGAAGGACCTTTTCAGACTTTGGATCGCATTTGTTCTTCCCGTTACGTGGTACGCCGCCGCCATTGCGCAAAGCGTTGATCCTGCATGGCTGCGATATGAGAGCTTCAAGAAGAACACCCCGGCCGGAATACCTCACCTAATCGCCATCGTAGGTCCTGGGCCCGTTCTACGCAGCGCTGGCCAAGAACTGGTTCGGGCGCTTGGGACTCGTCCGCCAACTGGCGCGCGTACTTCGAGCCTACCCCCGAAGGATGCATTTGTTCTTGGTCCACTGAAACAACTCAAGCCGTATTTTCCCGAACTGAAGCCACCCCAGGCCCTCTCGCCGGATGGTTTCTGGCTGAAGACGGTGCAGCGGAGGGGTGGAAAGTACTGGCTGATTGCCGGGGGCAATGACCGTGGCGTTCTTTACGGGGCGTTTGCCCTGCTGCGAAAGATTGCCCAGGGGCAAGATGTTTCGATTCTCGATGAGATCGAGAATCCTTCAGCGCCCATACGTTGGGCCAGCGAGTGGGACAACCTCGACGGAAGCATCGAGCGCGGCTATGCCGGCCGCTCCATCTTTTTCGAAGGCGGACGGGTTCAAGCTAACCTGACGCGCGTGAGCGAGTATGCCCGACTGCTGGCGTCGATTGGCATTGACGCCTGCTCCATTAACAACGTGAACGCGGATCCGAGAATCCTGGGCACAGATTTTATTCCTCAGTTGGCACATATCGCCGAAGCCTTTCGTCCGTGGGGAGTACGATTGGCGATCTCGGTTGACCTCAGCGCTCCCAAGAGCGTTGGCGGGATGAGTACATTTGATCCCCTCGATCCGCAAGTGGCGGCGTGGTGGAAAAAGACCGTCGATGGAATTTACCGGCAAATTCCTGATTTCGCCGGATTCGTGATCAAGGCAGACTCAGAAGGACGTTCCGGGCCCTCGCAATACGGGCGCAATGCTGCCGATGCTGCCAATGGGATCGCCCGGGCACTCAAGCCCCACGGCGGCATATTGTTGTACCGCGCTTTTGTGTACAACCACCATCTCGACTGGACCGATCCGAAGGCCGATCGTGCCCGCGCTGCCTACGACTATTTTCATCCGCTCGATGGAAAGTTTGAGGACAATGTTGTCGTTCAGATAAAGCATGGGCCGATCGATTTCCAGGTGCGTGAGCCCGCGTCGCCGCTGTTTGGCGCAATGAAGCAGACGAGCGAAGCCATCGAGTTGCAGGTGACACAGGAATACTTTGGCCAACAGCGGCATTTCGTCTTCCTTCCACCAATGTGGAAAGAAACCGCGCTTGACTTCGATATGCACGTCAACGGCGTCACGACTGTGAAAGAGATTGTGTCCGGAAAGGTTTGGAATCGAAACCTGGGAGGATATAACGCGGTCGTGAATGTCGGGCTCGATCGCTACTGGCTTGGGCACCCGCTCGCGATGGCCAATCTCTATGGTTATGGACGCCTGGCGTGGAATCCTAGTTTGAGTTCAGAGCAGATTGCCCGAGAGTGGACCCGTCTTACATTTGGGAATGATGAACGGGTCGTCCAGACGGTTACAGGCATGCTGCTGCCTTCCTGGCGGATGTATGAAAACTACACCGGACCGTTGGGCCTGCAGACGCTGACCGATATCACAGGCCCGCATTACGGACCAAAAATTGAGTCGTCCGAGAACAACGGGTGGGGGCAATGGCACCGCGCGGATGCGAAGGGTGTCGGCATGGACCGCACCGTTGCTAGTGGTACTGGATTCATCGGGCAGTATTCGCCGGAAGTTCAGGGGATCTACGAACCACTAGAGAAGTGCCCGGACGATTTGCTGCTCTTCATGCATCACGTGCTATATACGTTCGTGCTCCACTCGGGCAAGACGGTGATCCAGTACCTTTACGATTCGCATTATGCGGGAGCCGAAGAGGCATCAACCCTAGTGCGCGAGTGGAGATCTCTTCAGGGCCTTATCGACGATGCGCGCTATCGCGAGGTACTGAAACGGCAGCAATATCAGGCTGGGCACGCCATGGTGTGGCGGGATGCGGTGGCGAACTACTTCCATAAGATATCTGGGATCGAAGATGCGCAGGGCCGAGTGGGGCATGACGCGGACCGGACCGAAGCCGAAACCATGCAGCTTTCCGGGTACTCACCGGTTGACGTAAATCCTTGGGAGACGGCGTCTGGGGGAAAGGCGGTGGCCTGCAATGTCGGGGACGCCTGTGTTGCGAGTTTCACCTTCAATGGCGATGCCGGGATCTACACGATTGCGGTTCAATATTTCGATCAAAACAACGGGGTCTCCCACTATCAACTGCTGGTGGATGATCATGTCATCGACTCGTGGGCCGCTGACGATCAACTGCCTTCGGACAAGATGAATGGGCACACCTCCACGCGTCACACGACCGAGGGGGTGGAGTTGAGACGAGGGAGTGTGGTCAAGATCATCGGCCATCCTGACGGAGGCGAACCGGCGCCTGTGGACTATGTCGAGGAGACTCGGACGGCCATAGCGGAACGTCCGTAACCGCGGGAATCTGTGCTGCGATTGACGAACTGTGCTCGACGCTCCACACTGAAACGTCATGAAAAAGTTGCGCGTGGGTATTCTTTTCGGCGGACGTAGCGGCGAGCACGAAATCTCACTGCTCTCGGCGGCCTCGGTCTTCAAAGCCATTGATAAAGAAAAATTCGAAGTGGTACCAATCGGCATCACCAAAGAAGGGCGTTGGGTGACTTCTGCCGAAGCGGAACGCCTGCTTTCCGGCAAGCCACAGCAAGAAGAACGTCATCTGCGTGCTGGAGATCCTGAGGCCACACCTTCCGCGGCGGTGCTGCAGAACGGCGCGGCATTCGTGATGCCCCCCGAACCTCATGGCGCAGGCCTGCAACCATTCCAGACCGATGCCTTCGCTCGCCGCGTGTCTGATCGCGCTATCAACGTTGACGTGATCTTTCCCGTACTGCATGGCACATTTGGCGAAGACGGAACGGTTCAAGGCCTGCTCGAGCTCGCAGATATTGCCTACGTCGGGGCGGGTGTTCTCGGTTCAGCAGCGGGAATGGACAAGGATGTTATGAAGTCTCTGTTTCGGGCTGCAGGGTTGCCGATCGTGAAGCATGTGACCGTTCTGCGCAGCGAGTGGAATGAGAAACCGAAGGCCGTGCAGAAATTGGTCGAGAGCAAGCTGCGCTACCCGGTATTTGTGAAACCGGCCAACCTGGGCTCTTCCGTGGGGATTTCGAAGGTGCGCGATCCGAAGCAGCTTGCTCCCGCCATCGACGAGGCGGCCAAATTCGACCGCAAGATTGTGATCGAAGAAGGCGTGGGCGGCAAGAAGCATAAAGCGCGCGAGCTGGAATGCGCGGTGCTCGGCAATGACAACCCTCGTGCTTCCGTGGCCGGGGAGATTGTTCCCAGCGCGGAGTTCTACGACTACTCCGCGAAGTATCTTGACGAGGGATCGCAGCTGATCATCCCGGCGAAGCTGACGAAATCAGAAATGAAAAAGGTGCAAGCGTGTGCGATTGCTGCATTTCGGGCGGTCGATTGTTCCGGAATTTCGCGGGTCGATTTTCTGATGGATCCGAAGTCGCGCAAAATCTATCTCAACGAGATCAACACCATGCCGGGATTTACTTCGATCAGCATGTACCCCAAACTTTGGGCTGCTTCCGGAGTGCCGTATCCGGAACTGATCGAACAACTGATACAGCTTGGCCTTGAACGCCACGCGGATAAGAAAAGGAATCAGTACAGCCGCTAGGCCTGCTGCTTAAGCTAGTTCTCCGCTTGCCCTTTGAGGGCCCTTTACCTTACGGCTGCGATGCCGCTCTTGATTCGATCGAGCTCCTCAGGCGCTCATTCCCCACCTTCTGTGGGTATTCGCCGCTTCATCATTTCTCGCCGGCGCCGCGTACTACTCTTCTATGCCGATACAACAAACGCAATTAGCTGTTGCAGGAACCCCCAGCAGCCAAGGACGGCGCGACAAACCGGATTCATCCCGTAGAATGAAAATGGAGCCTCCGGGACGACTTGACCAGCCTTATACGCCGACCTAGAACAAGGTGGAGAGGACGAAACCGACTCCAGCCGCGGCGGAGGCCGTCGGCGAATGCCACGGACAGGAATTTCGGGATGGATATGACATGGATCACAGGCCGTCTAGCGCTTGGCGGTGGAATTTGGAATCCGGAAAACATGGCAGCGGTAGCGCGCGCCGGAATTACACATATCATCGACATGCAAATTGAGTTCGACGACACGCCGCTGGCGAAGCCACATGGGATCGAAGTTCTGTGGAACCCGACCGATGACGACTTTCAGCCGAAACCGCCGGAGCTATTTCAGCGGGGGGTGGAGTTTGCAGAGAAGGCGCTGCAGGATGAGACTGCCCGCGTGTTTGTGCATTGCGCGGCCGGTGTTCATCGCGCTGCCATGATGGCCTTAGCGATCTTGTGCGCGGATGGCTGGGAGATGCAGGACGCGATGCGGACGATTGTGTCGCGGCGTCCGGTGGTGGACTTCGCCGATGTCTACGTCGAAAGCGTAGAGAGGTTCCTGGGAGAAAAGGTGACAGAGTAGGTCCTGAGGGGAGTTCAACGTCGGCATTTCGAGGATCGGACTGGCGGCGTCAGGTCAAATGCGACTTAGCCCACGTCTGTACCGCCCGCGCGAAGCCATGCCACACCGCCGTTTGTGAGAACCATATCGCGCTCCATTGTGCGGTAACCAGAAATGCGGTGGCGCCAAGCGTTGCGCGCTGCAATTTTCGCGTGGCCCAAAGGTCGTAAGCGATCAGGAGCACTATGAATCCGTAACCACAAATCATGTCAATGGGCGCCTTCCTGTTCAGGAACGAGAACGGGAGGCGGGCAATGGCAGCGGTCAAGAGTGCGACGTTGGCGACGACAACGATTCTTTTATGGGCCGGTGAATTCCGACGCTGTCGAAACGCGAAATACATCAAGATTGCGAATGAACCCACGCTAACCAGCGGTATGGCATAGAACGCCAGTTGGTCTCGTCCGGGGAAACGGGTCGGTCGGGCCAGTGAATCGGTGGCGGCCAAGACGCCCAGAACGAGCATGACTGCCGCCATTATCATGCCGGCGATGCCGAGCTGCCTGTGGATGTCCACTCTGCCAGAAGATGCCAGCGAAGTCTGAGCGATTAGCAGCAACACCCAACACGAGAATACCGCTCCGTGAACATGAATGAGGGTGCTTGGCAATGGCGCCTGGAATGCTCCTCGAAAGTAGTAACTCGGTCCAAAGCCGGCGACGACCAGGGCGAGCATCATGGCGGCGATGAACGAAAAGAAATAATGATCGTAGCGACGCCCAGGGAGGACGCCGGCTTGTTTTGCAATGATCGGTGCAGTTGCTGCTGCCATCGGGTACCCAGGGAGCCGGCGATCGCGAAACGAGGATCGGATTATACGTCAGGTCGCCCTTCGATAGGGGTAGAGTCAGGTGCGCAAGCCTTCGATCACGCGGTCGACTTCGTCCGGGGTGTTGTAATGGACCAAGCCGATGCGGAGAAATCCGCCGTCTCGCTCGACGCCGAGGCGCTCTGTGAGGTTCAGTGCATAGTAGTTGCCATCCCAAGTGAAAATGCCGCGGTCGCCAAGTTTTCTGGCCAGGTTCGCGGGGTGATGATCTTTTATGCGGACCGCGAAGGTGGGGCACCGGGAGGTAATGCGCCCGGGATCGGCGATTCCGTAGAGGTGCAGACCGGGAATTTCTGCGAGTCCAGAAAGCATTCGCAAAGAAAGTTCGCGTTCGTGAGATTGAATGGCGCGGTAGGCCGCGCGCAGCAAGTCCCTGCGTGATTTTGCTCTCCGTCGCGCGTCATCGCTAGTCGCCTCGGTGCTATCACCCGGCGAGGGAAACTCAAGATCCCGGCCGAGCTGGTCCGAATCCACTTGATCGGCCGTGCGCCGTCCGAGTTCCGCGAGATAGTCGACGCATGCTGTGATCCCGGCGATCGACTCGTGATTCAGGGTGCCCATTTCCCAACGGCTTGGAGCCATATCGGTGTTGGGGCGCACCTTGTATGGATGAAGCCGCTGCAGGTGCTCGCGCTTGCCGTACAGCACGCCCATGTGTGGGCCGAAAAATTTGTATGTGGAACAGACGAGAAAATCGCAGTCTAGCTCGCGGACGTCCATGAGTCCATGAGGCGCGTAGTGCACGGCGTCAATGTAGGCCACGGCTCCGACGTCGTGCGCCCTGCGAATAATCGTTTTGACGTCGTTGATGGTGCCAACAGCGTTTGACGCGTATCCAACAGCGACAACTTTGGTGCGCGATGAAAGCTTGCGCCCGAGGTCTTCCATGTCCAGCGTGCAGTCCTCTTCACGAATGTCCAGGAACTGAACCTTCACCCCGCGTTCCTCGAGCGCCTGCCAGGGAGAGACATTGGCGCTGTGATCGAGATGCGTGAGGAGAATCTCGTCGCCAGGGTTGAGCTCGCGGCCAATGGAGCGGCTGATTGCGAACGTCAGCGTGCTCATGTTGGGTCCGAAGACGATTTCGTCCGGCTGGGAGCCGAGAAAGTCCCCCATCGCAGAACGCGCGCCGGCGATCACTGCATCGGTCTCGCAGCTGGTAGCGAATGGGCCGTGCGTGTTGGCGTTGCTGGTTTTCAGGTAGTGACCGATCGCATCGATCAC
>Ga0157378_10000203_pt1 | contig 57992 bp, 44 predicted proteins | sample M65metaG_FD_115309 | JGI IMG/M metagenome (GOLD analysis project Ga0157378, IMG submission 115309) | Miscanthus rhizosphere microbial communities from Kellogg Biological Station, Michigan, USA - M6-5 metaG | ecosystem: Host-associated > Plants > Roots > Rhizosphere > Soil | place: USA: Michigan... | reverse complement strand
GAATCAGGCCGGGGGATGAGATGTACCGTGGGCTTCATAGTGCTAGAGAAACGTGACGGAGTTGATATCGGCGCCTCGTTCCCCGCCTTCCAGGTGCCAAACTTCGTCTTCACTTGGGCCAGTAGCTTATCGTTGTCGAAGTCGCCGACAGCGACCAGCAGGGCCTGATCTGGACGAAAGCGTTGTGCGTAAATTTTCTGCAGCTCAGCCGAGGTAGCGGCAGTGATCGACTCCTGGGTCGGCGAAGTTACATGGTACGGATTTTCACCGAACAACACTCTTGCCATCTGACGGTCGGCCAGGAAAGAAGGATCGGCCTCCTGCTGCCGCAGTGAGTCCGCCAGATTGCGTTTCGCCAACGCGACCTCGTTTTCAGGAAAAGTAGCATTCTGCGCCAAATCCGCGAGTAGAGTGATGGCGGCGTCGGCCTTGGATGACAGCACCTCGGTCAAAAGGGTCGTGGCATCTTTTCCCGACCCTGCGATGAGATCGCCGCCCGTCGCCTGGATCTCTTCTGCAATCTGCTTTGCGGTGCGCGTCTTTGTTCCCTGGTCGATGGTGTTGGAGAGCAGTTCGGAGATTCCGGGACGATCGGCGGGATCGGACGCCAATCCTCCATGAACGGCGAGGGTGAACGCCAACTTGGGGAATCCCGGCTGAGAAACTAGCCAGACGGTAAGTCCGTTATCGAGTTTCGAAACCTTCACCGAGGGTGTCTGGAGGGGTTTTTCCGGTCCATAGGCCGGCAGGTCTTTGGGCAAAGCGGCTTTCTCCGCGAAAACGCCGGACGCCAGCAGAAGCACGGTGGCTATTACTTTGAATGTCTTCACTAGTTTTCTCCTTGCTTCTCTGCACCTTTGGCGGGGGCTTCGGGAATTCGGTTGATGATGGTACGGTTGGTGCTGACCAGATACTTGGCGGCAAAAGCGCGAACCTGTGCCGGGGTAACTTTCGCCAGATCTTCGGGTATCTGGTAGACCCGATCGAAGGTGCCGTCGAACAGGACGGCATGCGATAGCGCCGAGGCTCGGTCGATGGGGATTTCCAGCTGTCCATACCAGTCCGAGCGCATTTTGGTTACGACGCGATCCAGATCTTGCTGAGTCGGCCCCTTCTGCACCAACTCTTTAATAGTCGCATCGTAAGCGCCCAGCAGCTGGTCTTCGGTTGCCGTGGCGGGATAGACCACGAACGAGGTCATCAGCGTAGGACCGTTGTATTCAAAGGGCGCACCCAGCGGCCAATTCACCCCCCCGCTCACCGAAAGGGCGACCTGCTTACCTTTCACCAAGGATTGGTAAAAACGCGATGCCTGGCCATTGTGCAGCAGCTCACCGAGAACCGCGCCCACCAGCGCATCCGGCGAATGCCTCTCGGGCATGCGGTATCCGATGGCGATTGCCGGAACTTTCGCCAGCTTGTCGGTTTGCTGCGATCTTCGTTCCGCTTTTAGCGGCGGTTCTTCGACTTTAGGTTTCGGAGGCGTGGGCCGGGAAGTTAAGGGAGCAAAGTATTTATCGACCTTGGTGAAAATTTCGTCGGGGTTTACATCTCCTACGATCGCCATGACTGCGTTGTTGGGCGCGTAGTATTGCTCGTAGAAAGTCTGCACATCCTCAATCTTTGCTGCGTCCAGATCTTTGAAGTCACCATAAAAATTGTGCGCGTTGGGGTAGGTGTCAAACGCCTTGCCTGGTAGGTCGATGGCGAAGAACAGCCCGTACGGCTGATTCAAAACGTTGACGCGAACTTCCTCTTCTACGACTTTGCGCTGGTTCTCCAGGTTCTTGGCGGAAAAATCGAGCGTCTTCATGCGGTCGGCTTCAATCCAAAGGATGGGGTCAAGCGCGGAAATCGGTGCGGTCTCGATGTATTCGGTGTAGTCGTACCGAGTGTCGCCGTTATTGTTGCCTCCGCCGCCTTCGATCACTCGCTCTAACACGCCTTTGGGCGCGTCAGGCGTGCCCTCGAACATCATGTGCTCGAACAGATGGGCAAAGCCGGTGCGGCCTTCAGGTTCGAGGCGGAAACCAATGCCGTAGCTCACGCACACCCCGAAGGTCGGCGCGGAGTGGTCTTCTGAAACCACCACCGTCAAGCCATTAGAAAGCTTTTTCATGGTAGTGGGCGCTTTCCACTGTTGCGCCGCCACCGGCATCGCCGCCAAAGTTGCGGCGAACAATATTGTTAAGCCATATCTCATGAGTTGTGTCCTATCTGTTTTCGATTGTGTGGCCGAGGCGATAGTCTGTATGTCCATTGAAATACGAGCGTGGATGCACCGTCGTTCAAACTTTAACGGTCCTGAAAGGTAACAACACACAACAGGAAATGGGAGTTTTGACGGAGCGAAGTTTAGTACGTTAGCGATGGCAGAATCAAATGAGTGCCTACCCCTTATGTAACGAAACATTGTGAAGCTGTTGTCGAGTGGCGAACCACGAGCCCGGCTGGCCGTTGACTCCCGCTCCGTCTAACCCTAACATTGCCGCCATCCGGGCGTAACTCCATGATTGGCCAGACGTTGTCTCATTATCGGGTGGTGGAGCAAATTGGTGCCGGCGGAATGGGCATCGTTTACCGCGCCCATGATGAGCAGCTCGAGCGCGACGTAGCGCTCAAAATCCTGCCGCCTGGCACGATTGCCGATGAAGTGGCCCGATCACGCTTCCGCAAAGAAGCCCTGGCCTTGGCCAAGCTTGACCATCCCAACATCGCCACCATCTTTGAATTTGGCAGCCAGGACAGTGTCGATTTTCTGGTTGCGGCCTACATCCCAGGACTGACACTCGATGCCAAGCTGGCTAACCACGCCCTGTCGCCGGAAGAGGTGCTTGCGCTAGGGGTTCAGATCGCCAAAGGACTGACCGCCGCTCACGAGAAAGGAATCGTCCATCGCGACCTCAAGCCAGGTAATTTGCGTCTTACTCCAGACGGCCTGCTTAAGATTCTGGACTTCGGTTTAGCCCAGTTTGTAGACACCAGCCCCGACGCGGAGACTCTGACCCAGTCCCACTCTCAGGGAACCATCGGCACCCTGCCTTACATGGCGCCTGAACAGGTTCGCGCCGAGCCCGTCGACGCAAGAACCGACATTTGGGCGTTTGGCGCGGTGTTGTACGAAATGTCGACAGGAGTGCGCCCCTTTCAAGAGAAGCAGCCTGCGGCGCTGCTTAACGCCATTCTAAATACCCAGCCAAAGTCCCCTCACAGCCTGAACTCTCAAGTTTCTCAGGGCCTCGAGAACGTTATTCTCAAGGCGCTCGACAAGAATCCCGCCCATCGTTACCAGAGTGCGCGGGAGCTGGGTATTGATCTTGAGCGCCTCCAGTCTGGGACGGCACCGCTGGGACAGCCTCATAAGAAACCCAACATCTTAGTCTGGATCGCTGTTGGAACTCTGCTGGCTCTGACGGCGCTCGCGGGATTTCTGTTCCTCAGAAAGAGTGGGGGATCTGCCAGGCCACGCCGCTCCGTGGCGGTGCTAGGGTTTAAGAACTTGAGCGGTAAACCGGAAGAAGCGTGGGTCTCAACCGCACTCTCAGAAATGCTCACCACCGAATTGGGTGCCGGTGGACAACTGCGAACCATCCCCGGGGAGACCGTTTCCCGCATGAAGGCTGACCTGGCACTGCCGGAGAGCGACAGCCTCGCTAACGATACCCTCACCAAGGTCTATAAGGTCCTGGGCAGCGATGTAATAGTACTGGGTTCCTATCTGGAAATTGGCGGCCAAATCCGCGTCAACTTCCGAGTGCAGGACGCTTCCGGAGAAACCATCGCGACTGAATCGGAACAGGGAACTCAATCCCAATTCTTCGACTTGATCAAGCGTGTGGGGGGAACACTCCGGGAGAAATGCGGCGCTAGAGAATTGACGGCGGATGAACTGGAAGCTACCCGAGCCTCGGAACCAACCAACACCGAGGCAGCTCGGTATTATTCCGAGGGATTGGCCAAGCTGCGTCAATTTGATGCGCTCGCCGCCCGAGATTCTTTCCAGCTGGCGGTTAAAGCGGACCCTAACCATGCCTTGGCACATTCCGCATTGGCCGCAGCTTGGTCTCAACTTGGCTACGATCAAAACGCTATCGACGCTTCGAAGATGGCGTTTGACCTTTCGGAAAAACTACCCCGCGGCGAAAAGCTTTCCATCGAAGCGCGCTACCGGGAAATGAACCATGAATGGTCGAAGGCAGCCGAAATCTACCGTTCACTCTGGACATTTTTCCCCGACGATCTCGATTACGGTTTGAGGCTGATCGAGGCACAGGTTTCAGCCGGTGAGGGCCAACAGGCGCTTCAGACCGTCCAGGCATTGCATCAGCTTCCAGCGCCGTCGCGCGATGATCCGCGAATTGATCTGGCCGAAGCAGCAGCAGCCGAAGCCCTCTCTGACTTCAAACGCGAGGTTGACTCGACGACCCGGGCGCGCACCAAGGCCAGTGGCCAAGGGTCCCGATTCCTGGTGGCACAGGCCTTGCTCGATCAATGCTGGGCGCAACGGAACCTGGGGGAACTTGAACACGCAAAGGCTGCCGGTGAACAAGCCCAAGCCATTCTTTCGGCTGCCCGAGACCGGCGGGGGGAGGCGAACAGTCTGACCTGCGTGGCCAACCTCCTCGCGGACCAGGGAAAGCTCGACGACGCGAAAATAAAACATGAGCAAGCCTTGGCCCTGGCCCGGCAAATCGGAGCACAGAAGGATATTGCTGGAGCTCTGATCAACCTGGGAAATATCGCCGCGCAGCGAAATTTGCAGGAATCTACGGCTAATTATCAGGAAGCTTTGAGTGTCGCTTCGAACGTCCAGGACAAAGCCGACATTCTTACAGCGCAAAATAACCTCGCTGCGAATCTGATGGCCACGGCAGAATTTCCGGCGGCAGCGAAAATGCTTACCGCCGCGATTGGCACAGCGGACAACAGCGGTGATGAGGCCAGCGGAGTGCTTGCGCGAATCAATCTTGGATCGCTTGATCTCAACTTGGGCCACTTGGCTGATGCCAAAAGCCACCTGGATAAGGCTTTGAGCTCCGCCCGACGGTTGAACCTGAAAAGCGCAGTGGGGTTGACTCTGGCTTGGCTAGGAGACCTTTCTATGGTCGAGGATGCATTTGACCAAGCCAACAGGAATTATCAGGAGTCACTCAAGATACGATCCGGGCTTGGCGAGCAAGGTATGGTAGCAACCGTGTGGCTTTCTTTGGCAGGCCTCGAGATGGAGCAAAAGAACTTCACGGGAGCTGCCAAGCTAGCCCAACAAGCCATAGACGAATTTCACAGACAGCATAACGATGATCAAGAAGCAGCGGCCCGTTGTTCTCTGGCTAAGACAGAAATATTGCAAGGGCGAACAAAGATCGCGCAGGAGCAAATGGAACTGACCCACAAACTAGCAGTCCAGGACAGGACAGTCTCGCTGCTTATCGACCTTACAGCGGCCAAGCTAAAGGCGTCCGATCGACAGAATGGGCCAGCCGCTTTGCTATTAGACGGTGTCATAAAGCAAGCAAAACAGATGCAATTGCCAGGCTATGAATTTGAGGCGCGCCTTGAAAAGAGCCAACTCGCCGCATCACCGAACTTGGCTGGCCTACGAGAGCTTGGGAAAGAAGCTAACGCCAGAGGCTTTAAATTGATCGTCCGTAAAGCCCGGGAGGCTAGTGAGAACAGGTGATTGATCGAAGGCAACCTGGAGTGGCCCGCAGCATCCGGGCAGCCTTACGGAGGGGCCTCCTTCTAGTCGCAAAGAAAGCCCCGTCCTGCCTTAGCCAAGCTAAAGACAGGCACGGGGCATGCGCAAGTCCGAGATAACCACTACTAATCTACGTCAAATTTAGGAACTGCGATCGGTGTCTTCGGCGTCAACTGGACAATCACAAAGAAGGTCAACCCCTGCCCTTCGTAGTCGACACCTGCCGGTACCGAGGTCGGACCAATGTTTTTAATCGTAAAGCTGACCCGGGTATGTTTGGCGTTCAGTGACGTGTTGATAACCGGAAGGTCTGCCTCCGCTAGATTTGTGCACAGCTCCAGCGTATTGCCACCAGTGTCGCAAACTTGGATGCCATAGGTCGGCGTCAGAGGGTTAAAGTTGTTGGGGTCGTCCAAAAGTGGGGTAAACCCAACCAGGTTGTTGAAGGTGACACTCAGACTCGTCTTCAGCCTGCTGGGCTTCGCTTGCACCAAAAATTTGTACACCCCGCTGACGCATGAGCCCGCCAGTTTCAAGGTGTCGGGTGCGTTGGGATCCTCCGCCGGGTCGAAGTTGTTAGGGTTGGAATCCGCGACGTCCTGGTTCGGGCAAATATATTGAACAGAGACGTCCACATGGTTCTTGGGTGCAGGTGCTGTAGGCCCGAACAGGTTCATGTTTGGTTGGGAGCCGTTCGTGCCATTTTTCGAGGCCCCGCGCGCTGGAGCAGCCGCGAACGCGGCTACCGACATCATCAGCAAGAGGCCGACGACAATACCTGTGTTAGCAATTCTAGACTTCATACAGTTTTGTCCTCCTGGAACGCGGGCGCGCACGCCACGCGGAAATGCAGTTTTCTCGGGCCGGCGCCGACTGCTGAAACGGCGCGCCTCAACCACCACGTTCCTAAATTTGGTCCCCTGAATCCCCGGAAGAGGCCGAACGGCAAGCGTTTCGGACAAAAGTGGCTCCAGAAGTCTCCTATGAGACAAACGGCCTGTCAAGGGGGGACTAGGCCATCGGGCAACATTGTTTGGGGATTAGCGTTTCGCGGCGGCGGCTTGCGGAATCCGGGTACGGGCCCAACTCTCGGCAGCCTCTATCCGGTGGGAAATGGCGGGATGCGAATGGAAGAACCATTCCACAAACTTCGAGGGAGTCCGCTCGGCCAAATTTTGGTCAGCGAGCTTGTTCATTGAGGAAATGAATGGCTGCAACGCCGGAATGGATCGAAACGCATATTGGTCAGCCTGCCGCTCGTTGTAACGCGAATAGGCATTCATCGCCGGCATCAAGAGAAACGACAACACGGTCGCTCCCAAGATGAGCAACGGCAGATTGGCGAAGTCGGAGAGCGTTTCAAAAAGGTGGAGCCGATCCATGGAGTAGTGCAGCATCCAGTTCGCGGCCCAGAATCCGGCGAAGGTGATCACCCCCTGCACTGCGATAGTTTTGGCAATATGGCGGTGAACATGGTGTCCAAGCTCGTGCGCCAGCACGGCTTCGATTTCGTCGGCGGAATAGTTGTCGAGCAGGGTGTCGGCAAGAATGATGCGGCGGGTCCTACCTAGGCCGGTGAGAGCGGCGTTGGCCTTCTTACTCTTCTCAGAAAGGTTCCATTTGTAGACCCCGCGGACCTTCGTGCCCGCCCGCTCACCGAGCTTCACCAGCCGCACTTTGAGTTCATCATTCTGCAGCGGTTCAAACTTGTAAAAAATGGGGAACAATATCACGGGCGCCAACTGAGCCAGGAGCACAACCAGTGCCAGAAACACAGCCCATGCCAACAACCACCAGTGCAAAGGATATTGTCGGATAATGAAATACAGCAGATCGATAACAAAGGCGGCGAGGACAAAGCCAACCAGAAATCCTTTGGCTTCGTCCTTAAGCCAGGAGCGCAGTTTCAAATTCGAAAGATGGAACTGGTGCTCGAGGCGAAATCCGTAGAAATCAAGACCGAAGCCCAAAATCTTGCCGATGGTGAGCAGCATCAGCACATAGAGCGTGAGCGCGGGCACATAATGCTGAAAAGCCGCGCGGTAAGCCAGATCTCGTAAATGGGCGTTCCATCCCGTCGCCAGGAGCACAGCCAGCGTCCCCAGCCCCAGGCCGAAATCAGCCATCCCCAGCCAGCGATGAATCCGATTGTACTTCCGGGACTCGGGAGAGTCGGCGGGTGCGGCCGCCGCAATGTCAGCGGAGCTCATACAGGGAAGACTATCGTATCCCGGAAGCGCAAGTAGGAGAATGTAAGGAAAAGTAGCGAACGTGCATGCACCTCAGAGGGCCTGCCTAGCCGGCATTTATGAACTTCTCGGCGCTGGCGAGCATTTCGCTGACCAATTCTGGCGACGCGGCCTCGGCGTAAACCCTTAATAGAGGCTCGGTTCCGGAAGCCCGGAACAAAATCCAGGCGTCTGCCCCACCGTTATTCGCAGGAGTTTGCAGGAAGAATTTAATGCCATCAAGCCCTTCTTTCCGCAGGACGGGGTAACGCCCCAGCACCCTAGTCTTCTCTGAGCGGGCCCGCTCAATGGCATTTACTTTGATCTCATCAGGAATGTGCATGTCGATGCGGCCGTAATAATGTGCCCCATATTCCTTCTGTAAGTCAGCAACCAGTTGGCCAAGCGGCTTGCGCTCTTCGGCCATTACGTTGGCCAGGAGCAGCGAGTTGAGAATTCCGTCGCGTTCCGGCAGGTAGCGGGAATAGCCGATTCCGCCGGATTCTTCTCCGCCGATTACGATTTCGCGCTCCATCATGAGGTCGGCGATGTACTTGAATCCGATCGGACACTCGTTCATCTTGCGCCCGTGCTTGGCGGCAATGCGGTCCAGCATGAGCGTGGTATTGAATGCGCGAACAACTTCGCCGCTCCACTTCTTGCGTTCGAGAAGCCAACGCAGCAGCACGGAAAATATCTTGTGTGAATCGACAAAGCTGCCATCCTCCGCTACCGCCCCCAGGCGGTCGGCATCGCCGTCTGTGGCAAAACCGGCGTGGCATTTCTCTTTCGCCACTACTTCCTGCAGCTGAGCAACATGGGGCTCGATCGGCTCGGGGTTAATACCGGGGAATAGCGGATTCAACTCCTGCCGGATTGCGACATGCTGAATCCCGCGTTCGCTGAAAATTTTGGCAAGGACCCCTCGACCCGATCCGTACATCGAATCCACTGCAACTTTGAAATTTGCTTTGGCAATTAGCTCAAGATCGGCGAACTTGCAGATCGCCTCAATGTATGCGGCCTTGAGATCGACTTCCTCAATCTCTGCCTTCTGTCCGCTCGGCAACGCGCCGGCGTTCAGCTCCTGTTCCACGATCTTCATAATCGCGGGGGTGGCCGAACCACCAAAATTTCCTTTGAACTTCACTCCATTCCAGTTCCAGGGATTGTGGCTGGAGGTGATAACTACGCCCCCCGCTGCCCCGTGCTGCTTAACCGCAAGCGAGATGGCAGGAGTGGGTGTGTAATCGTCCGCGAGTCTTACCGGAATCCCCGCCTCGGCAAGGACCTCGGCGGCAACCCGCGCCGCGTGTTTCGACGCAAAACGCGTGTCATAACCAACGATGACGCCACTCTTGCTGTCTTCATGCTTCAAAACGTAAGAGGCGATTGCCCCAACTACGCGGCGGACATTATCGAAGGTGAAATTATCAGCAATGACGGCACGCCAGCCGTCGGTGCCAAACTTGATCGCTTGTTGAGAGTTTGCAGCCATGTAGTTTAAGTGAGTCGGTGCAGTTTCTTTTCGTCCAGATACTTCACGATCTTGCCCACGTCCTGCGCCTGTTCCCGTGTTGTGATAAGAAGGGCATCGTCGGTCTCGACAACCACAAGATCCTTCACCCCGACCACAGCCACAAACTTATCCAGCGAATGAACGTAGTTTCCAGAAGAGTGCAGCGTGAAGATGCCCTTGCCCAGAATCAGGTTGCCGTCCGGCGGCTCTGTTTTGGAGCTGTGGTGTTCGTGCAAAGCTGTCCATGAGCCCAGGTCGTTCCAGCCGAAGGCCGCCGGAAGGCAGACGATATTGGAATTCTGTTCGCCTTTGCCGGACCGTGGTTCCAACACGGCATAGTCGATGCTGATGTTCTCGCACTGCTGGTAGAACCTGCGGAATGTTGCGGCGAACTTTCGCGTACCGAAATCGGCAGCGATTTTCTCCAGCACCGCTGCGGTTTTGGGTAGATGCTCGCGTAATGCGTTGACCAGAGTCCGCGCACTCCACAAAAACATTCCGCTATTCCAGAAATAGTTTCCCGCCGCCAAAAATCCGGCAGCCCGCTCCGCGTCTGGCTTCTCAGTAAAGCGCCGCACCCGCGATCCATCGCTATCGAAGGCCGATCCGACCTCGATGTAGCCGTATCCTGTTTCCGCTCGCGTAGGGTGGATGCCAAGAACCACAATGTGTTCGGCTGCGGTGGCAATCTCAATACCGCGCTTCAGCACCTGGCGAAACTTATTCTCATCTCCGATAACATGGTCGGAAGGAAACAGCCCAATCACAGCGTCCGGATTGCTACGTTGAAGAATGAAAGCGGCAAGTCCGATCGCCGGAGCAGTATTTCGCCCCAGCGGCTCGGCTAGAATCTGCTTTTTCGCGAGCTTGGGCAGTTGCCGGACGATTTCCTGGTGGGAATCTTCGTTGGTGATGATCCAGAAATGATCGGAGGCAGCCAGCGGATTCAGCCGCCCCACCGTCTGCTGGATCATGGTCTGCTTGCCGTCGAGTGCAAGCAGCTGTTTGGCACGCTTTCTGCGGCTGAGCGGCCAGAAGCGAGTACCCCGCCCCCCCGCCAGAATCACCGGATAAAAATTGCTTGGACCCAAAGATTTAAGCCTCAGGAACTTCTACAGCTGCGTCGCGGGTTCGGGCAGCTTTGCCCCCGGGACATACGCCTTCAAGAACTCCACCTGCCACTGCGGGCGAACCCGATACTCGCCAGCGCGAGCCGGCACCACCACGGCATCACCCTTGGCCAACGTCACCGGACCAGTACCATCCACTTCAACCGTGGCGCATCCATCCACGCCGACCAGTATCTGCGCGGAACTCTTGCCGGACGAATCCCTCGTATGAAACAGGCTCGGTTTTTGCATCTCGAATCGGTCAACCGCAAAGTAAGGAGCGGCGATCAACGAAGCACGCCGCCCTGACCCGTTCAGCTCGATTGCCGCCGTCCTCGTAACCTTTCCCGAAGGAACCTTATCCTTGATCGCAGCGAGCCCATCTTTCAAATGCAGCTCTCGCGGACGCCCATAGTCATACAAGCGATAGGTCGTATCCGACTGCTGCTGCGTCTCGATGATGACTGACCCCGGACCCAGAGTGTGAACGGTGCCTCCGGCCACATAGATCATGTCGCCGGCATGAACGTCAATCCAGTTCAGCAATTCCTCGGCGCGGTTCTGCTTGATCGACTGCTCAAATGCGTCGCGCGTCACGCCAGCCTTCAGCCCGAGGCCGATTTGTGCTCCCGGCTTTGCATGCGCCACATACCAGCACTCAGTCTTCCCATTGGGCAAGCCTGCTTTTTGAGCAGCCGCGTCATCCGGATGCACCTGCACCGACAGCTTTTCGTGAGGAAATAAAAACTTCAAAAGTAGGGGAAATTGATGGCTATCAGCGGCCGCGTCGCCCACCAGGTCCACTCCATATTTCGCACTCAACGCCGACAAGGGTTGACCCATAAAAGCGCCGTTGGCCACTTTGCAGGCATCTCCCGTCAACCAGGCTTCCCCAATTTTTTGCTCGCAACGTTGGTTGGGATAAATAGGAGACAGGTCGAAAGTACCCCACGGGCGCGGATCGAAGTCGGGCACCATCAGCAACGGATACAAATCGCTCATATGTGAATACGCAAGGACAAGGCAGGACTTCGGGGCCCTGGCAGGCGCTTAGAGGCGCATGCTGGCAACTGGGCTGCCTGAGAATCTTAGAACGCCCAAGCCAGCTCGTCCATGTCCTTCAGCAATGCAAACTTCTTCACAGGCCGGCAAGAAAGTTGCGCATGCGCTCCAACCCGCGATCCAGTTCCTTCATCGAGGTCGGATAAGAGATGCGAATGTGCTCGCTGGTACCGAAACCTTCCCCCGGAACCGCTGCCACGTGCGCTTCTTTCAGCAGCTTTGCGGCTAACTGCGAAGCCGAATTCACCCCGCTCCGTCCGAAAAAGGCGGAAATGTTCGGAAAGGCATAGAATGCTCCCTCCGGCATGGTACAGGTAACGCCCGGAATCGCCCTCAGCCCGCCTACCACGTGATCGCGTAGCCTGATGTACTCCAGGCGCATTTCTTCGACGCATTCCTGCGGGCTAGTCAAAGCCGCTACCGCTGCCTTTTGCACAATGGAAGTTGGATTCGACGTCGATTGGCTTTGCAGCTTCATCATCGCGTTCAACACGGGCGCCGGACACAGGGCGTAGCCAGTCCGCCATCCGGTCATCGCATAGGTCTTCGACAGCGACCCCACAATCACCATATGCTCGCGGTACTCTCGCAACGACCCCATTGAAAAGCGCTCGCCGGTGTAATTCAGATAGACATAGCACTCATCGGAGATCACCCAGATGCCGCGCTGGGCGGCCATCGCCATCACCGATTTCAAATCTTCAGGAGCCATGACTGCGCCGGAAGGATTCGACGGCGAATTCAGAATGATGAGCTTGGTGCGGGGAGTCACCAGCCGTTCCACCATCTCAGCCGTGATGCGGAATCCCTCGCTCTCCTCAGTTTCCAGCAACACGCAATTCCCGCCCGCGTAGCGAACGATGTCCTTGAACGAGACCCAATAGGGTACCGGCAGGATGACTTCGTCGCCGTGATCTACCAGCACCTGGATGGCGTTGAAGAGCACGTGCTTACCGCCGGTGGAGGCCATAGTCTCTTCGCGACGATAGTCGGAGCCAAAATCGGCCGCATGTCGCTTCACAATAGCGTCGCGCAATTCCGCTGTCCCGCCCACCGCGGTGTACTTGGTGAAGTTGTTCTGAATGGCCGCAATGGCCGCATCCTTGATGTGCTGCGGGGTCGCAAAATGCGGCTCGCCTGCGCCGAAGTCCACCACGTCCACGCCCTGCTGGCGCAGTTTTTCTGCCTCAGCCACTACTGCCATGGTGGCGGAAGGCTCAATCCGATTGATGCGGGCGCTCAATTTCAGCGCGGGAACAGCTTCGGTCACTGGGGTCATGCTCTGCGTCCTGCTTTCCTTCTGTGATGATGTTCTTTTGATGGATCCAAAAACTTGCCTTTCAATCTTCGCTCCACGAGTTCGGGAACCAGCCCCTTGATCGATCCGCCGAGATGCGCGATCTCTCGCACCAGCCGCGAACTCAAATACGAATACTTCCCGGCCGGCATCATGAAAACCGTCTCCAGGTCGGGCCGCAATTTGCGGTTCATCAGCGCCATCTGCAACTCATACTCATAGTCGCTGATTGCCCGTATGCCCCGCAACACCGCGCCGGCCTTCACTTTCGCCGCATACTCAACGGTCAATCCAACGAATGTATCCACCCGCACGTTGCGGAATTGTGTGGTCAGCGATTCCAGCATCTCGCTGCGTTCTTCTAATGAGAATAGCGGGTTCTTCTCCGGATTTCTCAGGATGGCAACGATCAATTCGTCAAAAATCTTGCTGCCGCGCTCGATTAAATCCAGATGCCCGTTCGTCGGGGGATCAAACGACCCGGGATAGATGGCGATGACCTTCTTCAATGGGTCCCTTGACGATCCTCGCGGACGCCGTCCTGATTGCGCGTCACGGCACTATAAAGATTTTATGTGTGAGAGCAAGCTATGGCAACTTCTTACAAGCAATGCAGCTAATCGAATACGATGATTGGCCTGTTTCTGCCAGATCAGCTCGCTCTAGCTTGCCACCAGCCACTCTAGAGCCTCCTCTCGGCTGTTGAACTTCGGGAAGTCGCGCTGAGAAAACTGTTTGAAGCCTTCGTAGAAAACATTGGGCAGCTGCTCGGTGCCCACCCAAGCGGCCCGTTTCACATACGGACGGTCGAAAACCAGCACTTCCTTGATGCGTGTGGCTATGGCCTTGTCAATTTGAGCTCCGCCGAAATCGGCAAGGATCAAGACTGATCCACGAGGTTTTTGCGTGACCGTATTCTGGATTTCGGTTAGTAGATTGAGGATTTCTTTCTTGTCTGCGGAAGTTAAATCGACGAGAAAGTATTCGCGGTCCTTGTGCTTCAAAAACTGTAGACGGTCTTGCATCGCTTAGCCCTCCTCGGCACAAGAAGGTACACCCAGGAGCGTCGTTCAACAACTGGCTGCTATATGGCAGTTAGGCAACCTTGTCCCTGCTCAGCAAAAATCCCTGCAATCCTGTCACGGCAGTCGACGCCGCCCAATACAGAGCCACCCCTGCCGCCAGTCTCCAGGCAAACACTAGGGTGAGAAGGGCTGGCACGACCGTGGCGGCAGTGCACGATTGCTGGGGCAAGTGGGGCCCAGGAGCGCAGCAAGAAAGGTAAGAACGCCGGTACCGATGGTAAGAGGAAGATTGGGTTGCGCCAGATTGCGAATCCAGAGAAATTGTCCGCCGGATCCAAGTCCTCGCCGGATCGCAGAATAGATCCCCGCTCCAAGCAGAACCTGTACCAGCATTCCCAGAAGATTCGTGTCCTCCACCGGCCTTATGCCATGCTCTTTGTAGAGCTTGGAGAGCGCCAATCCCAATTGTTGCGGGCTCGACTGAGGCCAAAGGAAGCAATGCGAGCCGGACTGCGATCGAAAGGGTGATGATCGCCAGCCCGAGATCCCCTTCGTAAGAATTGGCCAGCGTCGATAACGAAAATCCAAGGAGCCCAACGAACCCATTCCATCCCAGCATGGTTCACGCGCCCCCGGCCGCAAACTACTTTGCCAGCACCTGGTCCACCGCTTCGTAGGATCCGTTCAGTGCGTCATCCAGCGCGGCCGGATCTTTGCCGCCGGCCTCCGCCAAATCAGGACGCCCACCGCCCTTGCCGCCGACTTTTTGGGCAACGGGAGCAATTACCTTCCCTGCCTGCACCCGGCTGGTAAGGTCTTTGGTAACGCCCACGATGAGTGAAACATTGCCGTTGGTAGCCGATCCCAGCACAACTACACCGGAGCCGATCTTATCGCGCAATTGGTCGACCAGGGTGCGCATCTGCCCACGCTCAAGGTTGTCTACGCGGTGGGCCAGTACTTTTATGCCGCGCACATCTTTAATCTTGTCCGTGATATTGGCAGTGCTTGACGATGCCGACTTCATTCGCACCTGGTCAAGTTCCCGCGCCAGTCGTTTGATCTCGGCATCTTTCGCTGCGATTCCTCTTTTAAAAGCTTCAGCCTTGTCTTCTGCCTGCTGAAAGTCGGTCCAGAGATGGCCTGCAACATCCATTACTTCTCTCCCCCAGCGACTTTCTTCCAACGACTTCATACCAGTAACAGCTTCGATTCTGCGAACTCCGGATGAGACGCTACCTTCATGGAGAATCTGTATCTGTCCGATCTCGCCGGTCTGGTTGGTGTGTGTGCCGCCGCAGAGTTCGGTCGAGAAATCGCCGATCTTGATGACGCGGACCTTGTCACCATACTTTTCGCCGAACAGGGCCATGGCGTGGTACTCGTTGATGGCGACATCGATCGGAACATTTTCGATGACTTCGATTTTGTCGTTGCTCAGGACTTCTTTGTTGATGAGGTCTTCGATGTCCTGCAATTCTTCGTCCTGCACCTGGGTGAAGTGGGAGAAGTCGAAACGCAGGTGATTCGGGGCGACCAGAGATCCTGCCTGTTTCACGTGCTTGCCCAGCACCTCGCGCAATCCGGCCTGTAGCAGATGCGTGGCAGTGTGGTTACGCATGGTGGACTGTCGAATGTCGAGGTTCACCACGGCGTCGACCTTGTCGCCAACGCGGTTCGGTTGCTTGGCGGTGACCTGATGAGCCCGTACACCCTGGACGGGGTAGTAGCATCCCTTCACGTCGGCGACGACATACTCTCGATTCTGAAACCCAAAATAGTTGACATGCGTTTCTTGCGCCCCTCCCGCGGGCAGATAACGTCCGGGCAGAGTCAACCATCCGCGGTCGCCGACTTGGCCGCCGGACTCGGCGTAGAACGGCGTGTGGTCGAGGATGACCTCGCCTTCCTCGCCGGCTTTCAGCTCCTGTGCGCCCTGGCCGTTGTGGATGATGGCCAGGACTTCGCAGCCGTCGGAGCGTGTCTGGCGGTAGCCCTCGAACTCGGACTTTGGAAGCTGCTGGTAAGCGGGATTGGCAGTTTGCTTGGCCGCGCCCTTCCAGGAGGCCCGAGCGCGTATTTGCTCGTCGGCCAGCGCTTTTTCGAATCCCTCTTCGTCAAAGTCGAGCTTCGCATCACGGCAAAAATCCTTGATGAAATCGCGAGGGACACCATATGTTGAGAAAATCTTAAATGCTTCCTCGCCCGGGAACATGCGCGCTCTTTGTCGCAAGTCTCCGACTTCGTCACTTGAGCCCGACCAGCCGAAGTTCTTCAATACGGCTGCCAGGTTTTGGTCGGTGGTTCCCCTAAGCCGATCTGGCGACTGAGAGAAATCTCTTAGTTTTTGCAAGCCGACGCCGAAATCTCTTAGCTTCTCCAAGCCAATACCGAGCGTGTGGGCAAAGCGCGTCTCTTCAGCCAGCACGACCTTACGCACACGAGCCGAGGTTTCCTCTAGTTCCGGATATGCATCTTGCATCAGATCGCGAACTGCAAAGACCATCTCGTTCAGAAAGGTCTTGGTCTGGCCGAGCAGCCGGCCATGGGTGATGGCGCGACGAATAATCTTGCGCAGCACGTATCCGCGCCCCTCGTTTGAAGGCAGCATTCCATCGGAGATCAGAAATGTTGCAGCACGCGCGTGGTCTGCTATGACATTGAGGGAAGCGGCCGTATGGGGCTGAGGATCCAGATGCACTGGACGAACGAAGGGTCCCTTCGGGTCGTCTTTACCCGTCAATTCTGCTGCTCTTTTGATCAGCGGCGTAAACAAGTCCGTGTCGTAATTCGAAATCACCCCTTGCAGGACCGCCGCTACCCGCTCCAGTCCCATGCCGGTATCAATCGACGGCTTGGGTAGGGGATTGAACTTGCCCGATGCATCACGGTCAAACTGCATGAACACCAGGTTCCAAATCTCGACATAGCGGCCGCAGTCACATCCAAACTTGCAATCGGTGTGGCCCTGATCAGACGCCCTTACCCCCATGTCGTAATGAATCTCACTGCACGGGCCGCAGGGGCCGGTGTCGCCCATCTGCCAGAAATTGTCTTTCAGTCCCATCTCGAAAATGCGCTCTTTAGCGACGCCCTGCGCCACCCACAAGTCGTGTGCCTCGGCATCGCGCGGAATGCCGCCTTCTCCGTTGAAAATCGTGACGTAGAGCTTGTCCTTGTCGATGCCGTACCATTGCGGCGAAGTGACCAGCTCCCAGGCGTAGGCAATGGCGTCTTTCTTGAAATAGTCGCCGAAGGAAAAATTGCCCAGCATTTCGAAGAACGTGTGGTGGCGGTTGGTGAAGCCGACGTTTTCGAGGTCGTTGTGCTTGCCTCCCGCGCGGACGCATTTTTGCGAAGTCGTGGCGCGGTTGTATTCACGCTTTTCGAGACCCAGGAAGACGTCTTTGAACTGGTTCATCCCCGCGTTGGTGAAGAGCAGTGTGGGGTCGTTGGCCGGAACCAGTGATGAGGAGTGGACCTCGCGGTGTCCCTTCTGGACGAAAAAGTCCAGGAATTTGCGGCGAATTTCAGAGCCGGTTGGCATGTAAGTTAATTCTATATCGGCCCCAAGCGTAGGGGGCGGCGACTAATCGAGAGCGATCAGCAGCTTGAACATCTTGTTTCTTTGCCAACGATAGACTTGGAAATCTTTGTCCAGCGTCATAATCTCCGGCGTATCAAACGCTGCTGCCATTTGGATCAAGCAAGCGTCGGCTAGAGCTATCTCCCGCTCGCGATATTTATTCACGATGCGGCGCACTTCCTCAGCCGATTCAGCCAGCGAGAATGGGATTTGAAACACGCCTTCGGCCACATTCGCCAACACCGCTTCGGCCGCGCCCTTCAACTTGCGCAAGCGATAGCAACTCTCAGCAATAACCGCCTCACAAGTGATCAGTGGTGATTCACAACTGTCCAACGCACTTACGGCGGCCTCATGGAAACGTTCGCTGCGGTCCAACCAGGCGACGATGACACCCGTATCCAATAGGACCGGCTTCACCGGCCAAAGCCTTCCAAATGGGCCTTGTTGGAACCTAAGTCGGCGGTCCCCGAATCAAACTGTCCTAGGCCGATTACTTTTCTACGGCTCTTCCCAGTCGCGAGATGACAGGCTGCAAGCAAGCGCAGTCCTTCACGGACCACCCTAGAAGGACTCCAGCCCAGTCGACCGACGAGCCGCTTGAGTGTTTTCTCGGATTGCTGGTCGAGCCGCGCTTGGATCGATGATCCCATTTCATTATTGTACTACATCGATCCAATTGTAATACATCTAGTTATTCGACGGCCTCGCTCTCCAACTTTTCCAGAACCTCTTCTTCCACATCCCATTTCTTGAGGATGCCAAAGATCGTCTTCGAACCAAATCCGGCGCGCATCAGATTGCGGAAAATTCTCGCGGCCTGCTTCTGGTCGGCAGGTTTCTTGATGCGTTTGCGGGCGAGATAGTCGCGGGCTTGCTTCTCTTCGATGACTTCGTCATAGACCTCACTCACCGCCTTTTCGATAATTTCGCCGTGGACCCCTTTGGCTTTAAGGTCTGTGACCACACGGCGGCGCCCGAACTTCTCGTTGTCGCGGCGGAAGGAAGAAAAGGTCGCGGCATATTTCGCGTCGTTCAAATAGCCCCGGTCTTTGAGACGACGGACAATCAACTCCACCAGCGTCTGCCCAATTTCGGTGTCGACTTCGACACGCTGGCGCAACAGCCTTTTCAGCTCAGCAACCGTCCGCATGCGGCGGCCGAGTGCCCCGACCGCATATTCGTACAATTCGGTTTCGGTATAGAGTTTGCGCGGACGGGGAAAAGCCATGACACCAGAAAGGTATCTCAACCAGGAAAGAAAATCACGGTAAGTCGCGCCTCGAGTGGGACGAGGCGGCTAGCACTTATACAGAATTGTCAGTGGCCGCCAAAGCCCGTCGCCTGCATGGCGTTACGCGCCACGTCGGCCGTGGACGAAATGCCCTGCATGCGAAGCTTGAAGTCGTCGGCGTTGGAAGCGTTCTCCAGTGCGGTTTCGTAGGACACCAAACCCGCCTGAAAGAGATCCCAAAGCGACTGGTCAAAGGTCTGCATGCCGTATTGCGAGGTTCCAGCAGAGATCGCGTCGCGAACCGCGCGCGTCTTTTCCGGAATCAAAATACACTCCCGTACGTACGCGGTGTTGATCATGACTTCAACCGCCGGTACCCGGCCTTCGCTGTCGATGCGGCGAACCAGGCGCTGGCTGATCACAGCCCGGAGGACAGCAGCCAGTTGCAGCCGAATCTGTTTCTGCTCTGGCGGAGGGAAGACCGCGATTATTCGGTTGATTGTTTCAACCGCGTCCAGCGTGTGCAGGGTGGAAAACACCATGTGGCCGGTTTCGGCGGCATGCAACGCCGTGCCAATGGTTTCGATATCACGCATTTCGCCAACCAGAATTACGTCGGGATCCTGACGCAAAGAAGCCCGCAGTGCGGAAGAAAAACTTGGCGTGTCAACTTCGACTTCGCGCTGATTAACGTATCCTTTTTTGTCGCGATGCAGAAATTCGATCGGGTCTTCAATGGTGATGATGTGTTCGGCACGGGTAGAGTTCACACGGTCAACCATGGCGGCGAGCGTAGTCGATTTGCCGGATCCCGTCACCCCCGTTACCAGAATCAGCCCGCGAGGCATGTCGCAGATCTGCTCCACGATCTTAGGAAGATAGAGTTCATCCAGGGCGCGGATTTTTGTGGGAATTACGCGTAGCACCAGTCCTACGTTGCCGCGCTGTTGAAATACGTTCACACGGAATCGACCCAGGCCGGCGACACCGTAGGCCATATCAATTTCGGTGGTCTCTTTGAATTTTTGCTTTTGCCGGGCCGACATCATACTGAAGGCCATGGTCAGCATGTCCTCGGCGCTAACGCGCGGCTGGTCGGTCAGGGGGACGAGTTCGCCATCAATGCGCAGGTGCGGATAATTGCCGACCTTCAGGTGCAAGTCGGAGGCACGCCGCTCCATCGCTATACGCAGCAGATCATCAACATTCATGCAGTCACGTCCCGAAGAGATACCCGTATGATGGACTGAAAAGTCATATAGCAGAAGATGACCTTGGTAATTCGGAGCAGATAGGCGAAGTTTAAGCGAATCTCAGACCTTGTAAGGTTGCCCCGTCCAAGCGCGCATGGACGGAGATGTGGCTCTAACACCAGCCGGGAAGGTGTAAACGATCTCCCAGAAAAAACCCCGCCCAAGCCAAGCTTGGACGGGGCACACTTCAGACTTATTTTAGACTCCGACTGGCTGTTTGGCGCTCACCGGCACCGGAGTAAACCACTTGAACCGGTCCGGTTTCTCGCCACGAACGATCGCGAAAAATTCCTTTTGAATCTTCTTGGTGATCGGCCCAACTTCGCCTTTGGCCACGGTGATGCGGTCAACCGACCGAATGGGCGTAACTTCCGCCGCCGTTCCCGTAAAGAAGACCTCGTCGGAGATATAGAGCATTTCGCGCGGGATCGGAGACTCACTGACGGGAATCCCCAAGTCGCGAGCGATCTGCAGAATCGAGTCGCGGGTGATTCCCGGTAGCACCGAGTTGCCTAATGGCGCAGTTTGCAGCACGCCGTTGCGCACAACGAACACATTCTCGCCCGAGCCTTCGCTGACGTAACCATTCACATCCAGCGCGATGCCCTCAGCATAGCCGTTGATCGAAGCTTCCATGCGGATCAGCTGCGAGTTCATGTAATTCGCGCCGGCCTTGGCCATCGCAGGCAGGGTATTGGGAGCGAGGCGCGTCCAGGACGAAATGCAGACATCTACGCCGCCATCGTCTTTCGATAGGTATTTGCCCCAGGGGTAGTTGATGATGTAAACCTCAATCGGGCAATTCATCGGGCTGACCCCGGCTTCCCCATAACCGCGCAACACGATGGGCCGGATATAGCAAGGCCACTCCCCGTTCGCCTTAATCAGATCAATCATTCCAGCCACTAGTTCTTCGCGCTTGAATTCCAGTTCCATGCGATAAACCTTGGCGGAATCCAGCAGCCGTTGCATGTGCTCCTGAGCCCGGAAAATGGCAGGGCTACCAGCGGGATCGTAGCAACGCACTCCCTCGAACACGGACGAGCCATAGTGGACGACGTGCGACATGACGTGGATCTTGGCCTGGTCCCAAGGAATGAGTTTCCCGTTATGCCAGATATTCTCAGTTTTTTGCAGGGGCATGAGGCCTCCTAAAGCCGATGCGAGCGCCAGCGAAGATATGAAGCGGTGGCTAGCGCGGTGACTTGATTATAGCCGACCATACCCTCGGCCCTGAGTGACCATCGATGCGGAAATTGGATAAAGGTAATCATCTACATGATTTAGAAAGCTGAGATTCGCCGACGGATGACCGATATCCCTCTTCGGGGAGCAAGGATTGGCCGGGATCCGTCCCGCACGATTGAGGCTTAACTCTCGGGTCCGGGCTCACCATTCAGTTCAGCCTAGGATTTGACGGGATTGAATGCTGATTTTATTTGCTTTGAGTCAGGTTCGCCTGGACTGTGGTAGCGATTTCATCTCCGCGAAAATATTGCCCTTTGACCGTACGCATCTCCGGCATAGCGGCATACGGCTTGCTGTAGTCATTGTTGGCATTCCAGAACAAGAACCCGACCCCGCCTTTGTTCTTGGCCGTCAACACCTGCCTCTCGATGTACTTCGGCGAGTAGGTCTTGGTCCGCCAGGCGAAGGCTTGAAGCCAGGGCCTAAGCACTACGCCGCTGCCCTGGGTGATTTTCTGAAAGCGCTCCATGGACTCACCGATGAAGTGCTCTGGCGCGTCTCCGGGGTGGGCGATGCCGTCCATACCGAAGAAGTGCGAGGGGTAGATCATTGGCGAAAGCACGTCACAGTGTTTCGCCATGGCTACGATGTCCTGCCCTGTATGCGACAGATCAACCGGCCGCTGCCAGGCCATGATGCCAAACACGTCCAGGGACAACAGAACGCCTTTGGGCTGAAGCTCGGCATGGGCCTTCTTGAGAAAGTCGACGATCACATCCGAGCGATGCCACTCCGGATGCTCAGTTTGAAATGCAAAGCTGGCATCTTTCTGATCGCCCTCGGCCGGAAAGCGAACATAGTCGAACTGAATTTCATCCGCTCCTGCTTCCGCAGCTCTCTTAGCCAGCGCAATGTCGTATTCCTGAACCTTCGGCTGCGAAGGATCGGTCCACACCAGCTTGCCGTTTTCCTTCCAGGGATTGCCGGTTTTGCGTGACTTCACCGCCAGTTCGGGATGCGAAACCACCAGGTGCTCATCTCGGAAGATGGCGATCCGGGCGATGGCATGCAGGTTCTGCGAATGCAGGAAGCGGGTAAACTTCGGCAGATCAGGAATATAGTTGTGGTGCTTTCCGGCCAGTGGGTGCTCGAAAGGGATGTTAATGCTGCCGTCACTGTCCTTTATGTCGAAGACAACCGCGTTGCCGCCCAGCTCCCGCCAGCGGCGGATGATGCGAATGCCATGATCACTACCCGCCATCAGTCCGGTGAGGTAAATGGCCCGTACTTCAAAATCCCGCGGAGTGGCGATAGATTTCTCAACAACTGGCGCATCTAGAACTCCCGGAATCACGATCGTCTGTCCGGCCTTCAAGAATGTCCCATGGACCTCGCCATTCGACTGGCGAATGGCTTCAGCGACCTCTGAAGAGGTTAAGTAAGAGGTCTGCGAAAGATAGTGCCGCGCCACTGCGATCACGCTATCTCCGCGCTTGGCGGTGTAGAGGGCGCTCCCTGGTGGGGCAATCGGGGGCGGAACCAACCCCTCGGGAGGTTTGGCCTTGGGAATGGAGGTCTCAGAGGTGCGCACTAATTGAGGACTCTTGGCGGTTTGGGCTTCGGCTGTGGGAACGGCTAATCCATTCCGCCAGACCAAGAACAGGAGTGACGAAAAGGCGGTTATGGCGAGCAAAATCAGGTTGATGCGACGCAAGGTGTGCTCCGTGACGGTCTCCACGGATGCTAGCGACGCCCACAACGGGCCGCCAGTTACGTCGGGCCAGTGCCAGGCGGGAAGGCGGGCAAAAGTCCAAAAGACTTCCACCATGAGAAAACAATTTCTCTTTTACAGGATCTCCCTTGTGAACTTACGGGGTTCGATAGGTTACCAAGGGGCATCTAAGTCCATTAGAAAGAGCAGCGGGTAACCTTTGGTAGATGGCCTGAAGTTTGCTATTAGACACGGCGTAGGGACACCAACTTTGGGGGCGTCAGGAAATGCCGTTCCCGGGTCAGGAAGAAAAAATTGATTCCACTCTCCCAGGAAATGAGAAAGGCCTCCATGAGAGGCCAATATCCTATGAAGACTGTCCTAAACACCGTGCTTGATCCCACACTTAGGAGTAATGATGCCAAGGAGTTTGAGAGTGCTCTGCGGCGCCGCATCGTAGGACAGGATCCTGCGATTGAAAAAGTCACCGAGATCTACCAGATGTTTTTGGCCGGCTTAAATGCGCCTGGCCGCCCGGTTGGGAACCTTTTATTCCTCGGGCCCACCGGATCGGGCAAGACCCGCGTGGTGGAAGCCATGTCGGAATCACTTTTTGGCGACGCCCGCGCCTGCATCAAAATCGACTGCGCCGAGTTCCAGCATTCACATGAGATTGCCAAGCTAATCGGCTCGCCCCCGGGATATTTAGGGCATCGCGAAACCCACCCTCTGTTGACTCAGGAAGCCTTGAACCAGTGGCACACCGAGAAACTGAAGCTCTCGATCTTGCTCTTCGACGAAATCGAGAAGGCCTCCGACTCTCTCTGGCAGTTGCTGCTCGGGATTCTGGACAAGGCCACGCTGACCCTTGGCGACAATCGCCGTGTCGATCTTTCCCAGTGCATCATCATCATGACCTCGAACCTCGGCGCCAGTGAAATGACCAACCTGGTGGGATCGAAACTCGGTTTTGCTTCCAAGCCGACTGAAGTCGACTCCTCGCTCGATGACAAAATCGGACGCACCGCCGTCGATGCCGCCCGCCGCAAGTTCAGCCCCGAGTTCATGAACCGGATCGACAAAGTTGTGGTTTTCAAGACCCTGCGGTCCGAACATCTGACGCAGATTCTGGAGATCGAACTTGGCATGGTGCAACAGCGCGTGCTGGCCGCTTCGGCGGCTAATCAGTTCGTGTTTAACTGCACTTCAAAGGTGAAAAGCTTCCTGCTGCAGGAAGGAACCGATCCCAAATATGGAGCTCGTCACTTAAAGCGTGCCATCGAACGCCATCTAGTTTTCCCGCTGGCGAACCTCGTGGCTACCGGCCAGGTAAAGCTGGGTGACTTCATCCGCGTCGACCTTGATGCGGACGGCCGAGTCACCTTCGTAAAAGAAGCCGAAGGCGCCATGGTTCCGATGTTGCTCGAACGTTACGGAGCCGCAGCCAGCGCTCCCGCCCTAGCCGCCCGAGGTGCGCGAACGATCGCAGGCAAACGCGAGTTCGGAGCCACCCCGGATCCCAAATAGTATTCGTTTCACTGGTAGGTGATAGGCGCCGCTGACCCCGGCGCCTTTTTTATTACCCGATTCAACCGCGGATTTCACCAGTTCAAACAGATCCAAGAAGTGCTTCTGGATCTGATCCGTGGGAATCCACGACAATCCGTGGTGCATTTGAACTCTGTCATCCCCGCCCGTATACTTACAGCCCGCGATGAAGGTCTTTGTCATTATTCCCGCAGCCGGTCTCGGAACGCGGATGGCGTCTGCTCCCGGGGCAAAGGCAAAGAAGGGCGCCCCTTCCAAGCAGTTCGCCGCCATCGGTGGTACGCCGATTCTTTTCCACACTCTGCGCAAGTTTGCCGCGTCCCCCCAAGTCGGCGAAATCTGTATTGCGCTACGCAAGAACGAAATCGCCGGTTTGCGAGCGAAGCTGGATGAGGACGGCAAAGATATTCTGAAAAGGAAAGTGGACTTGGTCGAAGGTGGTGAGCACCGCCAAGAGTCGGTCGCAAATGCTCTGGCGGCAATCAAGGCCTCTTCCGATGATATTGTCCTGGTGCATGACGCGGTCCGTCCGTTCGTGACCGTGGAAATAATCAAGGAAGTAATCGCAGCCGCAGAAAAATACGGCGCCGCCATCGCCGGCATGCCCGCAATCGACACGGTTAAACAGGTAGAGCGCACTGCTGATGGCGCGCTTATCAAGACAACGATCCCTCGTGAGCGAGTTGTGATGGCGCAAACTCCTCAAGGATTTCGCTACGACATACTGAAGAAAGCTTTCGATGAGGCCATCGCCGATGGATTTACCGGGACCGATGAAGCCTCGTTGGTGGAACGCTCAGGAGGAAAGGTCGCGGTAGTCATGGGATCGCCCAGAAACATCAAGATCACCACACCGGACGACTTAGAGCTGGCCGAGTTTTTTTTGAAGCGGTAACCACCACCTGCAGATTTAGAACATGAAGACTTCAGGCAAACCCGATCCGGCAGATCCGTGTGAATCCGCGGCTGGTGTTCCCGCGTGAGAATCGGTTACGGTTGGGACTCGCATGAGTTCAAACGCGGCATTCCGCTGAAAATTGGCGGGATAACTTTGGATCATCCCAAAGGGCTAGGCGGACATTCCGATGGTGATGTTCTGTTGCATGCGATCACTGACGCGCTATTAGGAGCCGTTGCCGCTCCCGACATTGGATCTCTATTTCCGCCGTCTGAACAGCAATGGAAGGGGGCCGATTCTGTGGTTTTCCTCCGGGAGGCATTGAAGCGAGTTGAGGCCGCCGGATTCGAGATCGTCAACATCGATTCCACTCTAATTTTTAATGCTCCGAAGATCGGGCCTCATGCCACGAAAATTCGCGAGCACGTCGCAGACCTGTTACAAATACCTCCTGATTGTGTGGGGATCAAAGCGAAAACGCCGGAAGGCATGGGAACTGATAATGCCGCGATTGCCCACGTGGCCGTCCTGCTGGAAAAGAAAACTAAACCGCGAAAGCCGAAATCGTCGGTCTGAATCGCCTTGGGCTGGGTGGGGACAAGGGCCTACCGTCCATCGAACGCTACATGGCCAGCGCTTTGCGGCGGACCCAGACTCGACTTCCCCACGCGCCAGCGCCGGGGCTCTCCACCCTGATCCGCTCCCCTTTGCATAGCCGTAGGCTGAATTTCCCTGGCAGTTTTTCCGTCCCCGTGTTGCGGACCAAATAAGCTTCGCCCGGCTTTCCAGCAGCACCGCCGGCAAGTCCCCAGGGCCCACGTGAACGCCGCTCCGCGAGCAGCGTCACATCCGCATCCGTTAGGACTTCAATCTCACGCACCACGCCGTCTCCGCCGAAGAACCTCCCCTTCCCACCGCTCCCGCGGCGCAAGGAATAACGCCGCACTCGGAGCGGATACGCGTACTCGAGCGCCTCCGCCGGCGTATTCAGCGAGTTGGTCATGTGAGTGTGCACTCCGGAAATCCCGGGCTTGGTGGGCCTCCCCCCCATTCCTCCAGCCAAAGTCTCGTAATAAGCAAAGGGCTGGCCCGAACGAGGATCCAAGCCCCCAATGGTGAGGTTGTTCATGGTGCCAGACGAAGCTGCGGGAATGCGGTCCGGCAACGCTTGTGCAAGTGCGCGAAGCAAGACATCAACGATCCGCTGCGAGGTCTCGACATTGCCGCCGGCAACCGCCGCCGGAGGCTTGGCGTTGACCACTGTCCCCGCAGGAGCGATCACCCGGATAGGATGCATAAGTCCCGCCGTGGCTGGAACATCTTCCATGAGCAAACAGCGAAAGACATACAGGCATGCGGAGTAGGTAATGGCCTCAACCGCATTAACGCTACCTTCCGCCTGAGAATCGCTGCCGGTAAAGTCCACGATCGCACCAGCCCGTCCTTTGTGATGCACCGCTACTGTCACCGCAATCTTTATCGGCCGATCACTAATGCCGTCGTTGTCGAGAAAATCTTCCGCGCGATACTTTCCCGCTGGCACGTGCTGCAAGAACGAACGCATGATTTCTTCGGAGTACTCAAGTAATTCGGTAGCCGCGCGGCGAGTACGGTCAAGTCCGTATCGAAGGCACACTTCCTTCAATCGCCCGGCGCCCGTGTTGCAGGCGGCAATCTGTGCCCCCAGGTCGCCCTCACGTTCATCCGGGGTGCGGACATTATTCAGCAGTAGCGCCAGTACATCGCGGTTCATCCTGCCTTGACGCATAATGGTGACGGGCGGAATACGGAATCCCTCCTGATAAATCTCGCGGCACAAACCCATCGATCCCGGAAAAATCCCTCCGACATCGGCATGATGCGCCCGCGAAGCAACGTAGAAGTTGGGCTGCGGGCTGCGGGACTTGAGGTAGACCGGCGCTACCAAAGTGATGTCGGGGAGGTGGGTTCCTCCGCGAAAGGGATCGTTAAGCATGACCATATCGCCCGGTCCAAGGTCACAACTGGAGATCGCCGCCGTCACCGACATGGGCATGGAGCCGAGATGTACCGGCATGTGGTCACCCATGGCGATGACCTGGCCATCGGGGTCAAAGACGGCGCAGGAATAATCCTGCCGCTCTTTGATATTCGGTGAAAATGCCGTCCGGCGCAGGGCAGCCCCCATCTCTTCGGCGATGGAGTGAAATATGTTTTTGAAGATCTCCAGCTCAATCGGATCGCGCCGGGTGGGCATGGAGTAGTTTACCGCGCAATCGTGCCTTGGCAGTCCACGGGATGCCCCCAGGGTGGTTTTTGCCAGCCCGCCGCATTCCCTGTCCCTCGGGAAGTACCTCGGTAACTTGCTGCCCTGAAGTACCTTACCTACGATTACCTGCATGAGTTACCGGGCACTACTGTTCTGTGCGGATGAGAAAACTTCCCGTGCAGTGACGCAAGTTTTTCGCGAGTTGGAGTTCCACGTCGAACCCAGCCGTGAACCATTCGACGCCGTGAAGCGTATTACCGGCCAACACTACGACGCACTCGTGGTCGACTGCGATAACGAAGAGAATGCGACGCTGCTGTTTAAGAGCGCTCGCAACTCGGCGTCGAACAATAACTCTCTCGCCGTCGCCTTGGTCGAAGGCCAGGTGAATATCGCAAAGGCCTTTCGTCTGGGAGCCAACTTAGTTCTTACCAAGCCGATTAACCTTGAGCAGGCAAAAGGCACGCTGCGGGTAGCGCGCGGCCTCCTGCGCAAGGCGGAAACCAATAAGCTGAACCCGAGCGCTCCGCTTGAGCCGGTGGTTGAAGCTCAAACTAGATCCGAAGCGGTACATTCCCCTGCACCTCAAAAGTCCGTACTCACGCCAGTCCCAGTCGAGGCTCCTGCTGCGGCTGCGTCCATCGCTGCCAAGGTAGAAAGCAAGCCCCAGGCAGAGCCTGCCGACACTTTGGGTAAGGCGGCTGTAGCTCAATCAACATCGACTCCATCTGGTCAGGCTGCTGCCGCGGCGCCTGCAAAAGAATCCAAATGGGCCAGCAAGCCAGAAGCGCTTGAGCCCAAGCCTGTCGTAGACGGAGAAGTCTTCAAGAAGCCCAAGAAGAAAGAAGAACCCGCAGTCCAGGCCGCCAAGCCCGCAGCGACGGCTGCCAAACCGACCACCCCACCAAGGTTTTCATCTTTGGGAATCAACGCGGAAGACTCTTCTAACGAAGAACAAGGCAAAAAGAATTTTTGGATTGCCGCCATCATCGTATTGCTCCTCGGCGGCGCAGCGTATTACGGCTGGACCAAGTACCAACCTTCGATTCAGTTGCCGTTCACGCAGAATGAGGCTCCCACTCCAGCTCCGCCAGCGCCGCCTGTGCCAAAGCCACCAGCGACCGAGGGGGCTGCTGTCCAGCCGGATGCCAGTGCTGCGGTTGCTATGGCGGCAGCCAGTGAAGCCGTAACACCAGCCACTCCCGCTCCTGCCGCCACCAAAGCGCCAGCCGGGTTGGTCACTGTTTCGGAGAGCGCGGCGGAAGGGCTCCTCATCAAGAAGGTCGATCCCAACTATCCTGACCAGGCTCGCGACCAGAAACCCGATGGGCTGGTTCAACTTCGCCTCAACATCAATAAGGCCGGGGACGTCACCAGCGTCAAAGCCCTTCACGGCAACCCGCTTTTGGTGGACGCCGCCACCACCGCTGTCAAACAGTGGAAGTACAAGCCCTACTTCGTGAATGGCACGCCAACCGAGATCGAAACTTCTGTCACCTTGCACTTCAAGCAGCAATAGCGCGTCTGAAGGGGGGGTCACCCCTCGAAACCTCACCACTGTCCTGGCCGGCCGCCCAAGCTGATGTAGGGACACCTAATTCTTCAGTAAAAATATCGATAGCACCGATATTTCCGCCCGAACCATCCCCCAAACCAGTCCCGTTAACCTGTTCATTCGTGGTCAATAACCCACCGCTTGTCCCATAACGAACGCCTCTTAACAAACTCTGTTATATCGTCTTGCTGAGGCGGACAAGACTGTGCACATCCCTAGCAAAGACGTTTTTGCAAACGATTCGTCTAATGTCATTGAGCCGCAACCGGGGCTGAGATCTTCATGGGAACCAGCAGCCACTCCCACACGTATCAACTTTCAAAGCAGTTGGGAATACCCCGCCCGTTTGCGCCCAACTCGGAAGGACGCCATGGAAACCGCCTTCAGTAATAGGGAAAGTCTTCTACCCAACGGTGACCGCCACGTACAGGAAGTAGTGCGCGCCGCCCACGATGAACTGCGGCAGTTGATTCGCCAACGCGCGGAAATCATGAAGCGCATCGGCACCGTCAAGCAAACCATCGCCGGCCTGGCCAATCTGTTCGGCGACAGCGTGCTCAACGATGAATTGCTCGAACTAGTCGACCGTAAGACTGGCGGTCGCCAACCCGGTTTCACCAAAGCTTGTCGCATGATTCTGATGGAGGCGAACCGTGCCCTCGGCGCACGCGAGGTTTGTGAGCAGATCCAACAGCGTGTTCCTACCCTGTTAATGCGTCATAAGGATCCGCTGGCCTCGGTTACCACCGTCCTCAATCGATTGGTCGAGTACGGGGAAGCTCGCGCGGTTTCCCGGGATAATGGACGCCGCGCGTGGCAGTGGGTAGCTGACGCCGAGAGTGAAGGTCGGCTGGCCGCAGCCGACGCCCCTCTGACCGAAATTTAGCCAGCGCTAAAGTACTAGATGGCTTTCCATTCACCATGCCAGGTGAATCATGTAGTTCATTTCTCGCCAGCAGGAATGCCTTTACCAGCAAAATTTATATGACCCGTCCCTGTCCGCATTTCGCGTAGCAGCTTGGTCTATCGCTACGGCCCAGTAGTATCAATAGTTTTCCGCTCAACAAAACATTTGGTACACAATTTGCTTTATCCCTTCCGTCGTTGCGCCTAGCGCGCCACACTCCCAGGCCCATCGAATCGGCGCCGGCCCCCTTTGGAGGATGTTATGGAAACCGAATGCGGTCGTGTGTCTACACGGCCCGTAGTCCTTACCTCTTTAATTTTTCTCTTCCTCACCGCAAGCTCGTTCGCCCAGACCTGGAAATCAACTTCAACTCAAGCCGTTGGACCTGCTTTGGCCAATGCCGTATCGCAAGGCCTGCTTCCCGATGCCACACCGATTCAGGTCAATGTTGGATTGCAGATTCAGAATCGCGCCGCGCTGGTTTCGTACGTACATCACATCACCACCCCGGGTGATGCCCTCTACGGACAGGAGCTCGAGCCTGCTGACTTCGTCGCAAAATATTCGCCTTCGTCTGCACAGGTGCAAAATGTTGTGAGTTATCTCAGCGCCAACGGATTCAAGGACGTCGCCGTCGAACCGAATAAATTGATCGTCAGCGCTGACGGAAACGCGGCCGCCGTCCGCAAGGCATTCAATACGCAGCTGGGTGCGTTCAAAGTGAATGGTGTCTCGGTTTACGCTAACCTGAGCGTTGCGCAAGTACCTTCGCAACTCAGCGGAATAGTCGGGGCAGTGTTGGGATTGAACAATGCCGCCCGCATGAGCACTCCGATTTCAAAGATGGCGGTCAATGTTCCCGTGTACCCGGGCGCCTATCATCCTCAGGATTTCTGGAAGGCTTATGACGCTGGTTCCACTCCCACCGGATCAAAGACTCCCATCGCAATTTTTGCCGAAGGCGATGTATCCGCCGTGGTCACCGATCTGCGGTTGGCTGAGAAAGCCAACGGCCTCTCCCAGGTACCGGTAAGGATTGTTCAAGTAGGATTGGCCAGCCCCGATGTCGCCGGCCTCGACGAGTGGGACATGGACACGCAATATTCCACCGGCCTCGCCAAGTCAGTTTCAACTCTCTACATCTACACCACCACGTCGTTGACTGACTCGGATGTCGCCCTGATGTTCAACCATTTCGTCTCGCAAAAGCTGGCGCGCGCCGGCAGTGCTTCATTCGGCATCTGCGAATTCTTCCCCTTCCTCGATGGATCGATGCTGGTCGATGACAACGCGTTCCTGGAAGGCGCAGCCCAGGGACAAACCGTATTTGCCTCGAGCGGCGACAACGGATCTTCCTGTGGCGTTCTGCCCACCAACGGCGTTCCTTCGTCCGGACCGCCCTTTGTGGAGTACCCGGCATCTTCTTCTTATGTAATCGGGGTCGGAGGCACGACGCTGCTCACCAACTCAGACGGCACCTACAACAATGAAATCACCTGGTATGCTGGCGGCGGCGGCCTCAGCCAATTTGAACTGTCGCCCTTTTGGCAGGCGCCGGTGAATCCAGCCTCAACCGTGGGCAGAGGCGTACCCGACATCGGCATGGACGCCGACCCCGAGAGTGGAGCCTATGTCTTCGTCGGCGGAACCGAAGAATGCTGCTACGGTGGGACGAGTCTAAGCTCGCCGATGGCCTTGGGCATCTTTGCCAGACTGCAAAGCGCTCACTCCAACAAGCTGGGCCACGCCGGCCCTGTGTTTTATAAGGGCGCGACGCCAGTCCCATCGCCCGCTTCGCCCGCAGGGTTCCACGACATCATCGCGGGCACGAACGGTCTATTCCTGGCGTTACCGGGATACGACTACACCACCGGGCTGGGATCGTTCGACATCTCCGCCTACAACGCGACGAAAAAGTAAACAAAACTAGGAAGGTCTACTAAGAAAAACTAGGTAGCTCTGGATTTTCCTGGTGGACCTTCCTGCCCTTCGTGGTTCCGGCCTTTTCCTACTCGGGCGGCAAAAGCATACCCTTTTCCAAATGCCGTGTCACATGCGCATAAGAAGCCGCATGCGGATCGTGAGTTACCATCACAATCGTCTTCTTGAAGTCTTCATTCAACCGCTTGAGGATCTCCAGAATCTCCGTCGCCGAATGGCTGTCCAAATCTCCGGTGGGTTCGTCAGCGAGAAGCAGGGTCGGATCGCTGACAATTGCCCGCGCAATCGCAACCCGCTGCTCCTGCCCGCCGGAAAGCTGCTTCGGCAGATGGCCGACGCGCTCTTCCAATCCCACCAGCTTCAGCGCGGTCATCACGTGATCGCGCCGCTGCTGCGCGTTCAGCTTTGTCAACAACAAGGGAAGTTCGACATTCTCGAATGCGGTTAGCACGGGAATTAGGTTGAACGTTTGGAAGATGTACCCGATGTGCTCATTGCGCCAACGCGCCGACTGCCCATCATTGAAGGTAAAAATATTCTGCCCCAGGATCAGTAAATGACCTGAGGTCGGCCGGTCGATGGCGGCGATCATATTCAGCAGCGTGGTCTTGCCCGAGCCCGACGGCCCCATGAGCGCAAGAAATTCGCCGGTGCCGATCTCAATCGACACGTCGTCGAGCGCCTTCACTTCAAAGGCGTCGCGCTTGAAGATTTTGCTGACGTTGCGCGCCTGCACAACACTGGTTTTGGTAGCGATGTTCGGTGCGGTAGTAGTGCTCATGACTGCCCCTTAATCTTGATTTTGTCGCCATCTTTCAAACTTGCCGGAGCGGTGGTGATCACATCTTCGCCGCCCGTTAGTCCCTGCACCAGGTAGCCGCCACTGCGCGGTGACAGGATCTTCACCTCGCGCTGCAGGGCCTTGCCTTGAAACGCCAGGAACACCACCTTCTTGCCGTCGCGGTCTTTCACTGAAGCGCTGGGCACCAGCACTCCGGACGGTCCGGAATTCGCCTTCTTGTCTTCGTTGGCCGCGAACTTAACGGTTGAGTTCATCTCCGGACGCAGGAATTCGTCGGGGTTGGTAATCTGCACTTTCACCTGCACCGTCGCCTTCTGCCGGTTGGCCTCGGGAGAAATCTCCGCAATAATTCCTTCATACTTGCGGTCAGGGAACGCGTCCACCGTGACAGTGCCCTTTTGCTTCGGACTCAACTTCGCGAAATCATCCTGGGCGATATCTAGCTCGACTTGCAGATCATTCAAGTCAGCCAGCGCTACCACCTCGCCCTGCGGCCCACCCTCGGCCTGGCTGGCAAATTGCGAGGTTACCAACTCGCCTTTTTCCGCGGTGCGTTCCAGGATCGTCCCGGTTACAGGCGCCCGAATCAAAGTCGCTTCCAGCAAGGATTTGGCGTACGCCTCCTGGCCCTCCGCCTGGGTAGCCGCCCCCCGCGCCCGAGCAATTTCCTCGGCCCGGGGGCCAATTTTCGCTAGTTGGAATCCCTTTTCTAGCGAGTTCGCGCGTTGCTGGTCAGCTTCGAACCTCGCGGTGGCATCATCCAACGCCTGCCTTGAAAGGACTCCTTGATTGGTCAAATCGCGAGTGCGGTCGAGAGTGATCTTGTCGTTGGCCAAGGTCGCACGCGCTTCATCAAGATTGTGCTCCGCCTGTTGTACTTCCTCGGGTCGCGATCCATTCTGCAACTGCTGCAAGTAAGCCCGCGCATTTTCCGCCGCGCCATGCGCCTGCTGATACTGTGCCCGAAACTCATCGTCCTCGAGTCGTACCAGAACCTGTCCTTCTTTAACTTTGTCCCCCTTCTCCACCCCAATCCACTTCACCCGGCCAGTGACCTTGGAGTTCACGTTGATCTTGTGGTGAGCCACAATGTATCCGCTGGCGGAGAGCACCACGCTGCCGGCATCGCTCGACTCAGCAGCGGCATGCGTAGTCTCGACCTCTGGCACATCGCCGGAAAGCATGCGGTAAGCCAGCGCAAATACTCCCAGCAACACAATTACCGCAATGCCGACGATGATGTAGCGCTTCGCCCAGGGCGAAGGCTCACCCTCGCCACCACCGCGCGCGCTGCGATCGATGCGCAAACCCTGCAGGTCATGATGTTTAGTATCAAGTGCCATGGATTAACACATTCCCCAAAAGAACTCTGTCATCCCGAGCGAAGCCGAGGGAGCTTGCCTTCCCTACCCGCGCAATGCGTCCAAAATCTCTCTCCGCGAAGCATGCCACGCCGGAGCAAATCCCCCGACCAACCCCATTACCAGCGCAAACGCCACCGCTGACCCCACCACCGCCGGAGTCATCTGCAAGCTAAAAACAACCTCGCTGAACGTCACCGCATTGGAGGTCCCGGTAGTCATGCCATTAAAGGGCAGCATAAGCACGATTCCCGCCGCCGCCCCCAATAAAGAAAGCAGCAGCGACTCAAACACAAACGAAGTCAAAATGCTGGGACGTGTGAACCCGATGACCCGCAACGTAGCAATCTCGCGTCCCCGGTAAGCGACCGCGGCATACATCGTGTTCATCGCCGCGAAGCAAGATCCGATGGCCATGATGATGGCCACGATCCGCCCCACCCACTTGATCGGATCGCCAGACCTGGTCTGCGACTCGTAATATTCCGGCTCCAACCGCCCGCTGAGTTGCAGCCGCTGATCGTCATTAGCTCGATTCTTCAAGGCCTCGGCAGAGACCGGGTCTGTCGCCCGCAACAGCACCGATGAATAAATTGATCGCTCGAAATCAGTTGCCAGCTGATTGATATCGCCCCAGATCTCCGACTCATGCGCGGTGCCCGAGGCGTCAAAAACCCCGACAATCGGCCAGTCCCCATTGCCAATGTGAATCTTGCCCCCTAAGTTGGCGTTCGAGAAGCGGTCGCGAATTGACTTGCTGACCGTCACCTCGCGCTGCCCGGGCGTGAACCAGCGTCCCTCCACAAGATGGACCTTGGGCCGCATCTCGATTCCAATGGGCATTAAGAACCGGGTAGTCACATTGGTCTCGCCGGTGCCGTCTTTCCGCGGCAACACGATCACCAGAATGTCTTCTCCCGAAACCAGCGGCTCGTTCTGCTTGTTTCTCGCAACGCCTGGAAGATCTTTAAAAACCTGCATGGCATCGCGCGACACACCGCCCGCCGAAAGCTCTGAGGTCGACCCCTTGCGCAGTACCAACACGTTCAGCGGATCGCCCGTCGTGCCGAAAGCTCGGCCTAGTCCGGCCAGCAGCGCCATGATGAACACGGCGGTGGCCACCGTCAGCGCGATTCCCAGCGCCGTCATGGCAGTCAGGCCTTTGCGCAAGCGCAGGTTGCGGATGGCGTAGCTAATAGGAATTGCCATTTACCTTCTCCTGATCTCCTTAACCAATGTGGCGCAAGCCATCGACAATGTTGATCTGCGAAGCCCGGTACGATGGGAAGAATGCGCTCAGGAATCCCACCAGCGCCGCCACCAGCAAGGCAAACAGCATGGTTCCCGGCGTCACCTTCATCCCCGTCAAAAATCCGCCCTGGGCAGCCGCTCCAGAAACCAGCAGGAAAGCTATGCCGATGCCCAGGATGCCTCCCGCGAGCGAGAGCGAGACTGCTTCTCCGACAAACAAGCCGAGGATACTACCCTTAGTAAATCCCAGGGTCTTCAACACAGCAACTTCGCGTGTGCGCTCCCGCACTGACATCGCCATGGTGGTCGCTGAAACCAGCAGGATGGCGAACACCACCGCCACGCAAATGCTCAGGATGAAAGCTTTGACATTGCCCAGCATGGCGACGAAACCCAACTGGAAAGCATGCTCGGATTCGCTCTTGGTCGGCTTCGGCGCGTTGCGAAACTGTTCATCGATCGATGTCGCCACCCGGCTCACCGCTTCCGGCGTGTCCACCAGCACCGCGAATATTCCATCGCTGCCCTTGACCGGCGCGTAACCTTCGTCGATGTACACCTTGTTGAAATAGATCGACTGCGTCGGTGCCGGCGCCTTGAAAATTCCGCGCACCGTCAGTTCCAGATTCAAGGGGAAAATAAGTCCTTTGATATTTACGCGATCGCCAATTTTCCAGTTGTACTTTTTGGCCAGCTCTGAATCCACCACGGTTCCGGCCCGGTCCTTCTGCCAGGCCTCAACTTGGTCGGGGGGAATCTTCATGTCGGTATAGACCTGGAAGAATTCCTGCGGATCCACCCCGAACTGGGCGAAGTAGTTCTCCGCCTTGTCGTCCTTGTACTGGCCGCCAAACCATTGCATAGGCACGACGTGAACTACCCCCGGGATGGCGCGGATCTTTTCCCGGTAATAAGACGGCAAGCTGAAAACCAGCGACACCTTGTGGCGGACCATCAGCCGTTGCGCCGACTGCACGCTACCCTCATCGATGTAGAAGCTGCGCCAGATGGTGATCATGAAGGTCAGCAACAGCAGCGAGAATCCCACGCTCAGAATCGTGAGAATGCTACGGCGCTTATTGCGAAAGGCGTTCTTTCTGACGAATCGAGTCAGGGTCATAAGCTTAGAAACTCCGATGGATTACGCGGACGAACCTGGAGTGGGCATCAAGCATAAACCGGAAATAGCGAACCCGGCAACCGCTCGCAACCACAAAATCTGTGCCTACCAGTTACACGGCGCCAGCCTGCAAAAGGTTACGCAGAGGCAAAGAATTTTGTTCGCCAAATTGGCCCTAGAACACCCTATTTTCTGTAAGCGATTCAGGGAAGTGGAGTTAGTCACTTGCGCGAAATGACAAATGTCATGCCGAACCACCTGTATTACCTTTCTGATATAAATCACCCCTATCCGGGCGGGGCCCTTTTTCGTCCAAAAAGCTTCGTCCAACAACCCTGGAGAAATAATTCCATGCGAATTTCTAGGTCATTGCTCCCAGTCATTTTTCTGTCCACGCTGGCCTTCGCGCAAACTGGCTCCCTTCATGGGATTGACGTGACCGATCTCGACCGCAAGGTTGATCCCTGTACTGATTTCTTCGAATTCGCCAATGGCACCTGGCGGGCAAGCCATCCCATCCCGGCGACCCAGGTGCGCTGGAGCAAGCGCTGGCAGTCAGGCGAAACCAGCAAAGACCAACTGAAAGAGATCCTCGACGGATTGCAGACTAGCAAGAGCAGGGCCAAGGGAAGCACCGAACAAATCGTCGGCGACTACTACGGCGCCTGCATGAATGAGTCCCGGGTGAATGCCCGCGGAGTTGAAGTTCTCAAAACGTGGTTCAGCAAAATCGACTCGGTCAAGGACACGGCCGGACTGCAGCCCGTAGTCTCCGAGCTGCACGGCATCGGGGTTACGGTGCCGTTCACGTTGTCCGGTTCGCCCGACCCACACAAGCCTTCGTGGGTACTGGCCGACCTCAGCGTCAGCGGATATGCCCTGCCCGACCGTGATTACTACCTCAAGCCCGATGCCCGTTTCAAAGAAGCTCGCGAAAAATATGTGCCTCACGTTGCCAGGATGTTCACTCTGGCCGGTTGGGACCAAAAGACCGCAACCGCTGCGGCCGCGACCGTGATGGCTTTCGAAACCAAGTTCGCGGAAGCTGCACTGGACAAGGTCGCCCTGCGCGATCCGAGCGCGACCGACCACAACACCACTTTCGTCCAGCTTCAGGCGATGTCACCTCACTTTGATTGGACAGCCTATTTAAAGAATCTCGGACTGGCCCAAGACGTCGACATGAATGTCGATCAGCCCAAGTACCTGCAGGAATTCGACCGCCAGTTACAACAGACGCCGTTGGCTGACTGGAAGGTGTATCTCAAGTGGCAAGTTCTTAACTCGACGGCCGACGCGCTTTCCGCTCCCGTGGTGGAAGAACATTTTGCTTTCTTTGGCAAATACCTGCGCGGTCAGAGCGAAATAAAGCCGCGCTGGAAGCGTTGCGTGGAATCGACCGATGAGTTGTTAGGGGAAGCGCTGGGGAAAAAGTACGCTGAGAAATATTTCCCTCCCGAAGCTAAGGCCCGGGCGCAGGAGATGGTGCGCAACATTCTGGCCGCCATGCGAGATGACATTCTCAGCCGTCCCTGGATGAGCGACGAAACCAAGGAACGGGCAATGGCGAAAATTGCGACCTTCAATCCCAAAGTTGGATATCCCGACCAATGGAAGGACTACAGCCAAGTCGACATCCGTCCCGATGCCTATTTCGAGGATTTTCTGGCAGGCCGGCGTTTTGTGGTCAACGACGACCGGCAAACCATCGGAAAGGCCGCCGATCGCGGGCGCTGGGGCATGACTCCGCCGACTTCGAACGCCTATTACAACCCGCTATGGAATGAAATCGTCTTCCCCGCCGGTATCTTGCAGCCACCAGGCTTCGACAATAGCGCCACTGACGCAGTGAACTACGGATCAATCGGGGTTGTCATCGGCCACGAGATATCGCACGGCTTCGATGACGAAGGCGCTCAGTATGACTACCTCGGGCGCCTCAAGAACTGGTGGACCGATTCCGACCTGAAGCAATTTCAGGCGCGGGGCGCCTGCGTCGCCGACCAGTTTGACAAATACTTCATCGAACCCGGCGTTCACCATAACGGCAAGCTGGTGCTGGGTGAGAGCATCGGCGACCTGGGCGGCGCCAAAGTTGCGTTCCTCGCCTTTCAAAAATCGCTGGAAGGCAAGCCGCGCTCGGCGGACCTCGACGGATTCTCCCCAGAGCAGCAGTTCTTCATCGCATGGGGACAATGGCGCGGAGATGCCATCCGCATCGAAGAACAACGGGTAATGATGCAATCGGACCCGCATCCTATCGGCAAATATCGCGTCAACGGGCCTCTGTCGAACCTGCCGGAATTTCAGGCGGCGTTCCAGTGCAAAGCCGAGTCGGCAATGGTCCGCCCTGCCGATAAGCACTGTGATGTCTGGTGATTGCTGCCTAAGGCCTAACCACCAAGGACACTAAGGCCACGAAGAAAACCTCCTTCGTGGAACTTCGTGTCCTTCGTGGTTTAAGCTTTGCATGTCGTACTATCCAGAGATGCCAGCAAATTTCGCCGGACTCCGCGTGCTCTCACTCGAGAGCCGCCGCGCCAAAGAGATTGGCCAACTGATCGCGAACAACGGCGGTAAGCCTATGGTCGCGCCTTCTACCCGTGAAGTTCCGTCCGGCCCGAACCATGAAGAGTTGAAGTTTGCCGCCGACCTTCAACAGGACAGATACGGCGCGGTCATCCTGCTCACCGGTGTAGGAACGCGCGCCTTGGCTCAGGCCATCGAAGCGGTACTGCCGCGCGAGCAATTCGTCGCTGCTCTCAGCCGGACTAAAGTGGTAGCCCGCGGCCCCAAGCCGATTGCAGTGCTGCGTGAGTTTGGAGTGCCGGTCGCGCTTGCCGTGCCCGAACCAAACACCTGGCGTGAAATTTTGCAGTCGCTCGATCAGGATGCCGACAAGATTCCCCTCAAAGGGAAACTAGTCGCCGTGCAGGAATACGGCGTTCCCAGCCCAGAACTTTACGCCGGCCTGGCGGAGCGCGGCGCGGAAGTCTTTCCCGTCCCGGTCTACAAGTGGGAGCCCCCGGAAGATACCGGACCGCTTCGCAATGCGATTACGGCTTTGAGCAAGAAGGAAGTCGACGTCGCCATGTTCACCTCGTCGGTGCAGATTCACCACCTCTTCCAATTCGCGGAAGAAATGAAACTTCGGGACGCGATTCTGGCCGGACTGCACCATTCCGTGGTGGCCTCCATTGGGCCCACGACGTCCGCCACGCTGCGCGATTTTGGTATTCAGGTCGACGTGGAACCCAGTCATCCCAAGATGGGGTTCCTGGTTAAAGAAACGGCCGAGAAAAGTGGCGAAATCTCCCAAAGAAGGAAACCGTAAACCCCCTGAAAGGGCTGCCAGAGTGGCCTTTTGGTGCCATAGGCTAGGTTTCCCGTAACGGTACGAAATTTACTGCCGTAACTTGTTGATATTTCCGCTTTAAGCCAACATAGTTCCCGTCCCCCCACTCAAAGCTCCCTATGATCTCTGACCAGAATTCAATCCGGCTGTCTGAAGTTGTGTCTGCGTTATCCCTGGCCCTCGATCTTACCGAGGGCCAGCCGATGGGCCACGCGATTCGTAGCTGCATTATCGGCATGCGGATCGCCGAAGAGCTTCAATTGCCAGCACAAGACTGCTCGGATCTCTATTACGCCCTCTTGCTCAAGGACTCGGGTTGCAGTTTGAACGCGGCCCGCATGCATTGCATTCTTGGCTCGGATGAAATCCAGGCCAAAAGAGAAGTAAAGTTCGTGGACTGGACGAAAATCTCACTCTCCAGCCTGGCGTGGACCTTCCGCAACACGTTGCCGGATGCGCCGCTGGCGCAGCGGCTGAAACGCATGCTGCAACTGGGGGCGGAACGCAAGCAAAACAACACCCAGTTGATATCGGCGCGTTGTGAACGGGGCGCGGATATCGCGCGCATGATCGGCTTTAGCGAAACGGTGGCGCAGGCGATTCGCGGTCTGGACGAACATTGGGATGGAGAGGGTTACCCTGACGGTGCTCAGGGTCAGGAGACTCCGCTGCTGGCGCGGATCGTCAACATCAGTCAGACGCTGGAAGTATTCGCCGCCGAAGCCGGGCCTGATGCGGCGGTGAAGATCGCTATGGATCGCAGCGGGACGTGGTTCGATCCGGAGTTGGTGAAGGTGGTGAAGGCGCTGCGGAAAGATCATCTGTTGTGGGCTAGGACCGGCGCTGAAGACCCGCGGCCGTATGTGTTGCGTATGGAGCCTGGCGCAGCGCTTCCCGCAACCCCAGAGCGGATCGACAGCCTGTGCCGGGCATTCGCTCACGTAATCGACGCCAAGTCGCCTTTCACCTTTAACCATTCGGTTGGAGTGGCTGCGGCCGCAGTGAAGATAGCGCAAGGCATGGCATTGGCGGAGCCGACCATCCAGCTGGTTCGCAGGGCGGCTTTGCTTCATGACATCGGCAAGCTCAGTATTTCGAATGCCATTCTCGAGAAGCCGGGGAAATTGAACGAAGAAGAGTGGCGCATAATGCGGCTGCACCCGGTGTACACGCGAGTGGTACTGAAGGCAATTTCCGGATTTGAAAATCTGGCTTTCGTGGCTGCAGCCCACCATGAGCGGCTTGACGGGACGGGTTATCCCGACCGGATGAGGGGAGATCAGTTGCCGCTGACGACAAGGATCATCGCTGTGGCCGACGTTTACCAGGCGTTAGCGGAGAAACGTCCGTATCGTGAAGCGCTGTCCCATGAAGTAGTGATGAACATCATGGACCAAGAAGCCGGCACCAAGCTGGACGGCAGCTGCCTGGATGTATTGCGGGCCGACAATCGCGCTGCAGCAGAAACAGAACAGAAGTGCATGGCTGTAGGGGTCTAGGTTCGTGTTGGGCGACCCCGCCCGTGCCGCCAGCGGCAGCACTTGCCTTAGGAATTTCTCTACTCAGCCGGACGGGCGTGGCGCCCATCCTCACATCTCCCAACACTCTAAAACGCGCTGCCTCCACCACCGCCGAAACCGCCTCCGGAGAAGCCGCCTCCACCACCGCCGAAGCCGGACCCAGAAGAGCTCGACCTCGGGGACGAGGCGAAGGTCTGGTGCATGTCGGTCGACATGCTGCGCATGGAACTGGAGAAGTACAAGGGGTTAAATCCCGTGTAGCCATTCGGAGAGACATACCAACTGGGCGGGCTTTGGATGATTCCGGCGAAGGCCTGGGCCCAGTTGTGTTCGACGCCAAGCGCCATAGCGTAGGGCAAATATTTTTCGAAGGTATCAGGAGGCATCCGCTTCAGGCGGTCTGCGTCGACTCGGTTCATGAATTCCTGGAAGCCCAGCACCGCGACCCGGGTGCGAGCGCCCTCCATGGTTCGTGCACTCATCTGCCTCGCGAACAGCCAGAAGATCACCACCGAAATGCCCGCCGAGGCGATCAGCAATCCAGTCGATGCAAAGATGTCTTTGACTCCCAGCCATTGCAGAAGCGCAAAGGGGGCGATGGCCAACAAACCTCCGCCCAGGTTGTAGCTGTTGGCCGAATCCGGATCCAGCCGGTACATGCCTTTGCTCTTGAGCGCGCTCTTGATGTCATGCTTCATGATCGGCAGAGCCATGTAGAAGTGGTTCTTTAGGCTGGAGAGCCGTATTACATCCCCGTTAGCAAACACATTGGCCAGCATGACGTTCTCATGCGGTGCGAGCTTACCCCACTGATCGCGCGGCTTCAGCAGATGGAAGGTGTAGTCCTTGTGGTGGAAGACCAGGAGCGTGGTATCGACCGTCTCTTCAATTTTCACGTAGCCGCGCACCGCCAGATCGACCAGCGTACAGGTGATGTCGCGCGGATCGACCGAGTCGTCGATTAAGGTTCCAGCCTCGGCGGGAGTGAATCCTGGCGGCGGCTCATACATCGGAGCGACCGAACGACCAGCGTCCGGATCGCGCCCTTTGTACCACCAGATTGTGAACATTACGGCGAAGGTCACGAAAGGCAAGAACACAATCGGATTGCTGCCCACGAACCAGAAGAACTTGGTGAGCGCGCCCGGCTCTTGCAGAATGTCTTTGGGAAGGTAAATGTCGACCGTCATCCCGCCGCGCATGGGCAGGGGATTGGTGGTCTCAAATTCAACATCAGATCCCTGGACGTCGGTAGTGGCATCACGTTCGGCAGCACCGTAGACACCGGTGAAGGCCTGGGCGCGCAGAGCCCCTTTGGCATCGGCGGGAAAGCTGACGCGGGCAGCGACATGGTCGATCGGGACGGGCCAGTCGTTGCCGGTTACATTCCAGTAAAACTCATCGTGGTCGGCGAAGTATCGCACTCCATTGCGGACCATGTACTCGATATCGACGGTGGTGGTTGTATCAACCGCGTTGGGGATGTAGATCTTGAGGTCGCGAAAACCTTTGGAAGTTTTGCTCTCGTACTTGAGCTTGTGTCCGTTGCCGTCGGTTATTCCGAGGACGTTGAAATACAACGTGTAATTAGTTCCGCTGGGTCCGGGATAGTCCACCGGGATAGTGCGGTGAATGCCATGCCACTCGCCGACGAAGACCAGGTTGATACGTTCATGGACGACGGCAGAGCCGTCTTTCACAATAACGATAGTGTCCTGGTAGTCGGAGATGCGCCAGCTTTTAGCGAGGGCGGGTACTGCGAAGAGAGCCAGGCAAGCGGCAAGTCTTAGCAGTTGACGAAAACACAAAATCCCTCGGCTTCGGTCGGGATCACAGAGTTGATGATGGGCTTCCATTTGAACGGCGCAATTCCGTCGACGGCCTAAAACTTCACCGCTACCGGTTCGCGTTCCGCGGCCGCGGTCTCGAAGAACTGGCGCTGCTGAAAGCCGAACATCCCCGCCATAAGGTTGGTCGGGAATGATTGGATCTTAGTATTGAGGTCGCGCACCACGGCGTTGTAATAGCGACGCGAATTTTGGATGGTGTCTTCGGTGGTGTTCAGCGAGCCCTGCAGTTGGGTGAACTCCTCCGATGCCTTCAGCTGAGGATAATTTTCCGCCACCGCGAATAAGCTTTTCAAAGCTCCAGTAAGCTGATTTTCCGCCACCGCTTTATCTGCCGGGCTCGAGGCCTGCATCGCCTGCGAGCGGAACTTGGCGATATTTTCAAACGTTCCCTTCTCGTGGGTGGCGTATCCCTTAACAGTTTCGACCAGGTTGGGTATCAGGTCGTGGCGGCGCTTCAGTTGAACATCGATGTCGGACCAGGCATTGTCGGCGCGCACGCGGAGTTGCACCAGGCTGTTGTACATCCCGATGAGGATGAAGACGATTACGACCAGTACGCCTAGAATGATCCAGCCGGCCATAGGGCCTCCTTGGTGCGCAAATTGCGATTCAAGGGGACGTTAACATAGGGAGATGGTCGGTGCAATTCACGGGAAAGCCTTAACCACAAGGGACGGCAGGATACAGGAAGGCATTCCCCTGAGCTCGTGGTGGCGATTTCCCTTTGTTATATGGCACTTAAGTTAGGGTTGTTAGCCCGAAGGAGTCATGCCATCATGGGGCCCGGTGGCATCATATAGGAAGCAATAATGCCTACTTTACGCTGCAAGACTCTTTTCCTGTGGACGGTGGCAGTTGCGCTGATCTTCGGCCTGCTCGCCCCTCTGTATGCCCAAACTTGTCTGACCGCTTCTGACATGGATGCGGCCACCCGCACCGCTCTTGAAACTACCGCCCAGCGCTTCTTTGAGATGGCAGCCCGGGGGGACTCCGCGTCATTGCGTCAGAACGCCATTGCCAGCTTGGCTGGGAGCTTTGGCGGGATCGAAGGAGCCATTCGAGATAACCAAGTCACGCTTTCCGGCACCAAGGCAACGGTGCGTCCGCCGTTTCTTTTGAAGATCGAGGGTACTGCGGCGGCGGATCGCGCCGAGTTTCTTTGCGGCGTGTTCGGCGCTAACGGACAGACCAACGACAGCACAGTGTTTGTCATCCCAGGTCTGCCCCCCGGGAATTATGCGATTGCAATCACCGATGTGAGCACCGGCAAAGGTCCGTACACCGTTTCGTTTGTCCTGCAGCAGGACGGTGGAGCATGGAAACTCGGCGGCTACTATGTGAAAGCAGTGCAGGCCAAGGGACACGATGGCATGTGGTTCGCCGAGCAGGCGCGCCATTACAAAACCAAAGGCCAGATGCACAATGCCTGGTTTTACGATTTGCAAGCTCGCGAGATGCTGGTGGCGGTGCCTTTCATGAGCACACTGATGACTGACAAGCTCTACGACGAATTCCAGAATTTGAAGCCGGCGGACCTTCCTCCGTTTGATCTGACGCTGACGGGAAAAGCGGTCCACGTCACCAGTTTGTTTCCTCTGGCGGTGGGCGCTGATCTGGATGTAGTGGTGAAGTACCAAACCGACAGCGTGGCCGACACCGGTAAGACCTTTCAGGACAATGTCGCCGTCATGAAGGCTCTACTGCTGAAGTTTCCGGAGTTACGCGATGCGTTTGATGGCGTGGTAGCGCGCGGGGTGGAAGCCTCTGGCAGGGACTATGGGACGTTATTGCCTATGAAAGATATTCATTAAAGCTTAACGTGGAGCAGCGCTGAAGCGCTCCTCCCCCCAAAATAATCGACACAAAAAGTCCTCGCAATAAAGTTCTAGTGTCCGAATACGCATTCTTTAGGGTTCTTGTCTTCCCGCAGACCCATGAAGACTGGCGCTCGGAGCTTCACTCCACCCTCGCTGGTTTCATGTGTCCATTCGGTGAATTTGATTTCTGCGACTAGATCGGGCTTGATCCAATGCACGCGTTTGGCATCGACCGGACCCTGAAAGGGATTCCGGCCATTCTCTTTTTCTTTTACCACCTCATAGATCAGCTTCAACATGGCGTGATTGAAGCCGGTGCCCGCCTGACCCACGTGGATGAGTTGTCCCTTCTTGTCGTATAGCCCCAAAACCATCGAACCGAAATACTGGCGGCTGCCCTCAGGGTCAGTGAACCCGCCGATGACACAATCCACGGTTTGCGTCACCTTGATCTTCTGCCACTCGCCGCTGCGGCGTTCTTCATAGCAGCTGTTGCGATGCTTGGCGACGATGCCTTCCAGCCCGTTCTTTCTGGCTGCCTCGAACAGGCTGGCGCCCTGAGCAAAGTGGTCGGAGCAACGAATCAGATCGGAGGTGGTGAGCACCTCTTTCAGAAGGCTCTTGCGGTCCTCGAGTTTGACTTTGTGTAGGTCGTAGCCATCGAGGTAGATGAGATCGAAAAAATAATAGACGATGGGAATGTCAGGATTGGCAGCCTTGGTGCGGCCATGCTGGCGAATTCCGGTGCGTTGTTGCATCAGGCTGAACGAGGCGCGACCGTCTTCGTCTAGGGCTACGACTTCTCCGTCGAGTATGGCGTTCTTGGCTTTGACGAAATCCGGGAGGACATGCAGCTCGGGGTAACGACCCGTTAGCTCATTGTGATTGCGGGACATGAGGCGTGCCTTCCCGTTTTCGAGGAAGGCGACGGAGCGGTAGCCATCCCACTTGATTTCGTAGAGCCACTCGGGATTGTCGAAAGGCCTGTCGATGGAGACCGCCAGCATGGGAGTAACCTTCGACGGCATGGGGCGTTTGACTGCACCTTCGAGATTTACAGCTCTGTTGTCGGCGGAAGACGCAAGGTCCCTCGGCTTCGCTCGGGACGACAGAGGTGGGGTGGGTGGTCGCGAGTTTTTGGAAACAGTGGCGCCTAAACTTGTCGTTCCCGCTGAAGGCCGGGACTCGGGCTTTTCCGCACTCCTGGCAATGGCGGCATCGAGCCACGGAGTCGAGGATCCTGTCGTGCCGTCGCCGTCTGCTTCACTAACTACTTTTTTTTTACTGCCCGCGCCGGAGCTGTAGGTTTTGCAATGGCAGCGCTCTTGACCTTCTTCTTTTCCACTCGTGCCAGAGCGTCTGCCAGCCACGGTGCCTTCAGTTTTCCTCGGCCCGAGGACTTGCGGTTGCTCTCCCACTCGGCCGATTTATCGTCTCCGGCGATAGTGGCCATGCTGCGGTCGCTGAGCACCGAGGTGTCGTACTCGTCGATGTCGTATCCCGCCACCTCGGACTTGTCATGCTTTTTGATCAGCAGCCATTCGGTGCCTTTGCTTCCGGAGCGGCGGGCTTTTATGTGCACTAGAACGAAATCTCCGTTCAGGCGCTTGCCGTGGAGACGGAATTTAAAGTCTCCCTTTTTCAGCATAGCCGCGGCATCGGCATCGGTAGTGGGAACGTACTCGCCTTTTACAGGACCGGTAAGGGGTTCCCAAGTCCCGACATCCCACACCATCACCGAGCCCGCGCCATAGTTTCCTTCGGGAATGATGCCTTCAAAATCGAAATAGGAAACCGGATGATCTTCCACCTGCATGGCCAGGCGCTTGTCGGCAGAATCCAGTGACGGACCTTTAGGGACGGCCCACGACTTGAGGACCCCGTCCATCTCCAGACGGAAGTCGTAGTGAAGGTGAGAAGCACGGTGTTTTTGCACTACGAAGCGGTGTTTGGATTTCTTTTCTAGCTTGGGCGGCGGTTCGGGGGTTTCTGCGAAGCGGCGCTTACGTTTGTATTCTTCGAGAGCCATTGCTTTCTCACTGATTCGAATTTCTGCGTTGTCGTTGTCCTGGCGGCTTTCATTCTACTGGTAAGCTGGGTCGTAAGGATTCGAGTTCTTGGTTCTTGGTTCTTGGTTCTCCGTTATGAAGAGGGAATACCCAGAACGGCCGTTCGTAGGCGTTGGAGCCATCATTGTGGAGGATGGGCGGGTGGCGCTGATTCGACGGGGACGGCCTCCTTTGGAGGGGGAGTGGTCGATTCCTGGAGGAGCGCTGGAGTTGGGAGAGACGTTGCGCGAAGGGGCTGTACGGGAAGCCCTGGAAGAGACCGGGCTCACGGTTGATCCGCAGGATTTCCTTGGCGTCTTTGACCGGCTGATGCGGGATGCCGCTGGGCAGGTGCTCTATCACTACGTGCTAGTTGATTTTCTGTGCCGGCGCCTGGGCGGCGAACTGCACGCCGCCGGCGATGCGATTGAGGCTCGATGGTTTACTCCGAAAGAATTGCCGGGGCTTGGGTTGGCAGAAGACACCGCGGCCGTGGTCCGCCTGGGTTTGCAAGCGGCTGCGAAATGCTGGAACTCTGTTTCCCCTTGACTCGCGGTTTGCCCTGGAACAGAATGCGGTCCTTCGCTTACACGTCGAGCCCGATTCCGCCGATATTTGTTGGGCAAGGGCGGCGTTTGAGGGAAGAGATGGCAATGTGGACTTTTGTGCAAAACACCGGCGAGCTTTTTCACGATGGGCTGCGCGAAGCACAAGGCTATTCGGGTTATAACAACCCGGAGACAGGCCAACAGGGCAAGAACAATCCTGATTTGCAAAACATTCCTGAGGTGGGCCCCATTCCTGTTGGGAAATACACTATTGGAAGTCCCCACGATACGCTAACTCACGGACCTTTCGTCCTGCCACTACAACCGGATGCTGGCAACCAGATGTTCGGCCGCACTGGGTTTCTCATCCATGGCGACTCCGTGGTAGAGCCGGGAACCGCATCCAGAGGCTGCGTTATCCTCAGCCGCGCCATGAGAAATGATATAGCGCTGTCGGGCGACAAATCCCTCAGGGTAATGAGCGGGATCGCCACTGACACGGAAGTCGCATAGTTTTCTTTTCCTGACCCTTGGTTTTGCCCCGTATGATATTCCCCGGATCGGTCTGCAATGAATCTCACTCGCCGTGCATTGATGCGGCTTGGTGTCGGGACTGCTACATATTTCGCGGCCCAGGACCTGGTGGCGCAAGGCATCGCCACGCATACCGCCAAGCCATTGCCACGAGCCGCGCCTTCCGGCCGCCCTTTTGACGCCCATTTTATTGATGTCGCCGCCTCCGCAGGACTGAAGGCGCCTGTAACCTACGGGGGCCTCGAGACCAACAAGTACATCATCGAATCTACCGGTTGCGGATGTGCCTTCATTGACTATGACAATGATGGCTGGATGGATCTTTTCGTCCTGTGTGGCACCCGGCTGGAAGGTGCACCACCGGAGGCCACGAACCGACTTTATAAAAATAATCGGGACGGCACGTTTACAGACGTCACCGATAAGGCGGGGCTGCGATCCATTGGCTGGGCGTCAGGGGTGTGCGTCGGGGACTACAACAACGACGGCTTTGACGATATCTTTTGCACATATTTCGGCCAGAACATCCTCTATCGCAACAACGGGGATGGGACCTTCACTGACGTCACGAAAACCGCCGGGCTGTGGGAAGCAGAACAGCGATGGGGAGCTGGCTGCACCTTCCTCGACTTTGACCGCGACGGACATCTCGATCTGTTCGTTTCCAACTACGTGCGCTTCTCCCTCGAACACGCTCCCGCTCCTGGCGAAAACAGCAGCTGTCAATGGAAAGGCATACCGGTCGAATGTGGCCCTCGCGGGCTGGTCACCGGAAAGCACTCGTTGTATCGAAACAATGGGGATGGAACTTTCACCGACCTTACCCAAAAAGCAGGGATAGCCAAATCAGCACAGACGTACGGCCTGACGGCCGTGGCGGCAGACTTTGACGAAGATGGCTGGCCCGACATTTACGTTGCCTGTGACTCCACTCCAAGCCTGCTTTTCATTAACAACCATGATGGGACGTTTAGCGAGGAAGGAATGCTGCGTGGCGTTGCGGTCAATTCGGACGGCATGGAACAGGCTGGCATGGGAGTAGGAGTCGGCGACTATGACCTCGACGGTCATCTTGATCTTTTTAAGACCCACTTCACCGATGACGCGAACATCCTGTATCGAAACGACGGAAAGGGAAACTTTGACGACGTCACCTGGTCTACGCGTCTTGGGGTCGAGACCCGCTGGGTTTCGTGGGGAGCAGGTATCGCCGATCTAGACAACGACGGCTACCCCGACCTCTTCTTGGTCACCGGTCACGTTTATCCCGAGATCGAAAAGAAGTTGCCGCAGTATCCGTACAAATCTCCGCGAGCAATTTTCCGCAACCTCGGCAATGGCGTGTTCGAAGAGCTGATCGAGCCTGCGGGGCCCGGAGTGGCGGCCGAGCATTGCAGTCGCGGGTGTGCTTTCGGAGACTTCGACAATGATGGCGACGTTGACATATTGATTATCAACATGAACGAGCCGCCGTCGCTGTTGCGCAATGACCTTAAGGGAATCGCCAACTGGATCAAAATAAAGTTGGAGGGCACAAAATCGAATCGCGGCGCGATTGGTGCACGGGTGGTGGTCCGTTATGGCGGAAAAACCCAGGCACAAGCGGTCTTGAGCCAATCCAGTTTTCTATCCTGCAACGATCCACGCTTGCACTTCGGGCTGGGGAATTCGACAACAGCGGACATCGATGTTTATTGGCCCAACGGGCTGCACGAAACCTACAAGAGGATCGCCGGCAATCATCTCATCACGATTCGCGAAGGTATCGGCCTGGTGCCGGGCAGGGGTTTCGCCAAGGGAAAGTAAATAATGACCAACTCACCAAGTATGGACTGCGACGAGACTCGGCAGAGCCGGACCGTCGCCTACAACCTGCACCTTCATCACCGCCTCCACATTGCGGCTCTCCCAGTTCTTGGGCAAGCTCTGTAGGACGGGTTGGATCAGCTTTGGGTCGGAGAGAATTCTCCCTCCCGCTTCGGTACCGAACACCGCCAAGCCAGCAACCACCACCATCAGCTTTCCGGTCGCCGCATTCGGCATCCGGCAAATCAGAATGTAATCTTCCGGAGTACGCCTGTCTTCCGTCATCGCGGCGAGGCCCCACTTCCGGTCGCTTTGCGAATCGACGATCCAGGGTTTGGATTGGCCTTCGAAGCGAAATTGATATCGAAGACCCTTGGTGATTTCCGCTGTCCATCGGTTTGAGAAAGATCCTCCAATGAGAATCACAGTGGAACCATAGAGATCGTTGAAATCAAGCCTGTCCGCGACACGAATCTGCGCCGTGCGGCCGTGGCGCTCGAATACCGATGACACATCGTGAGCCGCTAACGCGTCGCCAAGCCCGACGTATTGGTTGATCACGGGAACAAAATCTGAGCCGTCAAGCCGCCGCGCCGGAATATTGATTGGGCGTGCCGTGGGGAGGTCGGGCTTCCCGTTCAGTTGTTCGTCCAGAAGCAGCGCGCGGGATGACGGGTGATACACGATGGGGTGTGGCATGACCAACAAGATGGGCGCGGGGGTGTCAAAGGCAGGTTGCCAGAAGTTGTCGAACCCACTTGGTGAAAAATGGGCCGGACGCAGCCAGAAAACCGAAACCGCAATGGCTGCAATTGCCCCTGCGACGATCCAGAACCTGGCCCGGTTGTGGCTCCTAGCGTCCGCCTCAGTGACTGCCGAAACATCTTCGACTGCGTGCGGTTGAACCGCAAAATTCGATCTCTCTGATTGATAGCGGAATACCGGAACGTAAGTGCCTGTCGGCAGTTCGATACGAACCGGGTCCTCAGCTCCCTCGCCCGCATAATAAAGGGCTAAACGCTTGCGGACCTCTCTGGCTCCGACCCGAACAATGTTGTCGTCGACAACTGCCTCGTTTGTTCTGCGACCGAAAACATCAATCGCTATCGTCCTCTCTTTAAGCGTTCCCGACGCACCTTGCAGAGTTTTGGCGCACACATAGTTTGTGAAATCGAGGCAACGCTTGCTGCCACGAAACACACTGCTGGAAAGGACGTGTTCGATCTCGCGACGGACTTCCGTCTCGTTCGGTACCTGGCCCCGGGGAGTGGCAGCTGTAGCGCCCAAGCGAGTCTCCTGAATTGGGATGGAATGATTAGCCATCCTCACCAGAAGAGTCAAGCACAAACAAGTCGCTTCATATTAATGGCTTACATGGGTGTATTACGGTGTAATCCCTTTCGTTCAGGGGAAGGTTAGTAGTTTTATGCTATCGCCGTTTTCTGTATCTACAAAATCGTTCATGCGGTCCAAGGCACTCGACTCTCTCCGGTCGATTGGTGGGAGCGAATTTCAAAGCAGATCACCTTCAATTCAAGGAGTTCAGAATGCTTCGTTCCAAGAACCAGCTCACTCTGCCTTTGATAGTCATGGTTTTGTTGGCCGTCTCCTCGCCTGCGGCGTGGCCTCAGAGCGTGTACGGAAGGATTGGGGGGACGGTGACGGACGTTAGCGGTGCCGCCGTACCCAACACAACCATGACGCTGACTAACCTTGCGACTGCAGTAAAGAACTCCATGGAGTCAAACTCGTCCGGTGAATATGCATTCGTGAATGTGGTTCCCGGCCGCTACAAGCTGGAAGCCGAAAAGAACGGTTTCAAGAAATTTCTCCGCGAACCGATCGTGGTGGAGATTGAGAGCGGTATTCGCGTCGACTTTGCTCTCCAGGTGGGTACCCAATCAGAGACGGTAGAAGTCAGTTCAGAGGCTCCCCTGCTCCAGCCAGAAACCAATTCATTGGGGCAAGTAGTGGAATCCCGGACAGTGACTGATTCGCCGTTGAATGGACGCAACCCACTTGCCCTGGTGGCGCTTTCGCCGGGAGTTGTGCCGCAAGGCCAGCCCTCGGCAGGAAACTCCTCGACAGGCAATCCGGTGGGCGCCAATCCCTTTGCGCTGGGCGACTTCCAAATCGGCGGCGGCATGGCGGGACAGAGTGCCATCCTATTGGACGGCGTGCCGACGAATGGAGCCTATCTGAACGTCGTCACCGTGGTGCCGACGCAGGATGCCATCCAGGAATTCAAAATCCAAACCAACAACTTGGGACCAGAGTATGGCCGTTTCGCGGGCGGGGTCATTAACCTCGCTACCAAATCGGGCTCTAACTCGTTTCACGGTTCTGCCTATGAATTCCTGCGGAACAAGGTCTTCGATGCCAATGACTTCTTCTCCAGCCGGGCCGGGCTCCCCATCCCTCCATTCACCCAGAACCAATTTGGCGCAAATATTGGTGGGCCGGTAATTAAGAACAAGTTGTTCTTCTTCTCCAGTTATGAGGGTTATCGTCTGCGGAAGGGCAGCACTTTGACGACCACGGTACCGACAGCAGCCGAGCGTGGAGGAGACTTCTCTGGGTCTGCTTATCCCATTTACGACGCCTTGACGAGTGCGAACTGCACCGCTGGGGGAGACATATGCCGGACCCAGTTCAATTTTGGCGGAGCACAAAACGTCATAGATCCTGCACGACTGGATCCTTCGGCAGTGGCGCTCCTGCAGTATTTCCCGCTGCCTAATCAGCCCGGGGAATTCAATAACTTAGTTGTGAATTACAGCGCCGGCGGCAACATTGATCAGATCAACGAACGTCTCGATTACAGTTGGGGCCAGAAACAAAGGCTGTTCGGGCGCTTTACGCGTAATCACATTCTTTCTCTGCCCAACACTCCTTTTCCTGATATCTGCGCCGATCGCTGCACGGAAGACACCATAGCCAAGCAACTCGCGATTGGGGACACCATCGCCATTAACTCCACCACAATTCTGGACCTGCACGCGGGTTATACCCGGTATGTTTACGTACGCACACCGTCGAGCCAGGGAATCGACCTGTCGTTCATGGGCCCGAATTGGACCGCGCTGGCTCCACAATTCGCGTATACCCACATCCCAACCGTCTGTATATCTCAGAAAAATGGCGACAATCAGTGGGGTAGCGGCAGCTGGTGTGGCGCCGGAACCGGCAGTGGCATTGGAGCGTATGACGACACCATCAGCTTCATGCCTAGCCTTTCCAAGATTTGGGGAGCCCATACCTTCAAGTTTGGCGGGGAAATGCGTATTCTCCGCAACAACTACTATCAAAGCAACCAGCCTGCCGGCTTCTACAATTTCGATGCCGGTATGACTGCGCCCAACCCCAAGAATGGTGCGGGTGAAGCCTTCGGCACGACCAGTTGCGGCGGAGGAAATCTGGTGTGCGGCGGAGGGAACGGAGTGGCTTCGTTCCTCTTGGGATACGGAGGCACCAACAATGCAGGCGTGGTAGTCACGCCCTCGCGCATGGCGGCGCAACTTCTCTACAACGCATTCTATGTGGGCGATACTTACCGGGCGACCAGGAAGCTGACTCTGAACCTGGGAGTTCGGGTCGATCTGCAGGGCGACTGGACAGAGCGCTACGACCGGCAGGTTTACTTCGATCCCAACGCTGACAGCCCGGTGGCGGCCGGATCCGGAGTCGCAGGGCTCAAGGGAGCCTTCCCGCTGGTCAACTCTTCAGGGAGAAAGAGCCGCAGCCCGCAGGACTCGTGGAACAACGTCAGTCCGCACATAGGCGTGTCCTACCAGCTCAACGAAAATACGGTAATCAGGACTGGTTATGGAATGTTCTATCTGCCGGTAGACATCCGTTGGAATGATGCGCCCCACAATATGTTCATCAACACCTTCAGCCAGCCTTGGAATGCGACCCAGGCGAACCTGGGAATTCTCCCCCAGAACGTCTTCAGTAACCCATTCCCGGAAGGCATCGTTCAACCCAAAGGACGCGACCAGGCGTGGATTGACGTGCAGGGGGCGGGCTTGGGCGCGCCCATCGTGAACAATCCGGCGCCTTACGTACAACAGTGGAACCTGGACATTCAACACCAGTTCCCCGGTAACACACTGGTTGACGTGGCCTACGCTGGGTCCAAAGGTACGCACCTGCCGATGCACAGCCAGGATGTCGATCAAATGCCCTTGCAGTTCTTGCCCAGCGGGAGCGACGCGGAGCAGGCAGCCCAGGTCGCTGCGCTGACCGCATCGGTCCCCAACCCATTCAAGGGTGTAGTCCAGTCGGGCAATGTGGGAACGCAGGATACGATTCCGGCGGGCAGGCTGTTGCTGCCCTATCCGCAGTTTGACGATGTATCGATATCCGAGCCCGACAATCGCGACTCGATCTATCACTCCCTGCAAGCCAAGTTTCAAAAGCGGTTTGCTGCGGGAGCGAGCATTCTGGCTTCGTACACTGTCGCCAAGCTGATCGACAATACGACTTCAGAAATTAACTGGCTGGAGGCGGCTGCTCCCGGCTGGGGCGACGCGAACGCATACAACTTGCGCGGAGAAAGAAGCCTGGATGCCTTCGACGTTCCCCAACGCTTCATCATGTCTGCGATTCTCGATCTTCCGGTTGGCAAAGGAAAGAGATTCGCCGGCAACGCAGGCCCGGTGGCAGACAAGATCATCGGCGGGTGGGGAATCAATGCCATCATCAACTTCCAGAGCGGCTTCCCGCTGATCATGCAGGGCTGCCCGGGAAAGCTCAACGACTCCGGCATTCCGAATGTGGGCTGCGCCCGGGCGACGGTATCTGGCACGCGCAAGCTTACTTCTGGCTCCTTGGATCAGCGCCTGAACGAATGGTTCGATACCTCGGCGTTCATCCGCACCGCAGATTACAGCTATGGAAACGATTCGCGCACCGAACCGAACTTGCGCGGTGACGGAATCAATAACATCGATTTTGCCGTATTCAAGAACACGAAGTTCGGCCCCGACCAGAGATTCGGAGTCGAGTTCCGTGGCGAGTTTTTCAATCTGTTCAATAGCCCACAGTTCAGTCCACCCAACATGAACTGCTGTACGGGAGTAGCTCAGGGCGGAACCTTTGGCCAGATTACGGCGCAGTACAACCTTCCACGCGTCATTCAGTTCGGCTTGAGGTTTAACTTCTAACTACGGGCGCCCGGAACCATCCGCTCCGGGCGCCACTTTCTTTGCAGCATGGAGCTTCGGTACTCTCCTGAATTATCTCCCGGGTTAATATTCCTGCTGTGATCAAGTCTCTTGGCCATTCCCGCCACAATTCCTGCGAGCTCTTTTGTGGCTGGTCAGTCCGGTTCCCACTGCTACCGGTGCTTATCTGGGGTTTCATGCTCTTGGCGGGCGGGCCACCTGCCTCCATGGCTGATGAGCTTCCGGAAGCGCAAATTGCTGCGCATTTTCGCGCCGGACAGGAAGCACTGAGACAAGGAGAGTTCGTCCGCGCGACCGAAGAGTTCAAGAAGGTGTTGGCGCTAGATTCGACTCTAGTAGAGGCGGAAGTCAATCTTGGACTGGCTTATCAAAGTCTTCTCGACTACCAGTCGGCAATCCAATATTTGACCAAGGCACTTCGCCAGCGGCCAAACCTAGCCGTCCCCAACCTCATTGTCGGTTTGGACCATCTCAAGTTGGGCGCTCCCGCCAAGGCGACGCCATTCCTGAAGCAATCGCTCAAGTTGGACCCTTCCAATCGCGAAGCGCACCGCGCGCTAGCGTCTGCCTATCTGGACCAGAACAATTTTCGTCAGGCTGCGGAAGAGTTTCGTCAAACTTCAAGTCTCAATCCGGACAAGCCGGAAGCGCTTTTCAAACTCGGCCATGATTATCTGGAGCTCTCAGCCCGTCTGGCTTACCGGGGAGCGCACTTGTATCGCGAGTCGGCCTGGGGCCATCGATTTCTAGGTGACCTGCTGTTTCAGCGAGATCGATGGGAGAGTTCGGCGAGAGAATACCAAAAGGCGCTGACGATCGACGCCAAGCAAAGTGGCCTTCACACGGCATTAGGACAAGCCCACCTGCGCGGCGGTAAGTTCGGGGAGGCGGAGGTAGAGTTTCATCGCGACCTTGAGTTCGATCCCAAGAGTGAATTGGCGTGGCTCGGCCTCGCCGAGAAGCAACTGGCAACGAACCAACCCATGGCTGCAGTGGAGGCTGTCGCCAAAGTTTGGGAGAGTTCACCCGAATTTCTTGGCGTGCAACGGGAATTTCCCACCATTGAGCTCTCCCGGGAAGCCGCGGATGCCCTGGTGGAAAAGCTTCAGACTTCCCCCGATGGCGCCCCTAAAAACTTCCTCCTCGCCAGCCTTTATTTAATTGCGGGTAAGGGCAGTGAGGCGGAGATCCGATGGAAATCTTTTCAAACGGAGTTGACAGTGCGAGAAAAGACCAAGGGGGGCTTGCCTGGAGCGGGTGGCCCGTGCCCGGCACACCATTATTCCGAATGCTTACGAGCCCTGGAAGGACGCAATTTGACCGCCACGCAACTTCTGACGCTCGGCAAGGCCCAGTTTGCGCTGCGGCAGTTAGATCATGCGGCTGATTCCCTGGCAGGGGTAATAGGGGTAACCAATGAGAATGTCGAGGCGAGCTATTGGTTGGCACTTTGCTACCATGCGCTCGGAGCCGAGACCTACGCGCGGTTGGAGGAGTCGTTCCCCGATTCCTGGCGCAACCATCAGTTGCAGGGAGAGGGGTTCGCCCTTCGCGGGGACCTGGACAATGCGATTAAGGAATTCCAGCGCGCCCTGCAGTTGAAACCGGATGAGCCCGAACTCCACGAGGCGATCGGCGAAGCCTACATTGACAAGCACTTAGATGACGAAGCGCAAAAGGAACTGGAAGCCGCGCTAGCGCTGGAGCCCAAACGTACTCATTCCCTTTGCCTCCTGGGACGGCTGTACGTCCAACAACGAGAGAATGAAAAGGCGGTGCCGTACCTGCAAAGAGCACTGCGAGTCCAGCCGGACCAGGTTGAGGCCAGCAGCCTGTTGGGGACTGCATACGTGCGTCTAGGCCGATTTGCCGATGCCGTCCCCAAACTGCAGCGAGCAGCGTCCTCGGACTTCTATGGCAATGTCCATTACCAGCTGTCGTTAGCCTACCGGAAACTAGGACAAACCCAGCTGGCGCAGAAGGCTCTGACACGCTCGCAGGAACTCAGGCAAAGCTCCCTCGAGCGTGACCAAGCGGTCGTCATGGGAGTGCCCCAGAACGAAGGTGATTTCCAATGAATGCCGGAATCATCGGGTTCCTTTGGGAGTATCCGCCTCCATCCGGCCCGGTCGGCAAACGACTTTATTCAGAAGTTAGGAACTTAGTTGCGTAGCTGAATACTGTGCTGCGCGGCACTTTCGTTTCAGCTGCGCTGATTCAAGCCTCAAACGGGGCCAACTTCAAGGTAGGAAACCATCCAGAAAAGAAACGGCCCGCGTTCGCACGCGGGCCGCTCCGGTTGACTGATTGAAATTGACCAAGAGGTGGTCACGCTAAGTGAACCACTTCGACGAACTCCGGGGTTCCGGCACGACCAATGCCGGACGGAATCAATCTCAAATCACCGGTCGAGTTGCGAAGTTCTTAGAGCGACCGCCCTAAGTCTCAGCCACCTCACCTGGTCTATTGATGAAACATCTACTGCCTGAATCAGAACTTGTCATCCGACCACCTCCTTTCCGGTGTAGATCAACATTAGTAAACCGAAAAGCAGAAGTCAACTGAAGAGGTGAGAGAAGGGGATGCGGGTTTGCGGGCTAGAAATTGGCGAGGGTAGAGATTCCGGACAATGCCAACAACGTTCTGTCGGCTGTGACCAGAGTAAGACTGAGAACCTTAGCGGTGGCCGCTAGAAGACGGTCCGCAGGATCCTGGTGAGGCAAGCGAAGCTCACGTGCGACGACAGTTATTTGGTGAGTTAAGGGAGCCTCGCGAAAGTTACGG
>Ga0157378_10000202_pt1 | contig 58070 bp, 58 predicted proteins | sample M65metaG_FD_115309 | JGI IMG/M metagenome (GOLD analysis project Ga0157378, IMG submission 115309) | Miscanthus rhizosphere microbial communities from Kellogg Biological Station, Michigan, USA - M6-5 metaG | ecosystem: Host-associated > Plants > Roots > Rhizosphere > Soil | place: USA: Michigan... | reverse complement strand
GCCAGGGAAGGCTGCAGGTGGGGTGTGGAGCGTGCCCGATTTCCCCGGTCACCCGAGGTCGATCAAACGGGCCTCAAGCTCCGGCGGGCATTTTCACAATTTTCTTTTGGATCGCGTAGGTGACAAGCTGCGCTTTGTTGTGGATGTTGAGCTTGCGCATGAGGTTGAACTTGTGCGCTTCCACGGTCTTGATGCTCAAGCCGAGAATGGCCGCAATCTGGCGAACCGAGTTTCCCTCCGCGAGCATCTTGATCACTTCACGCTCGCGAGGTGTCAGAGTAGAGCCACGCGCGACCCCAGAACTCGAACGTGAGCGAAAGTCGTCCACCAATTTTCCGAGGACCTGCGGGCTCAGATACTTCCTTCCTGCGCTCACGTCGCGCACTGCCCCGATCAGACGTGGCGCTGGAGCGTCTTTAAGGATGTAGCCGGAGGCGCCGGCGTCCAGACATTGCAGCAGATACTCCTCATCTTCATACATGGTGAGGAAGATCACGCGGCGCCCTGGCATCTCTCGGGTAATCCGCCGCGAGGCTTCAAAGCTGGAAAGCCCCGGCATCCCGATGTCCATGAGCACGACATCAGGTTTGAGGAACATGGCACGCTCGATCGCCTCGGAGGCGTCGCGGGCCTCGCCCACCACTTCGATTCCGGGTTCGCTCTCCAGCACGCGTTTCAATCCTTCTCGAAACAGCGTGTGGTCATCAACGATAAGACAACGAATGGGCATGGACGATGACGAAGTTAGGCTGCGTTTACACGATGCAGTGAGTTTTCAAGTGTTGCTGGGTTGACGTTTCGCGCCGACTCAATCGGGAACAAGAGGCGGATGCGTGTGCCTTTTTCCTGCCCTGAACGTACGGTCACCGAACCGCCCAGGGCCGCAGCGCGCTCCCGCATTCCTTCGAGGCCGAAGCCGCGATCTCGCGCGGTTCGTGGTGAAAAGCCCACCCCGTCGTCCTCGATGAGTACAGTCACCTTGGATGAAGCCACATCGAGCTTCACGCAGAAATGGCTGGCGCGTGAATGTTTGGCAATATTGTGCAAAGCCTCCTGCACGGAACGATAGATAGCGACCTCTAATTCGCGACGCAACGGTTGAATTTCCTCTGGCACTTGCAAGTCTCCCGCGATTCCCGTATGTCGGGATACGAGCTGGGCCTCGCGTCGAATGCCCGCAAGCAACCCCAATTCCTCTAAAACTCGAGGCGAGAGCCTGGCGATGGTGCGCCGAAGGCCTTCAATGGTGCGGTCGAGCAGCTCCAAAGATTCCTGAATCTTAGCCTTGTCATCTTGACCTTTCGCGTCACTCGCCAGCATCTCCAGCTGGAACCGCAGGACCATCAGTCCCTGGCCAGTCTCATCGTGCAATTCACGGCTGATGCGACGCCGCTCCTCTTCCTGGGCGTTCAGGAGCTGCCGGGAAAGGTCCTCGGAAGGCTCGGTCCTTAGTTTGGATGTACGTCGCGAGCGCACACGTCACCTCGATATCAGATTGAGATTACAGACGAGTTGGACGAAGTCGGTACTTCGAGCTTTGCTCGTCATTTTAGCGCGTCCGGCTGACGGTACATCGACAGCCGGATGTTTGATGAAGACCGGAGTTGCGGGTTTGCCCGAGGAATAAGGCCGGGAAAGTGGTTTCTCGGCACTGACCCCCCTCAAAGCAATCGGCTACAATCCTGATTAGTGCTGAAATACTTCACGTCTGGGGAGTCTCACGGGGAGGCACTGCTTGCTTTTCTTTCCGGCCTGCCCTCCGGGCTGGAAATCCCGCTCGACTTCGTAAACCGGGAACTATGGCGCCGCCAGCAGGGCTATGGCCGCGGGGGGCGCATGAAAATCGAGCGGGATACCGCCCGGATCTTGTCGGGGGTGAGACATGGGAAAACCATCGCCTCGCCCATCTCCTTGCTGCTCGAGAACCGAGACTGGAAGAACTGGCAAGAGCAGCTTCCGGTCGAGTCCGGCGACCCGAAGTTGCACAAGCGGGTCGCATCCCCCAGGCCTGGACACGCCGACCTAGCCGGAGCCCTAAAGTACAACTTCCCCGAAGCTCGGTACGTTTTGGAGCGGGCGTCGGCCAGGGAGACGGCGGCGCGGGTTGCCATTGGTTCGCTGGCCAAGTTGTTCTTGCGCGAGCTTGGAATCGAGGTGCTCAGTCACGTGGTCGCGGTCGGAGCCGCCCAGGTTCAGCATGAGATCAGGTGGGAAGAAATCGTCGCCAGCTGCAAACGAGAGGAGATCTTGTTGAACTGCGCCGATCCCGAAGCCGAACCCCGCATGAAGGACGAAGTGGATAAGGTGCTTCGCACCGGAGATTCCGTGGGCGGCGTGTTCGAGGTGGTCGCGCATAACGTTCCGCCAGGCTTGGGTACGTACGTTCAGTGGGATGAGCGCCTAGACGCAGCCCTGGCAGCTGCCATCATGTCGATGCAGGCGGTAAAGGCGGTGGAAATCGGATCGGGGGTTACGGCGGCGTATACGCCGGGATCTAAAGTACACGACGAAATTGGATACGACGCAAAATCGGGCTACACGCATTTTTCTCGCCCCCGAAACAACGCCGGCGGCATCGAAGGTGGGGTTTCGAACGGTCAAGAAATTCGGGCTCGCGGATACCTTAAGCCGATTTCCACGCTTCGCCGTCCGTTACAATCAGTGGACTTCGCCACCCGCGAGCCGGTGAAGGCTGCATATGAGCGTTCGGATGTGTGCGTAGTTCCGGCTGCAGGGGTTGTCGGTGAGGCCATGATGGCCCTCACGCTGGCGAAGTTCGCACTAGATAAGTTTGGCGGCGACTCAATGATCGAGACTCGCCGCAATTTCGAGGGGTACCTGGAGCAACTGAAAAACTTCTGAGTGGTTTCAAGTTCTGAGTTTCATATTGCGAGCAATCGCAGATTTTAAACCTGAAACTCCTCTGATTGCGCAAGTGCAGTCACGCAATCGACTGTCTCGAGACTGGAAACTTGAAACTCTGAAACTAGCAAACTGCCGCATGATCTATCCCATCGTGAAATTTGGAAACCCAGTGCTCGAAACCAGCGCCGAGCGCGTCACGGAGTTTGGCGACGAATTGAAGAAGCTGGTTGAGGACATGTTCGAGTCCATGTACGAAGCCAAAGGGGTGGGACTGGCGGCGCCGCAGATCGGGATCTCTAAGCGTCTGGCGGTGATCGACGTGACCTTCAAAGAAGATCCCAAAGCCAAGCTGGTTCTAGCGAATCCCGAGATCATTCATACCGAAGGCAAGCAAACTCAGAGCGAAGGCTGCCTCAGCATTCCGGAATTCCGCGAAAACGTAACTCGACCAAAAATTGTGACCGTTCGGGCTCAGGACATCAATGGGAAGTGGTACGAAAAGACCGGCGAAGACCTGCTGGCGCGCGCGTTCCTGCACGAAACCGACCACTTGAACGGCAAACTCTACATCAGCCACATCAGCGCCCTGAAGCGTGACCTGATGAAGCGCAAAATCCGGAAGCTAATCAAGGCCGGAGAGTGGTAAACGATCTGACTGATTGAATCATTGAGCGATTCAGTCGTTTTCTGCAATGATTCCTTGGTGCAATGTCTCAATCGCTCCATCTCGTCTTTTGCGGCACTCCACAGTTCGCGGTTCCAACCCTGGAAAAGCTGGTCGCAGCAGGGTTCCAGGTTCACTTGGTGCTTACGCAACCCGATCGCCCTAAGGGCCGTGGACTCGAACTGGTTGCCTCGCCCGTGAAGCAGGCGGCAAGTCGGCACAACTTGCCGATCTACCAACCGGAAAAGATCAAGAGCAACGAGGAACTCAACAGCCGCCTGCGAGAGATCGCGCCGGACGCTATCATCGTGGTCGGCTATGGCCGCATTATTCCCAAGTGGATGCTCGAGTTGCCACGCTACGGGAATCTCAACCTGCACGCATCCCTACTGCCGATGTATCGAGGTGCTGCTCCCATCCAATGGGCGATTGCCAACGGGGAGAAAGTCACCGGCGTGACGACCATGCGCATTGATGAAGGCCTGGACACCGGGGACATTTTGCTGCAACAGGAACTCGGGATCGCGGAGGATGATACTGCTGAAACACTCGCGCCGCGACTGGCCGCGATCGGCGCCGACCTGATGATCGAGACCTTATCCCGCTTACAAGCCACAGAGATCACCCCAAAGCCACAAAACCATTCCGAAGCGACTCTCGCCCCGATCCTTACCAAAGAACACGGTTCGATCGACTTCCGCCGCCCGGCCCAGGAAATCTACAACCGCTTGCGCGGATTCCAACCCTGGCCGGGAGCCTTCACCAAATTCCGGGGCAAAGTGCTGGCTGTGACTGCGGCAAGGCCTGTGCGACAGCTCAACTCCCAACCCTCTTTGGGTGATGGTCAACTGTTGCTGCGAGGTTCTCAGCTCTTGGTTGGTTGCGGGCAGAGTACTGTGCTCGAGTTGCTCGAGGTTCAGCCGGAGGGCAAGAAGCGAATGGCTGCTTCGGATTTTGCTCGCGGGTACCGACCCTCTCAAGACGAGAGACTCAGTAGCTGAAGTCGGACGGCGCATCACTCGAAGGAGCGGTTGCCAAACTCCGATTCGCAGATGCCACTAGAATCTTTCCATGTCCGTTTCTGCCGCGCGCTCGGTGGCATTCGACCTATTGCTGAGAGTTGAGACTACCGAAGCATACGCGACGGAGCTGCTCCATTCCGCTCGGGCGGCCGCACTTTCACCCGTGGACCACGGTCTGGCAACAGAAATTGCCATGGGCGTACTTCGCTGGCGGTGCGCCTTGGATGACCGGATCGCGGCTCACTTGGACAAGCCGTTTCGAAAACTCGATGTTGAAGTAATTACGGCTCTCCGGATGGGCGCTTATCAACTGCTTTTCCTGGATCGCATTCCGCGACATGCTGCCATCCACGAAAGCGTCGAACTGATCAAGAAAGCACGGAAGCGATCAGCGGCAGGAATGGTGAATGCGGTTCTACGAAAAATCAATCCACCGGCCGCTTCGAGCCCGATTACCGCCCATCCCGATTGGATCCTCAAGAGATGGACTGCGAGCTATGGCCCAAAGGCGGTCGAGCGGATCTGTGAGTACGACCAGCGAGCTCCAGAGACCGTTCTCCGCGCCGATCAAGCCTTGATGAAGGAACTTGAAAGCCAGGGCATCACGCTGCAGCCAGGAAAGCTGCTCTCCAAAACTCACGTCGTAGCAAGCGGGGACATAACCCGCACTCGAGCGTTCCGCGAAAAGCGGCTGGTGATTCAAGACGAAGCGTCGCAACTCGTCGCCCTGCTTCTCGCGCAAGGCGAACGCATCCTGGACTGCTGCGCCGCGCCCGGAGGCAAGACCCGGATTCTCGCCGAACGGAGCCCGGCCGCAATCGTGGTTGCCATGGAACTCCATCCCCATCGCGCCCAGCTCCTGAGGCGCCTGGTGCCAGCCCCGAACGTTCACGTCATTGCTGCCGATGCTCGCACCATTCCGTTCCAAGCGACCTTCGACCGCATACTCGCGGATGTCCCCTGCACGGGAACGGGCACGCTGGCTCGCAACCCGGAAATCAAATGGCGGCTGAGCCCAGAAGACATCGACCGCATGCAAGCGTATCAGCTGGAAATCCTAAGCGCAGCCATGAGGCAGGTTGCCAGGGGGGGACAGCTTGTTTATTCCTCCTGCTCACTCGAACCGGAGGAGAACGAAGCCGTTATCGAACAAGCATTGCAGGCGAGCAGCTACTTCCACTTGCGCGACATGCGGGATCAGCTCAACAAACTTGGCGGAGAAGGCGCTCTGGTGTGCAGCCCCGATTCGCTTGTTCAAGGTCCATACCTCCGCACGATTCCCGGCGTGCACCCCTCTGATGGCTTCTTCGCTGCGCTGCTCGAACGGGAGATGTGACACAATATCGGTTCGCCTAGGGCAAGCTTAGCTCCTAACTCCGGGTTTGCCAGGACAATCGCGGAGGCCACCAGCGATCGATGACCACTCCAGCCGACACCAAAAGCCTGCGCGATGCCGAGAAGCAGGCGGCCGCGCGTGCCGCCGTCCAACTCATTGAATCAGGCAGTGTCGTCGGCCTCGGCTCGGGCTCGGCCGCGAGCTTCGCAATTCGTTTCTTGGCGGAACGCGTGCGCACCGGCCTCAAGATCGTCGGCATTCCGACCTCGCAGGCGACCAAAACATTAGCCGAGCAGCTCGGGATTCAACTCACGACACTAGACGAAAGCCCCGCAATCGACATTGATATCGATGGCGCGGATGAGATCGATCCTCACCTGAATCTGATTAAGGGGGGTGGTGGCGCGATGCTGAGGGAGAAGGTTATTGCCTCGGCGTCGAAGCGATTCGTGGTGGTGGCTGAATCGGCCAAACTGGTTCCTAACCTGGGCAGATTTCCCTTGCCGGTGGAGGTAATCTCGTTTGCCGAGACGCTCGTGAAGAGGCGCATTGAGGCCTTGGGCGCGAATGTCAGCTTGCGCAAGCAAGAAAACGGCGGCCTGTATGTCACCGACGAAGGCCACCACATTCTCGATTGCAAGTTCGGCGAAATCTCCGACCCCGCCGCGTTGAACGCCAGGCTTCACGAGATCCCGGGGGTGGTCGAACACGGGCTTTTCATCGGGATGGCGGAAACCGCATTTGTGGGGAAAGACGGGCGAGTCGTGCAAGTGAAACGTTAGCTACCCCAATCTCGCACCTCATTAAAATCGCAAGGTGGGCAGCCTCGCAATAACTGGAGCGATCCTATGATCCATTCGTGGAGATGGTTTTTGTGTGCAATCGTGCTCGGTAGCGCTGCAATCGCTCAACCAACTCGGACCTCTATCCAAGTCCACGCCGGTCAGACCTCCGGATCGTTCCCCTTAATCTGGAATTTCTTTGGCTATGACGAGCCCAATTACACCTATGCTCCGAACGGAAAAAAGCTGCTTCGCGAGATCGCCGAGCTTAGCCCTACTCCCGCTTACATTCGCGTCCACAATATCCTGACCTCCGGCGACGGCTCCGCCTCGTTGAAATGGGGATCAACGAACGCCTACACGGAGGATGCTGCTGGCAAACCTGTTTACGACTGGAAGATCGTCGACCGTATCTTCGATACCTTTGAGCAAGCTGGCTTGAAGCCGCTGGTTGAAATTGGCTTTATGCCAGAGGCTCTGTCAACCCACCCTCAGCCATATCGTCACAACTTCCCGAATGGCTCGGTTTTCACCGGTTGGGCCTATCCCCCAAAGGACTACAAGAAGTGGGCGGAGCTGGTCTTTCAATTTGCTACGCACCTGCGCGAGCGTTACGGCGACGCCGAAGTCAAAACCTGGCTTTGGGAAGTATGGAATGAACCCGACATCGAATATTGGAAGGGCACACATGAGGAGTACTTCAAACTTTACGACTACTCGGTCGATGCAGTGCTGCGGGCCATTCCTCACGCGAAAATCGGCGGTCCCGATGCGACGGGCATCTCGGAGCGGTCTGCGCAGTTCTTGAATGAGTTTCTCGAGCACTGCGATAAGGGCCGCAATTACGCGACCGGCACGCAGGGAACACCCCTGGAATTCATCGCCTTCCATCCCAAAGGATCGCCAACCTGGCAGGGGGATCACGTGCAGATGGGCATCTCTGCCCAACTGAGAGCCGTCGAACGTGGATTCAAGATTGTCGGGGGATCTGCGCGCTGGCGCAACGCCCCTGTCATCCTGGGGGAGTGGGATCCGGAAGGCTGTGCTGCTTGCTCGGCGCAGAAAAATCCTGGGAATGGATATCGCAATGGACCTCTGTACGCGGCTTATACGGCCGAAGCCCTGAGTCAGACGTTGGCCCTTGCCGAGCGCGAGCAGGTGAAATTGCAGGGTATTGTCACTTGGGCATTCCAGTTTGAAGAGCAGCCTTACTTTGCCGGATTCCGCGAGCTAGCCACCAATGGGCTCGACAAACCGGTGTTCAACGCATTTCGCATGTTCGGTCTGCTGGGTCACGAGGGGGCTGAGGTTGAGGATCCCGCGGCACTTGCCACCGAGCAGATTGTTGCCGAAGGAGTCCGCGCCAAAGCAGACATTCGCGCCCTGGCTACTAAAAATGATCACGGGGTTGAGATTCTGGTATGGAACTACCACGACGACGACGTGTCGGCACAGCCCGCCTCAATTGTGCTGACCATCGATGGCCTGCCAAAAGATGCGCACCACGCCATGCTAGAGCACTTCCGGGTGGATGGAAACCATAGCAACTCTTTCGCAACCTGGAAGTTCATGGGCTCGCCACAGGCACCTTCGCCGGGTCAATACCAGGCCTTGGAGTCGGCCGGACAGTTGCAACTCCTAACCTCGCCGACGTGGATCCAAATTGGCCGCGGGATGGCACAAGTGGAGTTTGAACTACCGCGACAGGCACTGTCTCTCATTAAGTTGGAGTGGTGATTTTCCGCCGGGGATGAGTAGCCTTCGCCGCATGACGCGGCAGACAGCAGGTGCATGGGGCTCGCAAGGAGAGTGGCGTTAAGCCGCGGTTAGCTCTCCAGGTAGGATTCCACCCATTCTTTGATCCGCAAGCGGCGATCATCGCGTTGATCAAAGCGAATACCGATGGTTTTCTCCGCAGGCTTGCACCAGCTGATATTGCCTCTGATCCATATGCGCGGCAGCGTTAGCAGCGCGAAAGAGAGCTCCACCGACTGCCCAGGGTTGACTGGGTGGGTGGTGCTCAGAGACATACCTCCGCTGCTGATTTCCACGCTGCTGGCGATGAAGTTTTCTTTCCCGGCCGCTATCGAGACGGCGGTAACCACCGGGATCCGCACGTACCGCCGGAATTCATGCAGCACAAGCATCTGGGTCGCTTTCACCAGTTTGAGCGCTGCGGGGCGCTCGAGTGGCTCCTGGAACACCGCGTTCAGTCCAAACCGCGACAGTCTCATCGCGTCCTTTACAGAGCCCCCCAGGCCATAGATCACCATTCGGCTGTTCGATCGCGAGCTGCGTGCCGATTCCAGTATGGGCTCTGCGTGAGACCCCACGCGCACGACGCACGCCTCAAACTTCTCCTTGGCGAGGCGAGGCGCGTGATCGGAGCTCATACTGACCGCATCGATGCCGAACTGGCGGAAGCACTCAGACAGCATGACGCGCGAATTCTCGTGGAGATCAACCAGGGCGGCACGGAGTGGAAATTTTCTGGAGGAGGTCAAAGCTACAAATGAGTTTCCCAAGGCGTTCTCCCTTTTAGGACAGCCTAGTTCTTCAGCAGCAGCCGTCGAGTTTCTTCATTTGTCGAGCAAAAAGGCAGGAGCTAGCAGCTGAAACTCCCGCGAAACCCAATTCTGGCAATGGTTTTCGGGTAGAGCAACCGTGCATTAGGACAATGGAGCACCCGAAGGTGTTGTTACCGAGGCTGGCCAAAAACGCATGAGTAGCTGATGACGGGGCCATGAACTACGAGATTTGCCCCGTTTTTTCCGGAATTGATGCTCCCCTAACCGGCGAGTTTCTGTGGGCTTGGGCTTTTTCGGATCGCCCCGGAGGTCGCTTTCAAAGCGGGCGTTTCTCGACGGAGCTACGCGCTCCACTTCTTGAACAACAGAGCCCCGTTTGTTCCGCCGAAGCCGAAGGAGTTCGACATGGCGTATTCGACAGTTGCCTTACGGGGTTGGTTGGGAACGAAGTCCATGTTGCCGGTGCCGGGATCCTGATTTTCCAGGTTGATCGTGGGCGGGAGCATCTGGTCTCGCAGCGCCAGCACCGTGACGCCTGCTTCGAGGCCCCCGGCTCCGCCAAGCAAGTGCCCAGTCATGGATTTTGTGGAACTCACGGCAACTTTATGGTCCCCGAAGAAGTTGCGAATTGCATGCGCCTCCAGCGTGTCGCCAATCGGTGTCGATGTTCCGTGCGCGTTCACGTACCCGATATCGGTGGCATTCACCTTGGCATCGCGGGCGGCGTTACGCATAACGCGGAACCCGCCTTCGTGCTCGGGGGCGGGCTGCGTAATGTGATACGCATCGCCGCTCATGCCGTAGCCGACGATCTCTGCGATTGGGGTGGCGCCTCGTGCGCGGGCATGCTCGAGCTCTTCCATGATCAGAATGCCAGCCCCTTCGCCGATCACGAATCCATCGCGATCCCTGTCCCATGGACGGCTGGCGCGCTCGGGGTCATCGTTCCGGGTCGAGAGGGCGCGCATCGAAGCAAATCCGCCGACCCCCATCGGCGTGATGGCGGCTTCACTTCCACCGGCAATCATCACGTCCGCATCGCCGTGCTGAATGATACGGAAAGAATCTCCCACCGAATGCGCGCTCGTGGTGCAAGCCGTGGCCGTCGCTTCGTTCGGCCCCTTGGCGCCGAAGCGCATTGAGACTTGTCCAGCGGCGAGGTTCACGATAGCCGCCGGGATGAAAAAGGGAGAGATTTTGCGCGGACCACCTTCCATCAGATTGGTGTGCTCGCGCTCAATAATGTCAAATCCGCCAATGCCGGAACCGATGTGGACGCCAACCATCTCGGCGTTTTCCGGAGTGATTCGCAGGCCCGAAGTCCTGACCGCTTCGTCGGCTGCCGCAATGGCGAAATGGATGAAGCGCGCCATCTTGCGCGCCTCTTTTTTTTCGATGTATTGCAGGGGATCGAAGTTCTTGACCTCAGCCGCAATCTGGCAGGCGTACCTCGAAGTATCGAAGTGCGTGATCTTGTGCACACCGCTTTTGCCCGCCAGCAGGTTCCGCCAAACTTCCTCGGTGCTGTTGCCGAGCGCGCAGATCAGGCCAATGCCTGTGACGACAACCCGGCGCACCTGTTACTTCCCACCCTTCGAGTGCTTGCCAATGTAGTCGATCGCGTCCTGGACGGTGCGGATTTTTTCCGCGTCCTCATCGGGAATTTCGATCTCGAAGGCCTCCTCGAACGCCATGACCAGTTCGACGGTGTCCAGCGAGTCAGCACCAAGGTCGTCCACGAAGGAGGCGCTGGGGGTCACTTCACCCTCGTCCACTCCCAGTTGTTCGACAATGATTTGCTTCACTTTTTCATCAACGGCTGCCATGTTTCTTCCTCGCTTTTGATGGAATAGGACTGCTGGGGCAAAGGGAAATCCTAACTGCTTGCGGAGTTGTGGTCAAACCGAAGACGGCTTCCTGCGCCCTCCCAATGGAAACTACCGCGAGTCGCAAGAGCCCGTGAAGCAGATGGACGAGTCAATTCGCGTTGAGCTGATTCTAGTGCCAACCAACTCTGACTTGCGGGCAATTCCGGCTTCTTCGCAGTAGTGGGCTATATAATCCTGTCCACCGATGCCACTTGCCAATGGCACGCAACTTGGTCCATACGAAATTCAATCCCCTCTCGGCGCGGGCGGCATGGGAGAGGTCTATCGCGCCCGCGATACTCGCCTTGGCCGGGAGGTAGCGCTTAAGATTCTTCCCGACTCCTTTGCCCGCGACCGTGAGCGCCTTCACCGCTTTGAGCAGGAAGCGCGTGCGGTTGCCGCCCTGAACCACCCGAACATCCTCGCCATCTTCGATGTTGGCGAGAGCAACGGATCGCGGTACCTGGTTTCGGAATTGCTCGAGGGCGAGACCCTGCGCACCTTGGTGGACCGTGGTCCGCTGTCGCCGCGGAAGGCCATCGAGAACGCGGTGCAGATTGCGCAGGGACTCGCCGCCGCCCACGAGAAGGGAATTGTCCATCGTGATCTGAAGCCGGAAAACGTCTTTGTCACAAGAGATGCTCGCGTCAAGATTCTCGACTTCGGCCTGGCGAAGATTGAGCACAAGGCGGGGGCAGCTTCAGAGGGCGCCACCATGACTAGTTCCCATACTTCTATGGGCGTCGTGATGGGAACGGCGAGCTATATGGCGCCTGAACAGGTGCGCGGCGAGCAGGTAGACGCCAGGACCGACATCTTTGCTTTCGGCGCCGTGCTCTATGAGGTGGTGTGTGGCAAGCGCGCATTTCGCCGCGACACAGCAGCCGAGACCATGACGGCGGTCCTCAAAGAAGACCCGCCGGAATTGACCGACACGAGCCATCATGTTCCCCCAACGCTCGATCGGATCGTGCGTCGCTGCCTGGAGAAGAATCCGGAAGAGCGCTTCCAGTCGGCCAAGGACCTTTCGTTCGCGCTCAGCGCTCTGTCGGGAACGGATTCGAGCGTTGCAGCGCGTGTTCTGAAAACCCGGTGGAGAGCTCCGGCATGGATTTGGATCGCGGCCGCCATTGTGCTCGTGGGGTTCTCGGCAGGTTGGTTGCTGACCCATCGTTCCCAGCCGTCTCGGCCAATGCAGTTTGCCATCCCGCTCTCGGGCGAGGTCAGTCACTTTGCCTTGTCACCCGACGGGTCGACGCTTGCCTATGTTTCCATTCAGGAAAGCTCGGGACTGTCGGTCTTGTATGTTCAATCGGTCGGTTCACCCGATAGCCGAGCGTTGCCCGGTACCGAGGGTGCGAGCTACCCCTTTTGGTCGCCTGACGGGCAATATCTCGCTTTCTTCGCGAACGGCAAGCTGCAGAAAGTGGCTCTTGCCGGGGGTGCGCCTCAGGCTCTAACAACCGTGTGGGCGGCCCGGGGCGGAAGCTGGTCGAAAAACGATGTCATCCTGTTCGAGCCCGACGCGGGGGCTGCACTGTGGCGCATCAATCCAGATGGATCTGGCGCGGTCGCGGTAACGGAACACCTGCTTTTGTCCGGGGAACAGTCGCACCGTTGGCCAGTATTTCTCCCCGACGGCAATCATTTCTTGTTCTGGGCGGGCAACTTCAGCGGGGTGAAAGAGGACCGTACCAGCGGGATTTACTTGAGTTCCCTGGATGCAAAGCAGAAGAAACTCGTGGTGTTAGCCCACTCAAGTTTCGCGGTAGGATCCGGCAAACTCTTCTACGCCGATTATGATGGACATCTGGTCTCGGTCGCCTTCGACGAGGACAAGGGCACGACCAGCGGGAATGCGACGGTTCTCGCGAACTACGTTTCCGTTCAGCCGTCGACGTATTACAGCGCACTGAGCGCCGCCGCCAACGGAACGCTCGTTTTCAACACCACTCCGGGGGCGGCATTGTCCGTTCTTACCTGGATGGATCGGGGCGGTAAGGTGCTTTCCACGGTGGGAGGACCGGCTGTGCAATTCAATCCCACCTTCTCGCCGGACGGGAGCCGGGTGGCGGTCGACGTTAGTGACCAGAAGGCGGGAAACGTGGACTTGTGGGTGGAGAACGTCAATGGAGCGGGCAGCTCCCGCTTTACGTTCGATCCTGCCGAGGAAGTCGTCGGGGTGTGGTCGCGCGATGGAAGGATGCTTGCGTATCGCTCCGCCGGCGGCAGCATGGGGGGTGATTCGTTTCTGTTCGCCAAGGCCGCGAATGGTTTGGAGCGCGAGAGGCAGGTCCTCAGGTTTGAAGCCCTGGAAGATGTTATACCCAACTCCTGGAGTCCGGATGACCGACATATGCTCTGCACCCGACAAACCACCCATGGCGCGCATCTCGAACTCGTGAGCTATCCGGACGGAGCCCACAGTCCGTTTCAATCCGGCAACGGGGAACAAGTCAATGGCATGATCTCCCCGGACGGACAATGGGTTGCATATGCTTCCGATGAGTCAGGTAGCTGGGAAATCTATGTCACAACCTTTCCGGGGGCTGTGGGGAAGTGGCAAGTTTCCCGTGGCGGTGGCACCGAACCGCGCTGGCGGGCAGATGGAAAAGAGATCTTCTACCTTGGCCCCTCGGGCATGTTGACTGCAGTTCCGGTGAGCGCGATCGGATCGTTTGCGACCGGAACGCCCGCGCCCCTATTCCAATTTCATGGGCGCCCGGTGATCTCTTCCACCGACGTCTTCAGCTATGACGTGAGCAAAGATGGCAAGCGGTTTCTGGTCAACCGCTACGTCAAGCCGGAGCGAGTCGAGCCCTTGACCATTGTGTTAAACGCAGCGCAAGAGAAATAGCTCCCGCGTTCCCCCTTTTACATCACCAGGGTGATTACGCGAGAGAACCAGGAAAAATCGACGGGGCGTTCCGTGCTGGCAAGGCGAGGTCGAACCTTCTGATTACTCCCAAATCAATCGACGTCCGTTCATCTCGAACTTTCCTTGCACCACCATTGCAATCGCCTCGCTGTAAGCAATGTGCTCCTGTTCCAAAATTCGTGCCGCTAGCGTGTGCTCGTCGTCGCTATCAAGCACCGGCACGGCTTTCTGAACGATGATCGCGCCGTGGTCAAGTTCCTCGTCGACAAAGTGCACCGTGCATCCAGCCACCTTGACGCCATAAGCGAATGCCTGCTGCTGAGCTTCGAGTCCGGGAAATGCGGGGAGTAACGAGGGATGGATATTGAGGATCCTCTGCGGAAATTGCTTCACGAACCACGGCGAAAGCAGCCGCATATAGCCAGCTAGACAGACGAAATCAACTTTGTGCAGCTCGAGCGCCGCGACCACTTCTTGGTCGTGTTCCTCGCGTTGCTTCCCTTTCGACGGAATGACCAGAGTAGGGAGTCCAAGCTCTTTGGCCGTTTCGATCCCTGGCGCGTCGCCTCGATTGGAGACCACGATGGCGATGCGCGCATCCCTAATTTTCTCGGCGGCTATGTTCCTGGCAATGGCTTCAAAGTTGGAGCCGCGCCCGGAGAGAAGAATTCCCAAATTTTTCATGGCAGTCCAATGTACGGCCGCCGGGCCAGGTGGGCAACTAGTGCCGCGATATCAATGTGAGGAAGAGCAGGAATGAGAGAACGACGGCGCCCCAGGCGTTGGCGCGCACCAATTTGTGTGTGGCGGGCCAGGGAAACATCAGGACGTCAAAGACCGCGACCAGTTTTTCCGGCCAGAGCAGTCCAGCAACTCCGAAAGCAAGAGACAATTGTACAAACAGCGACAGAACCAAGTGGTTCATCCTTCGCTCCAACGCAACATTTAGGACGGGGAATCCGTTGAGTTCAGTCTAGCCTGATTGGACGTAGCAGAGTCAATCGAAAAAAACGCTCGTAGGTGACTTACGCGTCCCGGCGGTTGGTTCCCGCCATCCAGCGGAAGAGCATGTTGACCAGGCTAAGAATGATGGCGCCCCAGAAGGCTCCCGCAAAACTTCTCACGTGAAAGGCGGGGGACAGGATCGCGGAAGCCAGCTCCAGCATAAGTGCGTTAATCACCAGCCAAAAGATACCTAAGGTCAAAACCGTAAGCGGCAGAGTAATGATTTTGAGGAAAGCGCCCAGAGTTGCATTGATTAGCCCGATAACCAAGGCGGCAATGAGAGCGGTCGCGACTCCGCGCACTTCAAATTGCGACGGGTACAATCGTGCCACGACCCAAACCGCCAGCGCGCTCAACAGCCAGTTGATCAGGTGCCGCACGGTTTCCTCCGAGACGAGAATTATAGTTCGGCTGCAGGGGCGCGCAAGTCGAGGAAGCCTGGGGGCCGACAATTTCTGGTGTGCGGACGTAGTAAACTCTGTCGGTCATGGCACAACTGACCTATCTGGAAGCGATTCGCCAGGGAATCTGGGAAGAGATGGAGCGCGACCCGACTGTCTTTTGCATCGGCGAAGACATTGGGATCTACGGAGGCGCGTTCAAAGTTACCGAGGGCTTTATCGATCGCTTCGGGCCGGAGCGGGTGATTGATACACCGATTGCGGAATCCGCCATTGTGGGCGCTGCTTTCGGCGCGTCGTTGACTGGGATGCGACCCGTCGGGGAGTTTCAGTTCATGGATTTCATTTCCTGCGCCATGAACCAGATCAGCAACATGGTTGCGAAAACGCACTATCTCTGGGGCGCGCCCGCACCGCTGGTCTTACGAGGACCGAGTGGAGGGGGCGTGCACGGCGGACCGTTTCACTCGCAGAATCCCGAGATGTGGTTTGTTCACAATCCCGGCCTCAAGGTGGTTTGTCCAGCCACGGCCTCTGACGCCAAGGGATTGATCAAGGCTTCGATTCGCGACAACAATCCGGTGGTGTTCTTCGAACACAAGTTCCTTTATCGACGGATTAAGGAGGAGGTCCCCGGAGACGATTATGTTGTGCCCATTGGAAAGGCGCGTGTTGCCCGCGAGGGGCGGGATATGAGCGTGATCACCTATGCCGCGATGGTGCACACGGCGCTAGAATCTGCGGAGATCCTGGCGAAAGAAGGGATCGAGTTGGAGATCGTCGATCTGCGCACGCTGGCGCCGCTCGACACTGAAGCGATCATCCAAACCGTGCGCAAAACGAACAAAGCGATCGTTCTGCACGAGGACACAAAAACCGGAGGCATCGCTGGCGAGATCGCTGCAATCATCAATGAAGGCGCCTTCGACGAACTCGATGGCCCGATTGTGCGCATTACTGCGCTGGACACCCCGGTTCCGTTCTCTCCGCCGCAGGAGGAACACTTTTTACCGCAGATCCGTGATCTGATCGAGAAGGCACGGTGGCTGAAGTCGTATTAGTGGCTGTAACCGTTTCGATCGAAGCGGATCTAAAGCTCTTGGGAGAATGCCGCTGAGAAGCAGCTGAGGAGCAAACAATGAGAGGTTTCATTGCAGGAGTGATCATCACGTTGCTGGTCCTGTTTGGAATAGGATTGGCAATTGCCGATCTCGGATTTCTACCCACCAATGCCGACGCTACGCCGTCTGGCTTCGAACAGAAGATTGCGTCGAGTGCGCTCGATGCTTCCATGGAGCGTCATGCTCCGCGAGTGAAGAATCCCGTGCCGGTCACCGACGATAGTCTCATCGACGGCATGAAGATCTACACCATGAACTGTGCCGTCTGTCATGGCACGATGGACTACAAGCCTAGTGCCTTGGAGCACTCGCTCTATCCGCCTCCGCCGCAGCTTCTTCTCGAGCCGCTTGATGATCCCGAGTGGCACATCTATTACGCGGTTCGCACCGGCGTTCGCTACACTGGCATGCCGGCATGGAACAAGGCCCTTACCGATCAGGATATGTGGAAGGTAACCGGTTTCCTGACGCATCTCGAGAACCTCTCACCCGCGGTTCAGGAATACTGGAAGAAAGCCTACGGCGTCTCCCCGAGGTCAGGCCAGGAGCATCATGAACACGGTGCACATGGGCATGAGGACTAGCTGATCTAGGCATGGGGTAACCCGTCGGACAAGCTTATGCGAGTGGAGAAAGATTCTGTCCGGCAGATCCTTGCGGTTGCGATGTGCGCAGAATGGTTACTGCTGATCTTGCTGGCCCAGCCCTCCTCGTTCCCTTCGCTATAATTACAGGTTGCGTTTGGCTCGGCTCCATCAGTAAGAGCCACCCTGGAAGGAACCCATGGCTACCGACATTGTGATGCCCCAGATGGGCGAGTCCATCGTTGAAGGAACCATTACCAAGTGGCTGAAGAAGCCCGGTGACAAAATCCAACGGGACGAACCGCTATTTGAGATCTCGACAGACAAGGTAGACGCAGAAATTCCGGCGCCTGCTTCGGGTGTTCTGCAGGAAATAAAAGTCACTGAGGGTACGACCGTCCAGGTCAACACCGTCGTGGGGACGATCGCCGCCGACGGGGAAGCGCCTGCCGCAAAAACACCCGCGGCGGAGAAGAAAGCGACTCCAGCGGCATCCGCACCACCAGCGAAGACGCCAGCCCCGCCGCCAGCCCCGGCGCCCGTTGTCCCGCCTGCTCCAGCCGTAGTTAAGCACGACGTGGAAGACCACGCCCGCTCTTCACCGCTGGTTCGTAAGATTGCTCGCGAGCACAATGTCGATCTCGGCGAGGTGACAGGCAGCGGACTAGGCGGCCGTATTACGAAAGAAGATATTCTGGCCTTCATCGACAGCCAGGAGAAGGGGGCGTCTTCGCCCGCACCGGCTAGCGGGTATCAGGCTCCGGCGCCTTCAGCGCCGACTCCTCGCCCCGCCGCTGCCAGCATCCCCGGCGAATTGGTCGCGATGACCAACATGCGTCGCATCATCGCGCAGCGCATGATCGAGTCGCGCCGGACGAGCGCTCACGTCCACTGCATGTTCGAGGTGGACCTGACCCGCATCGTCAATCTCCGAAATAAGATGAAGACCAGCTTCGAGCAGCGCAACGGGGCGCGGCTGACGTTCATGCCGTTTTTCGTTCGCGCTGCCATCATCGCGCTTCAGCAGTTTCCCATTGTGAATGCTTCGGTCGAAGGCGAGAACATCCACTATCACAAGCACGTCAACGTCGGCATCGCGGTTGCGCTTGATTGGGGCCTTATCGTGCCCGTCCTCAAAAACGCCGACGAACTCAATTTTCTCGGCCTGCAGCGCGGGATCACAGACCTCGGCGAGCGCGCCCGCGCCAAAAAGCTGAAGCCCGAGGAAGTAGAGGGCTCCACATTTACCGTGACCAATCCCGGTCAGTTTGGCGCGGTGTTTGGCCTCCCCATCATCAACCAGCCGAATGCCGCGATCATGGGTGTCGGCGGTATCACGAAGATGCCGCTGGTTATCACCGATAAGGATGGCGCGGACTCGATTGCCATTCGTTCGGTCGTGCATCTGACCCTCGGTTACGATCACCGATTGATCGACGGTGCCGTCGCAGACCAGTTCATGGCATTTGTGAAGAAGACGCTAGAGAACTGGAGCGAGGACATCGGATAGCACCGAGAAAGGGCTCTCGAGTAGCAACTTCCAAATGAGAGTTCCCGGACTTGGAATATTGGGTGGGAACGTTCTCAGGCTGGCCACTAAGTCCCTCTCTGAGTCGATGGCGACGATTCTAAAGCTCGTAGCTGGACGAGCCTGATCTTCGCGCCTGCCCAGGCACACGGGAGCGCCGTCAGGATTAGCGCTACTGGATACCAGTGCGGCCCAAAATTTTTGTTCCAGGTTGCCGCCGCCCCGACAGCGCTCGCGACTACGCCGATCGCACCGCTGATCAAGGCGTGCATCATGGGCCGATTCGGTGCCAGACGAGCAACAATATACGAGCCGAGAATTGAGTAAACAATGCGGTACGCGGTCGCCACGGCTAACGGACCACTGGGCGTCCATTCCCCGAGCGAGGGGAAAAAGCCGATCTTGTGCAGGGCAGTGTCGGTAACCAGCGTGAGAGCGATCCCGGCGAGAATTCCCGCCACCACCGCCAGAATGCTACGCCCTGTGTTGCGCGAAGATTGAGCGTCGGACATGGTTACGGGCTCCTCATGGGAATGTTGAAATACGGCGAGTACGTTATCACAACTTAAAGGCCGCGGGAGCGAGTGTGGGACCCATCAGGGGCTCCATGCAGATTACAAATAGCTGCTTCTTCTCTGCTAATCAGGTTTTCCAGGTATTGTTCATTATTCGCGCGCCCAGCTAGGCTGACGGCATGGAATATACAGGAGGAACCATGAATTGGGACCAGATCGAAGGCAAGTGGAAGCAGATGAAAGGCGACATTCGTACCCGCTGGGGCAAGTTGACGGATGACGATCTCCACTTGATCGGCGGGCAAAAAGACAAGCTAGTGGGACGCATTCAGGAGCGCTATGGCCTTCAGAAGGACGAAGCCCAGCGTCAGGTGGATGATTGGCACCGCGACTTGGGCGAAGACGACGAGGCCGCCCGGGAGAATTATCGCAAGGCCGGCTAGAAGCTGCCTGCATTTCATCAATCAGGCCCTCTCGCCAGGGAGGGCCTAAATTGTTGCTCACAGAAAGTTACACGCTCGCACCTGTGGGTGTGGATTCCTGTCGAATGCTGAGCGGGACGGACGCGCGCACCGTGGTTCCGTTTTCATCTGAGCTTACGTCAAATGCGCCGCCCAGCTCGTGAATGCGTTCTCGCATTCCGGCAAGGCCGACTCCCAGTTTGGTTCCATCGCCCCGCAATTGCCGCAGAACATGCTCCGGCATTCCTCGACCGTGGTCGGAAACTTCCATACTAATTTCTTCCGCATCCACTTCCACCTTGATCTCGGCAGTCTTTGCCTGTGAGTGCCGATGTACGTTGGTGAGGCTCTCCTGCAACACGCGAAACAGGGCAATCTCGACTGCCTCGGATAGGCGTGGTAGGTCCTCCGGCAGTTCCAGGGACACCGGAATCCCGCTGCGCTGCGAGAATCCCGTCACGAACCAACTGGCTGCCGAAGCGAATCCGGCTTCATCGAGCAATGGCGGATGCAACAAGTGGGAGAGCGTCCGGGTTTCGGCGATCGACTTCTCGACAATCTCGGTGCACTCGGAGATCAGGGCCTTGCTTCTTTCCGGAGGCGTGGTGTTCAGGAGCTCTAAAGCGATTTTCAGTGCGGCCAAGTATTGACCAAGGCTGTCGTGGAGCTCGCGGGCGATGCGCCTCCGCTCCTGGTCCTGAATACCCAGCAAGCGTCCGCTCAACTTACGCAAGGCCTCTTCGGCATTTCGTCGCGCAGTCACATCGACGGCAATCACACCAAGCTGGGTAAACTCCCCGAAGCGGCCGGGGATAGGGAAGTAGTTGACGAGCCAATGACGCACTTGTCCTGGAGCACCCGGCAATTCTGCGGAAATCTCGCGGTCGAGCAGAGGTTTTCCGCTTTTGAGCACATTTCGCAATACCGCCTCAGTACGCACACCTCTTGGACCAAAGATCTCGGTTACAGTTTTCCCAAGCAGATCCTCCGGTTGCAATGCCGCCATCCTGGGCAAGACATCGTTGAGGCGTGTATAGCGAAGCTGGGCATCGAGAATCCCGAAGCCTACGGTCGAAGACGAGAAAAACGCGTTTACGATCTCCCGGCTCTGCTTGGCTGATTCCGCGGTATGGCGATATTGGGCGTATGAGTAGTTCAGCAGAAACATCTGCAACACGAGAAGTATGAGCGCGACTCCGAATGAAATCGCAATCATTCCGAGCGTATGCAGATAGTTGGCTCGCGAGGCCGCCTGCCGTGAACGCAGCAGCTGATCTTCGTCGTCACGGATTTGTTGCAACTGTTGTTCTACTCGGGCCTGGAGCGTGGCAGTTTGACGCGCCATTTGGGCGTCGGCATCGATGCTGGATGCACCCTTTTGGTGCGCCTTTATGAGCCCGGCAAGCAGATCCAGTTGGCTTCGGAGATCCGCCTCGAGAGTATCCAACTGAAAATTTCGGTCTGCGTTGTCTGAAGTCAATTGCCGCAGACGGATTAGATCGCCTGGGATCTTCGCAATGGCGGTGTTGTACCCTGCCAGCATTGCCTGATCTCCGGTGAGGACGAACGCCTCGGCGGAGTTGCTCGCCTGAAAAACTTCTGACCCCATGTTTTCGACTAGGATCTGTACTTCACGGGTGTGACTGACGAGGGCTTCGGCGGCGGAAAAGCGATTGGTCGCGCGCAGCAAATAAATACTGCATCCCACAAGCAACGACACCGCGGCAGCGAATGCAGTCCAGGCGACACCTCGGGGGGAGAAACTCATTTTCACGGCCTGCTGGTAGGCTCCAAGCTTGTTCCTATGATATCTCTCACCGGGGACCGTTATCGCTTTCTTCCCTGTAAAATGGAATCACATGGCCAGCGCCTCCCAACTCGTGCAGATCGAGCTTCAGCCTCCGGTCAAACAACCGAAGCCTTCCTGGCTGCGGGCTAAAGCACCGGGTGGGGATAACTTCCACAACCTTAAGAAGCTCGCTCGCGGCCTAGGGCTGCACACGGTTTGCGAATCGGCGCAGTGCCCGAACATTGGCGAGTGTTGGAACCAAAGGACGGCGACATTCATGTTGCTGGGGGACATTTGCACCCGGCGCTGCGGGTTTTGTGCGGTACCGAAGGGCCGTCCACAACCGATCGACAGGGACGAGCCGCGCAGGGTTGCAGAGGCAGTGGCAACCCTCGGACTCAGGCATGCGGTCATCACCAGCGTGAATCGCGATGACGATAACATCGGTGGCGCGCGAATTTTTGCCGAAACCATTCGTGAGGTTCGCCGCGTCGCGCCCGACTGTCGGGTCGAGGTGCTGATCCCGGATTTCCAGGGAATCGACGAGGCGTTGCAGATTGTGCCTGATGCCCGGCCCAACGTGCTCAATCACAATACCGAAACCGTGCCACGTCTGTACCGGGCCGTACGCTCAGGGGCCCGGTATGAGCGGACGCTACGCTTACTGGAGCGCTCGAAAGCAATTGCGCCCGATATTGCCAGCAAGTCTGGAGTGATGGTTGGGCTTGGCGAGGACACTACCGAACTGCTTGATGTGTTCCGCGACCTCGCAGAGCGCCAGGTCGACATCTTGACCGTGGGTCAGTATCTGCGCCCCTCCCGCGATCACTTACCGATCGCCCGCTTTTATACCCCCGCGGAATTTGAATTTCTGAAAGTGGAAGCTCTCGCGATAGGTTTCCGCCACGTAGAATCCGGACCTTTGGTCCGCTCCAGTTATCACGCCCACGAGCAGGCAGACAGCGCTCGGGCGAAGACGCAGTAGCTTCAATAACGCCCCGCTCGTGGGAGGCGACCGCCAAGGCCGATCTCTGAAGTAGGCCATGGTAGAAGACTGCTTTGTCGTCTACCAATGGGTCTCCAATTCTGCTGTTTGTGACGATCTTTTTACCTGTTGCCCGGCAGGGCAGGAACTTGGGAATACATCTTTCGTGGAGTACTCTGAATCTATTCCAACATCTGTTGGGGGTGGGTTGATCATCAAACAGATTCTGGGGTCTTACATGCGAATTATTGCCCGCGTTGTTGTGGTTTTTGCAGCCATCTTGGGGATCAGCGGTTCCGGCAGCAGCGCTCCGCTTCCCCAGGACCGCATTCGCGGCGAAGTCGATGCCGCCCAGGTCTCGCGGCTGCGCGGCACGACGCACCCCAGGGCCTTGGCGCAACTTGATCTGGGTCGCACCAACCCCATGCGGATGATCAGCGGCGCGATTACATTCCGGCTCTCACCTGCTCAACAGGCCGACATGGACCAACTGCTCCGCGATCAACAAGACCCGAAGTCTCCCAGATACCACCGCTGGATCACTCCCGACCAGTATGCTGCCCGCTTTGGCATGACCTCGAGTGATCTGGCGAAGGTCAATTCTTGGCTGAAATCGCAGGGACTGACGATCGATTCGATCTCGCGCAACCGCAACGAAATCTCGTTTAGCGGTTCGGTGGGACAGGTTGAGTACGCTTTCCGGACTGAACTGCACAACTTCAACGTTCGCGGCGTACAGCATTTTGCGAATGCCACGGACATTTCCTTTCCAACCGCGTTCTCGAATCAGGTGTTGGGGGTCAGAGGCCTGGACAACTTTGTGCCCAAGCCGCGGGTACGTCCCCTTCCAAAACTGACCTCAAACTTGACCGGTAATCACTTCCTGATACCCGGAGATTTCGCCGTCATCTATAACCTGCCTGCTGCCTTCACAGGGGCGGGTCAGAGCATTGCTGTGGTCGGCCAAACAACCATCAGCACGGGCGACCTCGATACATTTCGTACCAACTCGGGACTACCGTTAACCAGCGCGAGCAATTTCCAGCAAACCACGGCAACCGGAACCGGCACAGCAATGCAGTGCAGTGGCGATGAAACCGAAGCCGATCTCGATCTGGAGTGGTCCGAGGGGGTGGCAAAAAACGCGAAGATAATCTATGTGATTGCCGGCGTTGGATCAGGCGGAACATGTGCCAGTCGAACGCGAAATGTTTTTGACGCTTTGCAATATGCGATCACGCAAAACGTCGCTCCCGTTGTGAGTATCAGCTATGGCAACTGCGAGGCGAACCTGGGCAGGTCGTTCGTGCTCACGATGCAGCAGTGGGCGCAACAGGCTAACTCGCAGGGGCAGACAATCAGCGGGCCTTCCGGAGACGACGGCGCAGCAGATTGCGAGTCCGGAAACTCCACCACCGCGAGCCACGGCCTGGCGGTGGACGTGCCGGCGGCGATCCCGGAGGTTACCGGAGTCGGAGGCACGGAATTCACCGGCGACAGTTCGCAATGCCCAAACAGTTCATGTCCCGGCAACGTAGCACCGGCAGATCAGTATTGGAGCGCATCCAGCAGTTCGACGAGCGGGGCTTCAGCCCTCCAGTACATACCCGAGAAGGTGTGGAACGATTCCGATTCTTCCGGTTTATCTGCAACTGGTGGGGGTGCGAGCACGGTGTTTTCCAAGCCGTCGTGGCAAACCGGCGCCGGCGTTCCAGCGGACGGCAAGCGCGACGTGCCCGACATTTCATTCAACGCATCGAATGCGCACGACCCTTACTTGATTTGCGGTCCGCAAGATTGCACCAACGGCTTCCGCGATGCGAGCAATAACTTTTCGGGAGTCGGTGGCACCTCTGCAGGAGCGCCCGTATTCGCGGGGGTTCTTGCCCTGCTGAACCAGGCTACCTCGTCCAATGGACTTGGCAATGTGAATCCAATGTTGTACAGCCTGGCTGCGAACAGTGCCAGCAACCATGCATTTCATGATGTGACTAGCGGGGACAATAAGGTGACCTGTACGGCGGGAACATCCGGCTGTCCCACGGGAACAACCTCGATCGGATTTAGTGCGGCGACGGGGTACGACCTAACCACCGGTCTCGGATCACTCAACATTGCGAATCTAGTCACGGCGTGGGTGGCGTCGGCTCCGGCCGCCGATTTTGACCTCAACGGCCTTACAACAACTGCGACTCGCGGCAGTTCAGGAAATTCCACAATCACGGTGACCGCCCTGAATGGCTTCACCGGTACGGTGAACCTGACTTGCTCCCCGAGTTCCCAAAACGTTCAGATTTCTTGCTCACTGAATCCTGCAATCCTGGATATGAGCAGCGGCACTACCAACAACACCAAGACCTCCACCTTGAATATTACGACCGTAGCGGATCTTGAGACCCCATTCCGCTGGAAACACACAGGCACGTTCTTCGCAACGACTGGTGGACTATTTGCCGCAGTGCTTCTTGGAGGCATCTCGTCGCGTCCTCGTCGGTGGCTTCAAATGATCGCGATGTTTGCGGTGCTTCTGACACTTGCCGGAGTGGCTTGTGGAGGTGGCGGTGGTGGCGGTAGCAGCAAGGTAACGCCTGCAGGTACTTATTCGATTTCGGTAACGGGGACGAGCGGATCGACCTCTCACGCCACCGACGTGAGCCTGGTAGTCCAGTAATGGAGACATGAGCGAATCGGTACCGGTGTTGCTCAGGCTCCGTTTTTTTGCGACCTTCGCCCACCGGTTTGTGCCGCCGCTCGCTCCGAGTGACCAGGGCCAATGCGACTCCCTTGAACCCTTTCGATCATGCCGGGCGAAGTTCAGGAACCCTTTTCGAGCCAGCCTTTATTCCTTTTGTAATGGGCGGGGCGTGCCTCCCGCTTCGGGGGCAGTTCGGAGAGAGGTGGCTGGGAAAACGTTAAACTCCCTTCAGAACCCCAATAACCGCCCGCGTGGGGATTCCCAGGTCGGGAGCTTCGGTGTTCTTGTGGGCCCAAGGTCGCACCAGGGGGCTGTCCGGTACCCTTACCTTTGTGTAAAACTCAGGTGAGTTACCGCTTGCAAAGGTTCGACCAGCAGGGTTACGATAATGTTGTCTCGGCGGCCATGCCCCCTTGGCAGGCCCTTCGCGCTCAACGGCTCCAGGCGCATAACAGACATAGATCAACTTTAGAGTTCCAGCCGCATATGGGTTTTTCGCACGCTACGTGCATCTGCGCAATTCACCCAGGCGGGTTAATCGTGGGCCACAATCGGTCAGCCCTTCGGGCCGACTCAATTAGGACTTAAGTAGACAACATGAATGCAGGACCAGGACGCCCCTCCGGTGGAGGAGGGAGAAACAGGCGGCGGCGCGGTCGTCGTCCGCGTGGCAGCAACCCAGGCGGACAGCGCGGTCGCGATCAGCAGCATGGTGGTATTTATACCGCCCCGATGGATCACAGCTATCGCGCGGCACTGTCGGGGAACAACAATGGCGGACGCCCCGGGCGTCAGCGGCCGGGGTTCGCAGCCAACTATCCGCAACCTGAGCCGGACCCATTGCCGGTTCGGGAAGACGCAACCTCGCGCATCTTTGGCTTCGTCGACGACCTTTTCTTCCAGGCCAAGATTCAGGAAACGGCGCGCAAGCTCAACGTCAAAGTGGAGTTTGTGAAGTCCGAGCAGGATCTGATGGACCGAATCAAGCAAAACGGGGAAGAAAAGCCGTCGCTGATCATCTTCGACTTGAACAGCAATAGCGTGAAGCCGATCTCGCTCATCCCAAAGCTTAAAAGCAAGCTCAAGAAGACCTCGGTAATAGGCTTCCTCTCGCACGTCCAGGGAGACCTCAAGCAACGAGCTCACGAAGTCGGCTGCGATATGGTGCTGCCGCGCTCAGCTTTCTCACAAAACCTTCCCCAGCTGTTGCGGCGACATGGGGCAGCGGAAGAGGAAGTAGCCGGGTAGGCCTTGCCTGGGAACGAGCGATGGCGCTCGTCCTAAAGCTGCTAACTCGGGAAGTGGAAGTGTACATCCTGGCGTGAGCTGATCGCGACGCCATCCAGCATTGCTGGCCTAAATCGCCAATTCCTCAGCGTGGCGACGCACTTCTCGTCAATATCGCGCTTTAACGACTGCAAGACACGCATGTCAGCAACCGATCCTTTTTCATCGATCGTCACCTCGACGATCACATCTCCCTCGACTCCCCTCAACTGCCAGGGGTAAATGTCGGGATCGGGGAACATCAGGGGGATTGCAGGCGTCGCTTCTATGCCCCTCGAAGGTCCACTGAAGGCAGATCCGTTGATTGAACCGGCCCGAGCCGATTCAATCTGCGGCAGTTGCGTCGTCGGCTTGGCCCTACGGTTGAACCGGAGTTTCGGATGATCGTTGGTGGCTACGGTTCTTGGGGGAATATAGATCAGCGTGCCGGAGACACCTTCTCGACCCCACGCCACCGACGACGGCTTTACAAAGATCGGCTCGCGGTGAACCCAGATGAACACGGCAGTCGCATGGACAAAGAAGGACAAGAGCAGCGCAACATTACGCCGTGCGGTGCGGAGCTGTGGAACTTCAAACACGACCTGCTCCCACGAATGGCTTTATTCTACGCCGCATTCGCTAGCCTGGGGGCCAGTGCAGGTCTCGGCCCCCTAGCAGATGCACATGCAGATGGAACACCGACTGCCCCGCCTTGGGCCCGACGTTTAGAACCGTACGATAGCCGTCTTCGACGCCCCGCTCGCGCCCGATCTTCGCCGCCGTCAGATGGCACAATCCCACGATCTCCGCCTCTTCCGGAGTAGCTTCTTTCAACCCGCGAATGTGCTTCTTGGGGACGACCAGAACGTGTGTAGGTGCCTTGGGATCAATGTCCTCAAAGGCGTAGGTGTGCTGGTCTTCGTAAACCTTCTTTGAAGGAATCTGGCCGGAAATGATCTTGCAAAACAGGCAGTCAGTCATGCAATCATGCTAGCGCAAAGCAGTAGGGGATTGAATCCTTTGAATCGATTCCTTTGAACCTTGCAAGCAACCGAAAGCACCAAACTAGTCGAGGCGCACTAAAAAAACCTTTCCTTCGCTGGTGGCGGTGTCTCTTAACACTTCTTCCGCTCTGGCGCGCAAATCGTCCTTCACCCGCACGCGCACCCACCAATCCCCAATAGGGCTATTAAAAGTCAAGACTTTCGCCGAATGATACCGTCGCATGAGATGTCCGGCGAGGTCGCGCGCGGCTTGCTCGTGATCGAAGGCGCCAATCTGAACTGCCCAGCGCCCCCCGTTACCGATGGGTGCCGGCGTCTTCAGAACCTCAAGTCGGACCTGAGTTGTACCTTTTTGTAGCATGCTGATCTTTTCGGCCGCGGCTTTTGACAGATCAATAACTCTCCCCTCCACAAAAGGGCCCCGATCCGTGATCCGCACAATTACCGCGGCCTTCGTGTCCAGATTCACCACCCGCACGATCGAGCCCAGCGGCAACGTGCGATGGGCCGCGGTCATGGCGTGCATGTCATAAATCTCGCCATTCGAGCCGCGCCGATTGTGGTAGGGCGGCCCATACCAGCTTGCAATGCCGGTTTCAACCAGCATCGGTTTCGTGTCGTCTGGAATCTGCAGTTCCGGAGGAGTCGCCTCGGGCGCTGTTCCAGCCGAGGCTTCAGCCGGCGTTTCCCCTGCCGGAGCCCTCCCTGCAGGTGGAGGTGCGGTCGGCACGGCAACTTTGGTTGGTTTGTGCGAGCAAGCTGCGAGAAGGGCAAGGAGCGCAAGCGGTAGCGCAATCTTCAGTATCGGTGGCGAGACCATCGTTTTATGCAGCATGCAGCACGCAGCAATCAGCATTCAGTCAGAAGAGGTTTGATGCTCACTTGGTGGAAGACGAGTGCTGCTCCATATAGTTAGCAAGCTCTTGCAGTTTTTGTGCTGCCGACCGCAAGGCCTTGGTCGAATGCTGGCGAACCGTGGGTACGACCTCGTCATTGAGGTAGTGAATAAATTCCTGCGCTTCCTTTTCGAGGCGCTCTGTCGTTTCAGCCACGGCCCGGCTGAACTTCGCCGACGCTTCTTCGGTTTTTTTGCTGGAATCTGCCATGTCTCAATCCTGCCACAGTTTCGACGATGCCACATGGCAACCGCCACCGCAAGAGGCGAGGAGGGGTCCTGCGGAAGGCCTGGTGCCGGTATCGAATTGAGTCATTGAGCGACCGGGTTATTGCCTGAATTTCTGGAAACGCTCCGATTCGGCAGGAACCGGGCAAAAAAATCGGGGTTAGTAATAGCGGCTCGCGCCGCCACTTCCAACCCCGTCTCCCAGGTTCTGTGGTAGGTGATGCGAGTATGGACCTGGAGGGTCGGGGTAACAAGATTACCGAGGACAATGACCTTTAGTAACTTCGCCAAAGTTTCGCTTTTGGGGGAATGCCGGATGGATTCCTGCGCGTACCCCCCGCCTGGTTCGCGGAAATGGGAGAAACCTAGGTGCACCTACGGCTGCGCCACCGCTGTCCCTTGCAGCCCCGGGTTCTTCTTCAGACGGTCGGGAAATTGCCTCTCGTAGGAGATCAGAGGGAAACAGATCCTACGGTTCATTCCGAACTGCTGCATCTCCGCCCAGGCTTGCTGGGCCGTCCAGTTTTCGACAGCCATTCGGTACGCCGCGATCATCATTCCCGTGCGATCATCGCCGTAGCGGCAGTGAACGAAGACCTTCTTGTTCGGATTCTCCCGCAAGACTGCCAGGAATTGCGCGATCTTGTGGTCCTTGGGGAACATGCAATGCCAAGGGATGGAAATGTACTGCATGCCCGCTTGATTGACGGCCTTCTTCTCCGCGCCTTTGCCGGACAGACGCGCGTCCACCACAATATCGATGCCCATCTTAGCCAGCCCCTGGAACCCCTCGCGGCTCGGCTGCGCCCCGCGATAAAGAAATGGCGTGACCTCTCCAAAGTTGGAAACACCGGTCAGGTGCAACTTCTTCGCCGGACCGCGCTTGACCTCGGAGGGCTTGTTCGGTTGAGTTTGTGAAAGACCACTCGCGCACAGGATGCCGCTTATCGCGACCGTGCTCGCGGCTCGGCATACGGTTCGGAAGAACGACGCCATAGCGGTGTTGCTATCTTAGACTGCGCCGAGAATTTTGTTTTTGAAAAACTTAGGGCACGAAAAAGGCGCCCACCGTTAGCGGACGCCCTTTAGCGAATGGGGCAGGTTTTCCCCGAAACTTACTTGGCCGTGACCAGTGAATGCGTGATCGCGTGCACCGACAGTGCGATGCGGTTCTGCACGCCTACCTTGCGCATCAGCTTGGCGACGTGCGCCTTCACCGTGCGTTCCTCAATCCCCAGTGCGGCGCCGATTTCTTTGTTGGAGCGGCCGGCGACGAGCATTTCCAAAACCTCTTTTTCGCGGTCTGTGAAGGTCACCCGGCCTGCCGGAAAGATTCGTCCGGGAGAGGAACTGACGCGCTCGATAAACATCGAAAGCACGCGGCGGGGAGCCCATACCGAACCCTGGTGGACGATGCGAATCGCCTGCACGAACTCGGCGGCGTCAGCAGCCTCGTCAACGTAGCCTTTGGATCCGGAAGCGATCGCCTTCAAAATGGTTTCCTCATCCATCCCGGCGCCGGTCACGATGATCTTCAGGTCAGGACGCGCAGCCTTCAGGCTGGCCATTACGTCGAACAGATTCTGGCCGCTGCGGTTTCCAAGCAGAACCAGATCGATGTCCTGCATGACAGAAATGTCGGGCAGCGCGGCGGAGACCAACTCGAAGTCGGGTTCAGAATCAAATAGCGCGCGGAAACCAACGAAACGCAGGGGATCACTTTCCACTACTGCGATGCGGATCAAGGGTTTTTTTGCAGGTGCAGTCTTCACGCCCGTTCCAGATTTCATAGAGATTCCTGCTCTTCTTGCAAGATGTGCTTAGGATATCTGTATTGCCATTCTATGCAAGGTCCCGTAACGTTCTGTAAATTACGGGAGTAACATGGGTTGCATCTAATCTGGATGGGGGCAAACGCGCGCTGATGACGACACGAAGAGTGGTTTCGCTAACGATGGCATTGGCTCTGGTGGTGGTGCTGGCAGCGGCCCAGGCGGCCTATCAGCCCAAGTTCAAGGGCGACCCTGCGCGGTCTGATTCAGAAGCGGCCGCGCTCGGTTACGTGCGCACCTTCCTACGCGCCCAGAAAATTTATAAAAAGAAGAACGGACACTACGCCGCGACCCTCATGGAGTTGACCAAAACCGGCTCCTTCACCCGCCGCATGGCCTCGACCGACCGCGGCGACTATACCGTTAAGTTCCGCGCGCACAAGGACAAGGACACCTTCGAGATCACCATGAGCCCCAAGCAGGAAGATGCCACCCATCGCTCGTTCTTCTCCGATGAACAGGGGAAAATCCGCGCCGAGGAGCAAGGGGAGGCCAGCGAAAACTCGCCGGTGTTGAAAGCAGACACGGAGTCGGGCGGGTAGGGAACGCTATGCTCAGTCCCGAGGTACCCTAAACTTGCACGTCAATTGCCGGTCGACCGGGCCGCTGGGCGAGCTTACTCTCTGGTCCTTACAACAGTGGGCCCAATTCGCAACCGCCGGCACGGGCGTGATCTCATAGCGTTTCCCGCGCCCTACACTCGACAAGGCCGGAAAATGCTGCCCAACAGAGAAGTACCTGCGAATCCCTAGAGCACCGCGAGAGTTCCACGATTGTCGTCAGACCAGGCATTTTCATTCATCGCGTTTCGAGCGACTGGAAGCCCCCGTCTTTTTCTTACCGGAGCGGCGATTTTTTTCCAGGCGCAGCTTCCACGCCGTGCGCAACGCGCCCTCCAGCACGTCCTTGTTTGCCGCAGCCAAGCGAATGTGGGTGGCCCCATTCTTCCCCCAGCCCCCCGCGACTGGAATGAAAACTTCCGGTAGCTCCTCAACAAATGTTGCCTGTTGATCAGGTGTCAGCATGAGATTTCCATAGCCTTTTTCGGCTGCGGCCAGAGTGGCGAAGATTCGTCCACCAACGCGAAAGTCTGGCTGCCCCATATGAGAACTCTCTTCGACACCATCGAGGCTCAGAGCGATACGTCGAAAATCCTTTACCGTCACAGGTGGGACACTCCAGCGTACAGGGCCCGATGCTACATCACCGCGCAATCGGAAGCGGTTTTGTCATTCTTCCGTCCCGCGGGCAGGCTCCTTCGTCATTTGGCGCTGATACTCTGCGGCATCGAACCAACCCTCCGACGATGCGATCAGCCCGTCCTCTCCGATCCGCCATCTCTCAAAACCACTGATGTGAATCTTGCGACCGGTACCTCCTGGTCCAGTGTGGGTGCCGGTCAGCGTCCAATTGTATTTGGCACCGCCCACCTCAATTCGTAAATCGTCCATTGCGACCGTTAGGTCGGGAAATGTGGTCATGAAGGAATCCGCGACCGCCATAATCTCGGATCGGCCTATCGCTGGCGTTCCGCTATTGATCGTCAGAGAGCCGTTTACGGAGAAGAACGCAGCCACGCTTTCGGGATTCCCGCTACTCCAAGCGGCGGTGTAGCGTTGCGCAAAATCTGCTAACAAGTCGGAGTTGATCTGCATGGGGCGTCATCGTACCAGGGTGAATGGCGCAGCGCTATCGAGACTATCAATTACTTCAAATAGCGATAGAAGCACTCATCGGTTGCCTGCTGCGCTCCTTTTGCGTGCGCACCGGGTGCAGGACACTTACGACGACTTAACGGGGTGGCCTCCTCATCCCACTGAAATACCTCTCCCAACGGCACGTCAAAGACCTGAGCGATCCGGAAGGCAGCCTCTAATGACGGCGAGTACTTTCCTTTGTTGTTGTAAGCGGAGGAGCTCGGCGACATTAGACCAGTGCCCAGCAAAAAGAGGTAAGGTACGCGCCCGTTCGACTCGGACCTAACCGCAAGCCGGATCCCGGATGATGCCCGGTTCGATCCGGCGAATTTTGAGGGGATAAGCGATCTAGGTTTTGTGAGTGAGAATTCGCAAGCACAGTGCTGCAGCCGACAATGTCAAAAGCATGGCGGCAGGTCCGATACCTTTAAGATCCCCTACTCGAATGTGCGATACACTCGCACCCACGAAGTAGATCACGAGTCCGAGACCGGCGGCTACTCCTAGCCTCGACCACCATATTCCAACAATCAATCCCACCGCGCCGGCAAACTCACATGCTGCCAAGGCCGGGAAATATTTCATCGGCACGCCCACGGTCTCGTGAATTACCTTGACGATATGCGGATCGCTGCGGACTTTACCCACAGCGGAGAACACCACCATGGCCACTAGCGTTATTGTGACCGCGAGATATGCAATTGCCATAGTTCAGCTCCACCGTCGTCGGAATAAATATACGGCATGATTTTTGGTTACCTACCTCGTCTCAAATTGCACTGGGCACAATGCTCGGGTATCAGGGAAGCGCCTTGACGGGTACACAGCGCCGGGCATAATGTCTGTGGCGTCAGAAATTTGTTCCTCTATGTGTTGCCGTACGCGGTAGCACCTTCCTACTCACGTATCCGCTCGGAGCCGCCAGCCTGTCCGGGAGGGAGCTGCCATGCCGTATCCCGATTTATTTTCCCAAATGAGAGCTATTTGGGGTCGTCTACGCGAGAGGACCAGGGCACGGATTGCGACCCAGACGCACACTCAAGAACGACTGGCGGGCAGCAAGCAGCGCAGGCTGGCCGAGCGCTATCGCGTGCTTGTCGAGAATGCGCCGGTTGGTATTCATGAGATTGACCGGCTCCGGACATTGAGCGCAATGAATCGCGCGGGCTTGAAAATGCTGGGACGCAAGGAAAGCCTGTTCGGAACCCCGTTTCTCGAAGTGGTGTCGAGCGCCGACCGCCCACGGATCAGCCGATTACTGGATCTCGCTTTTGCAGGCGAATTTTGCGAATTTGAGTTCGCGACTCCAGGCCATCGTACTTTCCTTTCGTGCTTTATGCCTCTCAAAGATATGGATGGCGGTGTTCACAAAGTCCTCGGCATGTTCCAGGACATTACGCATCGCAAGAACGCAGAGGAGAGACTTAAGCAGACGCAAAAGATGGAAGCCTTAGGAAAATTGGCAGGTGGCATCGCCCATGATTTTAATAACACGTTAAGCGTGATCGTCGGTTATGCAAGCCTGCTGCAACGGGGACCGAGTCCGGAGGAAGTGCAGGAGCACGCCACGGAAGTCCTTCGGGCTGCGCAACAAGCCAGCTCCCTGATCCGACAATTGCTGGCTTTTAGCCGGGAGCAGACCGCGGAATCAGAGACCGTGGACCTGAACATGGTCATTCAAGGCGTGACCAAGATGCTTAGGCGCCTGATGCGTGAGGACATCGAACTGGACATTCGGCTGGCGAGCGATTTACCGCTGATTACTGCCGATGCCGCTCAGACCGAACAAGTCATTGTGAATCTTGCCATCAACGCCCGTGATGCAATGCCGGAAGGAGGCCGATTAGCGATTGCGACCTCCCGGTCGGACCTGGACAGTACACATGCTCGTCCTCTTGGTCTCGCCGCTGGACCACATGCTTTACTGACGGTCAGGGACAACGGTCAAGGCATGAGCGCCGAAACTCGGGCGCACATATTTGAGCCCTTTTTCAGCACCAAGGAGCCCGGTCGCGGTACAGGACTGGGCCTGGCAACGGTACATGCGATTGTGGCGCAGAGCCGTGGGCATATCTCGGTTGACAGTCGGGTCGGAGCAGGAACCACATTCACGATTCATTTCCCGGCGAGTACTGCGAATAGCGCAACTATGAAATCTCTTCCCGTGCTTCGGCCAACCGTGCCGGCAGTAGAGACCATTCTCTTGGTAGAAGATGAGCATGGCCTGCGGAAACTCATGAAGGAACTCCTAACAGCCGAAGGTTACACAGTGATGGAGGGCGCTGATGGGCCCTCCGCCGTCGAGATTTCGAGAATCTATCGCGGCGCAATACACCTCCTGCTGACCGATATGATCATGCCGAAGATGCACGGCCGTAGTTTGACCATGCAGCTCAGACAGCAGCGCCCTGGACTCAAGGTCCTCTATATCACGGGCCACGGCGATCCAGGCATATTGAAAGGCGTAAGAGTGCTGGAAAAGCCCTTTCTGCCAGAGACGCTATTGCGCGAAGTTCGTCACGCGCTCGGCACTCCTGACATCTCCATAAGTGCGCGGACGGGGTGATCTTTGCCCCGGCATAGTGGTGACCGGTCGACATGAATGAATGCGAGATTAAGAAGATGGCCTCCCCGGTTCGGAAATCTCTTTGTTTGCACGCTGGGCAGCTTCGGACGGAGCGCTTGTTGTTGTAAAAAGTCGCTGGTCTGCTGTGCACTCACTAACAAAGTCCTAGTTTTTCTCCGTAGGAGGGTACGATTCGCTTAGCGATTGTAGCTCGGAAAAAGCCGCTGTACGGTCATCACTGCTAGGGACAGCGGCTCTTAACCTTGTGCCAGCTATTGCTTGGTTCCGGCCGCACCCTGCGGACAACTATCTGCCACATGCTGGATGTCACTCACCTTGAAATGGCGTTCGGCTACTCCGTGGTGTTCGCCCGCCTCGCTTTTCTCGCTCTTTTCGGCAGCTTCGTTTTCTCCGATTGCTGATCCAGATTTCACCCAGGTGCCGGTGAGCTTTACTTCATGGCCTACGTGGCTCTTGAGTTGGTCATTGCCGCCAACTTCATATGCGTGACCTTTCGCGCTCTTTAGCACGTACGCGCCTTCGGAGTTGGGACCCGAAAGGCATCCTTTTACGGTTGTTTCCTTGTTGCTACTCGATGCCTCTTGGGCGCCGGCACTGCTAGTCGCAAGAAGCAAGAAACCTGCTATCACCAGAGTGGTTGTTCGTAACGTTTTCATTACCAGTTCCTCCAAATGGAACCAACCTTTTGGGTTGACGTAAATTCTGATGCACTGCAGAACCGTCGGTTGTCCACCGGTAGTCGGAGCAGGAGTGTTCACTTTCAACGCATGACATGGGCGTATATATCCGGCGGGGCGCGGCACGCGTAAGAGAATTGGCCGGCATATATCAATCCTATCGAGGCGCCGTGCTACGAATAACCTAGCTCGCCCCCGCTGCTTGCGGTTTTGCAAGAAACGGAATGCATTGACATTGCGCGATTTCACGGCCCATTCGGGGTGTCGAGACGAAGATCGAATTGTGTTAAGGCATTGAAACGTTTTATAGCCGAATACCGCAAAAAGCGGGATTGGGTTTCCATACAACTTCCGAAGAGCCAAGCGTTCTACATCTCAGGGGGGGCTCAATGGTCGGGCGAGTTCTTGTTGTTGATGACTACCAGCCGTGGGTTCGCTTGATTCGTTCGATGCTGCCCGAGGCGTGGGAATTGCAGGTCATCGCCGAGGCATCCGATGGGCGCGAGGCGGTTCAGAAAGCCATAGAGCTGCAACCAGACCTGATCCTGCTAGATATTGGTCTTCCCGCTCTCAATGGAATTGAAGCTGCCCGACAAATCCGACAGCATAACCCCAAAGCCAGGATTCTTTTCGTGAGCGAACAACGCTCTCCGGATGTGGTCAGGGAAGCCCTGACCACGGGATCGGGCTACGTTGTCAAGTCTTGTGCCCCAAGGGAGTTATTGCCCTGCGATCAAGACGGTGCTCGAGGGCGGGCGGTTTGTCAGTGCCTCTGTGCAGGGCCAGAAGCTCACCGATTCTAAGATTGAGCTGGAACCATCCAAAGCCAAGATTGTCGAAAATCGTCACGAACTGAATTGTTACCCGGATCAAGCGACTTTCGTGGCTGGCTTCGCTCGCTTCGTGGGAACGACGCTCGAAAATGGGAGCGCAATCGTCGTCCTTGCCAGGGAATCGCACCGCCTCGGTATTGTTCAGAAGCTGAAATCGTAGACGTGGCTGCCGCTATTGAGCAAAAGCGCTATTTCCCCTTGGACATTCCCGACGGTTTCCAAACCTTTCAATTCGCCGAACATCTCGCGACCGATGCAGTGAAAGCGGCTAGAGAAAGAAATCTGCGGGTTGGGGTAGGTTGAGAATGTACGCTCGTCTTGTGGGCACAGGACAAAGCCGATGAACCAAAGCAGCACGAATGTATATGGAATGAGTTCATTAGGACATGGGACATCGACATTTGGTGTGGGTGCGTTGAGAGCTCATGAACGACCTTGGCACCTACCAAAACCGGCGGTTGAACTTCTGGCAATAATGACAAAATCCTTCCGCCCGACGACGACTCCGCAATTTTTTCAGCCGAGCGTTTGCCCGTAGTCGCATTTTCTTGTGGTTCAGATTCCGATCCAAAGAAAGTGCCACCGCCAAGAATGCGTTCGATCCCACGAATCAAGTCTTTGCCAGCTTGCGATTTCAGGACATACCCCTGAGCACCCGCTTGGGATACTTCGACCGTAACGTGATCCGACTCGTGCATCGTAAACATCAGCACACGAGACCCTAAGTCAAATATTGAGGAAGCCACTTCCAGTCCGCTCATGCCGGGCATCGTGATATCCAGAACTGTCACATTAGGCTGCAGTTTTCGGCATTCCTCGACTGCTTCCTGGGCGGACTTTGCCTCCCCGCAAATTTCCCATCGCGGTCGTTCCCGGTTAATAAGCGCGCGGACACCTTCCCGCAAAACATCGTGGTCATCAACAATCAAGATCTTGACAGGCATTCAATGAGCTCACTCTCAGAAATGTTCTCGAATCCGTGGTTGGACCGGATCATCCATCACTTCTTGTTACCGGGGCGTGAATGTACCGGCGGGATCGTGGCTCGCACCAGGGTGCCGCCTTTCTGCGTCATGATTTCGAGTTTCCCCTTTAATTGCCTCATGCGCTCGTTCATTCCGCGCACTCCGACACCAAGGGCACCCATCCAGTCCTCACCACCTTGCTCCAGAAACGCCTCATCAAACCCCTTGCCCTTGTCCTCAATTTCGAGAACCGCATTGCCATTGTCTTTGAGTAGTCGTACTTCGGCGGTTTCGCTCCCGGAATGACGGTGAATATTTGTAAGGCTCTCTTGCAGGACCCGGAAGAGTGCTAGTTCTGCCTCCGATGAAAGACGCTGGAACTGTTCCTCGGCCTTGAAAGTCGCCTTGATTCCACTGCGGGACGAGAAACCGCTGAGATACCACGGAATCGCTGATTTCAAACCCATTTCTTCTAACATTGGCGGATATAGAAGATATGAGACGGTTCGCACTTCCTTTATGGAATCATCCGTCAAGCGGATACAGCCTGCGAGGTCTTCCGATGCGAGATCAGGTTTTGCTCGAAGGTTTGAGCTGACAGACTCTAGTTTCAGTTTGATTGCAGCTAAGTATTGCCCAAGGCTGTCGTGAAGGTCCCGTCCAATTCTTTTTCGTTCCTCGTCTTGAGTGCTGAGGAGGTGAAGCGACAACTCGCGCAGAGCTCTTTCAGACCTGGCGAGCGCTTCCTTTGCCTCCATCCGTTCCGTGAAATCCCTGGTCACTTTTCCGAAGCCGACCAGTATGCCGTTCTTATCCCACAGAGGGGTAATGATCACGTTGGCCCAAAATCTTGATCCATCCTTTCGGATACGCCAACCTTCGTCTTCGAAACGCCCCTCCTTTTTTGCCACCTCCAATTCCCATTGTGGCTTACGTTTCCGCTTGTCCTCTTCAGGGTAGAAGATCGAGAAATGCTTGCCGATAATGTCCGTGGCAGCGTACTGCTTAATACGTCGAGCTCCTGGGTTCCAGGTGCGTATGTGCCCGGTAGGATCGAGCAGGAAAATCGCATAATCTTGAACTGCATTTACCAAAAGCTGAAACTGCTCCGCAGTCTGTTGCAGTTGCGAGTCCTTTTCCTGCGATACTGCGCTTTGCGTGAGCCCGACACCAAGGTCCGTCATCTATGCGACTTTCAGGTTGGCCTTGCCGGCCACTAGTAGCTCCGGCATGGACGTTGCAATCTTTAGATTCTGGCTCTTGCCAATAGTCCTCGTCTATACATTCGAGACTGTAGACGGCGAATAACGCAGCTTTTCGCAGGAGGCTGAATCTGAATGACTAGGCTGCTTGTTGAGGAGTTGCGGAGCTTCTGTGCTAACGCCCGCTCCCAAGCGGTGGGACTCCAGGTCACCCGTGCACGTATATGGATGGTGAGAAAATCTAGGTCTCGAGAGGCATGCAGGCTACTCACAAAATGCGCTGTCGGCTCGGATTTTCGCCATCTCCGCAGCGTTTTCAAGGGTTAGTTTAACGTCAACTAAGTTTTATTCCTCGCATAACCTACGTGGATCTCGCTGAGCAGTTCCGCAACTCTTGGTATTGGCTGTAAATGCAGAGAGGCTTCTAATTGAAACGTAGGTAGAAGGAGACAACTTGAGTCCACGAGAGTTGCAGGGAAAGTACATGGTCGCGTTGGGAAGGATTGGCGGCGAAACCGGTTCAGATGGGACAGATCGTCGCAAACCGATTTACGCGCGGAATTCACCGCAGACAGAGCAGCAGGCTATCGCAGAAGCCGCCAATGCCTTGAGTGCTCTGTGGAAGATCAGGGGATCCGACAAGGCCTAGATTGTCAGGTCGAAAGCCAATTGCCGCCATCCTTCAAGAGTTCGAGCGCGAAGTCATCGTCGGACAGGCGTTTATTTGGCTCACCAGCGACCGGCACGCTTTCGACCGCCACCTCGATCGAACCCACTGTTTCGCCCTCCGCTGCGTTCCGCTTTGGGTCGGGCTTCATTCACATTAAGCGTGCGTCCAGAAAAGTCAGACCCGTTCAGCTCGGCGATTGCCTTCTCGCCTTCTTCGGTGTTCGCCATCTCGACGAAAGCGAAGCCTCGAGATCTTCCCGTGTCGCGCTCTGTCATTAGCGCTACTCGATCGACTTGCCCGTATCGACCAAAGAGTTGGCGCAGATCGTCTTCCACAACGTTGAAATTGAGATTGCCAACAAATATGTTCTTCATTGGGAGCTTCTCCGAATCTTGAAGGCTAATTTGAAAGCTGGTATCAAACGGCGGGAACGGGATTCACCAATCGCGCCCCGGATGGGACCGCACATTTCAAACGCGGGAGAGAGTATAGCATCGTGGGCCCTGATCGACTTGTGCGCAGGCACATCTTTGTGGACTTCATGCTCCCTCATCAAAGTGGGTGGATCGAAAAGGCTCAGCCGGGTTTTGGAGACCAAGAGAGATTGGGGAATCTAAAGGTCTTCTCCAAGTTGCTGAAGAGCCGATTTCAACAGCGCCATGCTCGCGTCGATTTGCTGGGCTTCTTCTGCTGAGAGACTTGTTCCTGGAGCGAAGTGCAGTACTGCATCGTATGCCTTTCTAGCGTTGGCGCGATTTCGCACAATCTTCGACTCGTCCTTTGTCTCAAGCGCTATTTTGGAGAAGGTCAGGCCTGTGGCCACTTCGGTGCGAAGGAACTCTAATCCGACAGCATCGGCATCGAGAAACGGATTAGGTGGTTCCTGTCCTACACCCCGAGCGACGTGGTGACTTTTCGCGTGATCGATTGGGTTTTGTCTTCATCGTGGCGTCCACCAGCTGTGAGCACATCAGATGGCGTAACCTGCACATGGACGTGAGCTGTTGTGGCATGATTTGGCAAGGCGTCTTCCTACGGGCTACCGTTGCTGAAATCTTTACGCCAAGCATTGAGTAATCAACTTCTGCGCCAAAGCCATTAAACAAAATCCCCGAAGAAAGTTCCAATACGGCAGTTAGGGTATTCCTAGACTGCCGCAAGTTGCTGCGAAGGGCTCTCAGGCGAAACATCCTCCGGCCCCGGAGCGCTTCGTTGGGTCCGAGTTGTATATAATATGCAATCTACTTTCAAAGAGATCCAATGGCAGGCGCCAATCAGAGGCTGACATTTCCGCGCGTCGAATGTTGCGGCTCCGCTTCCCGGCTCGTCGGGTCCGGTATTGCGGCGCTGGTTTTGTCGATTAGCCCTAATCTGCAATCCCAGGCTGCCCGGGAACGCGTTAGTCCGCCCCTAAACAGAGTACTCGTGCATACTGCAATAAAACACGACATCTCGGCTCCACTTTCCATGGAGATCGCTACTGTCGAGAAGCCCGCGCAGGTCGAATGCGAGGGATTGGCTTGCGGAACCTCGCCCGGGGCTTTCGCGGATGAACTAGAACCTGACCAAACCAGCTCACCAGAACCCTTCGTTCCTCCCCCGCCCCCACCCTCAACCCTGCCGGCATCGGCTATCGCCGTCGAGCAGACCTCGCAAGGACCACGATCGGCAGCCCTGATGGTGGAGAGCTTTGACGGACTCGGGTCTGGGTTTGGGGGGTTCAACGGCGTCGATTTTCGCAATCCGTCCGACAATAGTCTTGCAGTTGGCCCAGATCACATCGTGCAGATTGTGAACTCGCGGATTGCAATCTATTCGAAGAAAGGTGCGAAATATCCTGCCACGGGAACTGTTTTATATGGGGCGATGCCTACCAGGTCCGTGTGGGCAGGTTTCGGCGGTGTATGTGAGGCGCGCAACAACGGAGATGCGGTGGTCCGCTACGATCAACTTGCCGAAAGATGGTTGATCGTCATGCCGATTTTTTCTCGCATCGATCCCAGCGAGTTTCCGGAAAGAGAGGGCTTGGCTGGTGGCGAGCCGGTCCCGCCCGGCCAGCTTGCGAAATCTGGAGAGCCGTCGTCACCCGGTCCGGCTGCGGCACCTCCTGCAAGCCTGCCACCATCTTCTTCCCGTGAACCGAGGCCGCCCGGTGCGAAGAATAATGGAGTTTGGGCCATGTGCTATGCAGTCAGCACTGGTTCGGATCCTCTCGGAGCGTATTACCGCTATGCGTTTGAGCGGACCCTCTTCCCGGATTACCCGCGACCCGCTGTCTGGATGGATGGCTACTACGTACCAACCAGCACCGGTGACGAGGTAATTCAGAAGCACATATGCATTGCGCAGCGCGCGAAGATGCTTCTGGGGCAGCCTGCCAGGGAGCAATGCATCATCATCGACGGGGTGAATTTCCTAAATAGTTCCGACATCGATGGCCAAAAAGCGCCACTCCTCGGGACACCGAACATCACGATGGCGGCCGGCGGCACGCAGCTCAAGAATATTTTCGAGGACGACGGCATTTATTACTGGAAAGTTCACGTCGACTGGCAAAATCCCGCCAACACGAAAGCAGATGGGCCAGTAAAGATTAAAGTTGCTCCCTATCACTACCTCTGCAATGGGCAACTGTCGAGTTGCGTGCCCCAACCTAACACTGAACGACGGCTCGATGCGCAGGGCGACAAAATCATGCAGCGACTCGTCTATCGCAAAGTTGGCAGACGCGAGTCGATCATTGCGGCGCACTCGGTGGCGACGCGGGGCGGCGGGGGAGGCGTGCGTTGGTACGAGTTCCGCCTCGATAAGAATGGAGACCCGAAGTTGTATCAGCAAGGTACTTATGCACCTGGAGGCCATTACCGCTGGATGCCTAGCATTGCGATGGACAAGGATGGGAACATCGCCGTCGGATATTCGTTCGGTGGGCTACCGGACTTTCCTGGGCAGCGCTTCGTAGCACGCCGGGCCGATGATCCCAAAGGAAGCCTAACGCTGCGTGAGTCCGTGTTGGCCAAGGGGGAGGCATCCCAGACCAACACACTACGCTGGGAAGACTATGCGACCACGGCACTGGATCCTAGCGACGACTGCACATTTTGGTATGTCGGCGACTATCTGTTATCAGGTGACACGGCGTATCGCAGCCGAATCGGGGCGTTCCGTTTGCCCAATTGCAAGAGGACACGCTAGGGGCAATCGGAAGAATCCGACAAGCGGGTACGGAGAGGTCAGTGCGGTTCTTGGCGAGGCCAGGCGCACGAGCCCAACTGCAATCAGCGCAAAGATATGTGGATCGAGCCGATTTGGAGGGGCGGGGAATGATTAAAACTAGGGGCGGTTCCGGGGTCCGCTGAACCTTCCAACATCATTTTGCGAACTCTTTCTGGGAAAGAACCCGCCTCTCAAGAATGTGGGCTAGCGACCTCAATCTTTTAGTCAAGCAATTTGCTCGTTTCTATAAACGCTCGAATCAGGTCGCCATCTTTGAAACCTGCCTGGTTGCGAACTCCAGAGTTGACGTCTACGGCCCAAGGACGAACCTGGCGAATTGCACTTCCAACGTTCGCTGGCGTGAGGCCGCCGGCCAAGATGACCGGCGTTGAAATTTGCTTGACGATTTGCGAAGAAATGCTCCAATCATGGGTAAGGCCAGTGCCGCCAACCTGGTCTGTCGCTCTGTTGACGGAGTCCAACACAATTGCATCAACTCGCTGATCCAAATCTCGGGCTCGCTCAATCGCGCTTGGACCCTCGACACCGATTTTGGCAATCACCTTCCTAGGCGCGAGTGCCCGCCTTAACGTATCGATTAAGGCGGGCGTGATGTCACTATGTAACTGGACTGCCGCGCTGGGAATGGTGTCAGCCAGGGCGAGCACGGAATCCGGATCCTCCAGGTGAGTTACCAGAACGCTTGTTACGAATGGTGGCGTGCGCTCACAAATCTCAGCAGCGAGGTTCGCGGGTACGAAGTCGGATGAGGAATGGAGTTTCCCGACCAGAACCCCGATCGCGTCGGTTCCTTGCTGCACAGCGATTTGCATATCCGCCAACGAACGGATACCACAGATCTTTACCCGCGCCATTGTGACCGAATAGGAAAACTGTACTCCGAACGGCAGAGGGTTTGCACTGTGACCGTGTCAGCCGTGCATTCTTTGCCAAACCTCGTCGCCGCTGCACATTGATCGATCACAATCTATGCCCGACAGAGTCAGCGATTCGCCCTTGGTGACTTGCCGTCAACCGGCGAGATAGCATTTAGGGAAGTTTCCAGCAATAGCAACATCTCGTGATGCTGCTCTCGTACCAGCTTCTGTAGATCTTTGGATTGTCCGTGCAATAGCGCAGATCGTTCCCTAAGCTTGCGGGCTTGCTCCAAAAGGAGCTTAAATCTCTCTGTCTCGGATTGCGAGACGGGCATGGGTATGAGGGCTCTGGATTCAGCTAAACGTCTTCTCCAAGTTGTCGAAGATCAGCCTTCAACTGCGCCATTTCCGAGTTTATCTCTCTCGCGGACTCTTCGGACAGTTTTGTACCGGGAATGAAACGCAACAATGCTTCGTAAGCCTTTCTGGCGTTAACACGATTCCGTTCTACCTTCGATTCCTGCTTAGATCGAAGCGCAATCCTGGAGAATGTCAGTCCTGCTCTGAGTTCCGCGCGTAGGAACTGGTTTTCAGCTGCAAGCATATCAACCCATGGACCAGGCAATGAAGACCTCACCCTGTCCCCAAAATCTCAACTCATACAGCGTGCCCCCCGACAACCCAGTATGGCAAGCGTCACGGTCTGCCTCTTCGGCTTCTAAAAGGCGCAGTTCAGAACAGGCCAAAGTAGAGAAAAATCAATAGCGCTCATTCCAGAAGTCAGTGCGTCATAGAGTCATTTCAGCCGTTACGACGGGAAACGGGCCTCAATGTTGGATATTTTCCTGTGCAGTTCTGCAAGTTGGTCACGAACGCTAGCGACTGAATCAGTTGGTAGGTGGTTCGGTTCTTCGATATGCGCGTGTACCGACTGAGCTGTATGCGTAGCCCTCTCAATTGCTTGCCGCCCTTTCTCAGTCTGACCGAAAACCAGGGCATTTTCCGCCGTCGAACAGTAATTTAAAGCGGCTGTGAGCTGTGTACGTACTGCCTGTAGGCGCAACCGCGCAGCTCTCGACCGCACCGCTTTGAACGAATGGTCCTTTTCGACAGACATACGAAGCTTTTTCTGCCCAAACTGCGGCGAGCGGCGGATTAAGTCTCAAGGACTACCGAACGCCGCCGGGAGGCCAAAGCGCGGCGCGCGACGTGACGACAAAGAAAAACATACCAAAAACGCGGGGGGCGGCAAGAGGCCAACAAACGCCAGCTACGAAGTTCAGTCTGCGGGAGTTCTGCGCGTGAGTGGAATCCTCAGCAACGTAGCCAACACAATGCAGAGCTCTCGACTTATTAATAAATACGATAATAGTAGGGCTGTTATGTTTACCATTCAATAACCATACTGAGAGATGTCGCAGGGAAATGGTGTTGATGTAGTTTCATTCGAGCAGTTTGGCTGTTCGACGTGCCAGCCGGTCGAGAAGCGCCAAACTCGCAAGGGGTGGTTTCCCCGGCAAGCGTCGGTGTGTTGACAACATCCCAAGCACGCGTCCGGAGGGAGAGATCAGCGGAGTGGACTGGACCGATAGAACGCCAGCCCGCAAGACAATCTCGCGAGATTCGACATCGAAACAAAGGGCATTTCGCACGTCGGGAACTACAACGCGGCAACCCTGCTGCTTAGCCACACCGCAAGCACTCTCGGAACCACGGACAACCGCGAAGTAGTCAAGAAACTCGCTATCGAAGCCTTGGCTAGCAGCAATTCGTAATCCGCCTTCAGCACGGTCGAAAAGCTGAATGTTTCCGAAATCCGCCTCTGTGATATCAATGGCGAGATGGAGAACGTAAGAAAGAGCGGCAGTGCCACCATGGCTTTCCAACCTTTGTTCACGCGTCATGCGAATATCGCTGAATGCGACCTTCCAATCGGAATCACGCATAAGGCAGTCGGAATTCTGCAACCTTGCCAGTGTTCGGTCTAGTAGTCGCGTTGTTTCGGCGACGGCGACCAGATTTCGAGTCATCAGTTGTTCAGCGGTCATGTTGCACCTTCGATTGGACACCCTTCGGGACGTTGACTCGACGCTTCGATGATTCTTTCATGGCCTGCGCTTTCCGGGATATCAAAGTGCTACGCCACAAAAGATATGCTGACTGCTTTCGCAGCTGAGAAGATTTAGCGCGGAGTTCCTTTCTCCGAGAGCTGGCCATGTCCGATCACTACAGCACAAAGAGTGGAAAGTCTACCGCCAACAAACGCCAACTACTCCGCTTCTTGCCGGACGAAGCAGGCGGCGATCTCACAAGCATGCGCTTCTTGTTCGCTAGTTTGCTCCGCATCAAGATCGGGGCACTCTAACCAGCTGAGAGGCGAGGAGAGGGCAAGACGGATTTTTCCTCCCACAGCCACGACAAATTCTTGACAGTGCGATGACAACACACATCGATTGCTCTCTCCTTATGAGTTGTGCTGAAACCTCTGTCGCAATCTCTCTCTCTATCCGACTCGAACCGACCCCCTGTGGAGGACAGAATGAGAACGATCACGATGATTATCGTTGCCGTCGCGGGGATCAGTATTACCGCGGGCAGCGCAGAAAAACGCCAAACCCTCGAAACTGACAATTCACCTTCGCGATTATTGCGATCCAACCAGCTTCAACGCGGCCCTTGGAAACGGAAACCTGTAACCGCGATACGTCAATAGGTTCCATAACCTTTATGGATTTTTGACAGATCTCAGCATGGACCTTTGAAGGGTAAAGCGAGAGGGAACCGTGGTCAGCGTACATAAAGGCTACCAACAGAAACGTTGGTAGCCTTTTCCCTTTTTCCAGACTAGAGATACCCAGATGATAAATTCCCGACCCTAGGGGTTCAGCAGACTACTCGCCGGTGTTGTTCTTCTGGTGACATAGTTTGCCTCGATTCTGCCTGCAGATTTTCGATATTCCTCAAGCAGTGGGGTTGTAGGGCACACTCTTGAATCGCTATTTCTGAGTTACCGTCAGCTCCAAGCGGCGATTTTGCGCCCTTCCTTGCTCCGTATCGTTTGAGGCGATTGGCCTGTCCTGGCCAAGCCCGTTGGTTGCAATGCGGTCAGCGCCGACGCCTCTGTTCACAAGCATCTGCTTTACGGCGTTGGCGCGATCGAGCGAGAGTGTCCGGTTGGCGTCTGGCGCACCTGTATTGTCGGTGTGCCCAGACAACTGCACCTGAGCGTTGGGATAGGCATTGAGGATCTGCGCCAGGTTTGCCACCGTGCCTTGGGAAGCAGCTGTAAGCTGAGTGGAATCTGATTCAAAGTTAAGCTGATCGAAAACGAAGGTTTGCGGCGCGGCTTGGCCGGTATCAGAGAGAAATCTGGCGAGCCTGTAGTTAATGGAATTTGTGGGTACGGCGATATTCGTGCCGCCGGGAAGAGGTATTCTCGACAGAGCGCCTTGCGTGGTTACCACCACGTTCCTGCCCGCCACTCGGGCTCGACCTCCGATGCCGCGGAACACCCACACCAGACCGAGCACCGCGATGGCGATTAGTAAGAGAGGTAGCAACCATCTGAATCCGCCAGGCCTTTTTTCCAGAGCCCGGGTCGCGCCTACAGGAGCCTGGTATCTGGGGGTGTCTCTGAAGGCGTCTGTGTCGGGGGCCACGCGCATCCCAACGGGAGCAGGCGCCCGGTCGCCAAGCAGTTTGAACAGCCCTGCGGGAGCCGCAGCTGCGAACTCATCTTTCTGCTGGGTCAGCGAGTTTGCCAGCCCTGTGGCGTTGAGGCCATGGGCGGCTGCATACTTTCCCAGAACTCCGAGGGTCAGGGGCGCAAGCATGGCCATGAGCTTGCCGGACGACGACGAACTGATACCGCTGGAACGGGCGACCAGGTCGGACACACCGGTCGTGTGATCGCCAAAGATTTTTCCCATCAGCGTCTGCCCCGAATTCATGAGGCTGCTGCTCTCAATTCCGCTAAAGGAGGAAGAGACGTTGTTGAGAAGTCTTCCGAGCGCGGGTTCCCGGCTGAGACTGCCCAGGGTGGATGCTCCCTCCGATGTGGAAGCCATGTTTGTCAGCCCGGTGAACACACTAGCGATGCCACCGTGCATTGCCTGCCGGGTTGCACTCTCAGATTCGCCAGTCATGACACTCGCGTTGCGTACCACGTCGGGTGTCAAATAAGACTTCGCAGCGGAAAGCAAACTATCGAAACGAATTGATTGTGGTAAGGCCATAACAAAAAACTCCGAGTTACGAGGAATTGGTGTGGAAGTAAGAGAGTTGGTGCGAGCTAGTGTTGATACAAGTATCTCAATTTGCAGGCAGCCGTAAAACTCGAAAAACTGACAGGCCCATCGAGATTCGAGACCAGAATTGCTCAGCCCCAGCAAGGTTGAGATTGGTTCTTATCGTGGCGATGTTTTCTCGAGGTTATCGAGCAGCGTAAGTTCCACAAATCCGACAAGGCACTCCAATATTGGCTCAAAATCTTTGCAAATTTGACTTACGGATTTTTGGTTGAGGCTAATTCCGGATCTGCAAAATAGGAAAATCCCTCTCTCGAAAATTCTGGTAAAAGCTTTTCCCCGCCTTTAGCTTCCCTGATTACTCTGCTGGAAGTTGATTGCTCGGGATGACCGAGGCATGGGTGAAGAGCAAGGCACATATTTATTTTGCGATGCCGGTTGGTTAGCGATTGCTAGCTCGGAAATGGGCGGATGCTAAATACCCCGGGTAGAATCGCGAATGGTGCGAATACGATTCCTCCAAACCAATTGGCATAGAACAGGTCTCCTCGCCGCAGCAAAGGAGCTAGTGCTAAACAAATCATTGCCAGACCCGTGAGTCCCGCGACGATGCGGGTTAAGGGAGGCGGTGGCTGGGTATTTAGCATTGCAGCTCAGTTTATTTCTTAAGGGTTGAGCGACATCGATTTTGCAACAAAGCAACGTTGCTCCTAAAATTCCTGCTTAAGTCGTGCCTTTCTTTTACATAATTCACGAGGAACAGCGACTGGTCCTTTCGATAGGATGGGGGCGGGTGACCTTCGACGAGGTCAGGGCTCACCGAAGCCAGCTCCTGAGGGACCCTGATTTCAGTCCAACATTCAATCAATTGGTTGACCTCACCGCCATCACGGATACGGATATCTCAGGTGTGTACGTCCAGTGGTTCGCGTCAGACTCAGTCTTCTCGCCTACCTCTCGACGGGCGGCCGTAGCGACCAGGCCAGACATCTTTGGTGTGCTAAGGCAATTCGAGGCATACCATGGTGAACGCGCCCGGGTTCACGTGTTCTATGAATGGGATTCTGCACTGGAATGGCTGGATATACGTGACGTTTCGTGCCAGTTATAGTTGACGGTTCTGCAGTGATCCCCGCGCTGCCATAGAATGAGTCGGGCTTAAAAACCATGCCCGAGTCTCAGTGCTTCAACGATTACCATGTTGACCCTGAAAAGGCGAGCGCCGATCCGACGGGTCGTTATTCTCTAAATTTTGTTCCCTACCCAGGCTTCTTGGCTCCCCTTCGTTGGGGAGACGGGTTGTCTAGGGCGTTTCGTGGACGCAGCGCTTATCAGATCGGCGACTCTCTCCTGCAGGCTTTCGATCGCGTCGGACCGCTGCACAGGCGGTGGGGTACTCCCCTTGAGCTCGAGGCCTTGCGCCGCAATATTGCGCTTTTCAGTCGCAACATCGACCAGGGCCCCTTCTTATCCCCCATCGGTCGATTTCTGCTTCGACGTTTCATGAAGGCTCATCTGCACAATCGGGCACGGACGATTGCTTTCTACGAGGGCAACCGGGCTTTTATAGAGAGCAATGGCCGCTACGATGCGCCACTTCTTGTGACAGGATCTTTCAGAAGCGGGACAACGCTATTGCAACGTCTGCTTACCGAAGATCCTAACACCCGCTCACCACTAACCTTCGAGCTCGAGCGCACGACGCCTCCGCGTCAGGCTGGCCAAGACCCGGCTCTGGATCCTCGTGTAAAGAAGAGTGCGGCGACGATGGCGCTCCTGACCCGGCTTGCACCGGGTTTTGTCGAGAAAATTGCGGAGTCCCACCTATGGTCGCCGTTGGAACGAGAGGAATCGCTACCCTACTGTCAGATACACAACGGCCTGAGCATCATGAACGCGCCCGGCGCCGGGAGGGATTTCCTGCGCAGTATGTGCCAACCGGATGTGGCGGACGCGCTGCTGAAGTATGAACGGAATTTCTTTAAGATGCTTGATGCATACTTGCCGGCACGTTCACATTGGACGAACAAGTCGCCCGCTTATGCATTGTACTTCGGCAAGATTTTCCAGCACTATCCGAACGCGCGCGTCGTGGTGACGCACCGCCATCCCGGCAAGACCATGGCTTCTGCCTGCAGATTGTTTGAATCGTGGCTCGTTCCTTTCGACCTCAGCGGTTCCCTTGACAAGGTCCGCCTTGCCGATATCATCACCGATGTGTTTCGTAGTCTCTACTTGACGCCATTGACCTACCGTCAGGGCAACCCAGATCGCGAGGGACAGATTATCGATTGCCGGTACCTCGATCTTGTCAGTGATCCCATCGGTACGGTCAAGTCCATCTATGAACGTTTCGCTCTTGAATACAGCCCAGCTTTCGAAAAGCGCATGACGAGTTATTTAAAGGCCAACTGGCAGGGCAAGCACGGACGCCACAAGTACAGCAACGAGGAGTACGGGATCGATCTGCAACGCTTGTACGATCAAAACCGAGAGTACTTCGAGTACTACCGATACCGAATACAACCGAATGACGATGATTGAGAGCCAGTCCAAAGCCCTCCCGCAACCGCCCAGTAACATTTGTTCGCGAGTTCGCCGGGCAACGCCGCCCACGCTCCCCGATGCCGCACCTATACTCGTCAGCCCCCAACCGCCACTCTGCTTTGGCTGGGCAACATCGATCTAAAATCACTGAGTGCATGAATGTTGGCCAGTGGGTCTCGTCCCCACCAAGCCGCTCGCGGTTAGGGAGAGTTCTCTGGCGTGAAGGGCACACCAACGTGAATTGTGGCCCCTCGCATCGGGCTTCGAATCGATCACTATCGCTCCATTAACCAGTCGAACGCGTTCTCGCATCCTGGTGAGCCCGAGCCCACGGCCTCGCCTCGCGGCATCGGATGCCCCGCGTGAGCTCCTACCTGCGATGAGACGGTTCTCGAAGGCAATAGACTCATTCAGTGCCAGCTTCGCAGCTCACTTCCTCGTAGAGGATCGGCGAGCCAGACGATTTCGTGGATTGTCACAAGGATGGCTGGAATATCGTAAGTCGGCAGGGTTCCCGGAGAACCATCGACTACGCTGAGAGACGTTCGGCATTGCTGCGTTGCGCTAGCGGGATACGCACCTGAATGTTTGTTCCACCCATTGGTCTTGGTTCAATGCCAATCGTTCCGTTTACCAGCCGAACACGCTCCATCATGCTAGTGAGACCGAGACCCTTACCCCGCAGCGCTGTATCGACATCGAAGCCCCTGCCTGAATCCCTAATCATCAGGTGAATTCCACCGGAATCTTCGCGCAATTGCACTTCAATTCGTTTCTCCCCGCTGTGCTTAACGGCGTTGTTTACGCCTTCCTGAAGAACTCGAAACAACGGGAGCCCGACGTCGAGTGGCAGACTACCGGAAGCATCGCTTCTGAACGCAATCTCGATTTTGTGCCGGTCGGCAACCTCCTTACACCAGCTCTTCATGCCCGCCATGGCGCCTAAGTATTCCAATTTCGAGGAATGTAAATCGTGCGAGATAGACTGGACATCGTGCGAGATCTCGCGCAATTCATTTCTAAGTTCTTGCACACGGATCTGAACCGCAGGAGGGCTCTCCTGAAGCTGGTCAAGCTCTACTGATAGCATGGCGAGGCGCTGGTTGATGTCATCGTGAAGCTCTCTGCCGATTCGAGCCCGTTCTTGCTCCTGTGCATCCACCAGCTTTCGGGTCATACACAACAGATTCTCTTCTGCCCGTTTCCAATCTGAAATGTCAATCATCGTGCTTTGGAGCATAGGTATGTTGTGTTCGGAAATAAGTGCTGCCGCGTTGAACAGCACCCAAACCGGAGTCCCGTCTTTTCGCCTGAGTTTCAGCTCACGACTGAACACGGCTTGATTCTCGAATAATTCGTTTACCAGCCGTTGGCGATCATCTGGATGGAAATAAAACTCCGACGCATAGCGTCCGACCACTTCGTCTCTCGACTCGTAGCCAAGGATGCGTGCCCAACCGTCGTTGCAATCCAAAACCCGTCCATCCACACTCGCGATGCCAACCCCGCAACGTTCCGCTCAAAGAGCAGCCGATACCTTTGCTCAGAACTCAGCACAGCCTCTTCAGCCCGCATTCGCTTAGTAATGTCACGTTCGATGCCGGCATAGCCCACTGTTTTGCCGGTTGAATCCTTAATTGGGGAGATGCTCAGGGACACGTCGATTCTTTTGCCCGTTTTCGAGACACGAACCGTTTCAAATTGCTCGATGCGACGACCTGCCCTCAATGTTTCAAGAATCTTGTTTTCCTCATCTGGGAGCTCCGGCGGGACAATGATCGTAACGACCTTCCTATCGCCTCATTTTCGGTGTACCCGAACATGCGTTGGGCACCGGGATTCCAAGTTACGATAATGCCCTCCAGCGTCACTGAAAGGATTGCGTCCTCAGAGGACTCAACAATTGCGGCATGCCTCAGCAGGGCTTCTTCTGCCCGCTTGCGCTCGGTAATGTCAAAAGATATGCCTAGCGACCGCTCTGCTTCCCCGCTTGCGGCATACTGGAACTGTCCTCGTGAGCGCAACCAGTGAATCGTCCCGTCCTGCCAAACAACACGAAGATCCTCGCCAAAGTCCTCGCGTTTCTGCTTAGCTACTTCTAGTGCGTGCTCGACCCGCTCGCGGTCGTGCTCATGTATGCGTTTCCAAAACTCCACACGCGATCCCGTGGTCTCATCGGGCGTCATCCCGAGTTGCGCATGCGCCTTCCCAAACCAGACATCCTTCCCGGTTTTAAGGTCGTAATCCCAACCTCCTGCTGAGCCAGCTTCAAGCGCAAGGCGGAGCCTTTCATTTGCTTTGCCCAGTTCCTGTTCCGCTCTCTTGCGCTCGGATATGTCACGGGCGATTTTGGAATAACCCACTACTTTGCCGGTGGAGTCCTTAATTGGAGAAATGGTCAGAGACACATTGACGTTCGTTCCTGCTTTCGTGACTCGAATCGTTTCGTAATGCTCGATGCGCTCTCCCGCTCTTAGCTTCGCAAGGATCTTGTTCTCCTCGTCCCATTGTTCAGGCGGGATCAGAAGGGTAATGGGCTTCCCCACCGCTTCCCCTTCTGTGTATCCGAAAATACGTTGCGCAGCCGCGTTCCAGCTCATAATCACGGCATCCAGATTTTTGGAAATGATTGCGTCGTCAGATGATTCGACAATAGCGGCAAGCCGAAACCGCACCTCGTCCCTCAGTTTGCGGTCCGTTATGTCGCGAATGGCGCTCGTGACGAAGAGACCTTGGTCGGTTTCAATTGGGCTCAGACTGATTTCAACCGGGAACTCTGTGCCATCTTTTCGCAAGCCGAATAGTTCGAACTTGGCGCCCATTGGGCGGACACGTGGTTCGTTGAAATATTTCGCTCGATGGGACTGATGTCTATTGCGGAAACGTTCCGGCAGGAGCTCTTCTACATCACAACCAACCAACTCGTCCCGACGATAACCGAATAGACGTTGGGTTTGGTTGTTGACAAGGACAATCTTACCCAGTTCATCTACCACCACCATGGAATCTGGAGCCGCTTCTAGAAGGCTTTGCGCTCGAAGTTCTTTTCCAGGCTCTTTTTTGTTTTGTCCAAGCATCGGGTCGCAATTATGCGCCGCCAAGAACGGCGCCCTGGCCATAGCAGCACCTTGATTAGGGCGTGTCTGCCCCCGAAAGGCGCGATCACTTCGCGACAATCACGAGGCCAACGCGCAAACCCGTGGCTTCCGGAAAAGGGCTGGTTAACATACGCAGGTGATATTCAAATTGAGGCTGGGTTCTTTGCATTCCGTTTTACCCATTGATCAAAACAATGAACCCAAATAGCTGGCCGATCAATTACGTGATATCGGTGATAGCGCGTGATATCATATAAATATGCCAAACCCGGACCGAACAGCCCTTTTGATTCGTTGCTCTGTTGAGGAGGCCGAAAGAATACGTGCTGCCGCGCGAGCAGAGCGGCGAACAGTGAGCGGATTTGTTCTAAACTGCGTGCAGAACAAAATACACATTCACAGAGCTATGCAAGAAAGATTCGGAATGCCTCGCGCGAACCGCCCCGGTCGTCTGCGAGATCTTTGAGCTGTATTCGTACAGAGACTCGCCCGGAGCGTATCCGATGCCGGAACGCAAATCACACCGCAAAGGCGAGTCGGTGCCGGGCAAGCTTCTTTACCGACCCGTGTGAAAGGGAGAGATCGGCTTCGTCGCAAGCACGAAGTCGCAAGGCTTGCAAAAACCCTTGAGTCGACCCAATACAGCGGGAGAGCTGACAGGGATTTTCATCATTGCCGGATAATCCAACCATCTTGGCTCGGAATCCGTCTCGGAGAGCTTCGCTGCGAACGGTGCTTTCAACCAACAGCTCGAAGGGAGGCATCTACGCGCTGGGCGAGTGGACCCGATCTGTCAATGATGGCCGAGGCGGGAACCCTGGACCCGTCGCATGAAACCTTCCGCGACGAGAGGGTTGTCCATGCAGGATATCTAAAACAAATCCGGACAGAAGCGAAGCAATTTTCTACTAAGCAACTGTCCCGCCAAGCCTCGTACCCTGCGAAAGCTGACAAAGGCGATCCATGATCTCCAAAACAAGAAACTAAAAACAGAAAGGGGAGCTTGGGCAAAGGAGTGAGCAGGGTGAGTGGGGGTTTATCAAAACAATTTAGAACTCCCTGCATTAGCAACGGGCGTGGCACTGTCGCGCTACCCAGCCAAGAAGCACTACCTCTCTGACGTTCTGGTAGGTGCAACGGTCGGGTACGTCACTGGCTCCTACGCTGCGAGCCACTAAACGGTACGCCCACTCTACCTTCCTTTTTCCCAAGCGAGATATCGGAGTTTCAGATTTCAGCCATAGGGAGGCAAGCTGGGCTCCCTTACTCGATGGTCAGTACTAGATTTCGTTCCCCTTTTAATTCTCGCGGATCTCCGAGCAACGAGCGAACGATTTCCAGGGGACGCTCAGGTTCGCCGGATTGGAGGTTGTGGTCTGCGTACTCGCATTTTGCTGCGATTCGTCCACTGACAAAGGCAATTGGTACCTTGTCGGTAGCAGCCCGAATGTGTTTTGCAATTGAATCGCAATCCAGTCCCGACTCTCCCACCAGCACGGCCATCGAGACGTTCGGGAAGAGACGAAAGATGTCGACGGCTTCGCGGTTTGAATGTGCTGTCAAAACGTTGAACTTCGCAGTTTTTAGCACCAGCTTTCTAACAGAAAGAGCTTGGGGAGGCTCAGGCTCTGCGACTAGCAGCGTGGGTCGTGGCATAAAACTTGGATGCAAAAAAGAGAGCGATCTTCAAACATTTTCCCCCGGCAAGATTGAAATCCTTGTAAACATCTTTTAGGCCCGCCGGAGTAACGAACTCACGAGAGCGCCCTTGACGCGGGCGGCGTTCATCGCACTGAGAAATTCAACGTCTTCGGCGGCTTCCATGGTGATTTGAGTAAAGAAAACCAGCTTCGCGCTCTGCTTTTCGTTAGTTCGGGTGCGCCGCCGTGCCATCCAGGACTCGTTCGCATCCAACACAGGCATGAAAAAAGCGCCACCCAAACCCCCGCGTAAAACACGAGGCGCAACTATTTCGTCGTTTCGAATCAAGAAGCGAGAGGCAACGTGTCCACACTGTCACCTCACGATTCTAGGCTCTCCCCTCGACAAGGTTTTTTTTGCGCAGAGTGCCTGTCCTAACTGCGGGAAAGCTTTCGCACCATGAAGTATGTACCGGTCCGTCCCTGACCGCTGCGACGCCGCTCTAGCTGGGAATTCCCTCTCCTGATTGTCGTCGCTCTAAAATCAAGCCTGCGTCAGAAAAATCGCCAACATTGAAAACGAAGATGCTAAAGGTTAGGCGCCTAGGCTCTGGATTTGTCCTTGGCAGCAGCGGCAGCAATGCGCGACGTGTATGACCGAGAATCCCCAGAACTAGTGGCCCAGTCCTGACCATGTTTGGCCTTACAGTACGGGCAACGAGACTGATTGGACTAGTCGGCAACCGCAGAATGCGGGATTTCGCCATGCAGAGAGTTTCCCACAGAACGCGATTCTATGGCGACAAGTTGTGTAGAACGATACAAAACGGAGGAGAACCAGTATCATTCGGTCAGTCAGCATCTCCAAGGAATAATGCGCCGACGCGGAAATCCCAATTGGGGTCACGTTACACCCTACATCCCCAAGGGTCCGACCGAGTTTGAACTCCTCGTCAAACGCCTGCGCCTCACGCAGGAGAAATACACGTCCTCGCCCGAATTGAAGCAGTGGTGCAAGTCCAATCGCAATCGTTGCTATGTACCTGAATGGCTGCTCGAGGAGTGGGGGTTGGAGGTCGAGATTAACTATGGCCTTTAGCAGCTTTAGGCCCTTTCGTCTGCTACCCGGCGCATTTTGACGGGATGGAATATGCACCCCCCGTCAAATCCTTCCATCAGTTATACCTATGAAAAAGTTCGGCTACATCTGGCGAAAAGAGTGTCGAGTTTGAGCGGTACCGGTTCAGCCAAAACTAGACCAAGAAAAGCGCTCGTTTGTTGCTTAACGGCCATTAATTTCATGCTTCTTGACGCTGTTCAAACTGACAGTTCTTTGTGCCCCTAAGCACCGCTTGTAATTATTGTGTTTCGGTGCAATTAACGACCCGACTGAGGAGCGAAACCTCGGGATTTGTCGCCCATCAAGGGTTAGATCCGCTCACGATCAGCTGGCTTTGTGTTGTGACGAACAACGGAGGGAAAGCTATGCGTCCAAAGTGGAGGCAGCTCGGTACAACTCTTGTGGTTGTCACTGTCTTTATTTCAGTCCGCTTGATCGCCCAAGACGCGCAACCGACTATCGTCCTCTTCCAAAACGTGCGGATCTTCGACGGAAAATCGGATACGCTCTCCGGTCCCAGCAACGTACTTGTTCGCGGTAACAAGATCGAACGTATTTCGACGGCACCCATCCCAACGGACCGCAGAGCCAAGACACAGATCATCGAGGGCAGCGGCCGGACCCTGATGCCCGGCCTGATCGACGCACACTGGCATGCGATGCTGATACGGTCCAATGCTGTTGAAGCGATCGTCGGTGACGTCGGATACAACAATATCGCGGCGGGGGTCGAGGCGACAGATACGCTGATGCGTGGCTTCACCACGGTGCGTGACGTGGGTGGCCCAGTATTCGGACTCAAGACCGCCATTGACTCAGGGATTATCGCAGGGCCGCGCATTTTTCCCTCAGGGGCTGTTATCACGGTGACCGGCGGGCACGGCGATTTTCGCCAGTTATCTGAACTTCCACGGACGATCGGCACGCTCAGCCGCATGGAACAGCTTGGTGCCAGTATGGTCGCCGATAGCCCCGACGAGGTGCGCGTCCGCGTCCGCGAGCAACTCATGCAGGGTGCCTCCCAGATCAAGTTGACGGCTGGGGGCGGTGTTGCCTCGCCGTTCAGCCCGATCGACGTGTCGACTTTCACAGAGGCCGAACTGCGAGCGGCGGTTGAAGCGGCCGAAAATTGGGGTACTTACGTCACCGCGCACGCCTTTACGCCCGTGGCGATTCAGCGAGCCATTGCCGCCGGTGTGAGGTGTATCGAACACGGCTTCCTGATGGACGAGGCTACCGCCAAACTGATTGCCGAGAAGGGCGTGTGGCTTAGTACGCAGCCCCTCCCCGAGGAGTTGAGACAGGGGTTTCCGGTGGGCTCAGTCCAACGAGCCAAGGCGGATGAAGTCTGGCCTGGCATAGCCCGAACCTACGAACTGGCGAAGAAATACAAGATCAAGACGGCGTGGGGCACCGATGTCCTGTTCTCCCAAGCGCTGGCGCAGAAGCAGGGGGCAATTCTGGCCTCGCTTGTCCGCTGGTATAGTCCCGCCGAAGCGCTGGCGATGGCAACGGGAACCAACGCCGAACTGCTGGCATTGTCCGGCAAACGCAGTCCGTATCCGGGCAAGCTCGGAGTTGTGGAGGAGGGAGCCCTCGCTGACTTGCTGCTTGTTGACGGCGACCCGATCACCAATATCAATCTGCTTGCAGATCCCGACAAGAACTTTGTCGTCATCATGAAGGACGGTAAGCTCTACAAGAATACTCTCCCCCACTAGTGCTGAGAGTTAACTGTTGTGCAGCAATTACACAAGCTTGCACTCTTCATTCGCCCGAACGAACCCTGGGGGGTGCATATTCCATCCCATCATGTTCTAACCCCCCATTGCAGATTTGACGGGATAGGAGATAGCAGATTTGAAATGACATTCTACTGTTAACTAGTTAATAACGTGCTGGGATGTTTTTTTTTACGCTTTGGCTGAATCAGACTTGGACTTGGAAGCCTCTGCCAAATACGTTGTGAATACGGGCTTCTCTGTGAAGTCCCGAAAACGTACCATGCGCCTCCACGAGAGTACTGCAAGCGTAAAAAGAAGTGCGACGCCGCAAATGAAATCGAAATAATCTTTTGCATGGCTGGATGTTGAGATGCGAACCACCCGCCACAACGGCACCACCCCGATTAGAAATAGAAGTGCCAATGCTCGGCACAAATCTGCCGTTGCAAGAAAAACATCTCGCTTGGTAAAGGATTGTTGTACTTTGGCGAGACAGTATTCGAATCCGTCATCCACATCTGTAATGTCTACACCGCTCTCGTTGTTGATGCATGCCCTCACAGCCCGGGATCGAAGAGCGCCGACAGCCACGGAACTCCCAGCGGCAAACAGACAATAGGGCTGCTACAAAGGAGACATATCCGAGTTGGTCAAATCATCTACATCGGTAAAGAGTCAAACAGAGTTGAGGAAGCGGAAGCGGGAACAATTCAT